>Ga0210407_10002030_pt1 | contig 17896 bp, 14 predicted proteins | sample IncBWC27MmetaG_FD_150860 | JGI IMG/M metagenome (GOLD analysis project Ga0210407, IMG submission 150860) | Forest soil microbial communities from Barre Woods Harvard Forest LTER site, Petersham, Massachusetts, United States - Inc-BW-C-27-M | ecosystem: Environmental > Terrestrial > Soil >...
GCGGGAGGGTCCGCCAGCGGACCGGATCGGCGAATCCGGCATCGAGCAGCAGGTACGGACATGTGGCGGCACGGTGACGCGCGGCGCCATCGAGACCGCGCCACAGCTCGGCGAGCGACTGCAGCAGCCCGCTCGGGAGACCGCCACGCACGGCCGACTGCTCCACGAGCAGCGCGAGGCACAACTCGTTCAACCCGGTGAGCGAATCGAGTGTACCGGCGGGCAGCCAACAGCCGCCTGGCGTGTCACCGTCGTTCGCAGCGCCGCCTTCCCTCTCGCAATGCAGCAGCATCGCGCCACCTCTCTGCGCCAACATCGCGCGCGCTATCGTAGCGGACAGCGCGGCCGGCGCCAGAGTGAATTTGGAGATTTTTAACCAATTTTGTCGGATTGCTTTTTGGTGATTTTTCACCAAAATGCCGACATGCGCATCTTCGACGACCGTTACACCCGCGAGCGCGCGCGCATGGAGCTGGCGTTGCGCTTCCTGCGACACGAGGCGCGCACCCAGACCATCCGGGCGTGGACTGGGCTGTCGGACGATCGCATCCGCAAGCTCTACCGCTCCTACATGAGCCAGGCGCGCCGGCAGCTGCCGCGGCATCGCGGCAAGTCTCCGCACCAGATCGCCTACTTCACCCGCTCGCTGCGCCTGCAGGAGGAGACGGCGCTGCTCGCGAGCATGCTGTCGCTGCTCGGTGTCCTGCCTTCGGCCGCCGCGGGCGCGGCGCCGCTGCCCGGTGTGATGCGCGGCGAGCTTTTGTGCCAGGCGTTCGAGGCATTCCGACTGCTCCTGCCCGCGGGACAGATCTCGTTCGAGCATGCGGTGTTCCTTGCCACCGCACTCACGCGTGGCGATCAGCTGCGCCTTGGCGACTGCAGCGGCTGCGGCAGCCTGATGGTGACCGAGCGCTTCCTGCTGCGGAGTGCGCTCTGTTCCCATTGCGCGAGCGCAGCACAGTCGCGCGGCCACGGCTAACCACCCCAGAAAATTGCGCTCGCCGCGCTCGGCGAGCGCAGTGCGCCTTGTAAGAAGCGCAATTTTCCGGGGACCCCGGCTGAACCGCTGCCTGCAATCCCGCCGGGCGGGCCGATGCGCCGCGGACTCGTGGGAAGATGCCCGATTTCCCGGGGTAGAATCCGACGCCACTGACACAGGAGAAGCGCGGACGGCGTCGATGGAGCACGATCGCCCCAATTTCTTCGCAGGTCCCTACATCGATCGCCGCGCGGAAGAACGCGAGAACCCGCAGTGGCTCGCCGAGGCGCGCGCCGATCCTGCGACGCGTTATCTCATCGCGCAGGGCACGGCAGAGCTGCTGCAGGGCGGAGCCGAGCCACACGTGGCCCTGCTCGCCAACGGCTCACCACTGCTCAGCGCCGCCGAACCGGGCAGCGAGGTGCTGCTCGGCTGGTTCCAGGGCACGCGCTGCCTGCTCGCGCAGCTGCCCGCAGGGCGTTCCTTCGAGCTCCCTGCGGGGACCCAGCTCGCGGAGCTGCGACCGCTCACCGCGGTATTGCCGGGGGATGAGGCGGGGCTGCTCGCCTACGCGCGCGCACTCCTCATCTGGCGCGCCCGCCATCGCTACTGCGGCGTGTGCGGCGCTCCCACCAAGACGACACGCGCCGGTCACTGTCTCGTGTGCACCAATCCGGACTGCGCACACGAATATTTTCCGCGCATCGACCCGGCGATCATCGTGCTGGTGAGCGACGGTGAGCGGGCCCTCCTCGGGCGGCAGGCGAGCTGGCCGGCGAGGCGCTACTCCACCATCGCCGGATTCGTCGAGCCGGGCGAGAGCCTGGAAGATGCGGTGGCGCGCGAGGTGGCCGAGGAGACAGGGGTCGCCGCGCGGGAGGTCTGCTATCACTCCTCGCAGCCCTGGCCGTTCCCCTCCTCCGTGATGCTCGGCTTTCAGGCGCGCGCTGCCCCCGACAGCGAAGTGCGTGTGGGAGGGGAGCTCGAGGACGCGCGCTGGTTCACCCGTGAGCAGGTGCACTCCGGCGAGGCGCTCACTCCTCCCACGCAGTCGATCTCCTGGCGACTGATCGAGGCCTGGTTGAAAGGCAGCGCCTGAGCATGTGCCTGCTGGTCCTCGCCTGGCAGGTGCACACACGCTACGCCCTAGTGGTGGCGGCCAACCGCGACGAGTTTCACGCACGGGCGGCGGCGGCGCTCGCGAAGTGGCCGCCGCCGCTCGAGATTCTCGCCGGGCGCGACGTGCGCTCGGGGGGAACCTGGCTCGGCATCGATCGCGAGCGGCGCTTCGGGGTGGTGACCAACTATCGCGAGCTGCAGCCGCCGCTTCCATCGGCGCCCTCGCGCGGCGATCTGATCCCGGCCTACCTCGCGGCGCGCCGCGGCGCATCCCCCGCGACTCCTGCGCAGTACTTCGCCGCGCTCGAATCGCGTGCCGCCGGCTACTCGGGATTCAATCTGCTGCTCGCCGACGAGGACTCGCTCTGGTACGGCTCGAATCGCACCACGCCCCGAGCTCGCGCGCTGCCGCCCGGTGTCTACGGCCTCGCCAACGAGTCCCTGGACACACCGCGGCCAAAGCTCGAGCGCGTGCGCGCGGGCTTCCAGGCGTGGCTGCGCGCGGGAACGGGTGCAGGGATGGAGGAACTCTTCAGGCTGCTCGCCGATCGAGCTCCTGGTGAGGAGCCATCGCTCGCGCGGCCGGGCGAGCTGCCCCGGGAGTGGGCGCGCGCACTGTCGGCGCCCTTCGTGCTGCACCCGGAGTACGGCACGCGCTGCTCGACGGTGCTGCTGCTCGCAGGTGACGGGCGAGTGCATCTCACCGAGCGGCGCTTCGATCCTGCCGGGCAGTTGAGCGGCGAGACGGAGTTCGGGCTGCAGCCACACGAGTGGCCCTGAGGCGTGCGCGGCGCAGCGCAGCGTGAGCGACGCGATAGAATCCACGCACTTTCTCTGGTTACACGGTGAGATGGCGCAGCGCAATTTCCTGCCGCGGGGTCGTCGATTGCACAGGCGGGCCCCGGCGCTCGTGCTATGCCTGCTCGCCGGGCCGCTGGCGCACGCCGCCAGCGTCACGGTGGAAGTGCGTGGGGTCGAGGACGAGGTGCGCGACAACGTGCTCGCTTACCTGAGTTTCGAGCGCTACCGCAAAGGCGGTGTCGATCTCAACCCCGACACCGTCGAGCGGCTGCACAACCGCGTCGAGCGGGAGGTGGATGCCGCGTTGCGTCCCTTCGGTTACTACGAGCCGAAGGTGGAGTCGACGGCGACCGACCAGGGACATGGCGACTGGCGCGTCGTCATCGATATCGCCCCGGGTGCCCCGGTGCTCATCGACCACATCGACGTGCGGGTCGATGGTCCCGGCGAGAGCGACCCGCTCTTCCAGCGCATTCTCAACAACCTGCCGCTGCACACGGGCGACCGCCTGAGCCATGCCGCGTACGACAACATCAAGGCCGACCTGCAGCGCACCGCGGCGACCTACGGTTACCTGGACGCCAAGCTGATCCGCAACGAGCTCGTCGTCGATCCTCCCAACCACAAGGCGAACATCGCGCTCGAGCTCGACACCGGCGAGCGCTATCGCTTCGGTAGCACGACCATCGAGCAGCAGGTGATCAACGACAAGCTGGTGCGGCGCTACCAGCGCTACCACGAGGGTGAGTACTTCGATCTCACGCAGGTGCTGCGCACGCAGTTCGCACTCGATGACGCGCAGTACTTTGCCAATCTGGAGGTGCTGCCCGGAGATCCCGATCGCCAGGCGCTCACCGTGCCGGTGAGAATCCGCGCCGACGCGAGCCGCCGCCACCGCTATTCGATCGGCGCGGGCTACGCCACCGACACCGGGATCCGCGGCACCTTCGGCTTCGAGGATCGCCGCATCAATACCCTCGGGCATAGCCTCAGCGTTGCCGTGCAGGCTTCGCAGGTGCAGCGTTACAAATTGCAGAGCCGCTATCGCATCCCCTTCGGCGACCCGGCGCTCGAGAACATCTCGCTGAACGCCGTCATCGAGCAGCAGACGCTCGCCGATGTGACTGCCACCACGCAGTCCGGGGGGGTGAGCTTCACGGACGTCACGGCCAGCTGGCAGCACGTGTGGCTGCTGAACGGCGTGCACACCATCAGCGACAACAGCGCGCCCACCGTCGTCAACGTCAACACCGCGCGCAGCGACGAGCTGCTCGTGCCGGAGCTCGACCTCGCTAGAGTGCCCAAGGGGTATCTCGGTGAGCCGCTTTTCGAGCGGCCCTTCTTCGCCACCATCAAAGCCTCGCACAGTGCACTCGGCTCGCAGGCCGACTTCGTTCAGGTGCACCTGCAGGCCGAGCGCGTGTTCAACCTCGGCCGCAAATGGCATCTGCTGCTGCGCGATGAGTTCGGCACCACCTTCGTGAAGGACTTCAAGGACATGCCGGCCGTGTACCGCTTCTTTGCCGGCGGTGACAACAGCGTGCGCGGCTTCGCCTACAACGAGCTCTCGCCGTTGGAAGGTCCGCTCTGTCAGACGAACTCGGCCGGCCAGGTCCTGCTGACGGCGAACGGCTCTTGTCAGCCAAAGCCCGGCTACTATCTCAAGACCGGTGGCAAGGATGTGCTCACCGGCACGGTGGAATTCATCCGCGAGCTGCCACGCAGCCTCGGCATCGCTGCCTTCTTCGACTACGGCAATGCGCTCAACAGCTTTCGCAAGCCCGACTGTGTGCCGGGGGCGGAGCCGGGAACGACCATCTGCCCGCCGCTCATTCAATACTCGGTGGGGCTCGGCCTGCGGGTGCGGCTGCCCGTCATGACTCTCGGCGTCGACATCGCGCAGCCGCTGTCGACCAACGCCGGGCCGCGCCTGCACATCAACTTCTCGCCGAAGCTCTGATCAGGATCGCCACTGCATGCGCCGCCTGCTGCTCGCCCTTGCCATTCTGATCGTCTTCACCGCGGTTGCGGCGCCCGCGGTGCTCATGTGGGCGGCATTGTTCACGGAGAGCGGCCTGCAGTTCGTGATCCGGCACATCCCGCAACAGCTCGGCCCCGTGCGCCTCACCATCAGCGGCGTGAGTGGCACGGTGGCCCGTGGCCTCACCATCGAGCGGGTGGAGGTCGAGCATGACCTGGTCCACCTCACTTTCACCGGCATCGAGGCCCGTGTGGCCTTGCGACCACTCGTGCTGCAGACCATCCGCGTGGCGCACGGCAAGGTGCAGGGCGCCCTCATCGAGGTGAAGCGCCGCACCAGACCCTCCACACCCGGAGCGCCCAGCTTCCTGCCGGCCTGGCTCATCATCAATGCCGAGGACGCGCAGGTTGGAAGCGCGATGCTCACGGTCTACAACGGATTCCATCTCACGGTGAGTGACATTCGTGGCGCGGCGCTGATTCGCCACCATTACATCCGCTTCTTCGGCGTCGATGGCAGCCTCGAGGGCGCGCAAATCAACGCGCTCGGCACGCTGCGTGCGACCGATCCGCTCGGCATGGAGATCAAGGGTCACCTCGACTGGACCCCTGCAGGGCAACCACCCTGGACGCTCTCGGCCAACGCACGTGGCGACCTCGATGCTCTGAATGTCGTCGCGCACGTGACCAGCCCTTTCCGCGCCGACCTCACCGGTCAGGCGCTCAATCTCACGAGTCACTGGCACTGGGCGGCCGATGCGGTGGTGCAGAGCTTCGACCTGCGCGCCTGGGGCGTGAGCAGTCCGCTCGGCAGCATCACCGGGCACCTCGCGGGCTCGGGGGATGAGAGCGGCTTCAAGGCCCACGGGCCGGTGAATCCGACGGGACTGCGTGCCGGGCTGTTCGAGGTGCAGTTTGACGGCAGCTACGCCGCTCACGCCCTCACTGTGCGCAGCATGGAAGCGCGCCACGTGGCCTCGGGCGCCCGCGCCACCGCTTCGGGCACGATTGCCATCATCGACCACGGCCCGCGGCTCGATCTCAAGGGAGAGTGGAGTGATTTTCGCTGGCCGCTCACGGGGCGCGACCCCGCCGTGCGCAGCGCCGCCGGTGCATTCACGCTCTCGGGCCTCCTGCCCTACCAGGTGCACCTCGGCGGCCGCGGCCGCGCGGCCGGGCTGCCGGAAATGACGGTGGCGGCGAACGGCACGCTCGGCAAGGACGCCGTGACCTTCGACCCCGCGGAGGTCGATCTATTCGGGGGACATGCGAGTGTCAGCGGCAAAGTGGTGTGGTCGCCATCGGAGAGCTGGTCGGTCACCGGCCGTGCGACCGGCATCAACCCCGGAGAGCTGCGGGGTGACCTCCGCGGCAGTGTCAGTTTCGCATTCGCAGCCGCAGGTCGCAGCTTCGATACCCGCGGCGAACTGTCGGCTTCCTTCAGCGAGATCAGCGGCCGGCTGCGCGGGCTGGCAGCGAGCGGCGGCGGCACGCTCACGCACAGCGGCACGACCTGGGGGTTCAGCAACGTGCGCGTTGGACTCGGCACGGCGAGCCTCGCGCTCGATGGCAGGATCGGCGAGCATGTGGACCTGCGCTTTGCGATGAGCGTGCGCGACCTGAGTCTGCTCGCGGCGAACGCGCAGGGCGAGTTGAAGGCCTCCGGGGCGGTGAACGGCACGCTCGCCGAGCCCGCTATCGTCGCGAGCGCCCATGGCGGCAATTTCGCCTGGCAGGGCGTAACGCTCAAGGCCTTCGATGCGGAGGTCAACTTCAATCCTGCAGCCGCCGCTCAGGAATCCAACGTCGATGCACGGCTGCGCCAGCTCACCTTCGCCGGGCGCACTCTCGAGACCGTGGTGTTGACGCTGAATGGGCCGCCGTCGTCCTACAAAGTACATTTCGCGGCCACCGCCGCCGGTCTTGCGGTCGGCGCACAGGCGGTCGGCCCCTACGCCCATGGTGTCTTCAACGGCCTGCTCACTGCGCTCAGCGTCACCGGCGGCGAGCAGCTGCGCCTGTCGCTCGAGCGCCCGGTGGAGATGAGCCTGGCGCTCGACCATGCGCGGGTCGAGTGGCTGTGTCTGGTCGGCACGCCCGGCAGCAGCTGCGAGGATGGCAGCTGGACTCCCGCTGAATGGTCAGCGACGGTGTCGGTCAATCAACTTCCGCTCCGGACGCTTACCGCCGGGATGACGCCGAAGGTCGATTACGAGGGCACGGTGAGTGCCAACCTGCAGCTCGCGGGCCGCGCCAACAAGCCCGTTGAAGGAATGCTCACGGCACAACTCGCCAACGCCGAGATTCTGCACAAGCTCGTCAGCCACAAGGTGGAGCACACGCGGGTTGGCTCCGGCACCGTGCAGGTGACCGCGACACCGGAGTTGATCAGCGCGCGCGCCGACCTCGGAGACGGGGCTGTCGGCACGCTCCATGGCACGCTCGAGCTGCAGCGTGGTGCGCCGTCGTGGCAGGAGATGCCGCTCACGGGCGAGCTGCATGCGCAAACAGCGGAGGCGAGTCTCGTCACGCTGTATGTGCCCGATATCGACCGCGCCGTGGGCCACGTGAGCGCGGACGTCCAATTGGCCGGGACCGCCGGGTCGCCCCGTCTCAGCGGTCTGCTGAAAGTCTCCAACGGAGAGCTCGATGTCTATCAGATCAACCTGAGCCTGCGTCAGCTCGTGATGCAGGCTCAGCTTTCCGAGAGCGGCGTCGATTTCAAGGGCACCGCGCAAGCCGGCAAGGGCGAGGTGAGCGCAAACGGCCACCTCGAGTGGCGCCGTCTCCTGCCCTATGGCCAGTTCCACCTCGAAGGAAGCAACCTGCGCGTGGCAGACCTGCCAGAGGCGCAGATCGATGCCTCACCCGCCCTCGACTTCGCTGTCAGCGGACACAAAATCGAGGTCACCGGCAAGGTCACGGTGCCGTACGCCAAGATCCAGCCGAAGGACATTACCGGCGCGGTGCGGGCCTCGCCCGATGAGGTGATCGTGGGCAGCGAGCCGGATGACCCCAGCGAACGCTTCGAGGTGCTGAGCACCATCACGCTCGTCCTCGGCGATCGTGTCAACATCGATGCGATGGGCCTCACCGCGCGGCTCATCGGCAGCGTCACCACCCGCAGCGGTTACGACCCCGTCACCCATGGCAGCGGTGAGCTATCGGTGGCGGAAGGCAAGTACGCCGCCTACGCGCGCCAGCTCGACATCCAGCGCGGGCGGCTGATCTTCACCGGTGGACCGATCACGAATCCGGGCATCGACGTCGTCGCGCAGAAGGTCTTCCCGGATGTGACGGCGGGTGTGAACGTGCGCGGCACGCTGGCGCAGCCACACATCTCGTTCTTCTCCGACCCACCGCTGCCGCAGCAACAGGTGGCTTCGCTCATTCTCGCCGGCGGCTCGCTCGAGTCGGCGCAGAACGCGAGCAACGCCGCGCTCGGCCAGGGTGCGGCGCTGCTCGCGTCGCAACTCGGGTCACACGTCGGCATTCCGGATGTGAGCCTCGAGACTGATCCGATCGCTAACGAAACCTCGCTGGTGCTCGGCCGCTACCTCTCGCCACGGCTGTACGTGAGTTATGGCGTGAGCCTCACCGAGCAGCTCAACACGCTCAAGATGCGCTATACGCTCGGCGATCACTGGACGGTGCGCACCGAGGTGGGCCAGGCTTACGGGGCGGATCTGGTGTACTCGATCACCAAGTAGGAGCGCCCGTGACCGCGACGGTCGTGCTGTTGACCCTGCTGCTCGCGCCGTCCGCCTCCGACGGAGCGCAGGCACCGCCCGCGGCCACCTGCCAGAGCTTCGGCCGCGACGCGGAGAAGTTGCCGCCGCTCGTGCGCGAGTGGTTTGCTCAGTCGGCGGATGAGCGCGTGCTGGTGTGCCCACGGGGCGCGGCGGGCGCCCCCGAGGCGGATGCGGCGCTTTACTTCGGCGAGGGCGCGGTGACCCAGCACGGCGAAGTGTGCAGCTACCGCAGCCACGGCCTCACGCTGGTCGGCAGCGGCGACGCCGCCCGCCTGCATCGCTACGAGCGCAGCGAGGCGCTCGACATGGCACTCGCCGGCATTGGCTGCCCCCGACCCCACGGTGCCTCGGTCGCAGACGCCTATGTCGAGACCTACGATGTAACCCCGGCGGCATTCATCGGCATCATGCGGCTGTGGTCGGCGGCGACCGCTACCCTCGGGGCCGCGGGGAATGAGCACTGCTGCGCCATGCGCGGTGGGGCGGCCGAACCGGGCGCCGCGAGTGCCAGGATCGCGCCGGAGGCTCGCACGCGCCTCGAGGCCGCGATGAGCCCGGGCCACACAAGCGCTGCAACCGTGACCCGCATCGTGCGCATCCCCGGCTCCGTGCTGCACCACCGTTACGCACTCTTCCTCACGGTGGCGGACACGGCAGCGGGAAGCCCGGCACTCTACGTGGTGTATGTAGATAGGAGGCTGCGCGGCCCGTACGAGATCACGGCCTTCGCCGAAACCAACTAGCTAGCGAGCGGGTGCGCCTCAGGGGCGCGCTGCCCGCCACCCTGCGCCCGTCTCCTTGACTCTCGTGCATGAATATGCACAATGCGCGCATGTTTATGCGAGAGCCCTGACATGCTGAATGATGCCGAGCAGCTCGAGCGGCGCGGCGCCATCGTGCGCATCCTGCGTGACGGCCAGGTACGCCGGCAGGAGGACCTGGTGCGCCTGCTGAAGAAGGCGGGTCACGAGGTGACGCAGTCCTCCATCAGCCGCGACCTGCGGGATCTCGGGGTTCTCAAGGCGAGCGGCCGCTACGTGCTGCCGGCCGAGGAGGCCGCGCGCACCAACGGCGACTTCGGCACGCTCGCGCAGTTCGTGCGCCAGCTGCGGCTCGCGGGACCCACGATCACGGTGCTGCGCACCACCGTCGGGGCCGCGCAGAGCGTCGCCGTCGCCATCGACCGCGCAGCCTGGGCGGAAGTGGCCGGCACGCTTTCCGGTGACGACACCATCTTCATCGCCACCGCCAACGCACGTGCCCAGGAGAAGCTCATCGAGCGCCTGCGCACGCTTTTCCCGGTTTGAGCATGGCCAACACTGCTGCAGCGCCGGGCGCGCCCATCGTGCTCGCCTACTCGGGAGGTCTCGACACCTCCTTCCTCGTCCCGTGGCTCGCCGAACACGAGCGCCGTCCGGTCATCACCGTCACCGTGGATACCGGCGGCATCGATGCCGCCGCTGCGCGCACGCTCGAGGAGCGCGCCCGCGCGCTCGGCGCAGTCTCGCACACGCAAGTGGACGCCCGCGCAGGCTACTTCGAGCAGGTGCTGCGCTTTCTCATCATGGGCAACGTGCGGCGCGGGCAGCTCTACCCCCTGTGCGTCGGCGCCGAGCGTGTCATGCAGGCCCAGACCCTCGCGCGGGTAGCAGTTGAGCTCGGCAGCGACACGGTCGCCCACGGCTGCACCGGCGCCGGCAACGACCAGGTGCGCTTCGAAGTCGCGCTGCGCACGCTCGCGCCCGATCTGAAGGTACTCGCGCCCGTGCGGGACCAGGCTTTTCGCCGCGAGGATGAGCTCGCGTACCTGCGCGAGCGCTCGCTGCCCATACCGCCGAGCGGCGCGCGCTACTCGGTCAACCGCGGACTGTGGGGTGTCACCATCGGCGGCCGCGAGACACTCACCTCCTCCGGCAGCATTCCCGATGAGGCGTGGATCCTCACGCGCGATGCGTTCGCGCGGCTGCGCCCCCCGGAACGCCACACGCTCGCTTTCGATTCGGGGCACCCGGTGGCGCTCGATGGCAAGGCCCACGACCCGGTGGCAATCGTCGAAGCACTCGAGCGTCTCGCCGCGCCATTCGGTATCGGGCGCGGCATTCACCTCGGCGACACCATCATCGGCACGAAGGGACGCGTCGCCTTCGAGGCGCCGGCGGCGGAGCTGCTGCTCACGGCACATCGCGAGCTCGAGAAGCTCGTGCTCACGGGGCGCCAGCAGCGCATCAAGGAGCTCGTGGCGCAGCCTTACGGCGATCTCGTGCACGAAGGCCAGCTGCTCGATCCGGTTTGCCGCGACATCGAGGCTCTGCTGCTGTCCTCGCAGCGACGGGTGACCGGCGAGGTGCATCTGCTCCTGCAGACCGGCAGCGTATTCATCACCGGGGTCGAGTCCCCCTATTCGCTGCTGGCAGCCTCCAGGGGCGTGTACGGCGAGGCCGCCGGGGAGTGGTCGGGCAGCGATGCGCTCGGCTTTTCACGGATCGCCTCACTTCCTGGCCTGTTCCACGCACGCGCCGGCGAGCGCGCGGCAGCGCTTGGCAAGGACGGTCGAGCATGACGGCGGGCATGCGCAGCGTGGTGGTCGACAAGCTCGCATCCGTCACGCAGGCCTGCGGGCTTTCGCACGAGGTGCGCATCTCCGCGGACATCCCCTGCGAGGAGGGCGTGGTCGTCGTGGTGGAGGTGCTCACCAACAAAACGACCTACAACACCCTCGAGCTCACGAGCGGCCGCATGGCCAAGGTCGGCAAGGGCGATGTGGTCGCGGGAGCCCTCGGGCACCGCCGGGCGCTGTTCGGCTATTCCGGGCACGTGCCCGAGCGGCTGCAGCCGGGCGATGTCATCCAGATGCTCAACATCGGCGGCGTGCTCGGGGTGTGCGACTCCATCAACCCGGAGAAAGGCCGGCCGTTCGACTGCCGCGTTCTGGGGGTGGCGCTCAATTTTCCCTACCTCGGTGAGCGCATCGGGGTCCCGGCCCGCGTCGGCCGCAAGGCGCTCGATGCGGCAGCGCCGCTCGATGTGCGCGGCGTGCCGGTGGTAGCGCTCGCCGGCACCTGCATGGAAGCCGGCAAGACTGCCGCAGCCTGTGCGGTGATCGCGCGCATGCGCCATCGCGGGCTCACGGTCGATGCTTTCAAGGCGACTGGCGTCTCGCTGCGCCGCGACATTCTCGCAATGGAGGACGCCGGCGCGCGCCGCTGCGCGATATTCACCGACCTCGGCGTCGTCACCACCACGCGCGCCAACGGCCCGGCACTCACCCGCACCATGCTGAGCGAGCTCGCCGCCGGCAGGCCGGATGCACTGGTGTTCGAGCTCGGCGACGGCATCCTCGGCACCTACGGAGTCGATGCCATCCTCGAGTGCCCCGATATTCGCGCCGCGCTCACCGCGGTGATCCTGTCGGCGAACGATCCGGTCGCCGCCTGGGGTGGCGTGAAGCTGCTGCGCGAGCGCTTCCGCGTCGAGCCCTGCGCGGTCACAGGCCCCGCCACCGACAACGAGGTCGGCGTCGAGATCATCGCCGTGCAGATGGGCGTGCCCGCCATCAATGCATTGAGCAGTGGCGCGGCGCTCGGCGATCGCGTCATCGAGGCGCTCGGGGTCAGGGCTGCGCCGGTGCAATGAGCGCGGACATCCCCGCCGTGGTCCTCGGTGGTACCGGCTACGTTGCCGGGGAGCTGCTGCGTCTCCTCTCGGCACACCCTCACCTGAGACCGGCTGCGGTGATGTCCGATAGCGCTCCGGGCGAGCCTGTGGCCGCGGCCTTTCCGCACCTGGTATCCGCATACCCGCAGGAGCACTTCTGCTCCGAGCAGGAGGTGCAGAAGCTGCTGTGCGAGGCGCCGCGGGCGGCAGTCTTCTCCGCAGCGCCGCACGGGGTCGCGGCAGGTCTCATCGACCGACTGCTCGCGGGCGCGGAGAAAGCCGGCACCACGCCGCGCGTGGTCGATCTATCGGCCGACTTCCGCTACGCCAGCGGGGAAGCTTATGCGGCCGTTTACCAACACCCGCACGGCGCACCCGGCCGGCTCACGCAGTTCAGCTGCGCACTGCCCGAGCACCTCCGGCAGCTTCGCACCCGCCATGTCGGACATCCCGGCTGCTTCGCCACGGCCATCCTGCTCGCCAGCGTGCCACTGCTGGCCGCGGGCCTCATCAGCCCGACGCTGTTCGTGAGCGGCGTCACCGGCAGCACTGGCTCCGGGCGCAAGCCGGTGGATGGCACGCATCATCCGCTGCGCCACGCGGATCTCTACAGCTACGGCGCACTGTCGCATCGTCATGTGCCCGAGGTCATCGCCTGCGCACGCGCCGCGAGCGGGATACAAGCGGAGTTCGCCTTCGTGCCGCATTCGGGCCCTTTCGCCCGCGGCATACACGTGACGGTACAGGCGGCAGCGCGCCGGCCGCTCGACGCCGCCGCACTCCTTGCGACGCTGCGCGAGTTCTACTCGGGCGCGCCATTCGTGCACGTGGCCGAGCGGGCGCCACATGTCAAGGATGTCGCCGCGAGCAATTACGCGCACCTGTCCGCCGCCGCGCGCGGCAACACCGTGGCGGTGCAGTGCGCCATCGACAATCTCGTGAAGGGCGCAGCCGGGGGTGCCATCCAGTGGATGAATCGCATGCTGGATCTCCCGGAGACAGCGGGCCTCACGGCCCCGGCTGCGGGCTGGACCTGACAGGAAGCGCATGCGACCCGGCGATTTCCTCGCGCCCGTGTTCGCGCAGTACCCGCTGGAAGTGGCGGCCGCGCAGGGCGTGTGGCTCACCAACACACGTGGGGAGCGCGTGCTCGACCTGTACGGTGGGCACGCCGTGGCGGCCCTCGGCTACGGCCACCCCGCATGGACTGCCGCACTCGCGCACCAGGCGCAGCTTTGCCAGTTCCAGTCGAACGCCGTGGCGCTCGCGATCCGCGCGCGCGCCGCGGAGCGCCTCGTGCGCTTCGCGCAACTGCCGGATATGCACGTGTTCTTCGTCAACAGCGGCGCGGAAGCCAACGAAAACGCACTCCGGATTGCGCTGCGCACCACCGGGCGCGCGCACGTCGTCGCCATCGAAGGCGCCTTCCATGGCCGCACGGCCGCAGCGGGCGCGGTGACCTGGGCGGCACAGGCGAAGTGGTACGGCTTCCCGCGCGCGCCCTTCAACGTGAGTTTTCTCGCGCGCGGCGACACTGCCGCCATCCGCGCGAGGGTGACCCGCAGGACCGCCGCCGTGATCGTCGAGCCGGTGCAGGGACTTGCCGGCGCCGTGGACCTGGGTAAGGAGTTCCTCGGCGCGCTGCGCCGGCGCTGTGACGCGGTGGGCGCGCTCCTCATCTTTGACGAGGTCCAATGTGGTGTCGGTCGCACCGGGCAGCCCTTCGCCGCCAACCTCCATGGCATCGTTCCGGACCTGCTGACGACGGCCAAGGCGCTCGGTAACGGCTTCCCGTGCGCGGCGCTGCTCATATCAGCACAGCTCTGCGCGCAGCTTCCAGTCGAATCGCTCGGCACCACCTTTGGTGGCGGCCCGATGGCGTGTGCAGCGATCGAGGCAGTGCTGGAGGCGATCGAGTCGCAGAAGCTCCTCGAGCGCGTGCGTCATCTCGGTGCACTCATTCGTACAAGCTGCCTGGTCGGGCCGGTGTGCGCTCACCAGGGCGCGGGACTGCTCGTGGGACTGCGCACGACGCGCCCCGCGAAGGAGATCCACGCGGAGCTCCTCGAATGCGGCATCCTCGCCGGCACCTCGAGTGACAGCCACGTGCTGCGCCTGCTGCCACCTTTCATCCTCGAGGACGAGCACGTCGAGCTGTTGCGCGACGCGCTGCGCGAGCTGCCGCCGTGAAGCGCTTCGTGGACCTTGCGGAACTCACGCGCGAGGAGGTGCTTGGGCTGCTCGAGCTCGCCCGGCGCCTCGAGCGCAGGTGCGAGCCGCGGGCACTCACGGGCAAACTCCTGGGACTCATGTTCTTCAATCCATCGCTCCGCACGCTTGCCTCATTCCAGGCCGCCATGACGCGCCTCGGTGGCCAGTCCCTGGTGATCAATCCCGGCCAGGGCAGCTGGCAGATGGAGACGCGGACGGGCGTGATCATGGACGGCGTCGCTGCCGAGCACATCCGCGAGGGGATCCCGGTGCTCGCCTCCTACTGCGATGCACTCGGCGTCAGGATGTTTGCCGAAGGGCGTGACCTCGCGAGCGATCTCGCCGAGACCACCTTCAGCGCCATCGCGAGTCTCACCGACAAGCCGCTCGTGAATCTCGAGTCGGCGGTCAACCATCCCTGCCAGGCGCTCGCCGACTGGAAGACCCTCGATGACCTGGCGGTACCGCGTGCCGGACGCTTCGTGCTCTCCTGGGCGTACCATCCGCGCGCCTTGCCACTCGCGGTGCCCGCGGCGGCCCTGCACATGGCCGCCCTGCGCGGCATGGAAGTGATCGTGCTGCGCCCTGAAGGCTTCGCGCTGCCGCAGGTGATCATGGAGCGTGCACGGCACGCCGCTGCCGCCTCCGGCGGCTCGGTGCGCGAGACCAGCGAGCGCGCGGAGGCGCTCGCAGGAGCCCACGTCCTCTACGTAAAGGAGTGGGGCGCGACCGACCGCTACGGGGATGCCGCCGCGGATGCGCAGCTGCGCAGCCCGCTCCGTCACTGGTGCGTGCGCCACGACTGGTTCGCCGCCTCTCCCGAGTGCCGGGTGATGCATTGCCTGCCGGTGCGGCGCAACAGCGCCATCGCCGACGAAGTGCTCGACAGCGCGCGCAGCGTGGTGCTACGCGAGGCCCATAATCGCCTCCCGGCACAGATGGCCGTGCTGCACCAACTGCTCAGGTCCTGAAGATCGAAAGAGGACGGATGCCAACATGATTGCCCACCGCGGCGACCAGGCGCTCGCCATCCGCGCACTGAAAAGCGCCGCACCCTACGTCCGCATGTACAAGGGCAAAACCTTCGTCGTGAAGGCAGGTGGTGGGGTATTTGCCGAGATGGCCACCACGCGCGCGCTGGTCGAGCAGATCGGCATCCTGCATTACTTCGGCGTGCGCGTAGTACTGGTCCACGGTGGCGGCCCGCAGCTCACCGAGCTCTCGGCTGCGCTCGGGATCCCGACACGCATGGTGGAGGGGCGGCGCGTCACGGACGAGAAGTCGATAGATGTGACGGCCATGGTGCTGAATGGGCTCATCAACACGCGCCTGCTCGGCATCTGCCGCGACCTCAACATCGATGCGGTCGGCATCAGCGGCGTCGATGCGGGCCTGGTGCGCGCTCACAGGCGGCCGCCGGTCGCGCTCGCCGCCAACGGCGAGATGGTCGACTTCGGCTTCGTCGGCGACATCGACGCGGTCGACACCACGGTGCTGCGGAAGCTGCTCGACAACGGGCTCATGCCCGTGGTGAGCCCGCTGTCGGCGGACGAATCCGGCACGCTGCTCAACATCAACGCCGACACCGTCGCGGCCGCCATCGGCGCGGCGCTCGCAGCGGAGAAACTGGTGCTGTGCACCGCGGCGCCCGGGATCCTCGGCAGCGTGGACGACCCCGGCTCGCTCATCTCCTATACGGACCTGCGCGGGCTGAAGCGCCTGCGCGATGAGGGGCGGATCGCCGACGGCATGGCACCTAAGGCCAAGGCCATCGAGGAGGCACTGAGAGGTGGAGTGCGCCGTGTGCACGTCGTGTCCTATCTCTCGCCGGAGGGGATCCTCGGCGAAGTGTTCACCAACGAGGGCACCGGCACGCTCATCGTCGCCGACGTCGACGCGCTGAGTCCTGCCGAACAGCAGAGCCCGCCATGACGCGCCTGTGGGACAAGGGGGCGCCGCTCGATGAGCGCGTGCTCGCGTACACCGCCGGCGAGGACCATGCACTCGATGAGCGACTGGTACCGCACGACGTGCGCGCCTCGATCGCCCACGCGGAGATGCTGCATGCGCAGCGGCTGTTGTCGGCCGAGGACCTCGCCGCCATTCGCGGCGCCCTCGCTGCGCTCGCCGCCGAGCATGCAAGCGGCGAGTGGCACATCGAGCTCGCGGACGAAGACGGTCAGACGGCGCTCGAGCGGCTGCTGCGCGCGCGGCTCGGCGCGGTCGGGGAGCGCATTCACCTCGGGCGCTCGCGCAACGACCAGGTGCTCACCGCGCTGCGGCTGTACCTGCGCGATACGGTCGCACGCCTCAGCGCCGACGCTGTGAAAGCGGCCGAGGCGCTCGAGGCGCTCGCTGAGCGCGAACCTCACACGGTACTCCCCGGCTACACGCACATGCAGCAGGCAATGCCGAGCTCGGTTGCGCTCTGGGCGCGGGGCTTCGCCGCCGAGATCCGTGACGATGCCGCCGGTGTCGACACGGTGCTGCGGCGCATCGACCGGAGCCCGCTCGGTTCGGCCGCCGGTTACGGCACGCCGGGCTTGGCCGTCGACCGCGAGCAAACGCGGGAGCGGCTCGGCTTCGCGAGCGTGCACGAGCCGGTGACGGCGGTGCAGCTCTCGCGCGGCAAGGCAGAAGCGCAGCTGCTTTTCGAGCTCACGCTGCTGCTGCAGGACCTCGGCCGCTTCGCGGCAGACGTGCTGCTGTTCGCCACCCGCGAATTCGGCTTCATCGTGCTGCCGGAGGCATTCACCACCGGCTCCTCGATCATGCCGCAGAAGAAGAACCCGGACGTGTTCGAACTCATCCGCGGGCGCTCGGCCACTGCGCAGTCCTGTCTCCTCGAGGCGCTCGCCGTTTGTGCCAAGCTTCCCTCCGGCTACCAGCGCGACCTGCAGCTGCTGAAGTTTCCGCTGTTCCGCGGAATCGATCTCGCGCTAGCGACGCTCGACATCCTGCCGCCGGCCATCGCGGCTCTCGAGTTTCGCCCCGCAGCGATACGGCTCGATCCGGCCATTCACGCGGCCGAGGAAGCCAATCGGCTGGCGGTTGCCGAAGGCATTCCATTCCGCGAGGCCTATCGGCGCGTTGCCGCCAGGCTCGGCAAATAGCACCGCACGCAACGCCATCCGCGGGCAGCCGCGCGCGCGGTTGCAAGGCCGGCTCGGGCAGGGCACGCTGCGAGCGCGATCCAGGGAGCGCACATGACCAAGCTGTTGGGAATCTCAGGAAGCCTGCGCCGCGGCTCCTACAACAGTGCCCTGTTGCGCGCGGCCACAAAACTCATGCCGCCCGATTCAACACTCGAGGTCGCCAGCATCCGCGGCATCCCGCTGTACGATTACGATATCGAGGTGCAGGGCATACCCGCCACCGTCACACAGCTCAACGACGCCAC
>Ga0210407_10002035_pt1 | contig 17864 bp, 16 predicted proteins | sample IncBWC27MmetaG_FD_150860 | JGI IMG/M metagenome (GOLD analysis project Ga0210407, IMG submission 150860) | Forest soil microbial communities from Barre Woods Harvard Forest LTER site, Petersham, Massachusetts, United States - Inc-BW-C-27-M | ecosystem: Environmental > Terrestrial > Soil >...
GGAGCTGTTCTTGCGCGAAAAGCAGCCCCAGAATGCCCTGAGAGAATATGAGACTGTGCTGAAGGTCGCACCCAACCGGTTCAACGCGCTCTACGGCGCGGCGAGTTCAGCTCACGCGGCGGGCGATATCGCGGCCGGAGATCGCTACTTCCGTAAGCTGGGTGATATTTCCGTGGGAGAAGAGCGGCCGGAACTGGTCACGGCGCACAAGCGGGCTCCCGTCAGAGCACAGAAAAGCTCCGTGACGAATCCTTGAGTCTTGCAGGAAGGCCCCGACAACTTAGCAGGGGGCGGAGAATTCATGTTTACAGGGATTATTGAACATCTTGGGATCATCGAATCGCTCGACCGGCACTCGGACGGAAGCAAAATTTCGATTCACGCGCCGAGCGTGGCTGCAAATCTTGCCGTCTCGAACAGCATCGCCGTCAACGGATGTTGCCTCACGATTGTCTCCGTCGCGAACGAACGATTTTCGGCAGACCTCTCCGGAGAAACCCTGGCTAAAACTTCCTTCCGGGAGTTGAAACCTGGAGTGCGCGTGAATCTCGAACAACCTCTTACCGCGGGCAAGGAGTTCGGCGGCCACTTCGTCCTGGGGCATGTTGACGCAACGGGCCGTGTCGCAAAACTCAACCGCGAGAGTCCAGGAAGCGACAATTGGCTGTTCGGGGTGCAAGTGCCGGCCGACTTCGCGCGCTACATTGTTCCGAAGGGCTCAATCACCATTGACGGCATCAGCCTCACCGTGGCCAGTTGGAAGGATGGAGTCGCCGAAGTCGCGGTTATTTCGTACACCTACGAGCACACGAATCTGAGCGACCGCAAGCCCGGCGATGCGGTCAATCTCGAAGGCGACGTTTTGGGAAAATACGTCGAGCGCTATCTCGAAGCGCGTAACGAGGCCACGGCTTCGCCAACCCGTTACACGGAAGCGCAGCTCATCGAAGAGGGCTTCTGACCACTTCCTGGAGAAACGCGTGCCAGTTCTCAACGCCGTGCTCGAGACTTCGCTTTACGTGGATGACCTCGATCGCGCCTCTCGCTTCTACGAAGATGTTTTTGGACTCAGCCGGATAATAGAGGGTGACGCCCGCATCCGCGCGTATAGCGTCGGCGGACGGAGTGTCTTGCTACTCTTCAAGCGGGGCGCGTCGAATTGCACAACTCAATTGCCTTTTGGAACGATGGGGCCGCACGACGGCAGTGGACCGCTGCACGTCGCGTTTGCAATTCCGGCAGCGGAACTGGCGTATTGGGAAGCACGACTCGCCGAAAAGAAAATCAACATCGAGAGTACGGTCCGCTGGCCCCGTGGCGGCACCAGCCTGTACTTTCGCGATCCTGATAACCACCTCGTCGAACTGGCCACGCCCGGCGTCTGGACGATCTATTAGCTGAAATTAACGCCACGCAGGCTTAATCGGTTATGACTGAATTACCGGACGCGGTCTCGCGCGCCTTGGCGCGTGCGCCTCGCCAATACAGGGACAGCCCCAGCCCGATGGCAGCGGCGGCGGTGATGAGGAGCTTCATCTCAAAGAAAAACTTGTTCGTGGTTTCTCCCGGAGGGATCACGGAAAAAAAGATGCAGGCAAGCGTCACGGCAAAGGCTAGCCCAGCGGCAAGCCAAACGCCGAATTTCCCCCCTGGAATCAAGACCGCATGAGGGTTTTCCCTGCGGTCCTTGCGACCGGCCAGCTTGATCGCCGCCGCATACATGTATAGGAACGGAATGAAGTAGATGATGATTGTCACGTCCACCAAACTTTGATACGCGCCGATGGTGGTCTCATTGATCTGGCTGAGAAGAAGAACAATTCCCGAAATCGTGGCCTGCACGATGATGGAGATATACGGCGTCTTCCAACGCGGATGAATCTTTCCAAATGCCGCGGGAAGATAGCGGTCAATTCCCACGACAAACGGCACCCGCGCGATGCCCGCTACGGTGGATCCCACGCCGCCGGCATTGCCGACCGATACAAGCATGGCCGCAAGCACACCGACGATTCCGATGCGCAGCATCACCGATCCCTGCGTAATCGCCTGGAAGACGCCGCTCTTCGGATCTACTTGTTCCGCAGGAACCATCGCGAGCACGGCAAATGTTCCTGCAATATAGATGAGGGCGGTCAAAACGCCGGCCCCCATCACGGCGCGCGGCAAAGTGCGGCGCGGATCCTTGATTTCCTCGCTCATTGCCGACACTAGCTCGAGCCCGGTAAAGGCAAACGCAATCTGCGACCAGAAATTCACAGTGTCCCAGCTCCAGTGCGGCATCATGTTCGACACTGTGAAATGCGTCACCGAACCGTGCCGGGACCACAACACTCCGGCCACGCCGCACAAAATCAAAAGGGGAATGTACGTTGAGACGCCGCCCGCGTTTTGCAGCCATTTGCCGATGTTCAGACCGACGATATTCATGATCACGGCAACGAACAACAATACGAAGGAGCCAATCAGCAGGAACGTCCTGCTCTGCGCCAGGGAAGCACCTCCCGCGCCGGCCACATACCCGCCCATTGCCGCGCTTGCGAGCAATAGCCCTGGAAAATAAAAAACGGTGTAGATCCAGTACGACCACCCGGCAACGAAGCCGTGGAAATCACCAAAAGCTTCCTTAGACCAGACATAGAGGCCGCCTTCATTGGGAAAACGTGAGGAGAGCTCGTTGATCACCATCGCGCTGGGAACGAAAAAGAATAACGCCGCAAGGATCCACAAGCTTATCGAGGAAGTGCCATTGTGCGCTGCGGCAGCGACCCAGCGCGGGCCCAGGACCGTAGCGATGTTGAAAAGCAGAACGTCCCAGAAGCCCATGGTCTTGCGCAATTGATTCAGAGGACTGGAAGAACCGTGGGTGGAATCTGGCACTGCTGGGGCTGGACCGGGATTTGTTTGGTTCACAAAGTCACGTCCATGGCGGGGATTAATTCGTCCTGCATGCGGAAGTTATGAAGAAAAGCGTCTTTGGAATTCTCGAAATCTTTCCACGGGCCGAAGAATGTGACTCGGCCGTCCTGCAAAAATACGACGACATCGGCTAGCTTCCTGGCCAAGTGCGTGTCGTGCGTCACCACAATCGACGTGCGGTGAAACGCCTCTTTCAACCGCAAAATCAAATCGCCCATGTGTGCCGCCATTATTGGATCGACCATGGTCGTGGGTTCGTCGTAGAGAATCGCTTCCGGATATTGCGCCAGGGCCCGAGCGATGGCAACGGCACGCTTCAACCCGGTGGACAATTCGCTCGGGATCTTATCGAGCACGTGTTCTACTTCCAGCGTCACGGCAAATTCTTGAACGTAGGCGTCCACATCCTCCGCAGTCAGGCCCGGCTGATCCTCGAGAGGAAATGCGATGTTTTCGCCCACGGTGAGTGAATCGAAAAGCGCGCCCGATTGAAACACCATTGTGACCTTGCGGCGTACCTCAGCGAATTGTGCTTCCGTGAATTCTGTTATGTCTTCGCCATCGACAACAATCTTCCCCGAGTCCGCTTTCAGAAATCCCATGATGTGTTTCAGGGAGACCGACTTGCCGACACCACTGCGCCCCATGATGACGCACGTCTCGCCACGCTTTACGGTGAAGCTGACGCGGTCCAGCACGAGTCTGCCGTCAAAGCTCTTGCAGACGTCGTGAAATTCAAAAAAGTTGGGGGAGCGTGGCTTCGTTTGAAGTTCGGTCGAGCTGTCTTCACTGGCGGGATTCAGGTTGATTGGCCCGCCGCGATTGATTTTAAGTACGTCGGTCATATTTGTTCCGCTTCGAGGATCCGCCGCGCTTCCTCATAGTCCGCCGGTGTGTTCATGTTCCAAAACAACCGCCCCGCGCTATCAAATCGTTTCCAGTCGGCTTCGTCAAGCACTTCCGTGCGAACGTGTTTCAATGCCTCGGTAACCTTGCGCACGCCGCGCTCGAACGCCTGCTGAAGAGCGGGCCGCGCATCGGTCCGGTAACAAGCGCAAAGCGGCTCAGGGCCGTGCGCGGATTGGGGATACACTGCCTGCGCGGAACTTTTTGTCGCCCGCTCGGCAAGGTATCCGAGCCATTCGACTGATAGGAAGGGCATGTCGCAGCTCAAAATCAAATTCCATTCGTGTTGCGGATTGTTTTTTGCAGTGTTCAGCAGCGCGGTTATAATCCCGCCCAGCGGTCCTTCGCCGGGCCAACGGTCAGGGATAGCTTCGACTCCAAACTGGGAATATTTTTCGGGTGAGCCGATAAGTTGCACACTCTTCATGACGCGCTTCAAGAGCTTGCTCATGCGGGCCAGCATCGGGGTGGCACCGATTTCCACAAGCGCCTTATCCTGGCCAAAACGCGAACTGGCGCCGCCTGCCAGAACATATCCCGAGAGTTCCAATTCGCTTCTCTTATCGGTCATCTTTTGATTTTGTTTCCAGTCCTTTGTCGGCGTGCCGCATGTGCTCTTTGTTCTCTGCGGCCCTGTGTTGATTCTTATTCTTCTTCCAATGGACCGCGGCCGGGCCGCCGGATCCCGAGTTCACGCAACTTTTCCTGCAGGCTTTGGCGGTGCAGGCCAATTGTCGCCGCCGTCCGCGAGACGTTCCACCGATGATCGGCGAGTTGTTTGGTCAAATAAGCGACCTCAAACTTGCGCTTAGCCTCACGAAAATCGCGCTCGCCCAAGCCATTGGCCGAATCGCTGTTGGTATGCGCCGCCGGCGCTTCGCCACACGCTACTTCGCCTGGCAGGTCGCTGACGTCGATCTCTTCGCTACAGCAGAGTACCAGGCTGCGCTCCAAAGCGTTCTTCAGTTCGCGGACATTCCCCGGCCAGTCATATCGCTCGAGCGCCGCCGTCGCGTCCCGGCTCAAGCGTGCCGTGCGTCCGAGCCGAGCCGCGTGCATCTGCAGAAAGCTTTCCGTCAGCACGGGGATGTCCGCCTTATGGGCGCGGAGCGGGGGAAGCTCGATGGTCACCACACGCAGCCGGTAAAAGAGATCCTCGCGAAATTTTCCCGCGCGGATCTCTGTGGGCAGGTCGCGATGCGTCGCGCTGATTACGCGCACGTCCACGGGAATCGTTTGCGTCCCACCCAAGCGCTCGATGGTGTGGTTTTCGAGAGCGCGCAATACCTTGGCCTGCGTTACGGGATTCATGTCGCCGATCTCATCCAGAAAAAGCGTTCCGCCTGACGCCAGCTCGAATTTCCCTTTTTTTTGCTGCGACGCGCCGGTGAATGCACCGCGTTCGTAGCCGAAGAGCTCCGATTCGATCAGAGTTTCCGGCAGAGCGGCACAATTCACAGCCACATAGGCTTTCGCGGCACGCGGAGAGCGTGCGTGAATTTCCTGCGCCAGCAAATCTTTCCCGGTGCCGCTTTCGCCGAGAATCAGCACCGTCGAATCCGTCGGCGCCACGCGGTCCGCCATCTCGAACGCCCGCCGCATTTCCGGGGAGCGACCAATCATCGGCCCGAACTGCCCTTCGGTCGCGAGTTGCCGCCGCAGCGTGTCGTTTTCTCTTTCGAGGGTGGCAAGTTTCAGCAGATTTGCTACGCGCTGCCGGAGTTCGTCCAGTTCAAAACCTTTCACCAAGTAATCCGCGGCGCCGAGCTGCAGGGCCTCGACCGCGGTTTTTGCGGTGTCCAGCGCGGAGACCATCAGCACCGGCATGTCGCTTCCCTGCTCGCGCATCCATTTCAGAAAAGACAAGCCATCCTGGCCGGGCAACACAATATCCAGAAGAAGGAGATCCGGTTTTTCCGAGTCCAAGGCGTTTCGCGCAGCCTCCGCGGAATCCGCTTCCGCGATGCGATATTTCGCTTCGAGAGCGCGCCGCAGTCCGTAACGCGCCGTCGGTTCGTCATCCACAATGAGGATTGTTTTCATACTTTTCCTACTTTCCCTAATCCGCGAGCGGCAGACTTATTTCAAGCCGTGTTCCCTTGCCTCCACTCGCCGGGCTTACCAGTTCCAATTTTCCGCCTGCTTCCGCCGTGCGGCGCGCGACAATGGCCAGACCCAGACCCGTCCCCTGGGTTTTCGTCGTGAAAAATGGCTGCAGAATTTTCTCCCGCAATTCGAGGGGGATTCCGGGCCCGTCGTCCTCGACCGACAACAAAGCCATGCTGCCGTTCAAGGAAATTTTGATGCGCGCATGGCCGCCGCGAGGCGCGGCGTCAAGCGCGTTCACGACCAAGTTGGAGAGAATGTCGTTCACCGCTTCCGTGCTGGCCGCTACACGCACCTCACCCTTCGGCGCGTTCGATTCGAGCGCAACTCCTCTGCGCTCGGCGTCGTGTCGCAAGACCCCGGTGACTTGCCGGGCGACCTCGCATGCGTCGCAGCCGGCGGCTTTCGCCTCTCCCAACATGACCGGACGGCTGAACTGCAGCAACTGATTCAGCTTTATGGAAAGCCTTCCCACTTCGTCCAGCACCATTTTCGTTTCGTGCCGCATCGATTCGGGCATTTCTGGATTTTCCAATTGCACCTGCAAAATCGTCTTCATCGACCCCAGAGGATTCTTCAAGTTGTGAGAAATGCTCGCCGCCATCTGGCCCACAAGCGCCAGCCGTTCGCGCTCCGCCAATTCCCGTTCGAGCCGCAGCTTTTCCTCGATCACGCGGCACAGGTCCAATGCCCCCGGCAACTGTTCGCATAAAAACTCCAGCGCCGCCCTTGTTTCCCCGGACAACATCGCCCCATGTGGCTTGACCTTGAGGAAGCCAATGAGCGAGCCCGACTGTTGGATACGAAAAGCGTTGCGCGGGTCTCCACGCCCTTGTGAATCGATCTGGGGTGAAGCCTCTACTCTTAGCAGGATCAATTCTGCGTGCGCGAGATCCCACCTCTGTTTCACGGATTGCTCAATGAACGCATGCAACCTGATAAGGTTGCCCTGCCGCGCCACCTCTTGAATGAGAGCCGCAATTCGCTGAGCCTGGTCAATTTCCGTTTGCGCTGTTTCGCGAAGACGTTTGCTTAGCGCGCGTTGTAGCGGCTCGAAGAAGACCACCAGAACAAACAGAAGAATCGCAGCCGACGCCTCCGGCGGCAATACGGGCTCTAGCCACACGCTCATACGCCGGACCAGGCTCAGGTACAACAATGCAAGGAAGGTTGCCGAAACGGCGTAGACTAGATTCTTCTGCCGTCCGATCTGCAAAAAGTTGAAGCGCCCGACCAAATAAATCAGAACCGCCAAGGGCGGAATCGCGAGCCAGGCAAGCGCGAGGCTGATTACAGCGGAAACTTCCGGTAACAAAGGTCCGGCAAGAACATGGAGATACACGACGAGCGCGGAGCCACCGAGAAACAGCAGGCCCAAGAGTGCGTGAAATCTCTTTTGGGGTCGATCGGGCGCATGGTGAGCAAATCGCGCCTCGCAAGCCGCAGTGAATAGCATCGCCAACACCAGCCAAGTACCGTATCCCCGCCCCAGCGCATTTCCCGGGATCAACAAATCAAATCCCGCCGAACTTGCGAGTTGAGGATAGACACGCAGCGCGAAGTACAGAAGAGGAACATACGCTACGAACAACACCCAATGTTTTAACGCGGGATTCCTCAGCATTTCCCGGGTTTCCGCGAACTCGAGGTGCAAATGAATCAATAAGGGAGGCAAAAAACTCAGCCCGACGCAGAGGAGCGTGACGGCAAACGACTGGAGGAGCGCCGGCGGCGTCACATAGTAGATCTGGGCGTTGAGGGCCAGCAGCGACCCGCTGTAGAAGAAAAAGAGCGCCAGGCACAAAAAGAAAAACACGCGCTCGAAATTGCGCTGGCGGCGATAACCCAGGATCACCACCATCCAGAAGAGTTGGAGGAGCGTCCCAGCAGTGTAAGCGATCAATCGAATGTAGACCAGCGAACTCATGCGAGTCCTGCGTTTCAAATCTTACGCCCGGACTAGTCGCACGACAATCGCCAAGTGCAAGGTTTTTCTTGCACTATTCAACTATAAGAAAACAAGCGCTTTAATGGAATATTCAAGAGACCTAGAGCTCACTCCGATTGTCATGGAAACGCTTGACATGGAGGGATTCCGTGCTATATTAGCAGTCGGCTATGAGGAGTGCTAATTCCCCTTTTCGCTCCAAAGCCGCAGTTCAAACCGCAACATCACCTATGGAGGTCTTTTCAAGATGGCAGTGAACCTAACGCCGCTCCACGACCGTGTGATCGTGAAGCGCATTGAAGAGAAGGAAACCGTCAAGGGTGGCATCATCATCCCTGACTCCGCAAAAGAGAAGCCCCAGGAGGGCGAAGTGATCGCCGTCGGCGCCGGCCGCCGCGAGAAGGGCGAGCGCATCCCCCTGGACGTCAAGGCAGGTGACCGCGTGCTGTTCGGCAAGTACAGCGGCACGGAAATCAAAGTCGAAGACGAAGAGCTCTTGATCCTGAAAGAGGACGAGATCCTGGCCAAGTTGAGCGGCGCTGCGAAGGCCGCAGGTGGCAGGAAGTAAATTTGCAGTGCTCGTATGGAAGCCGGGCTTCGGCCCGGTCGTTGTAGCTCAGGCTTTCGAGCCTGAAGGGTTTCGCAACAAAATTTAAGTTCGGTATCCGAATTCAGGAGGAGACACAAGTATGGCGAAGCAGATAGTTACAGGTGAGAATTCCCGCCAGTCCATTTTGCGCGGCGTGAATGCTCTCGCCGACGCAGTGAAAATCACCCTCGGCCCCAAGGGCCGCAATGCGGTGATTGAAAAGAAGTTCGGCGCGCCGGTCATCACCAAGGACGGCGTGACGGTTGCAAAGGAAATCGAGCTCAGGGATCCCCTGGAGAACATGGGAGCGCAGATGGTCCGTGAAGTCGCTTCGAAGACTTCCGACGTTGCCGGCGATGGCACGACCACCGCGACCGTGCTCGCCCAGGCCATCTTCCGCGAGGGGGTCAAGACTGTCGCCGCTGGCGCCAGCCCCACTTCCCTCAAGCGCGGCATCGAAAGGGCTGTTGAAGTCGCCGTGGAAGAGATCAAGAAGCTGCACCGCGACGTCAAGGGCGACATGATCGCCCAGGTCGGCACGATTTCTGCCAACAACGACAAGCAAATCGGCGGCATCATCGCCGAAGCCATGAAGAAGGTCGGCAAGGACGGCGTCATCACCGTGGAAGAGTCCCGCACCATGGACACGACGCTCGAAGTGGTCGAAGGCATGCAGTTCGACCGCGGCTACCTATCCCCCTACTTCATCACCGATCCCGAGCGCATGGAGTGCGTGCTCGAGGATGTACGCATCCTGATCCACGAAAAGAAGATCAGCTCGATGAAGGACCTGCTTCCGCTTTTGGAGAGTATCGCCAAGACTGGCAAGCCGCTGCTCATCATCGCCGAGGAAATCGAAGGCGAAGCCCTCGCGACACTGGTGGTCAACAAACTGCGCGGCACGCTGCAGTGCGCCGCGGTTAAGGCCCCCGGCTTCGGCGACCGCCGCAAGGCCATGCTCGAAGACATCGCCACACTGACCGGCGGCAAGGCCGTCACCGAGGATCTCGGCATCAAGCTCGAAAACGTGAAGATCGAGGACCTCGGCCGCGCCAAGAAAGTGACCATCGACAAGGACAACACCACGATCGTGGAAGGCGCGGGCAAGCACGCCGACATCGAAGGCCGCGTCAAGCAGATCCGCCAGCAGGTGGAAATCACAACCTCGGACTATGACAAGGAAAAGCTCCAGGAGCGCCTTGCCAAGCTCGTGGGCGGCGTGGCCGTCATCAAGGTCGGCGCAGCCACCGAAACCGAACTCAAGGAAAAGAAGGCGCGTGTGGAAGACGCCATGCACGCTACCCGCGCGGCGGTCGAGGAAGGCATCGTGGCCGGGGGCGGCACAGCCCTGCTTCGTTGCCTCTCGGCACTCGAAAAGCTCAAGGTCAATGAGGATGAGCAAGTCGGCGTGAACATCGTCAAGCGGGCGCTCGAAGAGCCCACCCGCCAGATCGCCTACAACGCCGGATTCGAAGGCGCGGTGGTGATCGGTAAAATCCGCGAGTCCAAGGAAGAGAACTTCGGCTTCAACGCGGAAACCGGCGAGTACGGCGACATGGTCAAGATGGGCGTCATCGACCCGGCCAAGGTCACCCGCCTGGCGCTGCAGAACGCAGCCTCCATCGCGGGCTTGATGCTCACCACCGAAGCGCTCGTGGCCGAGCTCAAGGAAGACGACAAGAAGTCAGCAGCAGCCGCAGGCGCTCCGGGCGCAGGCGGCATGGGCGGCATGTACTAAGTTTTCCAGCTAGCCCACTATCTCAATCCAACAAAGGGCGTCCTCGGCGCAAGCCAGGACGCCCTAATTTTTTCCTCTAGAGTGGTGACCCACGCTGCCTTGCCTCTGTTCCCCTCCTTCGTTACACTTTCCCTGCCTCACCGGGCTCCTCAGGGGGGAGCCTCACGCCATGCCGGGACTTTTGCCGCGCCCTTTGCCGCGCGAAGAGGGTTTCTTCGACCTTTTCCGCAAACAAGCGGAAAACATCCAGCTGGGGGCCAAGGCCCTCACCCAAATGCTCGAGCACTACACCGGCGTCCCCGAGCAAGTGCAAATCGTCAAGGCCATCGAGCACGAGGGCGACGAAATCACGCACGCTATTTTCACCAAGCTCAACCAGACCTTTATCACCCCCCTGGACCGCGAAGACATTCACGAGCTCTGCAGCCAGCTCGACGACGTCATCGACCTGATCGACGCCGCCGCCAGCCGCTTCGCTCTCTATCGCGTGGACAAGGTGCGCCCAGGTACGGTGGAGCTCACCCGGGTTCTGCTTTCCGCGAGCATAGAAGTCTCGGCCGCCATTAACACGATCGAATCTCCCGAAGCGGCCCTCAAACACTGCATCGAAATCAATCGCTATGAAAACGAAAGCGACCGCCTCTGCCGCACCCTGATCGCCAAACTCTTCGACGAGGAAAAAGATCCCGTCCAGATCATCAAGTGGAAAGAAATTTTCGAGGTCATCGAGACCGCCGTTGACAAGTGCGAAGACGTCGCCAACGTCATCGAAGGCGTCATCCTCAAGAGCGCCTGATTCAACGATGCCTCCGCTCGCAACTTCCAGCCCAGCAGCCTGTCTTTGTCGGTCAGGAATTTGCCTTTGTCCTCTCTGCGCGTTCTTAGCCTCTTTTTCCGGCCGCACCTTCATTGCCAGCAAAGGTCTCGTCCGTGGATAACTTCTCTCTCCTCCTCGTCGTCATCGGCATGACTCTGGCCTTCGAATTCTCGAACGGTTGGCATGACGCCGCCAATTCCATCGCCACGGTCGTCTCGACGCGCGTGCTTACACCGCTCCGAGCCGTCGCCTGGGCCGCCTTCTGGAACTTCATCGCCGCCTTCGTCTTCGGCACGGCCGTCGCCAGCACCATCGGGAAGGGCATGGTCCACATCGAGCTGGTGAATGAAAAAGTTCTGCTAGCCGGACTTCTAGGCGCTATCACCTGGAACATGATAACGCTCGTCCTTGGCTTGCCTACCAGCTCCTCGCATGCACTCATAGGCGGCTACGGAGGCGCCGCCGTGGCTCACGCAGGCTTTCAAGCGCTCATCCTCAGCGGCTGGACCAAGCCGGTGCTTTTCATCTTCCTCTCTCCCGTGATCGGCTTCTGTGTCAGTTCGGTCGTCACCGTGGCAACAAGCTGGATCGTGCGCCGCCAGCGGCCGCTGAAAGTGGACCGTTGGTTTCGCCGCTTGCAACTATTCTCGGCCGCCGCCTACAGTCTCGGCCACGGCACCAACGACGCTCAAAAAGGCATGGGCATCATCACCGCCGCCCTTGTCGCTGGCGGCCTCATGAAAAACTACGCCGTCCCCTATTGGGTCATCATCTGCTGCCACTTGGCCATGGGTGGCGGCACCATGGCTGGCGGCTGGCGCATCATCAAAACCATGGGCCAGCGCATCACCAAGCTCACGCCCTTTGGGGGATTCGCCGCGGAGACTGCCGGCGCTCTGACGCTGTGGGGAACGGCGCACTTTGGCATACCCGTCAGCACCACGCACACTATAACCGGCGCCATCGTCGGCGTCGGCGCCACCCGCCGCCTAACCGCAGTCCGCTGGGGCGTCACTCGCCGTATCGTATTTGCCTGGGTCTTGACCATTCCCGGCGCCGCTCTCATTGGCTCCACTATCTTTCGCTTCGTTCTTCCCTTTCTCGGTTAGCTCTTTCCGCGGCAGCGCTCCGATGCCCTTGTCCCGGACTCCTTACTTCATTCCCGGCTCTTTTTACGCTATATTTTTATTGATATGAGCGACACTCACTCCCAGTTCGCGACCGTCGAAGAGGCCGTCGAAGAGGTTCGCCAGGGCCGCATGATCGTCCTCGTGGATGACGAAGATCGCGAAAACGAAGGCGACCTCACCATGGCCGCCGAAAAAATTACGCCCGACGCCATTAATTTCATGGCCAAGTACGCGCGCGGCCTCATCTGCCTGCCGCTCACCGAAGAGCGCTGCGACGAACTGCACCTGCCGCTCATGTCACCGATCAACACTTCGGTTCACGGCACGGCGTTTTGCGAGGCGATCGACGGCCGCCGGGGCGTCACTACCGGCATCAGCGCCGCCGACCGCGCCATCACCATCCTCACGGCCATCGATCCGAAAACGAAACCCCAGGATCTCGCGCGTCCCGGCCACATCTTCCCGCTGCGCGCGCGGAAGGGGGGCGTCCTGGTTCGTGCCGGCCAGACCGAAGCCAGCGTCGACCTCGCGCGCATCGCCGGCTTGAACGCGTCCGGCGTCATTTGCGAGATCATGAATGAAGACGGCACGATGTCGCGCGTGCCGCAGCTCGTGGAGTTCTGCAAGCAGCATGATTTGAAAATGCTGACGGTGGCGGACCTGATCCGCTACCGCATGCAGCACGAGCGCTACGTCCGCCGCATTGCGGAAACGATTCTGCCCACACGCTACGGCGATTTTCGGATGATTGCCTACTCGAGCGACGTCGACCATGACCAGCACATCGCGCTTGTTCGCGGTGAACTCGAGGGGTCCGCGCCGGCGCTCGTCCGCGTGCATTCCCACTGCCTCACCGGCGATGTGTTCGGCTCGACGGCTTGCGATTGCACCGAGCTCGTTTCGCGTTCGCTCGCCACCATCGCCAAGGAGGACCGTGGAGTTTTCCTTTACCTCCATCACACCGGCCGGGGTTTCGGGATCGAGTCCTCCAGCGAGCCCGGGGCGCTGCCCCAGATTCATTTCCATTCGCGCGGCCAGCTCGACCGCGAGCCTGCCCGCCAGCGTATGGTCCAACACGAAAGCGGCATAGGCGCGCAGATCCTCATCGATCTTGGCCTCAAGGACATTCGCGTTCTCACCAATCACCCTAAAAAAGTCGTTGCTCTCGAAGGCTACGGCATCCGCATTGCCGACCAGGTCCCTCTGCGCATCGAGCAGCCTCGCCCCACCCACCAGACTCTCTAGGGAAATGAACTCCGGACATGAGTTGCATCGCGAAATGGGTCGCCGGGTTGGGATTGGCCCTCTTTGTATCTTTTCTGTCGTTTTGGTGGCACGGGCTTCACACCTTCAAAATCGACCAAATTCGTGAAGCAGCCCGTGTCATTCAGCAGTTTCATCGGCGCTTCAATGCTGGCGAATTCGACAAGATTTGCGAAGAAGCCTTTGGATGCTCAGGGCAGGCTCGAAGTGATTGGAATGCTGTCTTGCACGAAGTCAAAGACCGCGGAGGGCAATTCAAAGCTGAGAAGAATACGGATATAAAGGCGTATATTGAACCGTTCTCTGTCTTTGCAACGTATGACTCCTCATTTGAGAAGACTGAAATTAAGGAGATATTTATCTTGAAACGTTTTGACGGACAACTCAGAATTTTTACTTACCAGACGGTGGCAAAGCCCTCGGGAAGTTCCGTACCATAGATTGTCATCACCGCTTAAGTATGAAAGGTGGCTCTGCAGTGGCTGCGGGTTCCATTTCGGGCGGGGGAGTGGCCTTTGCGGGATGCGACTGCTGAGGCGGCGTGGATTTTGCCGCTGGGGCTTTGCCAACCGTGAGGTACTTGCGCATTTTGTCCAGCCGCTTCTTGCCGATGCCGCGAATGGCCACTAGATCGTCCACGCTCTTGAATGCGCCGTACGATTTTCGCATTTGCAGAATTTTTTCGGCCGTGGCCGGCCCGATGCCTGGGACAAGCTGCAATTCTTCCGCATTCGCCGTGTTGATGTTTACAGGTCGGACCGGAGGCTTTTTGGTCGCTGCGGGAAAAGCCGAAGCGGATAGAAAAAGAGCAAGGAACAGAAAACTGAAGATGCTGCGCGCTGCTGCTGAACGCCACACCATGGCGGTGTTATAATGCATAGAATACGTCTCTAAGTCAATAACAAAATGATTGGGGCATCAGGCTAGGCTCTTGCCCTGCGCGTCGTAGACTTCGAGCTCGCCGAAAAGGGCGGCTTGTTCCTGGATTTGATCGCGGTCGCCGACCACGACGATCTGCATGTTCGCCGAGTCGAAATACTTTCGCGCCGCGTCCTGCAAATCTTCCGGCTTGAGCGCACGAACTTTTTCACGGTAGGTCTCGAGATAATCCGGCGGCAATTCGTGGAGCTCGACCGTGGTCAGTTGCCCCAGCAATCCCTCCTGCGTCGCCAGGCCCATCGAAAACACACCCGTCAAATAATTCTGCGCGTCCGCCAGCTCCGCCTCCGGCACCGGAACGGAACGCAGCTTATCCAGCTCATAGAATATTTCCGTCAGCGATGCGGCCACCACATCATTGCGCACCGCGGCCGAAATCGAAAAATAGCCATACTCCCGCAACGGAGTCACGCCGCTGCGCGGACTGTAGGTGTAGCCTTTGTCTTCGCGAATGTTCATCACCAGCCGCGAATTGAACGCGCCGCCGTACAAGCTGTTTGTCAGACCCAGCTTGATCCAATCCGGATGTTTTCGCGTAATTGCGTGGCAGCCCGCCAGAATTTGTGTCTGCACCGCGCCCGGCACGTGCACCAGGTACACGCGCCGCCCGCGGGGAATCGGCGGAGCGGCAGCCTCTTTCGCAGCCGGCTTCTTCCCTGTCCATCCGCCGAACGCTTTTTCCACGTTGGTCAACATCGATTTGGAATCGAAATCGCCGACCAGAAGGAGCAATCCGTTTTCCGGCGTGTAACATTCCTTGTAGACATCTAATAAATATTCCCGCTTGTACGCGGCCACCTGCTGCTCGCTCGGCGCGATTTCCGCGTAAGGGTGCTTTCCGAACAACACTTTTCGCAGGCGTTCGCTAGCCAAGAATGACGGCTGCGTTTTATTGAGCTTTACTTCTTCCTGCATCTGCCGCCGCTCGCGTTCGAATTCCGTCACCGGAAAAGCGGCTTCGCGAGCCAGCTCATTCACCATTCCAAGAAGGGGTTCGGCAAATTCCGCCAAGCCGGAAAAGGAAATGGCGCTGGTGTCAGCGCCGGCGGCTGACGAAAAGTCAGCCCCAATGCGCCGCAGATCTTCTTCAATCTGCCGGCTGGCGCGCTTCGTCGTGCCGGTCCGCAGAACGGACGCGGTGATTTCAGCAAGTCCCGGTGCGCGGTCGCTTGCGGCCGCGTTTCCGGAGCGAAACAGCAGTTCACCGTGGAATTTTGGAATCGAATGTGCCTCGGCCAGCACGACTTCGAGTCCATTCGCCAGCCGCGTTTTGGTTCGCTTGGGCCAGGTGACTTGGCGCTCCGCCGAAAGCGCCGGCGCTCCGTTGGCAATCTCCGCCGTTTGCGTCGCCATTACGCGACCTCCTTCGCAGCCGCAGACGTGGGTTTGCGAAAGACAATTGCGCGCTTGGCCGTTTGCAAATATTTTTCCGCCACCGCCTTGATCTCTTCGCTCTTTACGGCGAGAAACCCATCCAGCATGGAATTTATCAGCCGCGGATCGCCGTCAAAAAGGGTAAAGCACGCGAGCAAATGCATCAGACCGTAGCGCGGCACCCCGCCATGGCCCCCTTCGAGCGTGGAATAATAATCCGAGCGAAATTTAACTTTGAGCTGCTCCAATTCGTCGGCGCCAATCCCTTTCTCTTGCACTTCGCGAATCACGGCCTCAAACGCCCCCAGAGTGGTCTCGCTCGAGTGCTCCGGCTTATGCAGGATTCGCGTCACCACCTGTGACGGTCCGTTGTAACCGAACAGGTCGTCGATTCCGCCGTCTGCTTCCACCGCGATTTGCTTCTCGAGAACCAGCTCGCGATAGACGCGGCCTGCGCGGCCGCCGTGGAGCGCCTGGTCCAGCAGGGCCATGGCGTGCCACTCGGCGCTGCGGCGCGCCGGTACGGGATAACCAATGGCCATCGCGGGCAGCGTCCCGAATTTCTCTTCAACGTTGCCCCGCCGCTCCTCAGTCTGCTGCGGCTCGCTCGGGTCCGTGAACGGCGGCGCCGCGCCTCGGGGAATATCGCCGAAATATTTCCGCGCCAGCGCGATTCCCTGGTCCGGCTTGACGTCGCCCAGGATCAGCAGCACGGCATTGTTCGGAACGTAGTAGGTCTTGAAAAAGGTTTGCACGTCAGCGAGGCTGGCGGCGTCCAGGTCCGCGAAGTCGCCGTAAAAATTATGCGCGTTGGCCCAGTTTCGATACGCCACCGGCGGCATGTCCAGCCAAGGAAATCCTCCATAGGGCTGGTTGAGCACGTTGACGCGCACTTCCTCTTTCACCACATCGCGCTGGTTGATCAAGTTCTCGTCATCCACCTTTAGCGCGCGCATGCGGTCGGCCTCGAGCCACAACACACGCTCGAGGGCATTCGAAGGTACCGCCTCGTAATAATTCGTCACGTCGTAGTGCGTCGAACCATTCAGCACGCCACCGCTCGAATTGATCAGTTTGATGTGCTGCATTTTCGGCGCGTTCGCCGAGCCCTGAAACATCATGTGCTCGAAGAGATGCGCGAATCCGCTCCGCCCCCGGGGTTCCAGCCGGAATCCGATTTTGTAATACACTCCTACAGTAACGACCGGCGCCGTTGTGTCCGGCGCGACCACAACGCTTAGGCCATTTGCAAGCGTCGTGCTTTCGATTTGGACCCGCAACCCGTTCATCCTCTGCCCCCTGTTGCTTTCGCCTTTGTTTTCTTGCTTTCGGCAATTGCACGAAGATTTTCTTGTTCCTCCAGCGCATCAGGAGAGAGTACACCCGCTGCCAAAGCGTTCAGTACTGCGTAGGCCTCAGCATACCTAGGGTCGTAGCGCCGCAGTGTTCCGAGATGACCTTCGACCACCTCGAAATCTCCGCGTGACAGCGGCCCCGTCCACGCCGCCCGCGGACCGAGGCGCTCGAAATTCTGCAACACCTGGCGTGTCAAGGGAAGCAGAGCGCGGACCGCTTCGCGGCGATTCATGCCGATGGACATCAAGAGGCGCGTCGCCGCTTCCTCCACCACCAGTACATGTGCCGCGGCCATCGTCGCTGCGGCGTGATACAACAATTTCTGGTTGCTATCGATACGCACAGGTGCTCCGCCGAGCGAGCGCGCAAGTTGTCTCGCCATCTTCACCGCCGCGGCATCCCCCTCAATCGCGAAAACTTTTCCCTCGAGCGGCGGCGCGCCGACTCCGCTGAACGATTGCAACGGGTGCATGGAACCCGTTGCCGCGCCAAATGCCCGAACGTCATCCAGGACGCTAGCGTCCAACGCCCCACTGGTATGCAGGACGATTTTCCCGCGCAGCTCCTCGGCTCCGATTCGCGCCAAGTCTTTCGCGACTTCGCCAACCGCAGCGTCGGGGGTCGTGATCAAAATCACACTACATCGCAAAACCTGCCGCGCGAGCGAACCGTGCGCCTCTCCGCCGCCGATAAACCGCACCGCTTTCCGGGCGCTGGCTTCGCTCCGCGTAACCACCGCGCCGATTTTCCATCCCAGGTCGCGAAGCCTCCGCCCCAGC
>Ga0210407_10002036_pt1 | contig 17860 bp, 14 predicted proteins | sample IncBWC27MmetaG_FD_150860 | JGI IMG/M metagenome (GOLD analysis project Ga0210407, IMG submission 150860) | Forest soil microbial communities from Barre Woods Harvard Forest LTER site, Petersham, Massachusetts, United States - Inc-BW-C-27-M | ecosystem: Environmental > Terrestrial > Soil >...
GAAGGTTCCCCGGAATAACTAAAAAGCCGCCTGGGATCCCGGGCGGCAATTTAACAGGAGGTTGGGCGAAGCCTATCCTCGTCCTCGGTCTACGAAAGGAAGAACTCTTTGGTCAGTGCGGCCCAGTCTTCATTGGGCAGGTGCGCCGTGATGTCGTCCACAGCGACTCCGCCATCCTGAGCGAGCGCGGCGGCCATTGCGACCGGCATCCTCTTGCGCAGCCGGAGTGCGGAATCTTCCGTCCACATGCGCGCCAACGCTCCGCCGAGAAGATTGCGAAAGTTGACTTTCGAATCGGGAGCCTGCACCGTTACGATCCAACCTTCGCCGAAAGGATCTTTAAGCGCGAGACTCGGATCTTTGACTACGGCTTCATTAACGTCGCTCACCGTGCCTTCGATCGGCGAAACCATGTCCAAGGACTTGCCATCGCGGAAAATCGTCCAAATCTTCTGACCCTGGCGAACCCAGCGTCCGCGCTGCGGCAGAGCAATGCCCTCGATCTTGCCGACGAGTTTGGATGCGAAATCGTCGATACCAACTCGCACCAGTTCGCGGCTCTCGCTGAGCGCCCAGGTATGCCCGGAGTGATAGCGGACATTTTCCGGTACCTGAAATCCAGAGACCATGACCGGGACCACATGCGAAGGGACTTCACGAATGACCGGCTGCACTGCAAGCTGCTTTACCACTTGTTTCTGACTACGCACATAATCGATGAGTAAGAAAATTGCGAACGTCGCCAATACCATGATGACTGTCATAACCCACCTCGCCCGAGTGGCCGCATACATGTCGACCGCTCACTCTTTACTAAAGGCAATCGCCGTGCCAATGCCAATCGCACCCGCTTCCAACGACATCGGAAAGTTGCATGTTATAGCTGGGTAACGAGATGCGGAACATCTGAAAGCTACATGGTGCGAGGTTGAGAACAATCGCAGCGGTGTGGTCCCGTTAAAGATCGCAACAGTAGAAAATTGAATCGGTAGCCCCGGCCCGACCCGACGTACGTGTTTCGCAGGTCTTTCAACGAGTTGGGACCGATTTGAGGGATTGCTGAATTCCGCATCAGGAACTCTGATGTGAAACGCATCTACCGTCTAGCCAAGCCGGAACAACCTATTGACCACCATCACTTCGGACCGTGACACCAGTCACGGCTGAGAATTTGTTAATCGTTGAAACTTTACCTGTCTGAAGCTGCTGAATTTCGCGACAGTCTCTGATCTGACGAGGAACGCAGCTTGCGGTTCCTGCTGCGGTTACGCAGGTAATCGCCCCTCTTCCTCATTCAGCTCAGGCGTCGGTCGAAAGGATTTCGGACGGTTTTGTCGTCCGCAGAGATCATTCATGAGCAAAGCACTCCTATATGATTCGACTCTTTGTATAGGTTGTAAGCAGTGCGAGCAGGCCTGCGCGACACAGAACAATCTCCCCTACAACGATTCGGTTGCCGCTGAGGAGGTTTCCTCCGCCCATAAGTTCACAGCGGTCCTCACCCACGGCGACAAATTCATTCGGCGACTGTGCATGCACTGTGAGAATCCGGCATGCGCTTCTGTCTGCCCGGTAGGAGCCTTCCACAAAACGAAGGAAGGACCCGTCGTATACGACGTGTGGAAGTGCATCGGGTGCCGCTACTGCATGGCCGCGTGCCCCTTCAGCACACCTAAGTACGAATGGGGATCACTGAATCCGCGGGTCCGCAAGTGCACTATGTGCCCGGACCGAGTCAAGGCTGGGCAACAGACGGCGTGTGCTGAGATTTGTCCGACCGGCGCGACCCAATTCGGCGAACGTGACGACTTAGTTCGTGAGGCGCAAGATCGACTCCGGCAAAATCCATCCGCCTACGTCCCCCGAATTTACGGGCTTCATGAAGTCGGGGGCACGAGTGTCTTCATTCTTGCAAGCGTCAAGGTCGAAGAGTTTGGCTATCCCGCGCCAGAAAAGCTCGGTGAGGTGCCTCTACCGGAGTACACGGGCAAGGTGATGGACAGGATTCCAGACTTTATTCCGATATGGTCGCTGGTGCTGGGAGGCATCTATTGGATTTCTCATCGCCGCGCTGAAGTGGCGGCCGCGGAAGCAGAAGGGAAAAGGAAGGGGAGCGCGCGATGAAGATCAAGTTTACGTTTTGGAGAATTGTCTTCCTGGTGATCATGGCCCTGGGCCTGTACTCCACCTACGTTCGCTACCTGCACGGGCTGGGTGCAGTTTCGAACATGACGGATCAATTCCCCTGGGGCTTCTGGATCGGATTCGACTGTCTGTGCGGTGTGATGCTGGCAGCCGGTGGATTTTGCATGGTGGGGGCGGTGTACCTGTTCAACGTGGAAAGCCTGCACAGCGTGGTGCGGCCGGCGGTGCTGACGGCATTCCTTGGCTACCTGCTTTTCATCGTTGGGTTGTTGTTCGACCTCGGGCGGCCGTGGTACATATGGCACCAACTGATTTACATGAATCCGCACTCGGTCATGTTTGAAGTTGGTTTTTGCGTCATGACCTACACGGCCGTGCTTTTCTTTGAATTCCTTCCCAACGTCCTCGAGAGACTGAATCTGAAAACGCCAATCAAGTGGATTCACAAAGTCTATCCCGTCTTGATTGTGCTGGGCATTTTGCTTTCCACGCTGCACCAGAGTTCGCTCGGATCGCTGTATCTGATCATGCCGAGCAAACTGCATCCCTTCTGGTATTCACCGGCGTTGCCGTTCTTCTTCTTCGGTTCCGCCATGGCGGTGGGCCTGGCGATGACGATCTTCGAATCGACGCAGAGCGCGAAGGCTCTGGGGCGCCACCTGGAACTGTCGGTACTGGTCCGCTTGGGCGGCGCCTTGCTGGTTGCCCTATGGGTCAATGCACTGCTCAGGTTCGAGGATTACTTCCATCGCGGACTTCTGCGCCAGATCCTTCAGCCCAGCTACGAAGCCTACTTCCTGTGGCTGGAACTTGCGCTTTCATTTGTGATCCCGATAACTCTCCTCAGCTTCAAGAAAGTACGGCTATCGCCAAATTGGCTTTATCTCGCGTCGGTGATCAGTCTTTTCGGCTTCATCACCAACCGATTAAATGTCAGCCTCATTGGGTTTGAAACATACGTCGGCCACCACTATCTGCCCAAGTGGACCGAGTTCTCCGTCACTCTGATGATTGTGGCGTTGGGCTTCGCCCTGTTCCGCGTGGCGGTGCAGTACTTGCCGATCTTCCCGAAAGACGACCTCGTCGTGCAAAGTGTGACGCCCGTGCGATCCACCATGCCGATAGCTGCGCCGGTGCTGGAGCATGCCGGAGACTGAACCAACCCGGGCTCGCCTGTTGCGTGTAACGCAGACGCTGAGCGCCAAGCTCAACATACTGTTGCTGGGCGCGATGGTTCTGATCTTCGCGCTGCTGGGATACCTCAACGTTCGACTCCACCGCCAACACCTTGAGCAGAACACGCTGCTCTCGGCCGAGCGCATTAGCGACGTCATCAAGCAGGGCACCACCGATTACATGCTGCGGAATGACCGCGAGGGTTTGTATCGCTCGATTCAGACGATGGCAGCCGAACCCGGCATTGAGAAGATCCGCATCTTCGATCAGGAAGGAAGAATCACCTACACGACGAACTCGGCAGAACAGAACCATGTTGTCGATAAAACGGCCGAGGCTTGTTATGCCTGTCACTCACAATCCCAGCCCTTAGCGCGTCTGAACCGACCCGACCGCTTCCGGATTTACCGCAATGTGGCTGGGATTCGCGTTCTCGGCATCATTACTCCCATTGAGAATCAGGCATCGTGTTCAAACGCAAGCTGTCACGCGCATCCGGCAGAACAGCAGATTCTAGGAGTTCTCGACACGAATCTGTCTCTCGCCAAGGCCGACGTACAACTCGCCGAAAGCAGCTGGCGCATGATCGCGTACACCGGCTGCGCGTTGTTGCTGATTGCATTGCTGAGCTGGTTCTTCGTATGGGAAGTGGTAGGACGACCGGTGAAGGCTCTGGAACGGGGTACGGAGCGTCTCGCGGCGGGAGATCTGGGATTCCAGATCGATGTCCGCTCCAACGACGAGATCGGCGAACTGGCGCACTCCTTCAACGCCATGAGCAATCAGCTCAAGGCGGAGCACAACGAAAACGTCGCCTGGACAAGAACGCTGGAGCAGCGCGTCGAGCAGAAGACGCGCGAGCTGAAACGAGCGCACGAACATGCGCTGCACACGGAGAAGATGGCGTCCATCGGCAAGATGGCGGCCGTCCTGGCGCACGAAATCAACAATCCACTGTCCGGCATCCTCACCTACGCCAAGCTGCTGCACAAATGGATGAACGGCGAGGATGGCGGGAAAAGCCACAATCGTGACATCTGTGACTCGCTCGACCTGATCGCCAGCGAAAGCCGCCGCTGCGGTGATCTGGTCAAGAACCTTCTGACATTTTCCCGCACCACGCCGATCAACCTTCAGCCGACCAACCTGAACCAGGTAATCGACCGAGCGCTGCGGTTAATTCAACACCAACTCGATCTCGGAGCAATCCAGGTTCAGCCCGATCTCGACCCCGAACTTCCAGTGGTCATTTGCGACGGCGCGCAGATTGAACAAGTCCTGCTGGCCCTGATGATGAATGCTCTGGATGCGATGCCTCAGGGCGGCAATTTGTGGGTCACAACCAAGCTGACCCGGGAAGATAACGTGGTCCGGATCGTGGTGCGTGACGACGGCTGCGGCATTCCACCCGAGATCCTTCCCCGTCTCTTTGAGCCATTCCTCACGACGAAAGAAACCGGGCGCGGCGTCGGGCTCGGACTCGCGATCAGCCGCAGCATTCTGCAGCGCCACAACGGAGACATCGAAGTGCACTCGGAAGTTGGGCGCGGAACAACATTCACAGTAACCCTGCCGTGGGATGGAGATGTCGAGCTGTCTCCGGCAAAAGAAGTTACCGCTGCACTCAGCGGGAGGTGAGATTCGTGGAACCACAAGGAAAGCTGTTGATCGTCGACGATGAACTCAGCGTTCGGGATTCTCTTGGAAAATGGTTTCGAGAGGAAGGATATGAGATCGGGACGGCCGAAAGCGCCAGCGATGCCCTGACCCGCATGGCCGAGAACAAGTGGGATCTGGCCCTACTCGATATCAAAATGCGAGGGACTGATGGGATCGAACTGCAGCGCCGGTTGCACGAGATGGATCCTGACCTGATTGTGATCATGATGACCGGCTACGCGTCGGTGGAAACTGCGGTCACAGCGCTGAAGAATGGCGCGTACGATTACGTGAGCAAACCGCTGGATCCCGATGAGATCGCGCACTTGGTGAAGAAAGCGCTGGCACACAAGCGGGCTGAAAAAGAAAACGTACGTCTGCGCGAAACGGTCGCCGAAGCGACGCGTCCCGGCGATCTGGTAGGACAGAGTCCCGCCATCCACAAAGTTTATGAGGCTATTGAAACGGTGGGACCGACTGATGCGAATGTGTTGATTACCGGCGAGAGCGGTACCGGCAAAGAACTCGTGGTGCGCGCCATTCACTCTGCCAGCATGCGCCGCTTTCACCCGCTCGTGGCGATTCACTGCGGCGCGTTGACCGAGACGCTGCTCGAAAGCGAACTGTTCGGGCATGAGAAAGGGGCATTCACCGGCGCACAGTACCGCAAGAAAGGTAAGTTCGAGATTGCCGAGGCCGGCACGGTTTTTCTCGATGAGATCGGCGACATCAGTTTGACGACGCAGACGGATCTCTTGCGAGTCCTGCAAGAGCGCGAGATTACGCGGGTGGGCGGCAATCAGGTGATCAAGGTCGACTTCCGCTGCGTCGCCGCCACGAATAGGAATCTTGAAGCCATGATCGAGGAAGGAACGTTTCGGCCCGACCTGTATTACCGGTTGAATGTGTTCCACATTGAACTGCCGCCACTGCGTGAGCGCCGCGAAGACATTCCACTCCTGGTGGAACACTTCGTGCGCAAGTTCGCTCTGGCGATGAATAAACACATTACTCGAGTTGCTCCGGCGGCTATGAATCAACTGCAGCAGCAGCCATGGATGGGAAACGTTCGCGAACTCGAGAATGCGGTGGAGCGCGCGATGGTGGTTGCCCAGGAACCGGAACTGCGCGAGCCGGACTTCATCTTCAAGCAGCAAAGCGTTGCCACACCGGGCACGACGGGCAAGAGTCTGGACGAAATCGAGCGCGTACACATTCTTCACGTGCTTGAGGAATGCGGCTTCAACCAAAGCCGGGCCGCCGAGGTGCTTGATATTGACCGGGTCACGCTGCACCACAAGCTGAAACGCTACGGCTGGACCCGCGCTACGGTGGAGAGCCGGAACTAGGATCGACGCGAGCTGGCCTCAATGAATCTCGTTCATCTGCTCCCGGTCGGCAAAATTGCCGCTTCCCTGCTCGACGGCTTGCGCGAAGCGATTCCCAGGAGACTGCCGGTTCGTTGCGAGATTCTCGCGCTCACCCTGGACCCAACTCCTTCTTACCACGCCGAACGCCAGCAGTTTCACTCTTCCGAAATGCTGCAGCGGATGCAGAGCCTGGTTCGGCCAGGCGACTGGCGCTTTCTGGCCGTGGCTGAGGTCGATCTTTATATCCCAATTCTCAAATACATTTTTGGAGAGGCGCAAATGGGCGGACCTTGCGCCGTGGTGTCGATCTTCTGGCTGCGGCAGGAGTTTTATGGCTTGGATCCGGATGACTCGCTGCTAAGAGAGCGGTTGTTGAAAGAATCCATTCACGAACTCGGGCACACCTTGCATCTTCGTCACTGTCAAGATGATCAATGTGCTATGGCATCGTCCCACTCAGTGGAGTGGATCGATCTACGGGAGAACAGTATGTGCGACGCTTGCCAATATGAACTCGAATCGAACGGCGCTCTGCGGTAGACGCAGCATGTGAGCACACATCACAAAGCAGCCCGCCCGTAGTACACTCTTCGCCATGATCCCAAGACGGCTGATCCTTGCATGCGCTCTTGTTTTCATCACCGCCATCGGCGGATTGCTCTCCTCACAAACTTCTTCGAAACAGAAATCCGGAGTCCAACAGCAAGACTTCGGCACGCGGGACGGGAGGCCCATCATCTTGTACACGCTGACCAATGCTCACGGTGTTGAAGTCCGCGCCATGAATTACGGCGGCATCATCCTGTCGCTTCGCGTACCCGACCGCAAGGGACAACTTGCGGACATCGTTCTCGGCCACGAAAAGGCCGAAGAGTACATGCCGAACCCGCCTTACCTTGGCGCCATCGTCGGACGTTACGCCAACCGCATCGCCAACGGAACCTTCACCCTCGATGGGAAGACATACACGTTACCGAAGAATGACGGGCCTAATACGCTGCACGGCGGTGTTACAAGAACATTCGATAAAGTTCTGTGGGATGGCGAACCTCTAAAGGGAAAGAACGGCGTCGCTTTCACGTACCTCAGCAAGGATGCGGAGGAAGGGTTCCCCGGCAATCTTAAAGTCACAGTAACCTACACTCTGACGGACTCGAACGAACTTGTGATCGACTACCAGGCCACAACGGACAAGGCGACACCGATCAATGTGAGCCAACACAGCTACTTCAATTTAAAGGGCGCAGGAAACGGCGACATCCTGGATCATGAAATCATGATCAGTGCCGATAAATTCACTCCGGTGGACAAGAACCTCATTCCTACTGGCGAACTCCGCGCGGTCAAAGGCACCCCGTTCGACTTCACCACGTCGACTAAAATCGGCGCCCGCATCGAGGACCCTTATGAGCAGATGGTTCTCGGGCACGGCTACGATCACAACTTCGTTCTGAACCGCAAGGGCGCTGGGCTCAGTTTGGCTGCGCGCGTCTATGAACCCACAACCGGGCGTGTGCTCGAGGTCTCAACCACTCAACCGGCGGTTCAGTTCTATACAGGCAACTTTCTCGACGGCTCGGTCACCGGCAAAGAGGGGCATGTCTACAAGCGTCGTTACGGACTCTGCCTGGAGACGCAGCACTATCCGGATTCGCCGAACCATCCGGATTTTCCGAGCACGATCCTGAAGCCCGGGGAGAAGTTCCATCAGACGACGGTGTTTAAGTTTTCGGCGAAGTGATTTCTGATGGAATGGAAGCCCGCTACCATTGAGGAAGTAAAGGACATCGTCCAGCGCGACCTCGCAGAGTGTGACGTCGAGCAACAGGAAACATTTCGGCGGTATGCAGTAGAGCCCTACTTCACGTCCATTCAGAGATACGGAAGCTGAGACAACGTTGTCGTCGTGGCTCGCAAGGAAAATGAGGTCATATATTGGGAGGATGTTGAGGAAGGATTCAATGTCTCACCCTTAACCGAAGATGGGCGAATCCTGGAGCATTGGTGCAATCAAGACGAACTCCGTTTCGCCCTCAACACCTGGATCGACGACAGGAAGGGCCCGCCGAAGTTGGGCCCTGCTGTCTCAGTTAAATAAATTGTCTGCCCTCACTCGCTCTTGAGCTCTGCCACGAGCGCCTTCTCCACTTGCTTCTGGTGCTCCGGCTTGAGCTTTCCCCCACTAGAGGTCAGATAGAACGTGTCGATCGCCATCTGACCTTCGGTATCGATCAGGGCGATTTCGATATTGCACTTCTGGTCAGATAAACACGAGGCGATCCGGTGTAAGAGCCGCGGCCGGTCCTGGGCTATCACCTGAACCAGCGTTGTCGTTGCCGAGGACGAATCGTCGAACTCAATCTTCGTCTCCACCTTCACTTTCGCGATCACGCCCTTCTCGGAGCGTTGCCGGTCCCGCAGCATCTTCTCGAGATCAGCCTCACCCAGCATGACGCTAACCACACTGTTCTTGAATCGCGCCCACTCGGACAGATTCAACTCCAGTGTGCGGAAGCGATCGGTGAAGTGAAACGTGTCGACCACGACTCCGGCCGCGTTCGAGAAGGCGTTGGCTTTTACGATGTTCATCCCCCAGGCAGCCAGAACACCAGAAAGAGTCGCGAAGAGGAACGGGCGGTCCTTCGTGACTAGCGTCAGGTCATACCAGTGCCGGCCGCGTTTCAGGTCCACCAGCACCGGATCGTTTCCGAGGTCCTCCGCCATCTGCATGTGGCGCATGACTTCTTCCGCCGTATGTACGAGAAGATATCTTTGCGGGAATCCTTCGAGGAATATTTTGAATTTGCTGCCTGTAACGGGCGCTAGTGAACGCAGTCGCGCCAGTTTTTCGTCGTTGGCTTCAGTGTGTACACGCTGATCGGCACTGCGGTTGAGGTAATTATCCGCAGCCATGTAGAGTTGCCAGACGTTTTCCGCCTTCCATGGGGTAAGAGCCTCAGGATTCACCGCCTTGATGTCCGCATAGGTGAGTAGAGCGAGCATCTTCAACCGCTCGGGCGTTCCCATTTTCTCGGCGAAGGCAGCAACGGTTCCAGGATCAAAAATGTCACGCCGCAGAGTTGCGGACAACTCCAGATGATTCGCGATCAGAAACAGCACCTCCGCCCGTTCTTTCGGATCAACATCCAGCCGGTCCATAGCCTGATTGGCGATGTCCAGACTCGTCTGAACGTGATTGCCGTTCGGCACTCCTTTTCCCGTGTCGTGAAGTAACAGAGCGAGGTAGAGCAGTTCTGGATCTTCAAGCTCACCCAACAACTCGCCGTAGCGCTTGTCCCACTCCGATTGCGATTGCTTCAGCCGATGCAGGGACTCAATGGCGAGAAACGAATGCTCATCCACCGTGAAGCGATGATAGAAATCCCGCACCACCAGCGAGTCGATCACCTTCAACTCGGGCAGCAGCAGGGTCAGCAGGCGCAGGGAGTGCATCGCGCGCAGAGCATCGGCAGCATAGGGCTGCAACAACGTCTCCTGCAGATAGAGCCATAGTTCCGCACCGCGCGGCGGGGTGGCGGCAAGCGCCGGAAGTGCTTGTTCGATGCGGTACTCCGTAGTGGCGCTCAGCTTCAAGCCATGATGAGCCATAAAGTGAAACAGTCGGAGCAACACCTCGGGATCCTGCAGGGCAGATGGCTGTTGCAGGAAGATGAGCCCGTCAACGACGGAGAAGTCCGCCGTCGTGAGCCGCGATCTCCAGCTTTGCACCTGGCGATAGAGTGCTGACCAGGCTTCAGGAATCTCTTCCAAGAGCTGCGTAACGGTGCGCTGCACAGAACGGGCATGGCCAAAGTAAATTCGCATCCAATCAGCCGCCGAAAGTTCCTCGGCGCCCGGCGCTCCGATTTTGCGTGCGGCTGCTTCATCCTGCGATTCCCAACTCAGCGTGTTGTCATCACGCCCGTGACGGAAATGAAGAAAACATCGGGCAGCCATTAAGAAATCAATCGCTGCATCGAGTTGCTTGCGAACCGGCGGACGCAGCGAACTGGCCTCGGGCCAGTCATGCAGCTTGTCCATGGCCGAAATCAGCGCGAGCCAGTTGGCAACATTGCAGTCGCGCAGCCCGCCCGGAGCCTCTTTCAGATTCGGTTCCAGGTGGTAAAGAGTCATCCCATATTTCGAGTGGCGTTCGCGCGTCACTTCGGCCAGGCCTTGAAGCAGAATCTTGGACTCCTTCATGACCAGCTTGGGAATCACTTTGTCGTGAAGCTTGCGGAACAGGTCGCGATCCCCCGCTAAGTAGCGGCAATCGAGCAGGGAGATTGTGAACTCAGTATTGTTGGGATCGTAGCGCTCGCACTCCGAGAGCATGCGCGAGGCTGGACTCAATTTCAGCCGAAGATCCCACAACTCCTGCGAGAAGCGCCGGACCGGATCTTTGAAAGCTTGCTCCGCATCTCGATCATTGAAAAGGAACAAGAGATCGATATCGGAAAAGGGAAACAGCCAGCCCCGGCCAAACCCTCCCGTAGCGACGAGAGTGAAATTCGCGGGGCGAGATTCGTCGGACGAAACGATGTCGCGCCAAAGCTTGACAAGAATCTCTTCCACCATGCGTGTGCGCTGGGACACGCAGGCACGCCCGTCCCCAGTGGCCTCAAACTCTCGCTGGATGCGTGCCGATTCGTCGCTGATAGAACCCCGGAGTTCGCCGATCAATGAGGACGCTGCCACCATGAAAGATTCACCCCGCAGCGCCTGCCGCCGGGTGCGTTGCCTTTGAATCTCATCCCGGCAAGATTCCGTTCAAGCCGACGCGAAGTCTACAGCGCCCCTTCCCCACGCTCATCATTGCGGATGCGGATGGCCTCATCGACACGCGACAAAAAGATTTTGCCATCTCCGATCTTGCCAGTACGTGCCGCTCCCAGAATGGCCTGCACCGCTTTCTCGACCAGCGCGTCAGGCAGCACCATCTCGAGTTTGGTCTTGGGGATAAGATCGACGCTGTACTCGCGCCCGCGGTAGACCTCGGTATGCCCCTTCTGGCGGCCGTGACCGCGCACTTCGAGCACGGTCATACCTTCAACACCGATTTCCTGCAACGCAGTTTTGACTGCGTCCAGCTTGGAGTTTTGAATCACCGCTTCGACCTTTGTCATGATATTGGCAAGTCCTGTCTTCGAATCTGCTCGCCGACTTCAGCTCCAGGGTTGTCAGGCTCTGACCAACCCTCAAGCGGGCGTTTCCCAATAGTATCCCTCTTCTCCGTGCTGGGAGAGATCCAGGCCCTGTAGTTCTTCCTCCTCAGAAACTCGTAAGCCGATAGTCAAGTCCACGACCTTGAGGATGATCAGTGTACCCACTATGGCGAGCACCCAGGCGATAGCCACACCAACCAATTGATTCAGCAACTGGTGCGCATTTCCTTCGAGCAGACCGGACGCCAATGTATTGCCCTGTGCGTCTTTAAAGATCGGATTCACGGCGCTAACAGCGAAAATTCCTGTCAAGAGCGCTCCGAGCGTGCCGCCCGCGCCGTGAACTCCGAAAGCATCGAGCGAATCGTCGTAGCCGAATTTCGCCTTGATCACCGCCACCATCCAATAGCAGAACACACCGGCGATGAGACCAATGATCAATGCGGGCATGGGCTTCACGAATCCCGCCGCAGGAGTGATGGCCACGAGCCCCGCCACCGCGCCCGAAATTCCGCCCAGTACACTCGGCTTACCGTTACGGATCCACTCCGCCCCAGCCCAACCTAGAGCGGCGGTGGCGGCAGCGAAATGTGTAGCAACGAATGCGCTCGTGGCAAGGCTGCCTGCTCCCAACGCGCTACCGGCATTGAACCCGAACCATCCGACCCATAGCAGGCATGCGCCGATAAAGCTGAGCACCACGCTGTGTGGCGGCATGGCTTGCTTGGGATACCCTAGTCGCTTTCCCAAATAGAGGGCGCAGACTAGCGCCGAGACTCCTGATGTGACGTGAACGACCGTGCCACCGGCAAAATCCAGAGTCGGGAAACGCCCGCCCAGCGAGGCATTCAGGAGGCCTCCTTTGCCCCAGACCATGTGCGCCATCGGGTCATACACGATGATGGACCACAAGATCATGAACACCAGCATCGCGCTGAACTTCATGCGCTCTGCAAACGCGCCTGCGATCAAGCCCGGTGTGATGATCGCGAACATCAGTTGATACACCATAAACGTCTGCGCTGGGATTGTGGCCGCGTAATCGGGGTCGGGCGCAGCTCCTACACCCCTCAGAAACAGATTCTGCAAACCACCGAAGAAGCTGTTGCCCGATCCAAAAGAGAGGCTATAGCTGAACAAACCCCATAAGACCGTAATGACGGCCATCAGAGCGAAGCTCTGCATCATGGTGCCGAGCACGTTCTTTTTGCGCACGAGGCCGCTGTAAAACAGGGCCAGTCCCGGTCCAGTCATCATGAGCACCAGAGCCGCGCTGGTCAGCATCCAGGCGTTGTCGGCAGAACTCTTAGCTTCGGCGGTCTGTTGCTCGAGTTTGGCCAGACGGGCGGTGGTATCGGTTGACGGGCTTGGATTTACTCCGCTGGTTTGTGCGCTGACCACTTGCGCGAACATCAGGATCAAGACAGCCGTCACCGCAGCGGCGATCAGCTTTTCTCGCATTGGCACTGTAGGATTGTTCTCCCGTAGACGGAGTCGCGTCGTTGCACACTCATTCGACGACGCCTCACTGTAACGTCCGCCATCCCTTCGCGGAAATCGAAACTATTTATCGTCCCTATCAGGTTTTGTTATTGAATTTTGCGCTCGGAGAACGAATTCAGGCCTTAGAACTTGAATTGCACATCGAGTTGCATGCGGCGGGGTGGCTGAGCGGCAACCGGCTCTCCGAACAAGGAAGAGGATATGGCCCCGATATAGGTCACATAATTCGGATGGTTCAGGACATTGAAGGAGTTCAGCGACAGCGAGATCACTTTGGTTTCCTTCTTTGCCTTCGAGAGCGGAAAGTCATGCGACACGTTAAGGTCGAGATCAATCAATCCTGGGCCCGGCATCGTGTTTCGGGGTATTGCTACGGGCCGATCGTTCAGAATGCCATCATGATTCTCATCGCCACCCGTTGTGATGTTGACCGGCTTTCCCGAATAAACCGACAGCGCAACGCCCAGAGTAAAGAACTTGATCGCCTGGGTCGACGCGAGCAAATCGAACTTGTGGAGCCGGTCGTTGTCTGATCGCCCCCAATCGGCCGCGGCGTCATAGCTGTTGCCAGGAAAGAAAGTGATACCGCTGGTGTTGTTGTCGGTGCGGCCGGTTGTGTATTGAACCTGCCCGGAGAAATATTTGTTCAGCTTGCCGCGGAACGTAAGTTCAAGTGCGTTCCCTTTTAGATAGCCATCGGACTGCATTTCCCTAACCTGCCCTACGGTCGGATTAGGACGGACCGCACTACCTGGAAGCGGCGCATTGGCATCGATGGATCGAAAAACATCGATCCCGCGGTTGCCAATGTAGACAGCGCTAAACGTCGTTTTCGCGGTGATCTGCCGCTCCACGCCGATGCTGTATTGCAAGGCATAAGGAATGCGCGTTCTCGGATCAAGCGTCACGATGCTCGTCGGGACACCGGAAAGATCGCTCGGCAGAACGGGAAAGTGGGCAGGAGAGTCGAGAAGAAAGCGAAGCAGGTTGACTCCATTGAAGTGAAGCAGGTCACCGATAGGACTCGGGCCAGTGCGGTCGTAAAAAACCCCAGCGCCACCGCGGATGACCGTTTTGCTTTTCGCACTAGGCGCATAGGCGAAGCTGACACGGGGCGCAAAATTGTCGGAATCATTATGAAAATAATTCTGCCAGTAGTAACGGATTCCCATGTACAGCGAGAAATTCGGCGTCAGCCGAATATTGTCTTCCACGAATCCACATAGCACTCTCTCAAGAAAGGCCACGTGGCCTTGGCCAGTCTGCACGAGATAAGTGGCTGGTGTGGCTGAGGAGTAGTCGGCGGCGCTGGCGAAGGTGTAGGCGCCGACACGGTTTGTGAAATCATCCAAGCCGCGTCGGCTGATGTCCGGAATGTCAATGCCGAAGCTGAGTTGGTGCTTGCCGTTGGCGTACGTGGCAAAGTCAGTTCCGTCGAAGTGATACTCGGTACGCCGCGAATCCGCTTGCGCTCCGCCGGCGGTGAATAGGCCTGAAACTGCGATCTGGGCATCAGCACTGACGCTCTCGACAGAATTGTCGTAGTGCCCGACCAGGAATCGAAGCTGGTTCAGCCAGTGTGGCGAGATCTGGTGCAGGTAGCTGACGTTGATCTCGTGCTCCAGAAAATGTGTGTTCGTTGCCGCGCTCGGCAGCGTATTGCCGCCGACGTTCTGGTTCTCAGAGGATCGATGCTCGTAGGAGTAGCCGATCCAGAACTGGTCCCCGTTAGCCAAATCGTGGAAGACGCGTCCGGATCCGAAGAAATGATGGGTGGGGTTGGGAACAGTCTGAGCGATGGGTCCGAATCCCAAAGACTCCGCCTCTGCAATGGCGCTGGGCGCGACGATGGCTTGTTGATTATTCAGATCTTCATCGAGAGACAGCAGGAAGCTGGTGCGCTTGCTGTGCCCGATAGGACCGGTCACGGAGCCTTCGTAGTACTGCCTACGCTCCGGAGGCTTCACGATTGCAAACGCGTTGCTCGCATCGAAGACGGAGTCTCGGAACAGGAAGTTCAAGGAACCGTGATAATCCCGCGATCCGCCCTTCGTGATGATTTCGAGCCGGGCGCGCCCCGGACGCGAGAAGCGTGCTGAATAGGGATTGTTGTTGATCCTGACCTCTTGCACCGCCGACGGTGTTACACCCGGGCCGTTGGCTTCGATTCCATTCACCACCAGGGTTACGCCGTTCGTCCCAGTGGCATTGTCGTCCAGAAACCGTGACATTGCGGTGATGTAGTCCTGGTCGAACACGGGGATGCGATCGAGCGCATTCCGGTCGATGGAATTCGTATTCTGATTGCTCTGGCTGTCTGTGCTGACGAGCGGAACGTTCTCGCCAGTGGCAACTGTCACGCTTTCGGTCTGGACTAGGATCGGCAGAACGACTCGGAAAGCTGGAGTTCGCCGGGTCGTGATCGTCGCCTGAACCTGGGTAGTGCGAAAACCTTCCGCTTCCACCTCGAGGTCATACTTGCCGGTGCGAACATTTTCAAAGCGGAATGCGCCGGTAGCGTCCGTTTTGGTCTCAAGGGTTGCACTGGGCTCAACCGTTCGAAGCACGACCCGAGCTCCTGGGATAGAAGCACCGGAAGGGTCCAAGACAACGCCCGATATAGAACGCACCGCGCCAGACTCAACTCCGGAAGCGGCCGGCAACTGGTTTCCTTGGGCCCTGAGCAGGCAAGGGGCCACGAATCCCGCCAGCATCAGCAAAGTTGGAAGCAGATGTCGCAAAATGAAGTCCGGTAAAGCTTTACAAATCGGGGAGAGATCTCTTGGAGCATATCGAATCAATATCAAAATCTCCTGAAAGGCGATCTCGACGCCATGCCCCTACAGGATTCTACTTATGGCACATACAGCCAAAATAGGAGATGCTTAGCGTTCCACTCGTCAGATAGATCCCAGAATTCCCCGCTTTGCGGGTTCCCCAACGGAGGGCCACGTGTCAAAGGGTAAAGCAAAAGCGGCTACTACACTTCCCGGTCGGGTCGAAAAAGTCATCCGTCCTCACCCACAAAGCGGCGAACCCGAAAAAGCGCAGATCTCCGTCGAGGGTGCGGATCACTTGTACAAAGAGATTCGAGTTCCCAATCGATTGGTCGACGATAACGGACAGAAAGTGAAGCTAAAGCCGGGGGCTGAAGTCGACATAACCATTGAGGCCGAGCCGGCAAAAGACACTGTTGCCACGACGGACGAGGGTAGCTAGACAGATTCGGTGACCGAAGTAGGTTCTCCTGCGCAGTTTCGTTTCCGCTATTTCGCTGTGTCTTTGGCCGGCTCTGCGGCAGCAGGCGGCTTAGCGAACTTGCCATCGTCCACCAAGACGTTCTGCTTCAATTCGTTCACCTGAATTGTGAACCGTCCACTCGGGCGAGCCAACGTCCAGCGGTAGGGGACCTTTACTCCATCGATGTCGCGATAATCCGCATAGTCGATTTGAGTCGGGAGCCAACCCAGCGCCGTTTCGCCGAAGCGAACCAGCCGGACCAGCAGCCCTGACTGCTTATCGAAATACAGACGAATCGGCGGCTTGGCCTCCCGTTGTCCCACGACGACGTATACCTCATGATCGCCGATTTTCTCAGTCGCCTCGGTCCGCGTTTCCCTGAACATCTGTTTGAAGTGTGTGGCCAGGTGGAGATCGGCATCGATGCCTGCACCGTCCAGATCGCTGCCGTGCATCTCTCGCAAAGGGTGCCCGGTCATCCCCAGCCATCCCTCGCGCCCGTCAAATGCTGTGATGTTGTCGCCCTCGGCCATGTGAGTAAATGAGATGCGTTTGAGTGGATCTTTGGTGTAGATGTCAATCGGCAGCGACATACCGCTGAAATCGATCTTTCCTTTCATGACTCGGCTATGAACGTTGTCGATTGCGGCCTCGCCGCCCGCGGCTTGCACATATTTGTCCAGCAACTGCTCGGCTGGTGGGGCATCACTGCTTTTCGTATCCGCCGACTTTGGCGCCGATTCCATCCCATGCGGCTCTCCCGGCTTGCGAGGAGGCTCTTCAGCCATGACGGCCGGAATGGCGGCGGGATGGGCACTCCCACGATGACAGGAGTAGCAAGTTACTTCGCGACGGCCGTCGAAATTGTCTTTATTGATCGCAAACATCATCTGCATCATTTTCCGCGCGGCCTGCTTAGGCTTCTTGTCGTCTTTATCGAACGCATTCTGAACGTGGCAGAACTCGCACTCGACCCCTAATGAAGCCGTGATGAACTGCATAGTCGGGAATACCTGTTCGGCGGGAATACCCTTTAAAACCTGGATATTCTTGAACTGCTCCTCAGCCTTCTTCGGGGCGGCGGCTGCAGCCTGAGGCGTTGGAACTGGAGCAACCGTCCTCGATTTCCCCATACCGATAACCGGCGCGAACGAGGCGATCAGCAGTGCGGCCATAGACAGTCGTATTCCCTTGAAATTCATCTTCTTTGTCACCCTCCACAGAACGTTCAGATTTTACGCGAATGTTTCTTATGGCTTATTGCTGTACAGGTACTTTCCAGATTCCTCTGCCACGACGATGCGATTGGGCAGAAGAGAATCGACTTTGGCCTTCAGATGAGCAGGCACAAAGAGAAATATCCGATCATTCCCGCTCCAATCGCGCTGCAGATCAGCGCTGCTCAGATAAATGTGAGGAGCATCGGGGAAAGTTGAGCCGAACCACATCGACGTGGTGCGGCCCTCGACCAGTTCTATTGGACGATGCAGGTAAAACAACAGTGACGAGCCGAAGGCCTGATCGCCATAGATCATCACGGAATCTCCGGGGCGCTCTTGAGCAGCGATCTTTTCCGCGAGATTTCTCGACGAGAGATATGGC
>Ga0210407_10002038_pt1 | contig 17844 bp, 17 predicted proteins | sample IncBWC27MmetaG_FD_150860 | JGI IMG/M metagenome (GOLD analysis project Ga0210407, IMG submission 150860) | Forest soil microbial communities from Barre Woods Harvard Forest LTER site, Petersham, Massachusetts, United States - Inc-BW-C-27-M | ecosystem: Environmental > Terrestrial > Soil >...
CGCTGCTCGAACCCGTCATGGTAGCCGAGATCACCGTTCCGGATGAGTTCGCCGGCTCGATCATGGGCGACCTGAACAGCCGGCGCGGCCGCATTCAGGGCATGGATAACAAAGGCGGCAACACGGTGGTGAAGGCCGAAGTGCCGATGTCCGAGATGCTGACCTACGGCGTCGATCTTACTTCAATGACCCAGGGCCGTGGCAGCTTCAACATGGAAATGCATCACTACGACGCCGTGCCCGGACTGCTGCAGGAAAAGATTATTGAGAAGGCGAAGGCGGCGCGAGGGGATGTGAAGGAAGAGGAAGAATAAGAATAAGGAGTTCATCAGATCTCTTAATCACAAAGGCGCAATCCGATGCGTGTCCGCAGCTTCTGGCGTCCGCCGCTCTGGAAATGGACTGTGTTCCTGGTACTGCTTGCCGCAACGGTTGTTCTCAGGTGGTGGAAGCCAGCTCCCCGTCCGATAAAAATAGAATTGTTGCCGATCAGCGACTCCTTCCCTGCGTGGGACGGATCCTATCCTTCGGTCGTAGTTTCCCTGACTTCTGAATCCGGCCGAGTCAACTTCAAGAGCTCTGTTTCGCTCACCAAGCCCACCGTCCAACATGTCGCGCCTGTCAACCAATTCGAGGTCGCATTGGATTCGGGGATGTTCAAGCTCCGCCAGACAGACATCTTTGTTTCCGACGTTATTCCCCTAGTGCTGACCCGAACGTATCGAACGTGGCAAGACTTTAATGAGGAGTTTGGAGTGGGGGCGAGTCACCCGTACGACATCTGTCAGATCGGAAACAACCATCCGTACACATATATGGATCTGGAGTTGGAGGATGGCCGGCAGTTTTATTTCTCCCGCATTTCCAAGGGGACAGGCTATGCAGACGCGGTTTACCAGCACTACGCGACTTCATCGGAGTTCTACCAGGCGCGGTGGGCATGGAATGGAACCGGCTGGACGCTGGATTTGCGAGACGGTCGCGAGTTCTTGTTTCCCGATTCCTATCACGCGAAAAACTGTGCCCAGGCAGCTCCCATCGAAATGCGAGATGGCGAAGGTCATCGCACTCAATTGCTGAGGGATAAGGCGCGCAACCTGGAAAAGCTTATCTCTCCGTCAGGGCATACCATAACGTTCAAGTATGACGGCTCGGATCGGATCAAAGAGGCCGCAGATGATGCCGGCCACATTCGAAGGTATGCTTACAACCCCCTCGGGCGCCTGGAGACTGTATCCGACGACGCGCGCATTTTGTACCGCTTCGAGTACGACGACGGTGTAATGACTCGGATTACAGATGGAAAACGTACAGAACTCTTACGAAACTGGTATGCGAACTTTCGTCGGGTTTCAAGGCAGAGATTGGCGAACGGAGACGTATACCGGTACGACTATTTGTTTGACAAGAAATACAACGTTGTGGAAACAACTATCAGGTTGCCGTCAGGCGAAGTGCACCGCTTCTTCGTCAACCACGGGGTTGCATCGGCGGCAAAGTAGAGAACCGGCGCGATGAGTTACGCGGTTTTGAGACCTGCGGCCTTGGCCAGTTTGCCTTGACGTTCGTCGAAGGTCCAGAAGCGTTCCGCTTTAAGTTCGAGGGCGCAGGCGACGTGTAAGCTGTCCAGTGTCCTTGTGCCGAGTTTTGGCCCATAGCGGCAGGCGAGATCGGCGCACAGTTCAAACGCATTTTCGGGCATCTGCAGTGAAATCCAGTGTCCTGCTGATACATGTTCTTCCCTTCGTGCATTCATGCGTTGCGCTTCAGAAAGCGACAACTCCCCGCGGAAGATGTGCTGGCCAATTACGTGCGCCCACTCAGAATTATGGAGAGGCGTAAACCACAGAGGCGGAGTGGACCTAATGCGCTGGCGGGCAGCATGCGAGTGACGGTCACTCAAATACAACGAAACAAGAAAGCTTGAGTCGACGTAAATGCTCAATAGCGCCCGCGCTCCTCAATCAGGAGATCAGCCCCGGAGAGGACGCGATCACCAATAATTTCTTTGGCTAGAGCTTCGAAGTCCGGCCAGTTTCCCCGAGCTACCGGCGCTCCCTGCGGAACGATACGCGCGATCACTTGGTTCCGTTCTCGAAGTTCTACGATCTTGCCTGCGCGGAGCCAGCTCTTCAACCGCTTGGTATCGCGAAGTTGTCGAATGTTAACCGACGGCATGACCAAATGTGGCACATATTGTGCCACATGTCAATGGTCACTTTGTAGGCATGAGGAGTTGGCCGCCCTGAGCCAAGCTTTAAGATCAGAATGCATTGTGGTATTGTGACACATTACGTGTCACAATCTAAAATTGGTTAGAATGTGACGAGGCCACCATGAAAATAGTCCTGATTCTTATCTGCTCTGTTCTTGCTCTGCCGCTGCCGGCGGTTGCCGAGGACGCGCAAGTGTTTCCCACCCCGGCGGGGTCCGTCAAGATCACGCCGCTGCATCACGCCAGCACTCTGATCGAGGCGGGAGGAAAGACGATTTACCTCGATCCCGCGAAGCCCGTGAAGTTCTCAGGACTGCCAAAAGCAGACCTCATTCTGATTACCGACATTCACGGGGACCACATGGATCCAGATGCGATGAAGGATGTCAGCAAGGCGGGAACAGAGATTCTGGCGCCGCCTGCCGTGGTCCAAACCGTGACGACCGCCAAGCCCATTGCCAATGGGGAAACGAAAACCTGGCAATCCTGGACTATCGAAGCGATTCCCGGATATAACCTGAAGCGCGGTCCCGAACCGGGGAAGCTCTATCACGACAAAGGCCGCGGCAACGGCTATGTTCTCACCTATGGCGGCAAGCGTTTCTATTTCTCAGGCGACACCGAGGGTGTTCCGGAGATGCGCGCCCTTAAGAACATCGACGTGGCGTTCGTGTGCATGAATTTGCCCTACACGATGCCGCCCGACGAGGCCGCTGACGCGGTCAAGGCGTTTCATCCGAAGATCGTCATCCCCTATCACTATCGCGGATCCGATCTCACTGTATTTCAAAAAGCATTGCAAGGCACCGGCATCGAGGTGCGGTTGCTGAACTGGTATCCGGAGAATTAGGCGTTGTAAGGCACAGGGGATGTGAAGGTAGGAGATAGCGGACGGCTTTTCACTTCGCAGGTACGGCCCGTTCGCTAGCCTCTGGAACAGTACTTCCTTCTGCCTGCTCGCCGTACCCCAGGATGTCGTCCTCGGATCGCGTATCAAGAAGCGGCATGGCGTCCACCCGTCGCAGAATGGCTTTTACCTGATCCAGTTGGGACTGGGCACCGTCCTCGCCCTTCACTCTCGCACTCGTAAGTCGTTTGCGCATTGCCTGATTATAAACCCAGCCTACTGGACAGATGAGCGCCTACATACTGCGCGGATCGTGCTAATATCGCGCCAGTGGCGACTCTCAAGAACATCCCCAGGATTCCGCAAGACCGTGAGCGCATTGTCTCGGCCGCGCCGGTCGAGGATGATTCTTCGTTTGAGCTGAAACTGCGTCCGCAGCGTTTGGCCGAGTTCATCGGCCAAGCGAAAGTCAAAGAGAACCTGGCTGTAGCCATCGAAGCCACGCGCTCGCGCGGGGAAGCGCTGGATCACGTCTTGCTCTATGGTCCTCCGGGGCTGGGCAAAACGACTTTGGCGACAATTATCGCCAACGAACTTGCCGTACCTTTTCAGCAGACTTCGGGGCCGACGCTGCAGATCAAAGGTGATCTGACCGCGATCCTGACGAATGTTCGCAACAAGCAGGTTCTGTTCATTGACGAAGTTCACCGGCTCCAGCCTTCGCTCGAGGAACTGCTTTACTCCGCGCTGGAAGACTACAAGCTCGACATCATCATCGGGCAAGGTCCGGCGGCGCGGACGCACACCATGGATGTGCAGCCGTTTACTTTCATCGGAGCGACCACGCGGGCGGGATTGCTGTCCTCGCCTTTGCGATCGCGATTCGGCATCGTGCTGCGGCTGGAGTTTTATAGCCACGACGATCTGCGCATCATTGTGGAACGCTCGGCAGAAATTCTGGGAGTCGAAATCGACAAGCCTGGCGCGCTCGAGATCGCCAGCCGTTCGCGCGGAACGCCAAGAATTGCAAATCGGCTGCTGCGACGAGTTCGGGACTACGCGCAGGTGCGCGGTGCTGGAAAGATTGACTTGCCGACGGCTCAAGCGGCGCTGCAGATGCTGGAAGTCGATCGTTACGGCTTCGACGAAGTGGATCGTAAGCTGCTTCTGATTATCATCGAAAAATATCAGGGAGGGCCGGTCGGGCTGAACACGCTCGCTGCGGCGCTGGCGGAAGAGCCAGATGCGATCGAAGAGATCTACGAGCCGTTCTTGATCCAAATTGGTTTTCTGAACCGTACTCCGCGAGGACGTGTAGCCACGCAACTCGCGTATGAGCATTTTGGAATTACTCCCAACCGCAAGCAGAGTTCGCTGTTTTGAAAGTTCCGACTGCGGAGCCTCGCTCCGCTTGGACGGGTGAGGCGCCCGTCGCCACACACAACCCTTGCCACCAGCAGATACAATGTCCGCAGCATGATTGCTCATCTGCGCGGAAGATTGCTGGCGAAGCATCCCAACCAGGTTGTGGTTGAGACTGGCGGCGTGGGATACGACGTCACCATCAGTGTACCGACTTTTTCTGACTTGCCCGGTGTCGGCAGCGAGGTTGCGCTGCACATCCACACCCATGTGCGCGAAGATCTGATCGCACTCTACGGATTTCTGAGACCAGCGGAGAAACAACTCTTCGAAAAACTAATCACGGTGAGCGGGATTGGCCCGAAGCTCGCCATTACAATCCTAAGCGGCATGGCGGCGGATGAGATGGTTGGAGCCATCCGCGGCAATGACATTGCGCGACTGACTCGCATTCCCGGCATCGGAAAGAAAACCGCGGAGCGCATGGTGCTGGAACTCCGCGACAAGCTCCCGCCCGCTGGAGTTGGTGAAGTTCCAGCCATGCCAGTTATGAGTGCGATGGAGGAAGATGTGCTCTCGGCACTGCTGAATCTGGGCTATCAGCGCGCAGCGGCGGAACGGGCGCTGGCCTCGGTCGCAAGGAATGGGAAAGATGGATCTTTTGAAGTGATGTTTCGGGAGGCTTTGGCCGCGCTGGCGAGGTGATGGCGACTCGAAAATATGTTTTAACGGTCGGGTTGGTGTCGCCCTCGCTCGATCAGAATCGAGGAATCCGGAGCGTTGAACGGAAACTCGCGGGCGGACCGTTGGCCAGTCGCGGTCAGAGTAATGTCTACGCGACGATTGCTCGCCAACAAGATCGTCTTCATGTGGTTGAGCACCTTCTGGCGCTGTTCCGGAGTCAACCCAGGGTTCCGCTCAACCGCTTCTCTCACCTGAGCCTCATCCATGTTCTTTTGATCGCCGAATGCCATGGTTTCGAGGTGTGAGGCAGGGACGCCGTGTTCGATCAAGAAGCGTCTGGTGCGCTCGACACGCCGTTTGGAGAGCGCTTGATTGTATTCCGCGGAACCTCGCCGGTCGGCATGACCTTCAAGCGTCAAGTGCGCCTCCTGCTTACTCTGAAGATACTTATTGAAATCGTCCGCGAGAGATATGAGGGTTTGCTGCTGGCTGGCAAGCAGTCCGCCATCAGGTTTTGCGATGGTAGGCTGATCGGTTGGAAAGTAAATGCTGTGCAGGGCAAGGCTAGCTTCGAGTCGAACCGACTCTGACAAGGGTGGTGGCGGGTTCTTTACTGCGACCTGGGCGCTGGCTTGTGTGTTCAGGCCACGAGTATCGCTGCACGTGGCGGTCACCGTGATTGGACCAGCGGAGGTGCCAGATGTATCCAGAGTCGCAGTGCTGCCGCCGCCTAACACGCTGCCATCGCTCGAGGCCCAGCCGCCGATCGTCACCGGGGCGTTGTCCGGACTGGTACAAGTGCAACTGATTGTGGAGTGCGCGCCGGCCTGAACCGTCGACGGACTGGCAGAACACGCAACGGCGGGTGGATTTTTCGGTGGTTCCTTCACGGAGAAGGCCACCATACATCTGGCTTCGCCGCCCTGCTTTACCTGGGGATCGGAGATGCGGGCGATAACTGTGTAACTGCCGCCGGCCACGCCATTGGTGTCAATGTTCGCGATATTGTCCTTGCCGGTGATTTTGCCGCCCGTGCTGCTCCAGTCGTACTTCAATGCGTGCTTGGGATTGAAGTTGCTGCCACTAGCAGTCAGGTTTACCGGCTCACCTGCGATCACTTCACCAGGATTAATGCTGCAATCTGCGGAGAGCGCCGGATTGGTCGGCCTGTGGCCGAACACATAGAGAAGGCCGAAGTCCGCGGCTCCGCTTACATGATGAGAAGGGCTTGCCTCATTGGGATTACGATAAGCATAGATGCCAACGCGCTCGCGGAAGTAGAGCCTTTTTATAATGTGCATACGCATGTCGAACAGGGGCCCGTTCAAGGTGTAGTCCGTCCCGGTGGGTATCAGATACTGCGCGTTGAGACGAAACCAATCCCGCTCGAACATGGCTCCCACAGTGGGCCAGGTGGAATGGTTGTTGTACTTGGAGGAGAACAGTTCGCTGAAATGAAACCCGCCTCCGAGGCGCCAGTGTGGCGTCACCCTCACCATCGCGATTCCCTCGGCCCGCATCGTCACGCCATTGTCGAGGCCGCTTGGGTTTGCCGTATCCGCTCCCACCTCGCCTTCATAGAAAACCGGACGAAGACTTCCCCAATCGACGCCAACGTCGGCGTTGTAGTACGGCGACTGAAAGCCTAGGCCGTTTGCGCCGATTCCAGCGCCCGCGTAAGGCGCGACCTGAGCGCTGACAACAGCGCCGGAAAAGAGAACGGTTGCAAGAAGCTTTGGCAGGGCTCTCATGGTTAACTCTTGCAATCTCGCGCCCCCGGGGGTCTGGGCGCCACAATCGCGTTTTGTGATTGAGCCGAAATGATCTTTGGCAAGTGTACCTATTGGAAGGGCTTTCGCTATTTACCAATGCAGAACGTGCTGTACTCTGCGGAAAGGCCGCTGGGAAGGTAGTTCGGAGGAAGACGGTTGCCTTTTGGGGGTCTGCGGCGGTGGTGCTAGTTCGGGTTTTCCGCCAGCGGGAGCCAAACTTGAAAACGTGTGTCGCCGGGTTTCGAACTCACCTGAATATTGCCCCGGTGTTTCTTCACAATCCGCTGAACCGTGTCGAGGCCTAGTCCGGTTCCCTCTCCGACTCCCTTGGTAGTGAAGAATGGTTCAAAGATGTGCGGCTTCACCGCAGGCGAAATTCCCGGGCCATTGTCGCCGATCTCGACTACAACGCAACCGTCCTCGCGGTACGTTCGAACCCGGATCTCGCCTTTGCCGCCCATCGCATCAATCGCATTGTCGATGATGTTGGTCCACACTTGATTGAGTTCGCTGCCGAACGAATTTACGAGCAGCGGAATCTTCTCGTATTCGCGCTCGACAACGACTCCGCGCTTGAGTTTGTGGTTCAAGATGGTAAGCGTGGTTTCCAGACTTCTTACAATATCCACGTTCTGCACTGGCGCCTGATCCATGTACGTGTATTCCTTGATCGCGCAGACCAGATCGGAAATACGCGACGTACTGCTCTCGATTTCGTTCAGCAGGGTAGCGATCTCCACCGAAGCGGCGATCCTCACGAGGGCGGCTCGGGCTGTGTCTGCGCCAAGAGATTCGAACAGCGATTCCAGAACTTCGGGCCGGACGCTTTTCCGTGCCAGATCGGCCGCTAGTTGCCACAGGTCGCTTTGCCCGTGGCTGCGCAACAAAGAATCGATCCGCTCCTCCAGGTCGCTGATCGTAAGCGCATCGGGCGGCGGAGTATCTTGCTGCACGAAGGACTCTTCCACCGCCAGGATCTCCGATTTCTGGGCTGGAGTGAGACTACGTCTTCCCAATTCGTGACTCGCGTCTCGGATTCGTTTTAGTGCGTCGCGCAGTTGGCTTGCGGCGCGCTTGGCAGCAGACGCAGGATTGTTCAGTTCATGCGCCAGGCCTGCCGATAGCTTTCCCAAAGAAGCCAACCGGTCGCGCTGTTGTTCCAGACGAGTAGTTTCACGAATCCGGTCGGACATGAGGCCCACCAGACGCTTGGTCAGTTCCGGCATTTTCTGCACGAGATCTGGGAAAAGCGACGCGGGAAATCGCAGGCCGCAGCTGTCGGTCTCAGCTCGTATGCTTACCGTAAACTGCTTCATCCTCGAAAACGGCAGCACTCCGGTGACGTTGCCCGCCTCGATCGAAAAGGTAACTGTTTCGCCTCCAATTTCGCCCCGGCCTTGAAGCCGTCCTTCGAGAATCACAAACATGGCATCCGCCGGCTCGCCCTGGCGTGAGTAGCTATCGCCCGCCTTGACATGCAACTCTTGCGACTGGGCGATAAACCAGTCGAGTTGATCGTCAGGCAAATCCGCGAATATGGGGACGCGAAGCAGTTCCGATTTTTCGACCATTTAGACCTTGCTCAAGTATTGATGAATGAATTGAACCGCAACCGATCCTTCGCCAACTCCTGACGCCACTCGTTTCACCGAACCGTGCCGTACATCACCCACGGCAAAAAGGCCGGGAACATTGGTCTCAAGCAGAAACGGATCCCGGTCGAGAGTCCACCCTTTGGGGTGCTGCCCGTCGCGTATGAGATCGGGGCCAGTCAGCAAAAAACCGCGCTCGTCGCGCTCGACCAGATTCCCCAGCCAATCCGTTCGGGGCAGTGCACCGATGAAAATGAACATGGCGCTTGCGGGCACGCGTTCTGTTTTGTTCGTATCCGAACAAAGCACCGAAATCTCTTCCAGATGCGTTTCGCCGTGGGCCTCGGCCACGCTGGCATGCGCCCACACCTGAATGTTGGGCGTCTCCTTAACCTGGTCAATCAAATATTGCGACATGGTACTGGAAAGAGAAGTCCCTCGCACCAGGATGGTGACGCGCTCCGCATATCGAGCGAAGTTCATGGCCGCCTGGCCTGCGGAATTTGCCCCGCCGATCACGTAGACATTTTCGCCCTTGCAAGAGAGCGCTTCCGTGGAGCCGCCGCCGTAGTAGACTCCGGCTCCCTGCAATCGATCGATTCCCGGAGCCTCGAGGCGACGCCATTGCACACCGCTCGCGATCATCAACGCGTGGCAGGAGATCTCGTTTCCATCCGCCAACTTGATAAACCGATAAGATCCTTCCGTGCGGACACCGACAGCTTCCTGCGGCGAAAGAATCTCCACACCAAAACGTTGAGCTTGGACTACTGCGCGCCGGGCTAAATCGTTGCCACTGAGGCCGGCGGGAAACCCTAGATAGTTCTCGATGCGCGAACTCATTCCGGCCTGGCCGCCCGGTGCCTCCCGCTCAATGATCACCGTGTGCAGACCCTCCGATGCGCCATACACCGCAGCCGCCAGACCCGCCGGCCCGCCGCCCACGATTGCGAGGTCGTAAAAGCTGGTTTGCGCGCGAGTGCGCAATCCAACCTTTTGCGCAACATCCGCCGGCACGCTTTCCAGAAGTTTTGTCCCGTCGGGGAAGAGTACGACTGGAAGGTTGGCTGCCTCCGGACCCAGGGCGTCCACGAGGCGCTTGGTTTCGGGATCGTTGGCGGAGGCCTCCACGTCGATCCACTGATAGGGAACGCGATTGCGCGCCAGGAAGTCCCGCAGCTCATACGATCGCGGCGACCAGCGCGTTCCCAGCACCCGGATCCCTTGAAACGTCGGATGGTAAGAAGCTTGCCAATCCCCGAGCAAGTCATCCAATGGCGGATACAGATGCTCGGCGGGAGGATCCCATGGCTTCAAGAAAAAATAATCGATGCTGGCCTGATTGATGGCGCCGATAGCTGCGTTAGTGTCGGCGTAGGCGGTCAGTAATGCCCGCTTGGCCTCGGGAAAGATTCTCATTCCCTCCTGCAGAAACCCGATCCCATCCATGCGCGGCATTCGCTGGTCGGCGAGCAGCAAGGCCACGCTGTCATTCCGCACCTTGAGCTGCTTCAAGATGTCGAGCGCTCCTTCGGGAGAATCGCTGCCGATCACCCGGTAGTCCGCACCGTACTGCGACCGCAAGTCACGCTCAATCGCCCGCAGAACATCGGAGTCGTCGTCCACACTCAGCAGAATTGGTTTCGCCATGATCGATCTCAGTTTTCTTGAAGAAGATGACTTTCAGACTTCGGCGCTCGCTGGATAGTTTTATTAGATACTAAAACTCGGATTTGGTCGCGGAATTGGATCAAAGATTGTAGCCCAAGGTATACTCTGAACTCTTCGTCGGAGGCTGGAGCCGAGTCATGATACCCGCTTATACCTCGAGTCACAGCTGAGATTGAATCAAGGGAGCTTGTCATGCAAAGTCGCATCATCGGTACAACTATGCCGGTTCTTGAAGTGGCACTCGATCCGAATGAGTCCATCATTTCGGAAGCTGGAGAACTCTCCTGGATGACGAGTTCCATCCAGATGACAACGCACACGCAACTGGGCGGGGGCGGCGGAATCTTTGGAGTTCTGCGCCGCGTGGCCGGCGGTGGAACCCTGTTCATGACGGAATATCGTGCCTTGGGCGCTGTGGGAGAAGTGTCGTTCGCGACTAAGGTCCCAGGGCACATTTTGCCGGTGGAAGTCGCCGCTGGGCGCGAGTACATGGTCCATCGGCATGGTTTTCTCTGTGCGACTCCACAGGTTCAGATTGGCGTCGGATTCCAGCAATCGCTTGGCGCCGGAATTTTTGGCGGAGACGGATTCCTGCTGCAAAAAGTGAGCGGGCAGGGAACCGCATGGCTGGAGCTTTCGGGTGAGGTGATCGTGAAGGACCTTCAGCCCGGAGAAACCATGCGCGTCCACCCGGGGCACGTCGGCGCATTTCAATCCAGCGTTTCGTTCCAAATCAATTGCGTCCCCGGAATCAAGAACATGATCTTTGGCGGGGACGGAATATTCCTCGCCGCACTGGCCGGCCCGGGAAGGATTTGGCTGCAGACCCTGCCCATCTCCAGGTTGGCTCACCAACTGATGGAGTACATGCCCCGGCCAACAAAGGAGACAACTCAGGCGGGAGTCGTCGGCGGAATCGTGGGCTCTATTCTGGAGGGAATGAAGTAGTAAATCATTTGCCAATGCAGAAGGTGCTGAAGATCAGATTGAGGATGTCGTCCGTGGTTGTGGCTCCCGTAATCTCATCGAGTGGCCGCAGGGCGTTGTAGAGATCGAGCAAAAGCATTTCGTGGGGGACGTTGTTCTCAACCGCCACCTTAGCCGCGCACAGCGCCGTTAGCGAATCTCGGACCCGTTCCTGATGGCGCAGGTTGGTGAGAAATCCCGTTTCCGCCTCGATGCCGGTTTCTCCAGCGACGTGACGCAGAATCTCGTTTCGCAGCTCGGGGATTCCTTCCCCGGTCGTCGCGGAAGTCCGCACCCGCGGCAACTGAGAACTGAGAACCGAAAGCTGACAACTGAGTTTATCTGACTTGTTTTCGACCGCAATCGCGGGACGTCCAGCAACCTGGCTCAACAGTTCATTGTCTTCATCCGCGAGCGGCTGCGAAGAATCGAGCACGACGAGAACCAGGTCGGCGTCGGCCAGAGCTTCCATGGATTTGCGAATACCGATGCTCTCCGCTTCATCGAGGGCGCGACGAATCCCCGCCGTGTCGACGAGTTTGACCGGTATGCCGCCAATCGCCACAGTTTCGCTGATGAGATCCCGGGTGGTGCCGGGCATCGCGGTGACGATGGCGCGTTCACGCTCGACCAGGCAGTTGAACAAACTCGATTTACCGACATTGGGCCGGCCGACGATCGCGAGGGTGAGACCTTCATGAACGATTTTTCCGTACGCGAACGAAGCCGCAAGTGCTTCGAGCGGCGTCCGGACCACGGCGATGCGTTGATGAATCTGATCGCCAGGGAGCACCGAGATATCATCCTCGGCGAAGTCGATGCCGGCTTCGAGGGTCGCAATCAGCTCAACCAGCTTTTGTTTGATCGGCTGCAGTCGCCGCGAGAGGGCACCTTCGAGTTGCTGAGCCGCAACTTTCGCCTGGTACAAAGTCTGTGAGTCGATGAGATCACGGACAGCTTCAGCCTGGGTAAGATCAATCCTTCCGTTGAGGAAGGCGCGCATGGTGAACTCACCAGGTTCAGCGAGGCGCGCGCCGCGTGCCATGGCGAGTTCGACGACGTGTCGAAGGATCACAGGCGATCCGTGGGCGGAGATTTCAACGATGTCGTCGGTGGTGTAGGAATGGGGCTTGGCGAAATAGGTGACGACGACCTCGTCGATGCGTCCAGCCGAGCTTTGCTCGGGTTGGACCAGTCGAAGACCCGCCTCCACACAGGCATCGGCGGGTTCGACCAGTTCTCCGAAGGCGGCACGGCCCGGACCGAGGTCGTGTTTGAGCCGCAACAGGGGCAGTGCTATTTTCTTTGCGTCAGGGCCAGCCAGACGGACAACCCCGATGCCGCCGCGTCCAGGCGGAGTGGCGATGGCAACGATAGTGTCGTCGAGGTTCACCCGAAGATTGTAGCGGGTCTATCCTTGGGCCAACGGGCTACGGAAGAGTCTTGGGCGCGGGTCTGCCCGCAGGTTTGTAGTCCTTGGGATAAACGACGAGGCATCGGCGTCCGCCCTCGCCCTGGCTCTCAGTGTGAAGGTCGGCGTGATCGCGCAGTGCCAAATGCACGATGCGGCGCTCGCGCGAAGACATGGGCGCGAACTCGTACGGCGTGTTGGTCCGGCGCACTTTCTCCGCTGCCACACCGGCTGCCAATCGAAGCTCCTCGATCCGCATTGCCCGCTGATTCATGCAGTCGAACGAGACTTTCTCATGCTCATTGCCGGGCAGGCGGAGCATCTCAACCGCCAGGGTTTCGATGGCACGCAGCAACTCCCCGCCGCGTTCCAGGACCAGCGGAGAATCCGGTCCCGAAAGCTCGACCAGAATCTCAGGCCGTTCCCAATCGCGCTCCTCGGGGAGCGGTGGATCCACGGTGATGCGGTACTTGAGGTGAAGACCGCCATGCGTGACGACGCCGCGGAGCAGCGCGTCGATTTTCTTTGCGGCTGCGATTTTGTCAGGAATAGGCACTAGCTTCTGGCTCCTAGCTGCTAGCTTCCATCTCTGTCTTCGGGCGTTAAACAACAGAAGGCAGAGGCGAGAAGCTATTTCTCTTTCTTCCTTGCTCTCTTCGCCGCCATCTCTCGCATTTCGCGGCCCAGGCTGGTGCGGTTCATTACCGCCTGCTGAACAATTCCGATCAGACTTCCTTCCGACCAGTACAGACACAACCCGGCGGCCAAGTTGAAACTGATAACCCCCATCATGACCGGCATCATCAGATTCATCATCTTCTGCTGCGACGGGTCCATTCCCGCCTGCGGCGTCATGCGCTGGGTAAACAGCATAGTGATGATAACCGCGATGGGCAGAATAAAGTAAGGATCGCGCGAAGAAAGGTCGTGGATCCAAAGCCAGGGGGCGTGTCGCAAATCCAGGGCAGCGCCTAGCATGCTGTAGTAGGCGAACAGGAATGGCATCTGAATGGCCAGCGGCAAACAGCCGCCTACCGGGCTGACGCCTTCCCGTTTCATCAGTTCGCCGATCTCGGTGTTCATCTCCTGGCGCCGCGGGTCGCGCATGCCGTACTTCTTGTACTTCTCCTTGATCGAGTTCATCTGGGGTTGAATCTTCTGCATTTTCAGCGCGGATTTCATGCTGGAGATGCGCAATGGCAACAGCACCAAATTAATGATCAAGGTCTGGATGGCGATGGCCCAACCCCAGTTGCGAACAAAGGGCCAGCTGTACGTCCACTTCAGCCAAAGGAAGAGGGGCCGCGCAATCGGACTAAAGAAACCGAAGTTAATCAGCGACCGCAAGTCGGATTCGCCGCCAACTATGGTGGGAACAGGTACTGCCTCGAGAGTCGCCAGTGACTTTGGCCCGACATACAACCGCGCCACGGTTGGGCCGCGCAGGTTGCCAACAGCTGCTCCCAGTACCTCCGCCGGGGCCGTATCCTGCGGATTCGGTTTATGGGGATCCTTGGGAACGTTAACCGAATTGCGGAGAGTGATCAAAGCGGAGTTTTGCGAATCGTCCGGAATGAATACGGCGGCGAAATACTGGTCCGTAACGGCCGCCCAGTTGAAAGGCATGTGGAGCGTGTTGCCTCCACTGATTTTCTTAATCGCGAGCCGTTCAATGTTGTTGTTGTACTGATAATTGATTTGACTGGCCGCATAAGAAGCCAGGGTGGATTCGTCTCCGAAACCCGCTGGCCACGCCGGGTAGGCAGCAACCTGACTTCCCTTGGACACCACGGAGGTCTCGATGTGCACGACGTACGTGTGGTCGAAGCCGAAGCTCTTGCGAACCGCCACATCGCCGTCGGCGTATTCAAACGTAATTGTGGCCGGGGCGCTCAAAGTGCCCGACTTGGGCGCCAGGTAAAGCGCCGAGTTCAGCTTGTTGCGCTGGGCTTCGTCGTAAGTCCACAGCGAGAGCGGGTACCCGTATTTTCCAGCAGCGAGGTTGTTGACCAAGTCCAGCGGTTGATCTTTGTCGTCGGTAAATTTCTTCAGAACCCAGGACTTGACCTGCGCCCCGCGGTTGGTGAAGGTGATCCGGTACAGATCGTTCTCCACGACAGTTTCCGCTTCGGAAGTCGCTTGCTTGGTAGCGCCTATATTGAGCACCGGAACCGCTGCTTGCGCCGTCGGGGCCGGATTGATCGCGGCAGTCTGCGGGACGGTTTGAGCCGGGCCCTGGGTTTGCGGCGCCGGAGTAGTGGCCTGCGGAAAATACTTCTTGAGGATCGGCTGGAACAACATGATGACCAGAAAGGTCAAGGCAAAGACAAGGAGAAGACGGCGCTCCATGCCTGGTTCTTGCTGAGGATTTTGGAATTCGGCCAAATTACTTTCTCAATGACTGCAAAGCCCGGTTTCGCTCTGAACCGGCAGGTTGGAACTAGTCGGCTTAAACACCGGATCGAGTCCACCCTTCGCCAGCGGATGGCATCGGAACACTCGCCAGATTGCCATCAAACTGCCGCGCACCACTCCGCAGCGGTCCACCGCTTCCAGGGCGTACTCCGAGCAGGTCGGTACATAACGGCACGATGGAGGAAGCATGGGAGAGATAGCCCACTTGTATCCTCGAAGCAAGAGCAGCACGACGGTTTTGGGAATCTGATTCATCCAAGGGATGACAATAACTGAGACTACCCGCTTCTTTTCTCGACCGATTTTTGAATTACTTCAAAAGCCCGGCTGATCTCGTTGCCCAACTCGGAAAACTCAACCTTAAGCAAAGACTTCTTGGGATTGATGACGATGTCCGCCGGAATCAGAACTTCCGGCCAATGCAAACGAACTGCCTCTCGCAATCGCCGCTTCATACGATTACGCACGACCGCGCCTCCGAGCACCTTACCCACGGTGAAGCCGATGCGAAGCCCTGCGCCCTGCTCCCGTGCCAGATAAAACACGGTTACGTGAGCGGCAAAGTGGCGGCGGCCCTTCTTATACACTCGCTCGAAATCGGCGTGCCGGAGCAGACGCATGCTGCTCGTAAATATCGCCCGCGTGCGGCGACCGGACAGGTTAAGGCCGTCGTTCGGAGCGAAACCGCTCACCATTCACGATCCAGACTCAGATTGCGGAATTGCCGCCAATTCCGGAAAAGGAGATGCACTACTCACGGAAGCCGGGCTTCACCGACACCCGCTTGCGTCCCTTGGCGCGCCGCCGCGAGATCACCGCCTGGCCGCTCTTGGTTTTCATCCGGGTACGAAATCCGTGCGTCTTCGAGCGGTGACGTCGGTTAGGTTGGAAAGTGCGCTTGGGCATGAAACTTAGCTGCTCCTGGTTCAGTAGTCGGTGCAATAATGACTGTAGGACGAATGAGAAGTATAAATGAGCGGGGGCCGACGGGCAAACCGGGGTCCGGGCGATGACGCTGGTTCTTCGAAGTAGAGACGTTGCGAGCAACGTTTCCACACTTGTCGTCGGTAGAGACGCAGCTTGCTACATCCCGGATTAGCGGACTGTGTCATTCTCGCTTGCACCACAGGCGCGGCAGTTACAAAGTCGCTACTTGACAGACTTTTTTTTTCGCGTTTTGAATTGTGAGCTCAGGGGAAATCTTTGTTGAAGTTTTCTACAAAGAGATTTTTTTTGTGCTAGTATGCGGACCGTTCCTGCTCATTGAAAATTTTCTCGCTCCAGCGAAACCGGCCCGCGGTGCGGAGCTTGCTACGCTGGGGAAATAAGCGTTTTCTGACTGCAATCATTGTATTTTCAGGCCGCTGAGTCAAGGCGGTAGGTCCACGAAGAATTTCTTATGTCGGTTTCAAGTCCAACTCTTGCTAATCCGTGGTTGCGCATTCTCGACGCGCTGGAAAAAAAGATCAACCGGCATTCCTACGACACCTGGTTGAAACCCACCAGTTACAGTCACTCGAATGGAAAAATTCTTTTCGTGCGGGTGCGTAACCTGGAAGCCCGTCGCGAAAACGACAAGTACCTCGATCTGATCCAGGAAGCGATTGATAACCTCGGCCTGGAGTATCAGGAGGTGCAGTTCGTCACGCCCGAGGACGATCCCGCTTCCACGCCTGTCCGCCACGACGGCGGCCTTTCCGCCCACGCCGTTCCCGCAGCTCATCCTTCACAGTCACGTTTCGATTGGGACGGCGCTGCCCAACTCAACCCGCGCTACACCTTCGACGCATTCGTCATCGGCAGCGGAAATCAATTCGCCCATGCCGCTTGCCAGGCGGTGGCGGAGCGTCCTTCGAAGGCTTACAACCCGCTTTTCCTTTACGGCGGCGTCGGCATGGGCAAGACCCACCTGATGCAGGCCATCGGCCACGAAGTAAGCAAGCGGCAACCGCAATCGGCCATCTGCTACGTCTCCAGCGATAAGTTCACCAACGAGATGATCAACTCCATCCGTTACGACAAGATGACGAGCTTTCGCGATAAGTACCGGAACGTGGATGTCCTGCTGATCGACGATATCCAGTTTCTTACTCAGAAGGAGCGCACTCAGGAAGAATTTTTTCATACCTTCAACGCTTTGCATGACGCGATGAAGCAGATTGTGATTGCCAGCGATCGCCCTCCGAAAGAACTGGCCGAGATCGAAGACCGGCTGCGCAGCCGCTTCGAGTGGGGTTTGATCGCCGATATTCAGCCGCCCGATCTGGAGACCAAGGTGGCCATCCTGCAGAAAAAATCGGAACAGGAAAAGGTCACTCTGCCCACCGAGGTGGCGCTGTATATCGCATCCAACATCCGCTCGAACGTCCGCGAGCTGGAGGGAGCGCTCATCCGCCTGGTGGCGCACTCTTCGCTCATCGGGGCCGAGATCACCCTTCCTTACACCCAGCAGGTGCTTAAGAATTTCATCGATTCTCAGGCTCGAAAGGTTACCATCGAGTCGATCCAGAAATCCGTCGCCGAGCAGTTTGGATTGCGCCTGATCGAGATCAAAGCAAAGAATAACTCGCGCGCCATCGTCTATCCCCGGCAGATCGCAATGTACCTGGCCAAGCATCTGACCGAAGCCTCCCTGCCCGAGATCGGACGCCAATTTGGCGGTAAGCACCATACGACTGTCTTGCATTCGGTCGAGAAAATCGACACCGTGCGCAAGACGGACAAGGATTTGAACCGGTTGCTGAATAAGCTGACCGAGCAGTTGGGCGGATGAACCACGGCTCTACCTGGATTTCCACGAGTGCGATGGGGCTTATTCGGGGCTAGGTCTCGGTGGGCAGGGTTGGGCCGGATTTCACCTTTTTCCCGGTTTCGTGCTGTTCCTGCTGGTTTTATAGGTTTTTTTTTTG
>Ga0210407_10002039_pt1 | contig 17835 bp, 15 predicted proteins | sample IncBWC27MmetaG_FD_150860 | JGI IMG/M metagenome (GOLD analysis project Ga0210407, IMG submission 150860) | Forest soil microbial communities from Barre Woods Harvard Forest LTER site, Petersham, Massachusetts, United States - Inc-BW-C-27-M | ecosystem: Environmental > Terrestrial > Soil >...
CGTATAGTTGGCCTCGGCCGGGGAGTCGCGCTGCGCTTTCTCGAGGTATTTTTGCACCGTGGCATCGGGGCGAAGGTCTAAAGAATGTTTCCAGGTGCGTATGGCGTCCGCGGTGTGGTCGGCGGCAAACTGGACGTATCCGAGAACCGTGAGAGCGTCGGGTGAGTCGGGGGCAGCCCGGACGGCGCGCTCGGCGTAAGGCAACGCTTCAGGGGCATTCCCGGTTCTTACTAGTAGCGCGGCATAGTAGTTCAGGATGGTGGGGTTCTGGGGATCGGAACGCAACGCGGCTTCGAAGTAGGCGCGGGCTTTGGCAACATTTCCGTGCTCGAATTCATGCTTGCCTGCGATGAAGTAGCCGGCAGCGGTCGCGGGGCCGTTCCCGGCTTGTTCGAGAGCGGAGAGCGCATCGGCATCGACCCGACCGTCCTGGATTATTTTGCCGATGAGTGCAGGGTCATTTTTCAGATTGTCGGCGGGCGCAAACTCTGGCAGAGCATGCGCCTCGGAGCTTCCTTCCTGTGGGACAGAAGCGGGAGGAGCCCCGCCGGCATCGATGCGGTCAACCAGCGATTTGGGAATCGCGTAGGTATCGTCGCCGAGGTCGTATTCGATATGCGTGCCGTTATCGCGAACGTGATCGGCCCAGATAGTGCGGCCGTTCTTGAGATGAATGGCTTCCGCGGATGCGCATACCGCGGCGAGCAGCAAGGCCAAAAACAAGGAGTAGATGACAGGTGTTCGCACTAAGGCGCATTCTAGAAGATGGGAAGTCGCAGGCGTAGGTGACCGGGGTAATCTCAACGATGCGGAGAGGGTTGCTTTCACTAGGCTTATTGCTGGCTTTGACCGCAGGCGCGCTGTCCTGGAGCCAGAACACGGCCAAGCCCGCAGGCGAGCCCTCTGCAAGGGTTTTGGAAAAGACTCCGCCGCTCAATTCCGCCGAGAACCTTTACTTACAACTGCGGACCGTCGGACTGAGCAAGTCGCGCGTCTTTCGGTTGCGCGATGTCTCCATTGATCGGGCGGCCTTTCACATCACTCTGAATGACGGCACGATCGCATTCACCGAGGATGTCGCGGGCCGGGTTACGGGGGCCTTTTTTGAGGGGGACGGAGATATTTTGTTGCCTCCTCCTAACCAGTATGAGCGCGCCTCGATGGCCTTGTTTACCGGCGGAGCGATTCTCGAAGAAAGGTTTGTAACCGCCTACTTCCGCTTCAATGACGATACTTTCGCCGAGTTGCGGCCGTCGCTGGTGGCATCGGATGAGGGTGAGGCGTTTGTCACGCAGTGGAATGACACCGCTCACAGCCTCGCGGAAGGTGATGCCCTGCGCCTGCTGATGACCCTCAGCCGGTTTCTCCCGGTTCGCGGTCAAGCGGTCGAGAGTGCTGCAACGCCGGCTGGATCCGGAGACCAGCAAGACCAGTTTTTGCACGTTCGATTGCAAGGGCTGAACCTGGGAATTTTCGATCTTTTTTTTGATTCGAACGCGCCCGAGCAGATATGGGCCGGACAGTTGAAAACAATCGAGGGAGCCAGCTACTACGATGTCTGGACTTCCTTCTCCTCTGCAAAACCCAACGGGAACGCGGAAGCCGTAAACGCGACGCTCGGTGAGGGTGGCAAACCCGACGCAATCGCGATATCCCACTACAAGATTCGTGCGGCAATCAAGCCGCCCACTCGAATCGATGCGGAAGCCCTGTTGCAATTGGAAGTGCGGCAGGGCGGCCAGCGAGCGGTCGCGTTCGAACTATCGCGATCCCTTACGATCACCCAGGTGGAAGCCGACGGACATCCAGTCGAGTTCATCCATAATCCGGCAATCGAGGGAACTCAACGGGCGCGGCAAGGAAACGACCTGGTGGCGGTTGTCTTCCCCGAAGCCTTGCGGACGGGACAAAAACTGGAACTGCGCTTTGTCTATGGAGGCGAAGTACTCTCGGAAGCGGGAAAGGGACTGCTCTACGTTGGCGCACGCGGCACGTGGTATCCAAATCGTGGGCTTGTCATGTCCAATTTTGATTTGGAATTTCGCTATCCCGCAGGCTGGACCCTGGTCGCTACCGGCAAATGGACCGAGGACTCTGTCTCCAACCCTGACGATCATAGTATCGGCGCGGGTTCGACACCAGGCGAACAAATGAGCCACTGGGTTTCCGAACGACCCATTCCAATTGCCGGATTCGATTTGGGGAAGTATGAACGCGTGGCAGCACACGCGGGTGACGTTACGGTGGAGGCCTACGCAACATCAGGAGTCGAACGCGGGTTCCCGGAACCAGAGGCCAGAGGCACGATTCCCGCCGCGCCCCGCCCGGGTCTATCTCGACTTCCAGGGACGGTCTTGGCTTCAGCGCCTTCTCCTGCCCGGAATGCGCAAATGGTCGCAGCCTCTTCCGCCCATGCCATCGAATTTTTCTCCCGCCGCTTTGGCCCCTTCCCCTATGGCGATCTGAAGTTGGTCCAAATGCCGGGCGGGTTAAGTCAAGGTTGGCCCGGGTTGATCTTTCTCTCCAGCATGGCTTTTCTGACCACAGAAGAAAAGTCGGCGCTGCATTTGTCTCCACTTGAGCGGACCCTCATCAGCCAGGTGGTTTCCCATGAGACCGCTCACCAATGGTGGGGTGATCTGGTGATGTGGAGCGGTTACCGCGATCAGTGGATCGCCGAGGCTCTGGCGAATTACAGCTCGTTGATGGTGCTCGAATCAGAGAATCCCGCGCGATTTCGTGCGGTCATGGAGAAGTTCAAGGATGACCTGCTGGAAAAAAACAAAGCCGGCGTCCGCTTGATGGAAGACGGCCCCGTAACTCTTGGCACCCGGCTTTCCTGCTCACAATTCCCCGGCGGCTACGAAGCTATCAGCTATGGGCGCGGCACATGGCTGTTTCACATGCTGCGCTTTATGCTGCGCGATGCAGAGCGGACAAGCGTCGCCGCAGCGCGTGGCGACGGCAAGTCCGGAGATGAGCTTTTCGTGCAAGTACTCCGGCGGATCAGAGATCGTTATCAGGGAAAATCCATTACGACCCGCGAGTTGTTGCAGGCCTTTGAGGAGGAGTTGCCGCCCTCTCTCTGGTATGAGCATCACAAGTCACTGGACTGGTTCTACCAAGGATGGGTGAATGGAACGGCGATTCCGCACTTTGAATTGCGCGGCCTCAAGTACTCCGACAACCCCGCCTCAACCACAATCAGCGGCGTGATCCTGCAAAAGGATGCGCCTGACAATCTCGTGACCTCCGTCCCGTTGTACGCAACGGTCGCAGGCAGAATGGTCCTGCTCGGCCGGGTGTTCGCCGATGGCCCGGAGACTCCATTCCATTTGCGTGTACCGGTGGGAGCACGAAAGGTCGTCCTCGACCCCGATCAGACCCTGCTGGCGCGATCTCGATAAGAACCGGTCGCGGGGTGGATTCGTTTCAGGACACATTCCCGATAATTTCGTTGGTTTTTCCCGAGACGGTTCGGCTCGCGTCTGTCTCTGGAACGTTCTTCAAATCAGTGTGAAGTTCCCCTTTGGTAACTCGCGGTGAAATAGAGGTGTCTCCGGTTCGCTCCTGCAGTTTCCCCGATGGCGATGCATGTGCTTCAACGTTTTCGTGTGGGGAGGACAAACAACGTGAACCATGCGCAAGCATCCTTGGAAATGAGCCCGAACTCGGTCTCGGCAGTGATCGACAATGATTCGCCTCGGGGCCACGGAACCATTCTGCTGGTGGAGGATGAAACTCTCTTGCGCGAAGTGACGTGTGAGATTCTGGAATCCGCAGGCTATCGGGTGCTGAAGACTCGAAACGCCGCGGAAGCCGCAAGCGCATTCCGCCAATACAAAGCCATTGTGAAGCTACTTCTGACGGACGTCGTTCTACCCGGCCAGAATGGCCGTGACCTTGCGAGCGACCTGCGCAGCGTGTCTCCGGAGCTGAGGATAATCTTCATCTCCGGCTATCCCGAAAATGCAGTCACCAGGCACGGGATTCAGGAGGATGGCATGTTTTATCTGCCTAAGCCATATTCGCTCCAGTCGTTGACCCGAAAAGTGCGCTCCGTTCTGGAGCAAAAGGAGAACGAAAAAACATAGGCGGTGTGTGGTCGCATCTGTTTTGCGATGGATCGCCCTCGAACGAGTTGGCGCCGCGTCGCGGCGGCTGTCGTTGGGGCATCCTAGCCCCCGCCGGCAAGGCAAGATGTCTCACGGCAATCAGTACGATGCTGCCCTACAAGACTGGTAAACGAAGACTGACAGCATTGTCGGGCATGTAGGAAGTGAAGGGTTGTTATGGCTTGGCACCCGGAACTGGCAAGTCGGTTACCCCGGACTCAGGCTGGTGCTTGCCGATGACGACTACATCCACCCGGCGGTTCTTAGCCCGGCCAGCCTCCGTGCTGTTGCTGGCGATCGGATGAAATTCTCCGTATCCACCGGCAGACAGCAACTGCGGAGCAAAACCGTACTTCGTAATCAGAGCCCGAATCATCTCGGTCGAACGGGCGGTCGAGAGTTCCCAGTTCGAAGTAAATTGGGCGTTGTGAATGCGTACATTGTCGGTATGCCCCTCGATGCGAATGTTATATTGCCGCTCTCCCAGAAGTGCAGCCATACGGCTGAAAGCCGCTTGAGAGCCTACTTTCACGCCCGCGGAACCGCTGTCGAAGAAACCGGCTTCCCGCAGGCTGATGACCAGCCCCTCACGCCCAGCTCGCACCTCGACCTCGCCGCGAGAGATCTCCGGCGCTAAAGCTTGCTCCAACTCCTTTCGCAGATCGCTCAGTTCGCGGTTCTCTGGTATGGGAGGTCGTACCGGCGCCACCTTGAGGATCTCAACCGCTTCTTCGATCGGCGCCGTACCGTATACGTCGGTGGTCGGGTAAGCTCCGAGTTCCTGGAACGCCGCCTGAATCGCGGTCGCCAGACGGCCAACTTTCTTCTTGTCCACTTGCGCGGTGGAATAATTCACATATACATCCACGACGTTGGTGCAGGTATCAAACGACAAATTCCATACGTGCTCAATGATCATGGCGCGGGTGATTCGCCGCCCGGCGTTGCGCATCAGGTATTCCAGCAGAGCAAATTCCTTGCCGGTTAAGTCAATGCGGCGCCCCGCCCGCTCCACCCTGCGTTCCACCCGATCAAGTTTCAAGTCCTCCACCGTCAACACCGATTCCGCCGGCAGATGGCAGCGCCGCAGAAGCGCTCGAATCCGCGCCGACAACTCGGAGAATGAGAAGGGTTTGCCCATGTAGTCGTCCGCGCCCAGATCGAGACACTGCACCCGGTCTTCCACTCGCGTGCGCCCGGTAAGCACGAGGATCGGCATAGTTGGTTTGCGAGTCCGGAGATAACGAAGAATTGCGACTCCGTCCAGACGCGGCAGATTGAGGTCGAGTACCACCAGGTCATAGTCGAATTCGCCAGCCATGGCGCGGGCCTGCTCTCCATCGTTCGAAACGTCCACGGCGTAGTGTTCGGCGTCCAGGCCCTTCTTCACAAAGCTGGCGAGCGAGGAATCATCTTCAGCGATCAGAATGCGCATAAGTTTTCTCTAACCTGCTTTCGATTCTAGGCATGAATCCGCTGAAAGTTGGAGATTCCTCTGCGCACGAAGGGCGTAGCCTTCCGCAAACGGGAACCCCGGAACCTGCTCTGCCACTCGCTCGCGCATTGCTCCGCCGACGATAATTCGTTGACGCAGCTTTCTATCGATTAAAGGATGATGCCCGCGTGCGCTTCGGAAGCAAGGGAACACTGAAACGCCTGTTTGTGCCTGGAGGCATACTGCTGCTGGTCGCAGTTCTATTGCTGGCAGGCGGACTGCCGCCGATCTCTGCAGCTGCAGTCGACTTCTACTACTACGCGGTTTTCGCTGCTGGAATCCTGTTGGCATGGCGCTTCCACTCCAGCCGAGTCCTGTTTGCCCTGATCACGCTCCTGCTTGCGCACCGCGCCATTGCGTTCTTTTCTACTGGGCCAGCCGTTTCCAACGGCTCCGGCCGCATCGCATTTGAGGCCATTGCTTTTCTCTTGCCACTCAACTTCATTGTTCTTTCGCTGGCCCGCGAGTGCGGCCTGGGAATTCCTGCCATCACTCCCCGCCTTGTTCTGTTGTTCCTTGAGTCAGTGTTCGTCGCCGTCCTCTGTCGCCCCGGCGAGACCGCCAGTCCCGCAATTCTGCGTCTCGCGCTCTTAAACCGATCTCTGTTCCATTGGACGAAAATCCCGCAGCTCGCGTTGCTCGCTTTCGCCGTAGCCGTCTCAGTCTTACTCGTCCGGCTCCTGCTTTACGGCAAACCGCTGGATGGCGGCCTGCTCTGGTCTCTCGCAGCGACCTTTCTGAGCTTGCAGGCCAACGCACTGGACCGAATCGCCACTGCCTATTGGGCGACCGCGGGCCTGCTCCTGGTCGCCTCGATCATCGAGAATACTTACGTCCTGGCCTATCATGACGAACTCACCTCGCTGCCCGCGCGCCGCGCCTTCAACCAAGCCGTGTTGCGCCTCGAAGCCCCGTATTCCGTCGCGGTCGTCGACATCGACCACTTCAAGCGTTTCAACGACACCTACGGGCACGATACGGGAGATCAGGTTCTGAGCATGGTTGCATCCAGACTGGCCGGCGTGAGCGGTGGTGGAGAGGCGTTTCGCGTTGGCGGAGAAGAGTTCTCGATCCTGTTTCCCGGAAGATCCATGAAGGAAGTTGTGCCGGAGCTGGAGTCGCTGAGAACTCTAATTGCGGAATCCACATTCCGAGTTCGCGCCACGCCCGAGCGCCGCAGCACTCCTCGCGGAGCAGGTCGCAGGATCGAGGACAAGAGAAGCACTCGTCGACGATTAGCCCACCCTCGCAATGTTCAAGCGGAATCGGCTTGCAGCGAACTTTCGGTCACCGTCAGCATCGGAGTCGCGGAAACAAGCCCGAAGACGCGCGAAGTAGAGCAGGTAATCCAAGCCGCTGACAAAGCCCTGTACCGCGCGAAAAAAACTGGCCGTAATCGAGTAGAGACGGCAAGTGAGTCCCGCAGCCGCGCTCCGCGCCTGAAACGCAACATAGCATAACGCATGCGCGGGCTTCACGTCCGCGTTGTGACGCGAATCCCGCCAGTATCATGTGGCCACCGCTAATTCCTCAGTGACACAGCCGGCACGTAGACAGCCTTCAACTCCCGACTCCACCAGGCTCCTGTGCTTCGTCTCTCCGCCGGACTGGTGAAACGATATCGATAAAGCATCGCCCTCACGTAGTGCGGAGGCCCCTCGGGAAAGGGATTATGGCCCAGCAACCCCAGGACCTCAGGTGAAGCTTGCAGAAGTCGCGCCATGAAACGAACGATCCAGGGATCGCTTTGGTAATCGCCGAGGGCTGCGAACCACATCTGCCAGTCGAGACGAGGCTGGTGGGGCGCGACCCAAGCAGGCCGTCGGGTAAGGTCTCCGGGCTTGTACTTGAATTCGTACGCGAGCCAGGTCACACCGTCATTTGATCCCTCGATGATGATCTCAGGACGGGTCGTGGTCATTACTGCGAAGAGTCCGTAGCTGTTGATGACTTCAAATGGAGACACGATTCGGATGGCCGCGTCGGCTACCGACCAACGGACGCCAAAGGTGCGCGCCACTTGGAAACTGCCAACAAACAGTGCAAGAGCGGCGAACGCCCCACAGACAGCGCGAGACCAAGTCCGCCGTTTTTCGTAAGTCGTTGGAAACGGCGCTAGGCGACTCGCCACTTTCGACAACACGCGGCGGAAGAACCCATCGTCGATCAGGAACAAACAAAAGCCAATCGTGAGCAGATTGAAGAAGGCGTAGTTTCCAGTCAGAAGAATTAGAAGTTGAAGAGCAAGGACGGCGCTCGCCGCAAAGAAGCGGATTCGCCGAGGCGCGAGGATCAAAAAAGGAACAATGAGCTCAACGAAAAATACACATCCCACGGCCCCGTGTTGGAACCACTCCGGCAGTTGATACATGTACCAAGCCAGCGGCGTGGGCAGGGGCTGGGTTTCATAGTGGACCGGCAGAGCCGTGAAATGGCGCCACGAGGGATCTCCGCTCGCCAACTTCACGGCGCCGGACAGAAACATCAAACGAAACAACAGCCAGCGATAGAGCCAAACGACAATGGGGGAGGAGCCCAGCAAAATCGCCAGAAATCCAGCTTCGAGCAGCAGAGCGTCCCACTGGTAGCCCATGAATTCTTGGCCAGCTGTCACCAACGAAAGATATAGAACGAACAGAGCCACGCGGAGAATGCGCCAGCGCACGCCAAGCACCAGCACGACTGACAAACAGATTCCCGCGACGTCAACCGCTTTGATCATGCCGTCACTCGCGTTCAGCCAGAACACCGTTGGCACTTGCCAGTACACCGCCCCGTAGTACTCTCGCAGGGAGTGCAAGTATTCGGCGACCGGCGATATTCCATGGGAACCGATGAGGCCTGCTGCCTGCGTTGCGAACGATGCGAACGCGAACAGGTAAACTACGCCCAGCGTTCTCAGAAAGAGCCAGCTCGCAATCCGAAAGGTTTCAACTTCGATCGGAATTCCCCATAGCGCGCTGGTCGCCCAATGGCAAAAAGATCGATGGCGCGCCATCATTCTGTAAGCGAGTTCTGCAACCAGAGAAAATCCCGGAACGTGCAGATACAACCAAAGCATCCAGCCCTTTCCAGGCACGAGCGCGAGCACGCTGAAGACGGCGTGCGCCGCGCGCCGCATTTCCCCGCCGGGCAGGGACAACGTCACGGCTGAGGCGAGTTCTTTTTGCGGAGCATTCGGAAACCGGCCTCCGATGTCTTCATCAACGTCCGGAATGATTTCCTGGTAGGGGGTGTACAGTACTCGATCGCCAGTGAGCCGGAGCCAGTAGTCGATCCAGGCTCGGCAGAACGAACAATCCCCATCGAAAAGGAGCGTCGTTCGATCGAAAGAGTGGCCCATGGAAAACGTCAGTCAGCTCATGAAAAGACCGACACGTGCGACAGCAGCCGTTGAACCGCAAGCCAACCCGGATTGCGAAACCCAGTTGTCGGTTGCCAGTTCTCGGTTCTCAGTTTCTTCCTATGCGGCACCTTTCATCGCGCTCTTCAGATATGTCAGCACCTCATCGGCGTGGCCTTCAGGTTTTACTTTGTTGAAAATGTGTTTGATGTTCCCGTCTGGGCCGATAATGAACGTCGTCCGTACAACGCCCATGACTTTCTTGCCATACATGTTTTTTTCCTGGACCACGCCGTAGGCATCGCCAACTTTCTTGTCGGCGTCGCCGAGCAGTGTGAACGGGAGCCCGAATTTATCTTCAAACTTCTTCAGGGCTTTCGGTTCGTCAGGGGAAACGCCCAGAACCACGGCGCCGATCTTCTCCGTCTTCTTGAAGGAGTCGCGGAACTCGCAGGCTTCAATCGTGCATCCGGGAGTGTCGGCCCGGGGATAGAAATAGAGGACGACGTACTTTCCGCGAAAATCCTTCAGGGAAACCTCATCGCCATTCTGGTCAGGCAAAGTAAACTCGGGGGCTTTATCATTGATATCCATGGCTGCCTCGCTTTCTCAAACCGCTCGAACATGGTTATACCGCAGGACGCGGTGCCGCGTCATCTCCGGCATCTTCGTGCTCGGAGTTTTTCTACAAACTGCGCTGCTGTCCACAATGTTTGCCCAGGCCGGGCGAGATGAAAAGAAGGCCGCTAAGCCACCGCGCGCGCTAGGCCTGCTGGAACTAGCGCCGAACGGCGCCGCTCACCTGATCCCGATCACGATCCTCATCGACGGTAAATACTACGATGCCAGCGCGTACAAGGCTGCTCCGGTGCCCATGGCGTTGTGGAGCGAGACGGTTTACGAAGCCTTCCGCAGCGGAGTTTCTCAGGGATTGTTCACGGTGACGGGGGCGCTGCAGAGGCAAGGTGCGAAGGATGCGAGCGAGTGGATGGGAGAAGGCACATGGCAATCGGCGGATTCGATTAAGGCGAAGGTCGCGAAGAAGAAAGTGGCGTCAGAACCTCGTGGCATGAATGAGGATGAGGGGCCGCCAGTGTTGAGACGCGCGGACAAGCCCAAAGTCACGGAACCGGTAGCTACGCCTGCCACGCCGCCGGCACCAGTCGCTTCTTCGAATGGGGCGCCCGCAGCCACCGCTCCAGCTGCGCCGGCGACAAAAGACTCAACCTCTTCGCCCGCGACCTCCGCGCCGCAGGAACAAACAAGCGCCGACCAGCCCCCGGAGGACAAGAATCGGCCAACGCTGAAGCGGGGCAAGCCAGCTCCACCGCCGGCGGAGGAGCCTGAACAGCCTGTGGTTGCGTCGTCGAAGAAGTCTGCGACCGCGCCGACAATCCCAACGACGGGTGCCGTGCCTTCAGTGTCCCCATCGGCTAGCCAGATTCAACTCATACCTGCTATCTCAGCCTCGAACGGGCCTGACCCTCACCCTTATTCCTACGGCATGAAACCGGAGGAGGAGCAAGAGTTCCGCAAGAAGATGCTGGCGATGGCGGCAGATGAAGTCCGGGCACGCGCTGCGCAACGGGCGCAGGGAACGACGGTGCCGGTTCATACCGCTCCGCAGCGCGGCAAAGCCACGGCGGTAAAACCAGTACAGCCTGACTTTGAAGATGTGCAGCTTCGCGTCTTTGATCTGGCCAGCAGCAACGAACCCGAGTTGGTGCTGACCGCAAACGCGCGCATGCCGCAAGGCTCGCGCGTAAAACAGAGTGAAAGCCCCGAGCTGGAATATACGGTCACGTTAGTCGCTCGCGAAGATGTGAATGGAGACTTTCACAAGGCGCTGGCGAACCTAACCGACGCGCAGCATCTTGACGTTCTCCCCAGGCTTGAACTGATTGATGCGGTCGATGTCGACGGAGATGGGCGAGCGGAGCTGCTTTTCCGCCAAGTTTCTGACGCCGGCAGCGCGTTCCTGGTGTATCGCGTGATTGGAGACCGCTTGTACCCGCTGTTCCAGGGAACGCCCGGGCGGTAATGCGGCGTCGAAATTTGCCGATGGCCTCGCTTCGCTCGACTGGACGGGCGGGGCGTCCGTCCCCACACGATCTGGCCTATTTCTGTGTCGCGACTAGTTGGCTGTTCTCGACTTTGATTTCACCGACATCGTTGGGCAGTTTCAGGCGGTCGCGCTGTTCGTTGAGTTTTTGCTGCAGGGCGCCACTCACCATTGATACCGGAATACTCAGGTCGCCCACCTTGAATTCGGTGGGATCGAACGTGGCGTAGCCATCCTTGGAACCAAGGTGTCCGGCGAGAGTGACGTACACATCCTTGCCGCCGATCTGGGTGACAAACTGGCCGCGGGCAACGTCCCCTTCGAAGTTAACTTTGTAGTCTTTGACTTCTGGTTCGCCCTCTCCGATGGCCGCATCGGCCGACGAGGGAACAGAGGTTGGCGGACCCTGGATCGCCGCTCCAGTTGGGAGGTGAATGCCTCCGCTTGAGGCAGGAGCAGTTCCCGCTGACGTGGGAAGCATGGCAGCTGCCTGCGCAAGAGCGGCGGTAATTTCGTCGGCGCTGAAGTGTACCTGGGCGGGAGACTCGCCGGGATTCTTAGGCTGCTCCAGCAGTTCCAGTTTTTTCTCCAGAGACTCGACGTTCACCGCAGCGGCCGCCGGCGATTGCGGGGGCGCTACGGGTTGCGGCTTCTTCAATACGAGGAACAGGGCGACTACAGAAGTGACCAGAGTGGCCACGCTAATGATGCGGTCGAGCTTCCATTTCATGCAGTGATCTCCCCTGGCAGCGCCAAGACCATGTTACCGGGGAGGGCGCGCGAGATCACGTGACCGAAGACACTGGTCCCCGGTGACGCTGGCAAGATCCTTGGACTCAATATCTTGCACAGACTATAAAGCCTGAATCGCAGAGCAGATCCGTAGAGAGAATCTTCGTGACGTCCTGCTAGTTTGAGCTTTGAGTGGGCTTGACGATGGCCACGGAGGCCGGAGTCCAAAGATAATGCTGTTTGCACTGGAAACACTGCGCATCCAGTTGGTCATCTTTGGTATTGAACTGGAGCGATACTTCGTTCTCTTTTTCGTTGGTCACCATCAGATTCAGGTTCTCGCAACGAGTGCAGCGAACGAAAGCGGATTCGCCCGGATTGAGGGTCAGCACATACATAACAACGCTATGTATTGATGAGGGACCTGACAGCTTAGTTGCTTATTTCTCGGCCTGTTGACCGGACGAAAGGCGAAGTCGCGGACTCAAGCGGCGATGCTCATACGAGTAAGAAAACGAAGAGCGAGCAGTTCAAACAATCACTTCGGCTGATCTTTACTTTGCCTGACCATTACTTCGGCTGATCCATAGTGATGCCCTGGGCGCCGGGCTGTTTCTCCGCTTTGGCTTTCTTTGTGGCCATGGTCTTGTCCACCCATTCATCGGCGGTTTTCAGATCTGCGGCCCGCATGGCCAGGTCGTCGCATTCCACGTCGGCCTTCTCGCGGTACATCAAATTCATATACGCCATGGCATCGTCATAGTCAGGCCGCAGTTGCAGCGCTTTGTTGAGCGCGTCGATGCCCTCCTGAATATTGGCGGCGTTTTTTTGCTTGAGTGCAGCGCAGGTTGCCTTCTGATTCTTGTCCTTTGGATTGAGCTGCTCGTCCGGCTTCATTCCCAGCTTGGCGCGTTCTTCCATGCGCGGCTGATAAGTCTGGGTCCAGTCGATTACACCCACGGAATAGTAAGGCTCGGGATCGTTGGGATCAATCTCAAGGGCTTTGCGATAGTAGGTCTTGGCGTCCTCAAACTTTTTCATCTGCAGGTAGATGTAGGCAATTCCCTTGACGCTGTTAATGCTCTTCGGGTCGCGCTCGAGCACTGCCTTATATTGGTCGATGGCCTGCTGTCCCAGACGGTTGTTGTCTTCGGCGTCGACTCCCGGAATGTACTGTTGAGCGTAAGCGGTTGCGAGATAGAGACGGGCATTCAGCAGGCTGGGATCGAGAGTTACGGCCTGTTGGAAGTGAGAAATCGCTTCTTCATAGCGGGCATTCTTGTAGGACGCTACGCCCTTGTTGAGCTGGTCACGCGCTCTCAACTTGTCGCAGCCGACGCCCGACATCAGTAATAAGCCGACCGCCATGAGTGCCAGTACCCGCACGCTTTTTTTCATTGCCTTATAAGTCTCCCTCGCCAGGAATCCGGGAACTGATAAAAATTGTGATGCGAGCGCACCACTACGATTGGCGCAGCTCTTTCAGACAACACGTTGTCTGAACCGGTTGAAATTCAAATAGCGCCTGCGTCTGTCCTGGCCGGTGGAGGCGGGACGCCCCCACGACATCCGCCGGGACGGCGGCGCTACACTTTGTCATTTCTGAACTCTGAAAACTGCGCGCTCGATTAACCGCCGGCTTCGATCTTGGCGGTAATCAGACCCACCTTGTCTACGCCTGCGGCGTGCGCAATGTCAATCACATTCGCCACATCGGCGAACGGAACATTGTCGTCACCCTTGACGAACATCACCTTCTCGGCTCGAGTTTTGAAAATGTCGGTCAGCCGGCCTTGCAGGTTGTCCCAGGTCGTATCTTCGTTGTTAATCTTCACTCCCGGTTCCTGCCCCGCTCCACGGTCGATCAACTGCACCACGATGGTGCGATCTGGCGTGTTGTTCTTGGGCGCGTTCGGTGGCGGCGGCTGCGGAACCAGGGCGTCCAATCCTTTTGGAGTCAAAGGCGTGATCACCATGAAGATGATCAACAACACGAGGAGCACGTCAATCAGCGGTGTGACGTTAATAACCGCGCTCTGTCCACCACCGGAACCACCAGCTGTCATTCCCATATGAGTCTCCTCTATTGTCCGCCAGTCGCTGGCGGTGGCGGAGTTCCCGTCGCTTTTTTCTGATCGGTCAGCAGGCCCAACTGGTCCACACCCGCGGCGCGGACGTTGTCTACGACAGCCACGACCGAACCGAATTTCGCCCGGGCATCGGCGCGGACAAAAACCCGCTTGTCGACGCGATTGGCCAAACGATCTTTGACCTTCTGAGTCAACTGATCGGGCGGCGTTTTATCATTGCCAAAAAATACCTGGCCATCCCGCATGACGGCGACGACCAGCGCATCTTCCTTATCGGCGTCCGGCATCTGCGTCGGATTGTTCACCTTCGCCAAGTCCACGCTAACGCCCTTCTGCAACATAGGCGTGATCACCATAAAGATGATCAGCAGCACCAGCATCACGTCCACCATAGGCGTGACGTTGATGTCGGAGTTGACCTTGGCTCCTTCGTTCCTCTTTGCCATTGACATAAGCTTGATCTCCTGCGACGTTAGCTTCCTCGTCGGCTATCCAGAGTATCTGCTTTCGACCCCAGGGAGGTTAAGACGCGGCGCCGAAGCAATCCTCCGGCGCCCGCCAGCAACTCAAGGTCGAAAGCCAACCCTGTACAGGACTAGGACCGGCGCATTCCCCGCCGTTTGAGGAAGTAATCGATCAGTTCGCTCGAGGAGTTGTCCATCTCCACGTCGAAAGCTTCCACGCGGCCAGTCAGGTAGTTGAACATCATAACCGCCGGGATGGCGACGAACAGTCCGACGGCGGTGGTCACCAGGGCTTCGGCGATGCCGCCCGCGACCGCGCCCAGACCGGTGGCCTTCTGTTCTGAAATGCCTTTGAATGCGTTCAGAATACCCATCACCGTCCCAAACAGCCCGACGAACGGAGCGGTTGAGCCGATGGTGGCCAAACCACCCAAGCCGCGTTTCAATTCGGCATGGACGATGGCTTCAGTGCGCTCCAGAGCACGTTTGGAGGCCTCGATGGTCTCGCCCGGGATGTCGGCGCTGTCCTGGTGAGCACGAAATTCCATCAAGCCGGCTGTAACGACCTTGGCCAGATGGCTTTTCTTGTTGCGCTCGGCAACTTTGATGGCTTCATCGATTTTGCCGTCACGCAGAGCGCCAGCGACCGCGGGAGCGAACGCCCGCGATTGTTTGCGTGCCGCGCTGAAGGCCATGGCGCGGTCAATCATCACGCCGATCGACCAGCCGGACATGATGAATAGAATCACGACCACGCTTCTCGCAATGAATCCCATTTGTTTCCATAGCGAAATCGGGTCCCAAGCGACCGCTTGGTCCTGGAACATGTAAACCGCCATGGTGGATATGTGGCTTAAGGTATGGGTTGCTACATTGGCTGCGAACATGAGTTGCTTTTTCCTCCTCGGAACTCTTTAAATTCGGTAATCGTCTGCCGCTTGCTAAACTGTCGTGCGAAAGCTGTCGGACTCGCACACCCACACTACGGGCTTGGAATCCGAGGACCGCCCCGCTGCCGAATCGTTGTAAAGACACGATTGGCGGACAACAGTCCTCACATCCACAACATACGCTGTCTCGCGTCTAGCCCCCGGACAGGGTAAAGTTCACCGTAATCTGGGTTTCGACTTCCACCGGTTCGCCGTTCAAGATGTATGGTTTGTACTTCCATTGTTTCACGGCTTCGATGGCGGCAGGCGCGAGCATCGGATGACCACTTATTAGATGCAGGTTTTCGATGCTCCCGTCCTTGCTGATCTCAGCTTGTAGCAGCACTTGTCCTTGGATGCGCGCTTGCCTTGCCAGAGGTGGATAATTCGGTTGCACTCTGCGGATTAACAATCCCTGGGTCACACCCTGGGACACGCGCACGCGCTGCGGCGTGGCCACCTTGGGCACGGCCACCGGGGTCGAACTGATAATGCCGCCGATGACGCCGCCCATCTGTCCGCCCGGAATACCGCCGGGAACGCCACCCACTACGCCACCGGAGGCCATCACCGGGGGCGGCTCATCTTCCTTGATCATCTGTACTTTCTCGGGAATCTTGGTGGGCGTGCGCAGTTGGTTGTCGATGATATTGGTTTGGACTTGCTTCACGATCTTAACCGGGGCAGCCGCCGGCGGTGGCGGCGGTGGCGGCGGTGGAGGCGGAGCCACCAGGAAGGTCATCAACTGCGTCTTGGGCAGGGCTTCGGTGAACAGCAAAGGAATCAGCACCAGCACTCCGACCAGGACGGCCTCCAGAATGAACGAGAAGAACGTCCAAATGCCTCGCTTGGTCTTGAGCCTCCCACCGGACTCGATCAGGCTGTCTTCAAACATAAAAGGTTTCTCCTACACAGACCCTAACTACAGCTTAGACACCGGCTGCCTCTGGTTTGCTCCCGATCCCTGTCTTTTCCGGCGGTCAAATCGAAAACCGGACGATACTACCTCAAATCGCGGCCAATCACAAACTTATGTCTTGCTAATCAAGCTGGTAGCGGATCAGGCCTTGGCCTTCACCTTTTCACGGCGATTGGCTTCCCTCGCCAGCGGGGCCGCCACTGGCGGCTTTCCCCGGTTCGTCCGCCAATCTTGATAGGCCACCAGAATCGGCGCTGCAATGGCGATGGACGAATAGGTTCCGATCAATATACCGATCACCAGCGCGAGCGAGAAGCCGTTGAGCACCTCGCCGCCAAACACATACAGAGCCAGGACTGTCAGGAATGTTAAACCCGCCGTCAAGATGGTCCGGCTCAGGGTCTGATTGATGCTGCGGTTGACGATGTCCGAGAGCTTCTCGCGGCGCATCAGCTTCAGGTTTTCCCGGATGCGATCGAAAACCACGATGGTGTCGTTATTGGAATAACCAATCAGGGTCAAGATAGCCGCGATTACTGTTAACGAGATCTCTTTGTTGAGCAGCGAAAATGCGCCTACCGTGATCAGCGTGTCGTGAAACACCGTGACTACTGCGGCCACGCCGTAAATCCATTCAAAGCGGAAAGCAAGATAAACCAACATTCCAGCCAATGAATAAGCGGTAGCGAGCAATGCCTGCTTGCGCAACTGCGCTCCAACCTGCGGACCAACAATGCTTACATTTCGCACCCCGAAATCGGACAGAAAAAAACCGTCCGACAGGGATACCACAGCCGCAGGGTCGGCTGCACCCTTCAAGTCGTCCATCGAGGCGAGTACGCCGCCTTTGACCTTGTCGCGATAGTTGACGATGGCTTGTGCCTGGGCGGTGTAGCGCTGCTCGGCATCGGTTCCCGCCCGCAGTGGATCTTTTTCGATCAGATAATTCTTAAGCGTTAAGAAACTCGTATTGTTCAGATCCTGTTTGCCGGCAGGGGCGTTGGTCTCCAGGGCATTGATAATCGCGAGCTTGCCCTGGTCTAACGCTTGTTCACTGGTTTCCTGCAGGGAAAGATCGATCAACACTTCGTTAGCGTTGCCCTCTAACAGAGTCTGAATGCGGGCGTGGTGGATGCCGGCGCGGTCCATGGCCGCGCGAATCGCATTGTCGTTCGGAGGGTGGGAAAACTTGACCTCGATCAAGGTGCCCCCGCGGAAGTCAATTCCGAGAGGAATCCCGTGCCAGAAAAGAATCGAACAAACACCGGCCACGCTGAACACCAGCGAAAAAGCGAGGAAATACCACTTCTTGCCAAGAAAATCTATGTTTGGATTGCGAAAAAATTCCACGCCGCTTAGAACTCCTTTTCTCTTTCTCTTGCAATTCCCGCGTAGTCCCGGACGCCGCGTCCGGGGCTATGTGTTCCTATCCAATGCTTAACGCTTCGCCGCGCTGTTTGCGGGTCAGCAGCCAATCGAAGATGACGCGTGACACGAACACAGCCGTAAACAAATTCGCGAACAAACCGAAGCTCAGCGTCACGGCGAAACCTTTCACCGGGCCCGTACCAAAGAGGAACAAAATAACAGCTGAAACAATGGTAGTCACGTGCGTATCCACAATGGTAATCCAAGCGTGGCCGAAGCCCTGCTCCACCGCTGACGGCGGCGTCTTTCCATTGCGCA
>Ga0210407_10002040_pt1 | contig 17829 bp, 18 predicted proteins | sample IncBWC27MmetaG_FD_150860 | JGI IMG/M metagenome (GOLD analysis project Ga0210407, IMG submission 150860) | Forest soil microbial communities from Barre Woods Harvard Forest LTER site, Petersham, Massachusetts, United States - Inc-BW-C-27-M | ecosystem: Environmental > Terrestrial > Soil >...
ATGCCGCACGAACCAGCGCCGCCACAACTTGTGGATTCTTCTCCGACCAGCCTGCTCTGATCGCCAGCACTTTCTCGGCCGCACGTTCAAGAATGTCCGATACGAAGTGCAGGATGTGACCCACCGCGCGATCGACCGCAATCGAGTTCCAGGGTGCGCCGACGCAGAAGCCATCGATCTGGCCGCTCGCAATGCTGTCTGCCATGAAAGGCGGCGGCAGCACCACAAGCCGAACATCCTCGTCCGGATCGACACCGCCGGCGGCCATCCAGAACCGCAATTGGTAATTATGGGTCGAAAACGGAAAGGTCATCCCGAAGGTCAAGGGCTCGGCGCCGCCTCTGCGTCGTGACGCAACGACACGCGACAACGCCCGTGCGGTTGCCATCGGATCGAAGCGGTCGCCGTCGATTTCTGCCATCAGCGCCGCATGAAGCGGGGGTGACACGGTGATTGCATTGCCGTTGAGGCCGAGATTGAACGGCGCGACGATCGGCACCTTGATGTGGCCAAGTCCAAGGCTGGAAGCGATCGCAACGGGAGCCAGCAGGTGAGCAGCATCGAACAGCCCGATGTTGAGCTTGTCGCGAATGTTGGACCACGAGACTTCGCGCACGAGGGTAACGTCCAACCCTTCCGCAGCGGTAAAGCCCTTGTCGACCGCCAGGATGAGGGCGGCGGCGTCGATCAGCGGAATGAAGCCGATGTGGAGCGGTTTTGTCATTTCAGGAGCTCCGATGCCGTGAGGATCGACTGAGCGATTTCGCTGATTTTTTTCTTCTCGCGCATCGCGGTCGATCGCAAAAGGACGTAGGCTTCGTCCTCGGTCAGCCCCTTGAGCTTCATCAAAATACCCTTCGCCCGATCGATCACCTTGCGGTCTTCGAGCGCCGACTTGGTGCGGTCGAGTTCATCCTGAAGCTTCGAGAATGCATTGAAACGCGAAATGCAGAGATCGAGGATCGGCTTGAGACGTTCCTTCTTCAGGCCATCGACGATATAGGCCGACACTCCGGCATCGACGGAGGCCTGGATCGAGGCGGCGTCGCTTTGATCGACGAACATTGCGATCGGCCGGCGCACCGCGCGGCTGACCTGAAACATTTGCTCCAGAACATCCCGGCTGGGGTTTTCGAGATCTATGACGATGACGTCGGGATCGAGCGCATAGATGCGGCTGAGCAAACTTTGCATCTCGCCGATCCGCACCACGTCGGTATAACCCGCCTCCCGCAATCCCTCTTCGAGAATTGCCGCGCGGATCGGGCTTTCGTCGACGATGGCAATTTTTGGAGACGACTCGGCGCCCATCGATCACTCGCATTCCACCACCGCATTGATAGCACGCCGGTGCCCGCTTTCCATCATAGCGGATAGGTTCAGACGTCCGTACCACGATTGGCGCTCACTCAAAGCCTTGTAATTCCGCGCAATTGCGATTAGCTCGTGCCTATTAATCGGACAGATTGAAGATGAAAAAGGCGGCAGCGCCCAAAGTCAGCTTTGTTTCCCTCGGATGCCCCAAGGCGCTGGTGGATTCCGAGCGCATCATCACGCGGTTGCGCGCGGAGGGCTACGAATTGGCGCGCAAGCACGACGGCGCCGATATCGTTATCGTCAACACCTGCGGTTTTCTCGACAGCGCCAAGCGAGAATCGCTTTCAGCCATCGGTGAGGCGCTGGCCGAGAACGGCAAGGTCATTGTCACCGGCTGCATGGGCGCGGAACCCGAACAGATCGAGGCGGTCTATCCGGACGTACTCTCGATCACGGGGCCTCAGCAATATGAAAGCGTGCTCGACGCCGTGCACCGGGCGTTGCCGCCGCTGCACAATCCTCATATCGACCTGGTGCCGCCGCAGGGCATCAAGTTGACGCCGCGGCACTACGCCTATTTGAAGATTTCCGAAGGCTGCAACAATCGCTGCAGTTTCTGCATCATTCCGAAGCTGCGCGGCGATCTCGTGTCGCGGCCGGCCGCCGACGTGTTGCGCGAGGCCGAAAGGCTAGTCGCCGCGGGCGTGAAGGAATTGCTGGTGATTTCGCAGGACACTTCCGCCTATGGCGTGGATCTCAAATATGCGGTGAGCCCATGGAAGGATCGCGAGGTCCGTGCAAAGTTTTTCGATCTGGCTGAGGCGCTTGGCGAGCTCGGCGTCTGGGTCAGGCTGCAATACGTTTACCCCTACCCGCATGTCGATGAGGTCATTGGGTTGATGACCGAAGGCAAAATACTTCCCTATCTCGATATCCCCTTTCAGCACGCGAGCCCCGAAATTCTCAAAGCGATGAGGCGTCCGGCCGCGCAGGAGAAGACGCGGGCACGAATTTCGAAGTGGCGTGAGCAGTGCCCCGAACTGACGCTGCGCTCGACCTTCATCGTCGGCTTCCCCGGCGAAACCGACGCCGACTTTGCATATCTGCTCGACTGGCTCGAGGACGCCGAGATCGACCGCGTGGGCTGCTTCAAATATGAGGCTGTCGCGGGCGCATCGTCCAACGCGCTACCCAACGCCATCCCTGAAGAGGTCAAGCAGGAACGCTGGAACGCGCTGATGGCGCGGCAGCAGCAGATTTCCGCGCGCCGCCTCAAGCGCAAGGTCGGCACGCGGCAGCAGATCATCATCGATGAAGTCGGCCCGACCGTTTCCAGAGGTCGATCCAAGGCCGACGCGCCGGAGATCGATGGTACGGTCTATCTGTCGAGCCGGCGCCCGCTGCGGGTCGGCGAAATCGTTACCGCGAAAATCGAACGATCCGACCAATACGACCTGCACGGCTGCGTCTCGGGCTTCTGAGACTTGACAGCGGCTGCCCTCCCGCTGTATCTGCGTGCGCCCATGATTTTCAACCGGACCAAAACCCGCGCCCGCTGCCGCCGTCACGTATATGACGACGACGGGTCGCGCCATGTCCGACGACAACGCTGAAAAAATAGTTTCAGCAAGGTTTTCGAGAAGGCCGCACCCGAAAAGTGCGGCCTTCTTTCGTTTTGGCCCACCCTTCCTCTCACTTCACCGGAGTTTTCACATGAACAAGGCCACGCATCCGTTCGACGCGCTGATGGAGATCACTTCACGTCCGCCGACCGTGTTCGTGCGCGGCGAAGGGTCATTTCTCTGGGATTACACCGGCAGGCGTTATCTCGACTTCGTTCAGGGATGGGCCGTCAATTGCCTCGGACATTCGCCGCCTGCGGTGGCCGAAGCGCTGGCGACACAGGCGAGGCGGTTGATCACGCCGAGTCCGGCTTATTTCAACGATGCAAGCCTGAAGCTGGCCAAAGCACTGGTCGACCAAAGCCGCCTCGATCGCGTCTTCTTTGCCAATTCCGGCGCCGAAGCCAATGAGGGTGCGATCAAGCTGGCGCGCAAATACGGCGCGCTGCACAGGAACGGCGCCCACGAGATCATCACGTTTGATGGCGGTTTCCACGGCCGGACGCTGGCGACGATGTCGGCGTCGGGGAAGAAGGCCTTCGAGCCCCTGTTCGAACCGAAAGTGTCAGGGTTTCCCAAGGCGAGGTTGAACGATCTGGATTCGGTTGAACGGCTGGTCAACGACAAGACCGTTGCCGTGATGCTGGAGCCGATCCAGGGGGAAGCCGGCGTCTGGCCGGCAACGGATCAGTTCTTGCGTGACTTGCGCGAACTGACCACGGCACATGGTCTGCTGCTGATCCTGGATGAAATCCAGACTGGTATCGGCCGGACCGGAAAACTCTTCCACTATCAGCACGCGGACATCGCCCCCGACATCATGACGCTCGGCAAAGGTATTGGCGGTGGCGTTCCGCTCGCGGCGTTGCTCGCGACCGAGGAGGCCTCCTGTTTCGAACATGGCGACCAGGGTGGCACTTTTTGTGGCAATCCCCTGATGTGCGCCGCCGGGCTTGCGGTCCTGAAGACAGTCGCAACGCCGGAATTCCTGAAATCGGTGGCTGACACCGGCCTCTACCTCGAGAGCGAACTGCAGCGCCTTTCGGCGCGGCATGGCCTGGGCGACGTCCGCGGCCGGGGTCTTCTGCTTGCACTCGATCTGAAAGCGCCGATCGCCGCATCGATCGTTGCGAGGGCATTTGAGGAAGGCGTGCTGCTCAACGCACCCAAGCCAGATGCGTTGCGCTTCATGCCGGCGCTCAACGTCGTCCGCCAGGAGATCGATGCCATGGTCGGTTGCCTCGATGCGGTTCTGACCAGAATGGGCGTCGCAAGACGTGTGGCCTGAAATACGAGGAACTCGACGATGGGGAGATTGCATCCACCCGCTCTGCCCCTGACCGGCGGCTGCCCCTGCGCCGCCGTACGCTTTGCTGTCAGCGCGATGCCGCTCCTGATCTTCGCCTGTCATTGCACGGAGTGCCAGCGTTGGTCGGGCAGCGCCTTTGGCCTGTCGATGCCGGTCAAGCGCGAAAGCATATCGCTGATACGAGGTGACCCAAAGGCATGGCATCATACCGGAGCGAGCAGCTTCGCGAGCAAGTATTGGTTTTGTGCCGATTGCGGCGGCCGTATCTTCGCAGAGCGAAGCGATCGGCCCGATATCGTTACGTTACGGGCCGGGACGCTCGACGATACCTCGTGGGTGCGGCCCATTGCGCACATCAACCTGGCGAGCGCGCAGGCCTGGCAGCGAGTACCCAACAATGCAGATTGTTTCGACGCCGTGCCGAACGACTTCGGCGCGCTGGCAAGACGATGGCAGGATTTATGGCGGGAGGTCGAGACGATCAGTTGAAGCGACGCTTTCTGAAGTGATCGCACTTTTCAGGGTTTGAGAATTGACGCGCCCGTTGTCGCCCGGCTCTCCAGATCGACGTGAGCCCGAGCCGCATCCTTCAAAGCATAGGCGTGGTTGATCGGCACGTGCAGCTTGCCATTGATGACCGCGGCAAACAACGTGTCGGCGCCTTCCAGTAGCTCCGAACGTTTGCCGATATAGTCGTTGAGCTTGGGCCGGGTCGCAAACAACGAGCCGTGGTTGTTTAGCTCGGCAATAGAGAACGGAGGGACCGGGCCCGACGCGTTTCCGAAACTGACGAACAGACCGCGTGGCTTGAGGCAAGACAGCGAGCCCGGGAAGGTCGACTTGCCGACGCCGTCATACACCACGTCGCAGAGTTCGTTCCGGCTGATCTGTTTGACGCGCGCGACGAAATCCTCCTCGTTATAGAGAATGACGTGATCGCAGCCATTGGCCAGGGCAAGGTCGGCCTTGGCCTTGGAGCCGACAGTGCCGATGACGTGAGCTCCCATTGCGCTTGCCCACTGGCATGCGAGCAGGCCAATGCCGCCGGCGGCGGCGTGAATGAGCACCCGATGATGCGGCTCGACCTTGAACGTCTTGTGCAGGAGATACCAGACCGTCAGTCCCTTCAGCATCAGCACCGCGCCCTGTTCGTGGGTGATGTGATCGGGCAGTTTGACGAGCTTTTCCCAGGGGATGTTGCGTTCGCTGGCATAGGCCCCGAGATTCGTATAGTAGGCGACGCGGTCGCCCGGATGAAAATTCGTGACTCCCGCCCCGACCGCAAGCACTTCGCCGGCTGCCTCATTGCCGGCGATGAATGGGAGTCCGGGGGCCTTGTAAAGGCCGGTGCGGTAGTAGACGTCGATGAAGTTCAACCCGACGGCGCGTTGGCGGATGCGCACTTCACCGGGTTCCGGTGCGGGCACATCGACGTCTTCGTAGACCAGGGCTTCCGGCCCCCCTACCTTGTGCACGCGCACGGCCTTGGTCATCTTCGGGTCCCTTCACGAAACGTTTCGTCCAGCGATGAGCGAAAGCCATCGAGACCGCAATGTCAACGCTGACATGTCACCCGGCCGATCTCGAGACACCCGGAGACAAAATGGTTAACGGGGTCTTTTGCGGTTGCGCCGGGCCAATACGTTGAAGAGTTCCACGGCGGCCGAAAACGCTATGGCGAAGTAGATATAACCGCGCGGAATGTGGAATTTGAAGCCATCGGCGACCAGCGCAACTCCGATCAGCACCAGGAACGCCAGTGCCAGCATCTTGGTTGTCGGATGCTCGGCGACAAACCGCGCCACCGGGCCCGATGCCGCGTACATCACGATACACGCAATGATTACTGCGGCGATCATGATGGCGAGATCCTGCGCCATGCCGATTGCGGTGATGATCGAGTCGAGCGAGAATATCAGATCAACGATGATGATCTGTACTATCACCCATAAGAAGGCCGTTCCGGCCTTCGCGGCCTCGCTCGCTTCATCGCGAGCCTCCACCTCGCGATGTATTTCATGGGTCGCCTTTCCGATCAGGAACAGCCCACCGCCGATCAGAATGATGTCGCGCCAGGAAAACGGCAAGCCGTGAAGGGTGAAGATAGCTCGCGTGAGTCCGATCAGCCACACCAGCAGGCTGAGCAGCAGAATACGGAACACCAGCGCAAGCGCCAATCCGATCTGCCGCGCACGCCTGGCCTGTGCCGGTGGAATGCCGGACACGACGATGGACAGAAAGATGACGTTGTCGATTCCAAGAACGATCTCGAGGGCCGTCAACGTCAACAACGCCGCCCACGCTTCCGCACTCGTCAAAAGTTCGATCATGCATTGAGCGATCGGACAAACCGGATCGCAGCATCGCAACCCACGATGTAGATGGCGATCAGGCAAAGCGCCACCTTGACGGCTGCGCCCACTTCGAAGTCGTTGGTCAGTGCAACCATCACGAGCGCGGCCCAGGCGCCCATCAGCGACAATGTCAGCCAGCGCAGGCGCGCAACCCGGATCGGATGCACAACATTGAAGGGGACAAAAGTCAGCACGATCAGAATAGCGACGGCGAGCGAGGACAAGGCCTGGGGCAGTTGCAGCAGGAACAGATAAAGCGCTGCGATGTTCCACAACCCGGGAAAACCCCGAAAATGGTTGTCGGCGGATTTCATCCGACGGTCCGCAAAATAGAGGGCGCCGGTGACGGCGATCGCCACACCCAGGATCGGCGCGGTCAGGGGCAACAACATGCCGCTTGCAGTAATGGCATAGGCGGGTACGAAAACATAAGTGACGAAATCGACCACGAGGTCGAGCACGTCGCCTGACCAGTTCGGCTGCAGTCGTTCGACCTCCAGACGCCGCGCCAGTGGACCGTCCACCCCGTCGATCACGAGCGCAAGCCCGAGACACCAGAACATCGCGGCCCAGCGCTCGTGGACCGCTTCAAGCAGCGCGATCAGGGCAACGCCAGCGCCGAGCGCGGTGAAAATATGCACGGAAAATGCCGCAGCGCGCGTGAGCGCCGCTGTCCGGGAATATCCCTCCTGGTTTGGACGATCCATGTTTCCCTTTGGTGGCCGAATTTGAACCACTGCTATCAGGAATCGCCTCGATTTGTACATCCACTGTGTCGCACCGCGGTCGCCGCGCCTGATGGAAACAATATGCCGGGCGTGGGCTTGAAATGGTTTCCAGAGACGTCAAATGTTCCGATATGAGCGAACTATCCACCGCATATGATGTAGCCGTCGTCGGCGGCGGCCCCACCGGATTGGCTACGGCAATCGCGCTGGCACGGGCTGGTGCGCGCACTGCGCTCCTTTCCCGGCGAGCGCCCTATACCGACAACCGGACTACGGCGCTGCTCGGCGGTTCGGTCGATTTCCTGCGGTCGCTGGAAGTCTGGCCGCGTTGCAAGGACCCGGCCTGCGAACTTCGCGTGATGCGGCTGGTGGACGATACAGGCCGCCTGATCCGTGCGCCTGAGGTTCGTTTTTCCTGCGACGAGATCGGCCTCGAGGAGTTCGGGTTTAACATCGAGAACCGCGCGCTGGTAGCGGCTCTTGAAGATCGTGCGGCTGCGCTTTCGAACCTCACCCGCTACGACGATGACGCCGCGGCAATTCACCCCGAAGTCGACGCCGTGACGATCGAATCGGCAAACGGCGGATCGCTGTCGACGCGGCTTGCAATCGGTGCCGACGGAAGGCATTCGCTTTGCCGGGAGGCTGCCGGGATCGGCGTCCGGCGACGCGCGCTTGATCAGACGGCGCTGACCTTCAACGTCCGTCATTTGCGACCCCACCTAAATGTCTCGACCGAATTTCATACTGCGCGGGGCCCGTGCGTATTTGTGCCGCTGCCGGACAATCGCTCCAGCGTCGTTTGGGTGTCTGCACCGAAGGAGGCGGAGCGGCTGATGGTGTTGAGTGACGACGAGCTTTCCGAGGCTGTGGAAACCCAGTCGCATTTCATCCTGGGCCGAATGCGGGTCGAAGTTGGCCGGAACATATTTCCGCTGGCGATCGAACAACCCAGCCAATTTGCAAAGGCGCGCATCGCACTTGTCGGTGAAGCCGCACACGTGCTGCCTCCGATCGGCGCACAAGGTCTCAATATGGGTTTTCGCGATGCCGCCGATATTGCCGATATAGTGCGAGACGAACTGGCATCCGGCCGGGATCCCGGGTGGCCGGAAACAATGAGCAAATACGCGTGGGCGCGGCGCGCCGACATTCTCACCCGCACCTTTGCAATCGATGTCGCAAACCGCTCGCTGCTCAGCGCATTCCTGCCGATGCAGTCGCTGCGCGCCGTCGGTCTGCACCTGATAGGCTCGTTCGGGCCGCTGCGCCGCCTTGCCATGCGCGAGGGGTTGGCGCCGTCCTGGCGGGCATCAACGGTAAATCCGGCAGTCACGGAAACGCGAGCCGACCGGTCTGAATGAACCGTACCGCTCCAGGTTCGGCTTTGGCCCTCGATTCGCGTTTGGGGAAGAGCGGTCACAGCAGGGTTAATTCGGCCGTTTGCCTCTAGCATCGGCCACAATCATGGTCTATTCGACCAGATATGATCAAAACGCGCAGTGCCAAATTTCAGATCGGGCAGATCGTTCGCCACCGGATCTTCTCCTTCCGGGGCGTGATTTTCGATATCGATCCTGAATTCAATAATACCGAAGAATGGTGGCTCTCGATTCCTGAAGAGGTCAGACCCCACAAGGATCAGCCGTTCTATCATCTCCTCGCCGAGAACTCTGAATCCGAATATGTTGCCTATGTTTCGGAACAGAACCTGTTGCCCGATGACTCAGGCGAGCCGATCCGGCATTCGCAGGTCGCCGAAATCTTCGTCAAGGACAAGTCTGGCGGTTATCGTCCGCGCAATCCCTCGCTGAATTGAGCGTCCCGTTGCGCTCCGGCATTTGATGCGGAGCCAAGTCATACGAAAGCCAGGTCACGCGAAAAAATCATGCGCGATCAGATCGCGCGCGAATGTAAAAGGCGCTCCCTTCGAGCGCCTTTTGTTTGATTTGACGAACGTTAGCCGGATTGATTGGGCGCGGCTTGCCTATTTGGCTGCCGGATTTGGCGTCGCGCCACCCGCGGCCTGACCGGCTTCCAGTTTCTTGCGCTGCTCCTCGGCGCGTTTCTGCAACTCTTCCTGCAGTTTCTTCTGGGTATTTTCGAATTCCTTCGGGTCCGTTGGCGGGCCGTCGAAGGCCTTGGCGAAATCACCGAGCGGCAGGGGCAACGTGACCGGCTGTTGGTTGGAACTGATCGCCTGAATGACCAGGTTCTGGCCCTTCTTCATGTTGGCCAGCAACTCGGGAGTCACCTCGTAATCCGACATGCAGCCATTCTGGAAGCAGATCACATAGGGTGCCTGCGCAGGCGTATTCTGGTCGACGATGATGCGGGTGCCATGGACGAGCAGCATCCCGAGCGGCAGGGTAACCCGGAGGATCTTTTTCGGCTCGCCCTCGGGCTCGATGATCACGGCCGCGACGACCGGCTGGCCAGATTCGATTCGACCATCCTTGCCCGTAAAACAAACCTGCTTGGCATTGGCGTCCTGGCCCTTGAGACAGAACTTGGTCCACGGCGCATAGATGAGTTGAACCTGTTGATCAGCCGGTTGGGCCGCTGCGGGAGCGGCAGCGGCGGGAGGCGCCTGGGTCGGCTGCGCCGATTGCGCGGGCGCGGCCGGCGCCGCCTTTGGCGCTCCCTTCGGTGCCGCTTTGGCCTTGGGCGCCGGAGTAGCAGGTGCGGCAGGTGCGGGAGCGGGAGCGGGAGTCTGAGCCCGCAAGTCCGGGGCCGGCAGCGTGGCCGCCAAAGCCGTGACCGCCATCACTGCGAATACCCGCCCACGCGGCCAGACCGGCGCGGCCAAGATACGGAAATTCATTGCGGAAAACCCTTTCTGATCGGGAGCGTCCGAAACCGCTGCGGGCGCTGGCACATAGTGGATCGGACCACTCGCCGTCCCTTGGGCGGCTGTCTCCTTGCCAATTGAGGCGGATGCGTGACAGCCCCTCCCCCAACGGCCAACGCACGCCTTCATACAGACACGGGAGAAAAGATCAATGCCGACGGCCTTTGAGGTCGATGCCGGCGGCCGCATCGCCATGGTAAAATCCGACGGTGCAGTATTGCGAATCAAATCGAAGTGCCAAATCGCGGGTTCCCTCGCACGGTTACGCTGCCGCTCTCAGATCGGCTTTTCTGGCCCTCGTTTTTGTGTCCACGGCCGGGCCTGCGGCCAGCGTGGCGCAAAGTTACGCGATCGCCATGCACGGCGCGCCGGCGCTGCCACCTGATTTCACCCACATGCCTTACGCCAATCCCGATGCCCCGAAAGGTGGCCGGCTCGTTCAGGGTATTCTGGGAACCTTCGACAGTCTCAACCCCCTTATTGTGAAAGGGTTGGCGGTTCAACAAATCAGGGGCTTCGTCGTCGAGAGCCTGATGGCAAGGGGTAACGACGAGGCTTTCACGCTCTACGGTCTGCTGGCAAAGAGTGTGGAAACCGATGACGCGAGAGGCTACGTCATATTCCACCTCGATCCGCTGGCGCGCTTTTCCGACGGCAAACCGGTCCTCGCCGACGATGTTCTGTTCTCCTGGGCCCTGCTGCGCGACAAGGGACGCCCCAACCATCGGCAGTATTATTCGAAAGTTGCAAAGGCCGAGGCGCTCGATCCGCTGTCCGTGAAGTTCGATTTTGGCGGCACGCAGGATCGCGAATTGCCGCTGATCCTCGCCTTGATGCCGGTGTTGCCCCAACATGCCGTCGATGTCTCCACTTTCGAGGAAACTTCGATGACGGCCCCGATCGGTTCCGGCCCCTACCGCGTCAGCGCCGTGAACCCTGGCGCCAGCGTTACCCTGACGCGCAACCCCGACTATTGGGGACGCAATCTGCCTGTCAATCGCGGCTTGTGGAATTTTGACGAGATCAGGCTTGATTTCTACCGCGAGGCCAACGGCCAATTTGAGGCGTTCAAACGCGGTCTCTACGACTTCCGCGTCGAGACGGAGCCGCTGCGCTGGCATGACGGATATGATTTTCCCGCCGCGCGCAAGGGCGAGGTGATCCGCGATACCATCAGGACGGGCCTGCCGCAGCCTTCGGAGTTTCTTGTTTTCAATACGCGAAGGCAGGTATTTACCGACATCCGCGTCCGCCAGGCGTTGACGCTCCTGTTCGACTTCGAATGGATCAACAGAAACTATTTCTTCGGGCTTTACGGCCGCTCGGGTGGTTTTTTTGCGGGCTCGGAGCTGTCGGCCTATGGCCGCCCCGCTGAGAATCGTGAACGCGACCTGCTAAAACCCTTCACATCGCACATAGCACCCGACATTCTGGATGGAAGTTATCGCCTGCCGGTGACCGATGGTTCGGGGCGGGATCGAAACTCTCTGCGGAATGCGCTTGGTCTGCTGTCGCAGGCGGGGTACGAACTCGATGGCACGGTGTTGCGGAACCGCGCGACCAAAGCGCCGCTTGCCTTTGAAATTCTGGTTGCCACTCGCGACCAGGAGCGCATTGCGCTCGCCTTTGCGCGCGATCTCAAGCGCGCCGGGATCGAGGTATCGGTGCGCGCGGTGGATGCCGTTCAGTTCGACCAGCGCCGTCTCGCCTTTGACTTCGACATGATCCAGAACCGCTGGGATCAATCCCTTTCGCCGGGCAACGAGCAGTACTTTTACTGGGGCAGCGAAGCGGCCGACAACCAGGGCACACGGAATTACATGGGAGCGAAAGACCCGGCCATCGACGCGATGATCGCGTTCATGCTGGAAGCGCGCGAACACCGCGACTTCGTTTCGGCGGTGCGAGCGCTGGACCGTGTGCTGATGTCCGGCTTCTACGCCATCCCCCTTTTTAACGTGCAAGAGCAATGGATCGCGCGCTGGAATCGGATAGAACGTCCCAAGGCCACCGCCCTGACGGGTTATCTTCCCGAAACCTGGTGGCAAAGGTCCGTGCCCCAAACCAAGTGATCCAGTGATCCAAGCCAACATATCGCCCACGCTCGACGGATTATTTTGCCGCATTCTGGCCCGACAGCCGGACGCGCCGGCGCTGCTGGATCCCCTCAACAAGCCGCGGATCACGGGTCAGCCAGCAAGGCGCATGACCTTTGCCGAGACCGATCAAGCGATCTCGGCGCTTTCGGCCCACTTCATCGAAGCCGGTCTGCCGGTCAATTCCGTCGTTGCGGTCCAACTGCCAAACACGGTCGAGTTCATCCTGACGGTTCTTGCAGCGCATCGGGCCGGCCTGATCGTTGCCCTGCTCCCGCAGCTATGGCGGCAAGCGGAACTGACCATGGCGCTCAATCGCACCGGCGCGAGAGCGATTGTGACCTCGGCCAGGATCGACGGCGTCAACCACGCCGATCTCGCCATGAATGCCGCGGCCGAGGCCTTCTCCATCCGGCACGTTTGCGGCTTCGGCGAAGACCTGCCGGAAGGAATGGCATCGCTCGATCTCGCCCTGAAGAGCGGATCGACCACGGCGCGAACCGTCACACAGGATGGCCGCAGAGCGGCGCTGATCACGTTTGATGTGACGGCTGACGGCTTTCGCGCGGTGCCGCGGACGCATCTCAATCTGATTGCCGGCGGCCTTGCAATATTTCTCGAAAGCCGGATCGCTCTGAGTGCAAAACTGATGTCGGCGTTCGCGCCGTCGTCATTTGCGGGATTTGTTGCTTCGCATTTGCTCTGGTTGCTGTCGGGTGGAACACTCGCTCTGCATCATCCGTTCGATGCGGAGGTGCTGGAGCGGCAGATCGGCGAGGATGGCTGCGACACGCTGATTGCGCCGGCGGCGATGGCATTGCGCCTGGCGGAGCTCGATCTGGCGGCGCGGCTGCCGACGCTGCGTGGCGTGATCGCCATGTGGCGCACGCCGGAACAGGTGGCCTCGAGCGCACATTGGACGGATGAAAAGATACGCTTCACCGATGTCTACCTGTTCGGCGAGGCCGGCCTGTTTGGCGCCTGCCGGACCGCGGACGGCCTGCCGGCGCCGATCCTGCTGGGGCCGCACGGCGCGCCGCGCGATATCCCGGGGACTTCGACCGCCGGCGAAACGCTCCTCACACCGGCGGGAACGCTCGCTCTAAGAGGACCGATGGTGGCCGCGGCGGCTTACGCGCCGTCTTCGCCGCCAGGCGATTCCCTTGTGGCACACGCCGCGCGCGATTACGTCGACACTGGCTATGCGGCACGCCTGCATCGTTCGACCAAGGCGATCATGATCACCTCGCCGCCCGCGGGACTGATCTCGGTCGGCGGCTACCGGTTCCTGTCCCGAGACCTTCAGGAATGGTCGAAACGGCTCGGCCAGGGCGCCTTGCTCACCGCATTGCCTGACCGTTTGTGCGGCTACCGCCTTGCCGGACGCGCCCAGGACAACGCCCGCGGCCGCGAAGCCTTGAGCCAGCTCGGGCTTAACCCGTTGATGGTGGAGGCGTTTCGGGATCGGACCCTGCTCGGCTATTCCTGAACAGGTGAGTTCGTTGACGCGCCATTAAGATGAGACCTGGTTTAGTTCTTTTATTTCAGCTACTTAGAAAAAGTTAGACACTCAGCGAGAAACCGTTAGACACTTGGCGTTCCCTTTTTGGTCATTTTCGAGAGCGCGCTACGGGCCAAGATCGCCTGATTTGCGTCGATCGAATACCGCTCGATTTCCTTGGACGACCGATGGCCCGAGATCGATTGCATTTCTTTGGTGCTAGCGCCGTTGTGCGCCATCCGTACCAGCATCGACTTGCGCAATCCATGTGGCACGCACCGCGGCGGCAAGCCTGCGAGCCGCACCGCCTTCCCGATCAGTTCTGTCAGTGAAGGCCGCGATATCGGTCGCCCATGGCGATCACCGATCAGCGTTAGGCCGTTTGAGCTGTATGCTTTGATCGCGGCCATCAGCTCGTCATGGATCGGAATCACCATGATGGTTCCGGTCTTCTCTTGCGTAAGCCTAATCTCTCCGTTCACAATGTCGCCCCGACGCATGCGCACGACATCACCACCGCGTTGGTCCGTATAAAGCAAGAGCGCATAGGCTAGTCGCTCGCGCGTTCCCAACGGCCACCGCGCTTCGAATACATCCATCTCCAATTGCGTCCACGTGTGATGCGCGCCGCCTTTGTAGGGTACGATCTTTCCGCCGGTGACCGGCCGCGGAATCCACTTGCGCTCATACGCGATCGTCAGAAGATTTCGCAACACGCGTTTGGTCAGGTTCGCCATCTGCGGTGAGCGTTTGCCGATGTCCTCGATCATATCCTTCACATCAGGATCAGTGAGGAGCGCGACCGGCTTGTGACCGTGCTCCTTGGCGAGGGGCTCAAGCACATATCGATAATTCCGCTTCGATGATGGCTTGAGATTGATGAAGTTCACCGACGAATAATAGTTGGTGATGACGCGCCCAAATGTCCCTGGCGCTTTGCCGGTAGGCTCGGGTTTAGATGCCAGAAAGAACGCGTAAGCTTCCATGAACTCGGTTGAACCGGGCTCGCCGGGGAGCGCCCCGTAATTGCGTTTCTTCCGACGGAAGTAATAGCGCCAGACCCTATTGCGATCTCGGTACGCCTTCACGTAAGGCAGATCGATCTCTGTCATGGCCCCTGCTCTCGGTACGTTTTCCACGTCGGCGGCTCCGCCCCGACAGCCGTTTTACTCTTGCACTGCGAGATAACATTTTCGCTCGGTAGCGCATCGAACGCCATATCAAGATCCCGGATGTCCCATAGCTTACGCCCCACGATTATCTTTGGCGGAGCAATCAAGCCATTCGCACGCATCTGATCGAACGTGGTCGTCGAGATCCCGAGATATATCGCCGCCTCTTCGCGGGAGAGTCCGCGTCTCGGTAAGCTGGTAGCGCGGATCTTCGAAAGGGCCTGGCTCATTGGCTTGTATCAGTCTCCATTGGGCGCTCGGCCTGCCAAGCCACAAGCGCCGTAGTTCGCATTTCGCGAAACCGAGGCCCAATGAAACTAAAGGGAATTGGTTTTCGCGCTTATCCGGTTGGCAACCGGGAATTTCATTCGTCGTTCTAACTCAACATACTTATTTCACCGAGAGGCAGCGAACGTCCGTCAACACCCCTCCCGATACCAATGCACCACTCGTGCCACAAAAACCGCGGATGCGAAGCATTCGTTTCGGCTATCCCCAATTCCCACAATTTACTGTGGATGGAGACGTGGCATTTCTCTTGTTCGATACGCTCAGGCGACTCTGTGGCGAAGCAAGGGCAGGAATAGCTTTAAGGTCTCGAAGGCCTGAACCCTGCGTCGTCGTCTTCTACGCTAGTTCATGGAGTGAGTTGGGGTGACGAGGCAATGCAATACTTGTGCTAGACGATCCAACCTCACTAAAAAAACATAGGTTTCCGCTGATATGTGTCTCTCCCGTCACCAAGTTAGTTGGAGTGAAGGGGACCATGGTCCCCCCTCCGATCAGCGATCTATCTCGTGTTGTCGCGCTGCGCCGAAGGCGATCATGCAACGCGGGTCGCCAGATAAAATCCAATCAAACGACTGTCCGTGGTCCCTTACCCAATCCCAGACGAACCTTGCTCTGGATCGAAGTCGAGCTCCGACGGCTGGCGGAAATACGCTACCACGCGAGCAGCGGCGGTCTTCGTCCAATCGGAAGCCTTCGGCAACGTAGCCCTCCCGCAAGACCTTCAGCGTCGGGTCAAGTGGGAGCGACGAGCGAGCATCCGCGCCACGAAGGGTTTTGGTTTCATTCAGCCGGACGGCGGCGGCAAGGACGTGTTTGTCCATATCTCGGCGGTGGAAAAGGCCGGCTACACCAGCTTGGCAGAAGGCGCGAAGGTGAGCTTCGACGTCGTCGCGAACCGTGGCAAGGAATCGGCCGAAAATTTGAAGCTCCGCTGAGCGGTCGCCGGTCAACCAGGGCGCCGGGTTCGGTCCCGCGCCCCTTTCTTTTGAGAAACCGACGCTGACTATCTGATTAGTCCACCGTCGATCGCGGCCCGGGCATATTTCATCGCTTCGGTGGCCGTGGTGGTCGCGATAGTGTCATAGAAGGCGTTTTGCCAACCGTGGCCCGCCTGGATAATCTTGCCGTCGAACCGCGAAATCCTTGCAATCCAGCGAGCAGGCTCTCTCTCGGCGACGTCGATAACGTAGCTTTTGTAGATCATGGATAATGCCGAAAGCGCGAGCTCAAGCCTGGTGGGGCGAGTTGTGACTGCGCCACTGAAACTTAGGCGCCCGTTTTCAAATCGCAACCCCGCGCGCCGAAGCCGCTTCTGCCGAACCTACGCTGGCGCCGATCGGCCGGTCCACGACAGCCCGCGAAATCCCGGACTCACCGGCGGCCTACCTAGACTCGGCAAGGGGCGAACGGGCGCCCGCCCTCACAGCCTAATCGAACGCGATACCGATCCGACGCGCCTTTCGCCAGACAACGCGTTTCGGCTTGTGACCATCTGGTAGCCATCGGAAACGACCCCAGCAAGGAAGGGGGCTGGGGCCGTCATTCCCAGGTCGGTGACGACCGGAGACGGATCATCACCGTATCGCTAATAACTCTTCGGATCGTTGACCGTTCCCCCTCAAAACACCAAGCTGCCGAGATGGCCGCTATTGACGAATGGCACCGACGGTAGCTTGACTTGCCCACCCGCTCATAGGCCATCCGCCGGCTTCGGGCTGAAGGCGAAGGGGAAATACAATGGACAGATCACGTCAGGTGCAGAATATCACGATTACGATGGACGGCGTGACGCACGAGGGGACCTATTACATCCGCGGTTCAATGGTGTCCGTGCAGTATGGTACCGAGTGCAAAGCGACACAAATTGGCGGATGGTCTGCGGAGTCAATAGCCGAGCTGTTGCTGTCAGAGATGGTGTGGGAACAGCGGAAATAGGAGTGCCTCAGGCCACGCCATATTTTTCGTAGTTCAAGGTCCGGTTGAAGTCCGATTGATTTGCTGTCCTTCGCCACGCCTCCAGCGTCAACCGCGCTGCAATCACGCGTTCATTGTCGCCTGGCTCTAGTCGATAGATCTTGCCGGTTGGTCGGCCGTTCTCGTGGCACATCTTCAAGACGCCATCGGTTACCAAATAATATCCGATAGTGCAGGCGCCAGCGTCTCCGTTGAATGGTCGTCGCTTCTGCGGGCACGCGCTCTTATTCATCAATCGGTCCCCATATTCGGATACGCAACTAACAATCGGACTGGCCGCAACTTGCGCGCCAATGGGCGGCAAGTGGCTGGCGTTGGCTCGCAGAGATCGCACCAGGCGTCAACCGGGCATGGATTTTGAAACCCAGATCGGCCGTTAAGTGGCCGGAACAATGCCATTGTTGTCACATCATTCACGAAACCGACATGCCACGATGTCCGACTTGAGTCCGCTTCCGGGTGTAGAGCGGAAGTCACATTTTAGGGCCGTCACTTCCGGTTTTGACCGATGCTGTCGAAAAAGGCGATTCGCCAGGTGGCTTTAGTATGGGGAGCCGCTTTCCGCTTGTTTGGCCGGGCGTCAGAGCCTGATCGGCGAACGCCACGGCCGACTT
>Ga0210407_10002041_pt1 | contig 17826 bp, 17 predicted proteins | sample IncBWC27MmetaG_FD_150860 | JGI IMG/M metagenome (GOLD analysis project Ga0210407, IMG submission 150860) | Forest soil microbial communities from Barre Woods Harvard Forest LTER site, Petersham, Massachusetts, United States - Inc-BW-C-27-M | ecosystem: Environmental > Terrestrial > Soil >...
ATCGGCTGCGGCGGACGGAGACGCTGAAGTCTCTTACCTCGAGCCATGCCGAGCCTCACGGCCTCTTGCGCATCGGGCTCGCGCATCCTCTAGCCGAGAGGACGCTTATCGACCCTATTCTGGCGCTCACTGAAAAATACCCCAAGGTCCGAGTTCGGTTGGTTAGCGAACTCACCAGTGAATTGTTCAATCGGCTGCTCGCGGGTGAGCTCGACGTTGCAGCCGTGCTTTTGCCCGAAGGTAAAACCGCGCCTCCACCTCTTCTGACCAATATCATCGCTCGCGACCGCATGGAGATCGTTCAAGGCGCCGCAGGCAATTTTGACGGTGATTGGAAAAGTTTGGGCAGCGCACCCTGGGTTCTCAATCCGCCCGGGTGCCCACTTCGGGCAAGACTCCTCGATCGGATGGAACGTGACGGCTTCACCCCAATGATTGCGGCTGAAATCCACAACATGCATTTGCAGCTAGCGTTCGTTCAGTGCGGTTATGGTATCGGGCTGCTGCCTGCTCGTTTTATTGCCAGGAATCACTCTATCGACGCGGTGAAAGTATTGCGTCCCCCGTCGTTTGAGCTGCACCCGTCGGTCGCGATAGTCCGGGCTGGGCAACTTGGTGCTTTGGGGAAGGCCGTAGAGCTGTTGGAACACGGGCTTCGGCAATTGCTTGAGGCAGCCGACACCGCGAAGCCCGTGACGAGACACCGAAGAGGTCTGCCCGCGAATCGGCGGGCGGCCCGACCGCGCAAGTAGTCGCCGAGCCTCGCCTGTCGCAGTTTCTCTATCGGTGATGATGGTAAGGCTGCTGAGGTTCCTCGCTCCCGAGGTGTCCTCTTGCATCTGTCCTATTCCAGAGCGATTGCATCGATCTCCACAAGCTGTCTTTGGGTAGGCGTGCCACCTCGACAGTCGTTCGCGCGGGAGGATGAGGGCCGAAGACCTTCGCGTACACATCGTTCATCGCTTCGAAGTCGCCGATGTCTTCCAGAAATACTCCGCATCGCACCACCTTATCCAGACTGGATCCAGCAGCCTTGAGAACAGCGGCGACATTCTCCAGGGCGCGCTCCGTCTGTTGGCGCGCGTCACCATCGATGATCTGCCGGGTAGCCGGATCAAGGGCAAGCTGTCCGCTTACGAAAAATCAATCTGCCGCCCTTGACGGCCTGTGAGTAGGGGCCGACGCCGGGGACATCACTCGTGTAAACAGCTTTACGCATAGACTCCTCCTGACAAACAGGCAACCGGCATCCACCGATCAGGATGGCGCCTCGGCCACGAACAGATTCGCTCCATCAGGAACAAAGGGAGATTTTCTGTGCGCGCCCGACTTCTCGACTGACCGGTGACGTGACAAGAGCCGAAGCCAGGACAATCCGGTGAAGAACTCATATCGTTAGTTAGCTATAAAAACGCATTAATATCGCACAACGCTAACGGTCAATCACTCCGAGATTCCGCTGCACCTATTGTTTTCTGCGGGCGCGACTTTTTCCCGAAAGCATCTCCCAGATTCTTGCCAAGTGATGGTCGTCATGCTCGGCCACAAAATACAAATGGTCCACGAGCCGTATCGGCTGCTTCAGACGGGGATGCAGGAGAGTGCGGCCGAAAAAGTCAGGAGGTAATTTGTCGACTTGGTCGGTCAGTCGGAGACGTGCTGTGCGAAAGCCGGCCAAGATCTCTGACAGTTTTCGGGCATTATAATCGGCTTCATTGGTCCCGCGATTGCTGAGGTCGGCAACTGTGAGTGTGTCTTGATCTGTAAGGAAGTCATCGACGCGCTCCACCCAAACAGATTCGAGGTCGAGCAGATGGCCAGCATGCTCCTGTACCGACCACTTATTCGCGGGTTTGCGAATTAACACATCCCGCGATACGTCGTGAAGTATCTCTTCGAGGCGCGCAGGCGTACCACGCAACCGGACACTGAGAACTAGGTAGTGCTCTATAGGGAAGGTGAACTCGAACTTGCGTTCAAACCAGGTCGGAATTTGACTGACGGCTGTGTTGTTCAGATTATTTTCTGTCATGGTTTTGTCTGCACGTAGTCCGGTTCGTGGCCCTTCACATCTGGCATTCGCTGTCGGAATGCGAAACCTCGGCAATCATCTCGATCTCCACACAGGAACCGAACGGGATCTGCGCCGCGCCAAAGGCGGTGCGGGCATGTGCCCCGCGCTCGCCAAAGACTTCCACAAGAAGCTCGGAGGCGCCATTGGCGACCTCGTGGGATTCGGTGAAGCCGGGAGCGCTGTTCACCAGTACCAGCAGCTTGACGATATGCCTCACCCTGCTCAGGTCGCCAAGGGCAGCCTGCAGCGTGGCGACGAGTTCGATGGCGACATCACGGGCGGCCTGCCAGCCCTCCGCCGTTGTGATTTGTTCCCCCAGTTTGCCGGAGAATGGTTTGCCGTCTTTCTTGGCGAGTCGTCCCGACAAATAAATAAGATTGCCGGTTCGCACAAACGGCACAAACGATGGCACGTAGCCATCGACCACGGTCGGGGGGCCTTCAGGCAAATTGATTTGCAGAGCTTTTAGCCGTTCATAAATAGTTGTCATTGTATTGTTTTCTCTTGCATCAGCTCCGCCAGTCGCACACCACACTGACGAGGCGATCCATATCCTCCTCGCAGTTGAATAAATAAGGTGAGACCCGAATCTTGCCCTCCCGCAGGCTCACGATAATGTTTTCCCGCCGCAGCTTCTGGTACAGCTCGACGGTTTTCTCCTGCTTGCGCGCGGTGAAGCATCCAAACGGCCCGCGCCTGGCCGCGTCCAGCGGACTTGCGGGAGCACAACGGTCCTCTGGGAGACGACGAAACATCAATTCGATCAATCCCCGGTTGTGCTCGGCGACAAGTTCAGGGTCGGCGCGCAACACGAAATCCACCGATTCTGCCATCGCGGATAGATTGAAGTTGTAGTACGTAGCCCATTCTGCGGCGTCCCAGCGTTTGGCGTTGCGGGACGGTTTGGGGTCGACAAAATTCAACTCCGAAAAGTTATCCGTGTTCTGGCCTGTCCAGTAGAAAGGCCCAGGCCGTAGCGTGTCGAGATGCTCGTTCTTTACCCAGAAAAACCCCGTGCCGTAACAACTCAGCAGCCATTTGTAGCCAGCGCACACCATAAAATCGGCGCCGAGGTCGTTGACGCTCATTGGCACGGCGCCGCAGGCTTGACTCACATCCAGCAGAAGCAGTGCTCCCTGCGCGTGGCAGGCGGCACCGACTCGCGCTGCATCTAGTAGAGCGCCGTCGTCATAGCGCACCAGGCTCACCGAGACGATTCTGCTTCTAGGCGTCAGCGCATCAATTAGGTCATCCGCTGTGATAAACCGATCGCGCGGCGCAATCACTCTGAGTCTGACGCCCTCGCGTTCTTCCATGGGCTTCCAGGTCGCATACTGCAGCGGAAATTCGCCCTGCGCGGTGATGATCTCGTCGCCCGGCTTCCACTCGAGGCCGTGCGCCACGGCGGCAGCGCCGGTGCTTGCTCCCGTAGTGACAGCGATCTCCTCCGGTTTGGCCCCGATCATCTTCGCCAGAGAGCTACGGATTCGAACTGGCGCCTCGAACCACAGGGAATCGTCCACACGATGGGGAAACTTCTTTGCTTCGAGCGAGCGTTCTACCGCTCTGATGGATACGCGCGGCATGACTGTGTGTGCTGCCGTGTTGAGGTAGGTTGCGTCTTCAATTTCAAACCATTCCTTCTTCCAGTCGGCTACAGTGTGGGTTGCCATGGCAAAATTCACTCCCCCTAAAAAGGGACACCGGCCGCGAGTGCATCTGAGGCGCGCGCGAGACCGAGGGCCGTCATGAATCCCCCATAGCTTCCCCCCCAGATGCCCAATCTATGGGAGTCGACGTCCTGTCGGCCTCGCAGATAGGCGATGGCGCCGAGCAGGTCATTGAGCTCGCTGCCGCCGCCGGGGCCGAGGTTGTCGGCCTCTCTGTAGTCAAGGCCATAGCCGGTACCGCCGCGATAGTTGACTGACAGCACGATGTAGCCCTCGGCGACGCGGTACTGATTAAATGCGTATATCCAGCTATACGTACACTTGGGATCGAATCCCAGCAGCATCTGTCTTTGAGGGCCCCCGTGGAAGAACAGAATCGCCGGGTGCGGCTTGGAGCTGGTCTCGCGTGGCAGGAACAGTTGCGCGTGCGTTTCCTGGCCATCCTTCGCCGTAAAGGTCACGGCCTGGGGCATGACGAGCTTGGAACTCGGGAAGGAGGACGGGATGGCTTCCGGAGCGAGCCGCCGCCATTGCCCCCCGCACTCAACGCGACCGGATGCACCGGTTGGTTGCCGTCGCTCTGCAATGCGAAAAGAGCGCCGTCGCCGCCAATCTGCGGAACGTCTTCGATGGCATGGCTCTGGGCGGTGCGCACCGCCGAACCATGCTCGGCATCGACCGTCCAGATATGCATCCTGTCAGTGTCATCCTGAGTGGACGAATAGACTAGCCGCTTGCGGTCCTGGCTGAAGACGACATGTGTGACCTCGAACTTTCCCGCTGTGAGTGCGCGTGCCGTCCCGCCCTGCACGGGGACGGCATATAGATGCAGCCACCCGCTTTTCTCCCAGGGGAACACGAGATCATCATGGTTAGTCCAGAACAGGTTCGTCGCCGAGGGAGTGTCGTTATTTGCCGAGAACGTCGGACGGAATACACTTCCGGGTCCCGCGTCGGCAATCCAGACACGTCGCTCCCGGCCGGTTTTCACGTCCGCCGTCCAGATCGACCACGGCCGTCCGCTGCGCCGGGAGAAAAAATCGGGGAGAGTTTTCTCAGCAAGCACATGAATGAAGGCGATCCGCGCGCCATCCGGTGAGAACGCGGGCGAGCTGTCGTAGTCAAGACTCGGACTCAACCAGACGATGGTTTGGTCAACAAAATCGTGGACACCGATCAGCGAGTGGCTGCCTCGATGGCTCACGAACGCCAGGCGCTTGCCGTCCGGCGCCCAGGTCAGCGAGTCCACTGTTCCCTGATCGACGAGCAATGGCTGCGCGTCGCCATCGCCGCTCGCGGCCACCGTCAGAGTTCTTTTTTTGTCGACAAACAGCAGACGGCTGCCATCGGGCGAGAAGCTAGGAGAGTTTCCCGCGCCGACCTTATGCGGCACACCGCCGGCCGTCCCAACCACCCATACTTCCCTGGGCATTGGGCCTTGCGGGGAGTTATTAACGTTGGTCGGAGTCTCGTCCTCAAGACTCTGGCCCCGCGTGTAGGCGATCGACTTCGCATCCGGCGACCAGGCGAGTTCGCCGATGTCGTAACCGTCGTCCTCTGTGTACGGTGTGATCTGGCGCGCCTTCGCGCCATGCGAGGGGTCTGCTACCCAGATATTGCTGCAACCCTTAGTGCTGAACACCCACGCCACGGCTGCGCCCTTGGGCGCGGCCAGCATGTCCCACGCAAACGGTGCCTGCATCACATCGTTGAGTGTAAAAGGCGCTGGATGGGTTTGTGCGCCGGTCAGCGTTGCGGTCATACAGAGCACCGCCATGCCAGCGACGGCCACCATCACTCTACACGCTAATCTGTTCACGCTACCTCCACTGCCTCTACTCACCGGTTGTAGGGGAGTACCGACAATTCCACAAGTTCATTATTATCAAAATGATGTTGCTGTTTGCGCACGATTCTGTCCTGAACTTGACTAGCCCCATGGTCTCTGACTATAGTCAGAGAAATGGACACGAGCGCTGTTCAGCAAGTGCGGAGCTTTAACCGAATTGTGGCCGAGCGCATTGGTGCTTTGGACGATCGTTTTTTGAAGCGCGACCGCCCAATCGGTGAGGCTCGATTGCTTTGGGAGATCGGATCGCAGGGCGCCGAAGTCCGTGAACTGCGAAGCCGCCTTGGAATTGATTCAGGCTATTTCAGTCGGGTATTGCGCTCTTTGGAAAAACAAAGGCTTATCAGGACTCGCGTAGTTCCGGAAGACCGGAGATTGCGCCGGATTTTTCTCACTAAGACCGGGTTGGCAGAACGCGCCGAGCTTGAACGGCGGTCCGATGAACTGGCCACAAACATTCTGGAATCACTGTCAGATCAGCAACGCAGCGCGCTCACCGCGGCGATGAGGCAGGTTGAGCAACTGCTGCGAGCATCGATGATCACTTTCGGTATCGAGTCCCCAACTACTCCAGATGCCCAGTGGTGCTTCGATCAATATTTTGCGGAACTCAACAGCCGCTTCAATGGGGGCTTTGATCCGGGGCTCAGCATCTCCGCCGATCCGCAAGAGCTAACGCTGCCCATGGGACTATTGATTCTGGGGCGTCTACAAGGCAGACCTGTTGGCTGTGGGGCACTGAAATTTCACAAGAAGGAACCGGCTGAGCTAAAGAGAATGTGGATTGCAGAATCGGCACGTGGGCTCGGAGTTGGCCGACGGCTGCTAGCTGAGCTAGAACGGCACGCTCGCAAAGCAGGCGTCAAGGTCCTTCGTCTGGAGACCAACCGAGCCTTGCATGAGGCGATCCATCTTTATAGACGCTCTGGCTATGTCGAAGTCGAGGCATTTAATGCCGAACCGTATGCACATCACTGGTTCGAAAAACAGTTGATCTGTATTTAGATGCAGTGAAAGTCAAGGCTAACTCAGTATTTACAGGAGTTTATGAGCGAGACTGCAATTATCTCGCCCGAACTCACGCCACCGGTCGGCCCGTTTTCGCAGGCGATCGAAGCCTCCTAAAGCACATTTCACTCTTCGCGAGATACGTCAGCATAATGCGGAAAGAGAAGCATCCTTGTGAAAATAATGAACTTGCTGAATGTTGGTTGTCCAGCGATACTACATGGGATTCGTGCGTTTGTGGAGATTGATCAGCTACGGAAGTAGCTACAGGAGTTGCTATGAGCAAGACCGCAATTATATCGCCTGAACTCGCGCCGCCGGTCGGCCCATTTTCCCAGGCGGTCAAAATCGATGGTTTCCTCTACTTCAGCGGACAGGTCGGCCAAGACCCGGCCACTGGCAAGGTGGTCGAAGGAGGTATCGTGGCCGAGACAGAGCGTGTCTTTCGGAATCTCGCAGCGGTTCTCAAGGCGGCCGGCAGGAGTTTCGATGACGTTGCGCGAGCCGGCGTGTATCTCAAGAACATGAGCGACTTCGTAGCGATGAATGGGATCTACGCAAAGTATTTCAGTCAGCCCTTTCCCGCCCGCACGACGATCGGGGTGGCTGCGCTGCCGCTTGGGGCCTGCGTCGAGATCGACCTCGTCGTCAAGGCTTGAGGCGACGCAAGGAAGTTGATCTCATGAAATACACATTTCAAATCGTCGATGTTTTCAGTTCGACACCGTTCGGCGGTAATCAACTGGCGGTTCTGCCAGACGCGGCTGGCATTTCGACCGAGGGCATGCAGAAGATTGCTCGTGAATTCAATTTCGGCGAAACGACCTTCGTTCTGCCGAAGAACGATCCTGCGAACACGTGTCGAGTGCGCATCTTCACACCTCGGGTGGAGCTCGACTTTGCGGGACATCCTTCGGTCGGCACAGCCTGTGCGCTTGTGATGAAACAGCACGTACGGCTTAGTGATCCAGTCCGGCTCATTCTGGAGGAGAATGCCGGTCCCGTGACGGTTGACGTCACTCAGCGAGACGGCGGGTTCTACGGCAAGCTGACGCTATCGGGGAAGATCGAGGCGCCGACCGGCGCACCTTTTCCGGTCGAACTCGCCGCCGTCCTATCCGTCGAACCCGCCGAGGTGAACCAAGTCTTTTTAGCGGGCGCCGGTGTTCCATTTTGTTTTGCGCAACTAACCTCGAACCAAGTGGTTGATCGGGCGGCGATGAATCGGGCTGCATGGGCAGCAACGCTCTCACGAGCATGGTCTCCCCACATCTTCTTCTTCGCAGGAGATCTACGGGATGGCGGCAAGCTCTATGCGCGCATGTGGGCACCCGCGCTGGGCATCGAGGAAGATCCCGCGACGGGCAGCGCCTGTGCCGCCCTCGTCGGCGTGATGGCATCGAAGCATGATTTTGGCGGGACGACCTATCACCTCTCGATCCAGCAAGGTGTCTCGATGGGGCGTCGAAGCGAAATTGAAGCGGAGGCGCATAAGAGCGGAAGCGTTGTGACCTCTGTCAGCATTGGTGGTGCCGCGGCCCACATCGCAAGCGGCGAAATCGAAGTGCCGCAATCCGCGCTTGTGTCTTAGACCGTCGAGGGCGCCCCCATGCGTGTAAACCGGCGGCAATGCGGAACTTAATGCCGAACCGTACGCACATCACTGGTTCGGGAAAAACAGTTGGTCGTCAGTGATCTGAACCGAAATCAAAATGTGAAAGGAAAATCTTAGATGAACAAGAAGAAAGCGGGAGCAGTATTCATCGTGCTTCTTACTTGCGGCTTGATCACTCAAGCATTCGCGCAGGGCCAGGAGCCCAAATTCAATTCCAATGCGGATGACATCACGAAAATTAGCAACTTGTTGGAGGAGTTCCGTCAGGACATTATCCACAAGGATGGGTACGCCCTGACGAAGCTCATGCTCTATCCCAATGTGCTCTTTCATTCGATTGACAACCAGGAATCTGTTGATAACGCTCGAAAACTTAACGCCCAGTTCGATGGGATTGGCCCGAGCGCACTCGATGGATTTGTGACATTGCTCGCTACGTCGAAAGACAAACTCGAAGAGAAGTTTAAAAACATAGAGATTCGCCAGGACGGCGACCTTGGATTAGTGACATTCAATTATGATTTTGTCATCAACGACAAGATTCATCATTCAGGCCTCGAACACTGGCAAGTACGAAAAATTGATGGGCAATGGAAGATCTTATCGGTTACCTGGACGAAATACAGTCACAACTGACCTTCGCCTCGGAAAATCGCAGCGAGCGGGTGCGCTCGGCGCCGCCCGCATAACAATGCCAATCCACCGACAACGAGCAAGCCGGAGTCAAGCGCGGTTCAGTCGGAGGCGAATGACAAAGAGAAATGGTGTTGATTGGGAATCCGCGATCGTGCCTGTCTTCAGTACAAAAGCAAGCGAATCTTGGTGAACGATGACAACGCCCCGTGAGGAATTGGAACGGACCCTTGCAACAGCGCCCTTTGCAGAGATCTATGGCTTCGTTCTAGTCTCGATTGACGATGATTCCTGCACATTGCGGATTCCCTTTCGATCGGTTCTTGAACGACCTGGGGGTATCATCGCTGGTCCTGTGTACATGGCAGCGGCTGACGTCAGCATGTGGTTGGCGATTAAGGCGCGGTATGGTGACGAATCACCGCTTACGTCGAGTATGGTTACTCATTTTGTCAGCAGGGGACGCCGTTCGGATGTGTTGTGCCGCGCCAGGATCGTCCGGGCGGGACGACGGTTGATTTTCGGCGTTGCTGAATGCAGTTCTGATAAAGGGGCAGTTCTCAGTCATCACACGGTTACCTATATGAGAACGGAGAACAGCCGATCTTTGTGGTCAGGATAGCGTAGATCTCGAAAATCGATGTTCCTGGTCATGGAGGGCAGCTCATTGGATTAGCGAACTCCGATAGGGAACGAAAACTCGGCTTGTGTGAAGCATCGCGGAAACTACTGGATAACGGGCAAACCGGAGACCGAGGAACGAACAAGAGCGACCTGCGATGTGTCCGGTCTGCGGTTCTAAGAATCTCTCAGAGCACTACCACGATGGAGTGGCCAGCTACACCTGCGATCAAGGCCATGTGTTCGAAGTCAAGAAAAAGGCGGGATACTTTCACGGCGGTAACACGGGTTCAAATCCCGTCGGGGACGCCAAGCCTTTTCAGCAACTTACGGTTTCCCCTCCTCCTTAATAATATAAGCACAAAAAAGGCACAATCTGGGTCGTGAATCCGCACCCACTTCGTGCGGTCGTCAATGTTTTGGCTTGGACCAGGCGCGTTTGCGTAGGCACAGAGAAGGAACAGGTAGTGCGTTTTTCAGCCACGAGCACATTGAGCAACTGATTCTGAATCAGTTGCTCTATCGGAGCGTAAGCCTCCGACTCAGGGAGATGCGTATTCTCCAGAAAAGAGTGTCGATGGAGTGTGGATGCCCTCCGCTCCTTGAAGGAGGCCGGAAACGCCACAACGCTGTTTCCCCGGGCCAATGCAGGAGCTAACCTCGGAATTTGGATCTATGGGGTTGACATGGGCGACGCAGGCGAAACGATTGAACCTGAGGAAAGCCAGTAAATACGCGGGTTTCCGATAAAGGTAAGAAAACAAAGTGGGGACGTAGTTCAGTTGGTTAGAACGCTGCCCTCGCGTTTGTTCTCTTCCTATCTGACTCAACTTAAATAACTTCTAGGAGAGTGCCGAAAGCGCACTGTCACCAATCGATTCCGTTCCCATCCTTTATATAGGCTTATTCAGCCCGACAATACCTCTTTAAGAACTTCTCAATACCTGACCGGAGAGGAAGAAATCTCCGGTGTTTGATAGACGTGCTGAGGGCTACCGCAATTGTTGTAGGAAGATCTCGTTTTGTGTTACCGGTTGCAAGGCGATCACCTGCTGACTGACCATCGGATCAGCTACCACAGAGCAGTGGTCTCTCTCATTCTCCGATTTATTGGTATGTCAACCGTAGGCTGGTTCTGTCGAAGGGAGAATTGAGCGGGCCAAAGCCAATACGTCCCTCTCACTTGAAGAATGTTGACCCAATATCCAGATGATTGACCTTCAGGCTGCACCAGCAATTGCGGAGGATATGCTGGCATTGTCTGCCCGCCTACTAATTGTTTTGTTTGCACTTCGTTCAATCCGCGCGCCTACCCACGAAAAACTGACGAACACAAACTGTCTCTGTGATCCGGTTGCCGAAATCAAACTTCTCTTTTTGCAATAACGCTTATTCCTTTACCTACAAATAATTTTATGAGGGCATCCAAGTATGCGAACACTTGTTCGCAATTTGTAACAGTATCTTGCGGCAAAACGGTTGATTGCCCTAATCCGCCGATGTTTTCCTGATTTAGCGAATGATAGCGCTGTTTCGCAGTTCGTAATTCGTAACAAAATGCCGGCGTAAAAAAGTGGTCTTCGGAATTGTGGCCACCGAGTACCACGACCACGATGTAACTCAAGCTTGACAGGAAATCGTAGATCGCCTATACTCCGGACGTTCGGCGAGCTGACCAGCAAGGGAGTACTCGGGTACCGCTTTTCTCGCTGACTTCCCCAGGGACCAAGCCAACAAATTAAGTAATACGAACAGGCAACTGGCGAACAAGTTGCAGCTATTCGCTCGTTTTTCATTTGCTGACCTGCTCAGGAATCTAGAATCAGAGAGCCGTGGAAAGGGGCATCGAGAGACACCACAAAATGCTAGAGGCCTAGGAGCGGCTCCCGTCTTCGTCAACGATAGAAATCCCGGTTGTTTTGACCGGGCAGAATGAGGCAGTGTTATGGGTCGCGTGCTCATCGCGCAAGCCGGTGCGGTGCCCGAGGCGGCCGTTGTGCGAGAATTCTTAGTCGCTGACCAGCAGCTTTCCTGTTGTGTCCTGTCCTGGCCTTTAGTGCCGCCGTCTGGCGTAGATTCATTCAATCATGATCTGGTTATTGTCGTTGCAAGCACGATAGAACCCCAGGAGCAAATCCTACAGTGGTTGGCGAACTGCGAAATACGTGTTCCGGTATTGGCCGTGCTCCCGGCATGTGCCACTGAAGAGTGGCTGGATATCACCTCGCGAAGGATGGATGATTTCGTCGTTTGCCCCCTCAACGCGTTGGAGTTGAGACAGCGCGTCGGTCGTCTTCTCGGACAACCACTATATGTACTGGAAGGGATACGGCGGAGTCTTCTCGAAGAGCTGGGATTAAGCAGTCTGGTAGGGCGGGATCCAGCGTTCATGCAGGCAATTAGTCAATTGCCACGTTTTGCCCGAAGCGACGCTTCGGTGTGCATCACTGGAGAAACGGGAACCGGCAAAGAACTGTGCGCTCGAGCCTTGCACCACCTGAGCTCGCGCCGACGGTTTCCCTTTATTGGAGTGGATTGCGGAGCGTTGCCGGATCAGCTTTTTGAAAACGAGATGTTCGGCCATGCCCGTGGCGCATTTACCGATGCACATCGCGATCACAGAGGACTGATCGCCATGGCAGAGGGCGGTACGCTGTTCCTGGACGAAATCGACTCACTAGCATTATCGTCACAAGGGAAATTGCTCAGGTTTCTACAGGATCGCCAGTTCCGAGCGTTGGGATCGGACCGCTTCGAAGTGGCAAATGTAAGGATCGTTGCAGCCACGAACCGCGACTTGGAATCGGCTGTGCGTGACCGGCAATTCAGGCCGGACCTTTTCTTTCGGCTTAACGTTTTGCGTCTTCGTTTGCCACCCCTTCGCGAACGTGGCGGCGATGTGGAACTGCTGGCTTGCGCAGCCCTGAAGGGTTACACAGCGCCGAGCGCCGGGGGCAGTCCAATGTTCACGCCGTCGGCACTCAAGGCATTGACTCTTCACAATTGGCCCGGCAATGTGCGCGAGCTCTATAATGTCGTGCAACGAGCTGTGATCGCATCTGAGGGCGGGCGAATCTTGCCGGAACATCTAGATTTGCCGACCGGTGAACATCCTGGTTGTCGCGAGGCAGGGGCAGACTTTCGAACCCTCCGTGCCGCGGCAGTGGCGAACTTTGAAAAGCAATACGTTGAAGATCTTTTGCGAAAACATAGCGGCAATGTTACTCATGCAGCGCGCGAAGCACGGCAAGACCGACGAGCCTTCCGGCGTTTTATAAGAAAATACAATATCGACCGCCGCTCATTAAGTGCCTAACTCAAGTCTTTCTGAGTAGGACAAGAATGTCCCACATCCGCGACGGAAACATCCCACTTGTACATCTGCTTGGTCCAATTGACCATGCGAGCCCACTCCATCGACTGGGTATCAAGTCGAGCGGCGCATTGTAAGACCAGCGCAGGTCGCACGTAAACCTACACCCCTGAAAAAAGGCGAAACTCCTGTTTCGCATCGTGGCACTCTGCGTGCACCCACCGTCAATCGAGGATTGCGCCCGACCTGATGACACACGAGTATTCAAATGCTGTTCCCGTGCGCACAAAAGAAGTTCTGGAGTACTTCCTTAAGAATCCGGAGCTAGTCCAGGATCTCGAAGACGTCGCCCGCTGGCGAATGCCTCATGAGCTTGCAAGCCTCACATTCGACCACGTTCGCAGGGCTCTGAAGTGGTTGGTAGATGAAGAGTTCTTGGTTGAAGAGACGAGGCAAGGTGTGGTGGCCCAATTTCGATTGAACCAAGAACGCGAGGCCGACGCACGGAAATTTGTGACAGACCCCGACTGGCAACGTTATGGTCACACGGACCAAGAAGAGACCCGGCGGAATCGCCTTATAGTTCTTGCCAAGAACTGGATCGATGCCACACTGCATCGGCATCTGAAAGCAAATCCCAGTGGGCCTGGTGATAAACCTGGCTGGACGAGAAGCCGGGAATCTGCTGAGGCACTCTTCAGCCGCGCCGTAGCTAAGGAAGATGTCGATTCGGCTGCGGAGGCCGCGCGTACCCTCTTCGACGCGCTAAGAAGCGCCGTCGATGAGCCGCTTGCCATTCTCTATCATGCCCTGAACTTAACCTTCCCGGAGTTGCAGGCCATTCTGCTGTGCTTGGCGCCGGAACTCGACGCCGACTACCAAAGCATTTACGGCGTGCTCAACGATGAGATGGGCCGCCGTACCCCGACGCTGGGATTGATATGCAGGCTCCTCGGGGACTCGCTTAAGGTCCGCACTGCGCTGGCTGCGTCCGCTGGACTCACGCGCTGGCGGTTGATCGAATGTGCCGGAGGTGTCCTGCCCCACGGGGACGATCCGGTCCGTTTGGATACCACGGTCGTCTGTTGGCTGCTCGGTTCACCCACCGCACTCTTCTCTGATCCTATAGTAGGCCGGGCGATCCGACTGGTGGCGTGGCCGGGGGGCGAATGGTTGGAAAGCTTTGGGGATCAAGATGTGGTGGAGCGCCTGGCGCAACGCTTCAGCAGGTCGAACCAGCAGAAAACCGCGCGTCCGTGGCTCGCCTTGTGCGGTGAAGATTCCGACGGATGGCGCGCCATTGTAGAGAAGGCCGCAGAGAAGGCCAACATGCCTTTGGCGCGAATCGTTCCTCCCGCGCCGGCAGGCGAAGGCTTCGATTGGGAGGATGCAGCGGCCCGGATCTTCCGCGCAGTTCTTCTCCTTCGGGCCGTTCCGGTTCTCGACCTGGCGTCGGTCAACCCGGATGGAAACGGGGAACTGAGGCGGCTTATGGTGCTGGCCGCGCCGTTAACGCTGGCGGACCGGGTTGGTGTGGTCATCGTTCGTGATCTGGAGCGAATCGTCGGAACCCTACCGGTTGAAAACTGCGACGTGGAATACCGGTCTGTTCCGAATAACCGAGCTTTGGCTTGTGTTTATGTGGCCGCGATGGCCGACGCGGGATTGTATCTCGATACTTCGGAAGCAGTGAGGCTTGCGTCGGCATTTCCATTGTCGCTTGAAGGGATCGATCGCGCCGTTCGCCTTACAACCCTGACCACCTCGAGCAACGCAACGTTTGCGAATCAAGCTGCGGCGCTAGCGGCAGCTTGTCGCAAGATAGCGTCTCCGGAGCTGCCCCGGTTTGCGCGGCGTATCGAGCCGGCTTTTGGATTGAATGACATGGTGCTACCGGCGGACCGCCTGCAGCAACTCCGGGAAATCGTGGCGCACGTGAAACTCGCCACCCATGTCTTGAATACCTGGGGGTTCGGTGGACAGTTGCCACTTGGGCGGGGAGTTGTGGCGCTGTTTTCGGGACCGAGCGGCACCGGCAAAACGATGGCCGCGCAGGCGATCGCGCGCGAACTTGGGACCGAAACGTTCGTGATCGATCTCTCGCAAATATTCAGCAAGTATATCGGCGAAACTGAAAAGTTTATCGACGTGACTTTTCGTGATGCGCAACGCGCCGGGGCGGTATTGCAGATTGACGAGGCGGAGGCCCTGTTTGGACGCCGAAGTGAGGTCAAAGACTCCCACGACCGCTACGCGAACGTGGGGGTCGCCTACCTTTTACAGCGCATTGAGGCTTTCGATGGCATCGCCATCTTGACTACTAACCTGCAACAGAATGTGGACCAAGCATTTTTGCGCCGGCTGCGGTTCGTCATCGATTTCCCGAAGCCAGATGTAAACGCGCGAGAAAAAATCTGGCGGCAATCACTGCCAAAGAACGCGCCAGCAAATCGGCTCAACTTCCGGCATCTAGCACGCCGTCTGGACATAAGCGGCGGCAATATCCGTACGATCACCGTCCGAGCGGCATTTCTGGCTGCGAATGAAGGCTCGCAGACGATCGAAATGCGGCACGTGACGAACGCCACGCGCTCGGAATTAACCAAGCTCGGCATGGTGACCGCGGGAAGAGAATTCGCGGAGTGGGAAGCGGCCCTGGTCAATTGAGGCGCAAAGGATGGATTACAACGCGATCAACACGGTGACTGCGGCACTGAAGGCTCTACTGGAAGCAGCGCTGGATCCGCTCGGTACGGGAGTGCAGCACGTTTTCGTTGGACCGCTGGATGACACCGCCGGCGACAAACTCAATTTGCACTTGTTCTTGTACCGCCTGGCCGTAAACGCCGACTTGCGCTCGACCGATCACATCGTGGCATCTGCGACACCCAATCAGCCTCCGACGATCTATCGCAGCAGCCTGCCGCTGGACCTTTATTACCTCCTTACCGTTTCGACGAAAGGATCCACCGACGAGCTTGGAGATCTCACGATCCTTGGCCAAGCCATGCAGGCGTTGAACGATGCACCGGTCTTATCCGGCGCGAGCGTGAAGAATGAAACGGCGCGCATCACGCTCGACCCGGTGGGAACCGACGAAATGAGCCGAGTGTGGACGCTGTTTCCGACTGCGAATTATCGGACGTCCGTGGTGTATCTGGTATCGCCCGTGTGGATTGATCCGGCGGTTCCGCAGACGGTAGGGACGCCGGTGGTGGAAGAGCCTCACCTCGTAGGCGTTTTGGGGGACTGATGCCATACACACAACCAAGAATCCCGCAGATTTTGGTTCCTCGCGACGGGCCGGACCGGAAGGTCTTAGTGGCGTTGGAGGTCTTTGATCCACTTTCGCAGACGCTGGTATCCAGAGGCCTAAAAGTGGTTGCGAAGGGCCTGGGCCTTCCATTGGTGAGTTGGTCGGGACGATTTGTGTGGACGGACCCGAGCGGCGTTTGGCCCTCGGAGATCACGCTCGAACCTATAGGTTTGCCATTTGAAAACGAGGTTGTGCAGCCATCCAAACCTCCCGCGAATGCCAAACCCGAAGATCTGCTGGTGCGGGTTGTCTTGCGGCCAACGGCGGCAGCTGATTTTTCCGATGTTACGGCGATCCGCGGACAGTTGGCACAGAGCGCAGCACCCGGCGCATTGCCGGTGGTCGGCGCACAGGCCCAACTCGCGTGGTTCGACACCGTAACGAACGCCTGGGTTCCATCCCCAGAGCTAAACGGGGTGAGCGATAGCGATGGTGAGTTCGCGGCATTTCTGCGGCTGCAGCCTGCGATGGAACAAGAAGCGGACCTCAACGGCCGGCTGCTCAAGATTCGTGTGCAGTTCACACGCGGAAGTGCAACGCGAGCGACCCCGGATAATTACGCGTTTCTTGCCGATCCAACATCTGCGGGTCGCGTGATCGAAGGCCAGTTGCTAGGTCGTGACTTGCAACTTGCGTGGGCAGACTTACAGCCAATTTAGTGATTTTTCGAAAGGAGAGAACGATGGCAGCGGAACACGAGATTCCCAAGGATTGTCGAACCGCGAAGGACGTCTTGCGAGAGGTCAACGCGGAAATTAAGCGCTACAACGTTAAGAACCTGCCCGACCTTCAGAAAGAACTCGACGACTTCGTCAAAGCACAGGACGGATTAGTCTCGGACTACAGGTCGAAATTTCCAGATCTGCGCAAGAAGTGGTGTGCGCGTCAGATCGATGTCGAACGACTTTGCGCGCACGTCCGCTGCGAATTTCCATTGAAGGAAGAGAAGTGGCGTAAAGCCGTCGAGCGATGCATTTGTGAACCCAAGCACAGTCTGTGCTGTCTTCGGAAGCGCATTGCCAAACGAAGCTACTGCTGCGCGGGGCCGTACGAACGTAAACGAGACGAAGCTCAGGCGGCGTACGACAAGGCCAAGGCTCATCTCGACTGGATGAAGGCTCTGTCCCAAAAGTTGGATGACCAGCTTGCTGCAAATCTTGACCTGGTCAATCAGATCAATGCCGTTCCTCCAGACCAGCGGCCGACGGTGCTGTATCTGTTTTTTAGGCTGCGACGATACCACTGCCACATGGCGCCCTATGACGCTTCGGAAGAATGTCGAGAGGTGTGTTCGGAATTCGATCCCGACCGGCTCTGCAAAGAAGTATTTGCACATGAGTGTCCGGAAGACGAGTGCAACTGTGATCCCAAGGGCGAGTGGCCGGATGTCGATTGCTCTTGTGAAGGGAAGCTCGATGCGCCATGGCTGATATCGCCAGACAAATATTTCCACGCATTGGACTGCGCATGGGACGCCTATCACAAAGCAAAGCATGAATTAGGGGAGGCCGAAGCCGAACTGAACAAGCATCCTGATGATCTCAAGTCGCTTCAAGCGCAGTACGCCGCTGACCTGGCGGGGATCGACGACAAAATTATCAACTGCCTAAAGAAAATCCCCAGTCCGACCGAAGACTGCTGCCATGAGTATGAGCCCCGGCGGGATGACGATTGCCGACGGGACGAGGAGCGCCGACGGGACGAGGAGCGCCGACGGGATCATGACG
>Ga0210407_10002043_pt1 | contig 17815 bp, 15 predicted proteins | sample IncBWC27MmetaG_FD_150860 | JGI IMG/M metagenome (GOLD analysis project Ga0210407, IMG submission 150860) | Forest soil microbial communities from Barre Woods Harvard Forest LTER site, Petersham, Massachusetts, United States - Inc-BW-C-27-M | ecosystem: Environmental > Terrestrial > Soil >...
CGCCCACGGCTACTGTACCGACCAAAGGCAAGGAAATCTCTCCCCCGGAACTAACGCGCGCGTCCGATTTAAAATCAGGCATGCCATACAGGCTGACTTCGAGCAGATCGCCGGAACCTATCAGCAAGCCGGACGAGGAGTCGCTATTGTTCGCTGCAACAGACTTGGACTGCGGCGGAGACGCCGGCGCCTGTTCACGACTTTCCGTTGGTGTAACCCGGTCCTGGGCGAGGCAATGGGCTGTTGGCAGCGCCAAAAAAACCAACGCACCGAGTAAAATAGACTTTGATTTCATGACAACCTCCATTGGTCAGGACGGCAAGCGGAATTCGCAGCGAAGTAAGAGGAAATTTGAAATCCTTACGCGCCTTCGCCGAGGTATTTCGACTGGTCCTGACCATAGTAGCCGTAATAATTCTGGAACCGCGACGAGTTCAGATCTTCGCCATTCAAAACGAAACCCGTAAGGCGTGCATTTACCATGAGGAGTAAATCCTGTGCGCGCAAGAACTCCTTTTTTGCGACTTTACCAGCGCGAATAACCAGAATCACCGAATCCGCCTCGACCGACATGCGAACCGCGTCGGTCATCGCCAGTACCGGCGGCGTGTCGATGATGATATGGTCGAATTGTATCCGCCAGCGGTCTACTAAGTCCTTGAAGCTGGACACCAGCAATTCGGTGTCCTCCGACAGATTGATTGGCGCCGCCGGCAGGACAAACAGATTAGGTACGTCGGGGCAGCTTGCAACAACCTCATCCAATGCGGCTGGCTTCCGGAGTAGCGCGCCCAAACCGGCGTTAGTGCTCAATCGCAAGGCGCTGTGAACGCTGGGACGTCGGAGGTCGGTATCGACGAGTAGCACACGCCTCCGCAGCCTGGCGAGCGCAATTGCCAAGTTCGTGCTGACCGTGGTTTTGCCTTCCCCCGGAAGCGAACTCGTCACTAAGATCACTGCCGGGTGAGCCCGGTGCGAGAGCAAGATCGACGTCACAATGGCTTTGAAGGATTCCGCGGCTAGCGACATTGGCCGAAGTGAGCTCACCAACTCAGGTTTCACGCTGCCGTTGACGTCATTGAGTTGGGCCGACGCGCCATTTTTGTTCTTTGCTCCCAGCAACGGCACAACGCCCAGTGAAGGCAGCGCGGACGCAATTTCTGCCTGTTCCAGAGTGAAGATCTTTTCCTTCACCTTGGTCAAACCGAATGCCAGTAACACGCCACCGAACATCCCGAACAGAAGAGAAAGAGCGAAGTTTCGTAGAATATTCGGCTCGGCGGGCAGCCTCGGTGGTCTTGCGGGATCGACAATCCAGATGTTGCTCGATTTCAAGTTGGATGAAATGCTCACTTCTTTCTGTTTTTGCAGCAGATCCTCGTAGAGTTTGCGGTTCGTCTCGAACTCGTGCTTCAAAATATCGGACTGAATCATATTTGCGCTCAGTTTGTCTGCCGCTTGTTTCTGCGTCTCCAGGGCGGCTCGCAGCAAGCTCTCGCGTCCTACCGCGCTTTTATAGTCGTAGGTTATCTGGTCACCGGTTCTCCTGATCTCGGCATTCACCGACTGCCGCACTTGAGCGATCTGTTTCGAAAGTTCGACTATTTTCGGGTGTGCTGGGCCCATCTGAACGGACGCTTGCGCCATCTGGTTCTCCAGATCAGCCTGTTGCGCACGAAGCTTTGTGACGAGGTTGTCGGGTCCCAGTTTCGCGATCAACTCCGGCTGCCCCGAGTGCGCCAATCGATAATTGACCTCTTTCTGAACTCTTTCGCCTTCCGCCGCAGTAAGTTCCCTGTTTATGTCGCCCAGCTTTGCCGTCACAATGTTCTGCTTGTCGTCCAGGCCAAAGATTCCATTTTCTTTCTGATAGTCGATCAGCTTCAGCTGCGATTCTTGAACCTTGGTCTGGAGTTCCTTCAGCTGGCTCGCAAGGAAGTCAGAAATCTGGGTGCTAGCTTGAAACTGGCTCTTATAAAATTTATCGACATATGCATTCGACAATTGGTTGACGACGTCCGCGGCCAGCCGTGGATCGACGCTTCGAAACCGAATCTCGATTAGCCGTGTGCCCTTCACCTTCGAGATTTTGAGGCTCTTACGGAACAACTCCACGAGTCGATCTTCGTTGCTGGATTGCCCTACATGACCAGTGAACTTCGGGTTTTTGTCAAGGTGGAGATCGTTGATGACCTGCATGGCTAGCGCATCGGTCTCCAGGATGCCGATCTGCGTGTCTATGGCCGCACGGTCTTCTGGATCCTCCACCAGGGACGTATCCACACCCTTGAATCCCAGCACGCCACTGTCGCTGTCGCGGTGAAACACAACCTGACCAACAGCCTCGTACTGTGGCTTCATTAGGAGTGATACGGTCACAACGATCGCGACAACAAGCAGCATAAACGCCCCGATCGTGCGCTTGCGGTGTTGGATGATGCGCCATAACGCCGCGAAGAACATTTCCTCCGGGACACTTCCCACCCACTGGGGATAGCGGTTTGATGGATTCGGTCTAGACCTTGACGCACTTCGCGTGAGGGGTTGCGCTGCCGCGGAATCGCGTGAGGCATGACTCAATTCAAAGTGCTTGCTCATTGTTCTTCGCCTTGACGCCGGATAGCCCCGTCCGCGCAAATAACGCGCCGCGGAGCGCTCCTTGTCTTACGGCACTCCTTTGTTGCGCTGGGGCTAAGACTCCGCCGGACCTGCTTCGCTGCTGCGTCTTCCTGTCCCGAATACTCGTGTCCGGCGTACCAAGAAAAGCGAGGTATGGTCGGAAGCGACGATTCCGAATCTCGATGACTCGTAAAGCTATTCGTAGCTCCGCCCTTTGGGTCACATTACCCGTTTCAAAGAAAATATTTAGCATCGTGGTCTAGGGAAAGGAATCAGGTAAAAAGAGGTATCGAATACAGTACAAATCATCAAAAGCGTATCGGGGAAAAACCTGCTTCCCGTGGCCGCGCCTGCTTTCCGCGCATCAGACCAGCTCATATGCCAAGCGGCCACGGTCCACAACGGCATAGGCAATCCGGGCCTTCTCTTTTCCCGGCCCTTCGATTACCCACTTGCTTCCTTGACGCACCAGCTTCATCTGACGCCGGGCTCGCCACCACTGATTGACCTCTCGCGGAAGGGCAATCCAAGTCTTCTTCTTCGACCGCAAGTCAGCCAGATAAGCCAGCAGCGACTTGTACGTATCCCTCGTCCGTTTCTCTAAAATGTAGTCTGGATGAATGATGAAGGTGGCCATTCCATTCTTCTCCGTGATTTGGGCAATTTGGCGTTTCCAATGATCGATCGAATATTGGTTAAGGATATAAAACAGAGAATAATCCTGGGTGGTGGTGACGGGTAATTCTAGAATCTTCCCGATAAAATACGGCATCACGGTGCAGCAGCCGCCGCGTTGTGGATCCAGATGTGCGGCGTTAGGTACGGACATGTCGTAGGAAAATTCAAGCGCTCCATACCAGGCAAGATTGCGATAAAGAGCACCTGAACGAAACCCATGCGCGCCAAATGCACGGCCATACTGGTTAATGCGGCGTGCACGATGGAAGAACTCTCTTTCGTTAGCAAACAAGCGTCCGTCATGGTTCAGATCGTGCACATTCACTTCGAAACCCCTCGCGCGGATGCTCTCAATGAACGGCCGACTGAGCGCATACCGTTTCTCAGGAACCAGCTGGAACGAACTCTTAATGCCAAAGCTCTCATCGACGTCCATGAGAGCAGGACAGAAATCACGGCCCTTGACGGCTTCCACATCGTGAGTGACCGCCACGCAACTGGGAAGCCCCTCCGGCCAAAACCAGATGAACGGCACTTCCTGCCCGTTGTGAGCCTGCACACAGAGACGGAGCATCGTCTCGTGAATTTGCTCGACAGTGCGATCGACGGGCCAATGGGGAAATGCAATCGACCGCCAACCTGCGAGTCTCAGTTTCTGCAAGTGCCGGCGGACGCTCACACCTAGAATCGGCCGTGCTAGGTAATAAAGACTACTGGCGAGCCCTCCGGAGAGAAATGAGCGCCTTCGTGAGGTGCCGTGATAGCGCTCAAATCGGAGATTGTTGACGATCTGGTCCAGGTCGAAGGGCAGGCGTACCATCCCGCGTTCCGCCACGGCATCGTTCAAAGTGTCGTGGAGCTCTCCAACGGGGCTATGGTGTACCGATCCCTTGCTGATAGCGCCATAGCAGATAGATTCGGGTCCAAACCGGAAATGACCCAAGTCCTGAGACGGCTGTCCCTCTAGCGAACAACGGGCGAACTCCTCGGGACAGCGATAATAGTCCACAAATGTTTGGTTCATTGGGGAGCTTGCGAAGCCGAAGAGAAAGTTGCACCCAAGACTAACTACCTTAGCGTGACAGTTCTCTATTGTCTCTCTGGGCCCGCGAGGCTGCGGCGGTTTGGAGCGAATCGCTAAATTCTCGGTCGATAGCGGCCCCGCGAGCACGCACGACGGACTGGGACACCGCGCGCGCGGCGAAATCCGCTCCCGCAACAAAACGCATAAGCGGGCCATAACTGTATACCGCCGGAGCACCGAGAAAGTGCAGACCGGGAACTGAGGATTCAAAGCCGCGTCCGAGTACTGGATACCCGTTGATCAGACGAATTCCGGAGGTCAAAGACTCAGAAAGAAATTCATACTTTCTCACATCGATTCGATAGCCAGTAGCCAGCAACACGTGATTCACCATTCGCTCTGAGCCGTCACTCAATTTGAGCGCCACTTGGTTTCCACGGGCCACCGCCGAAAGCACGGCGCGCCCGGTGGAGACTCTCACGTCGCGCAACCGGGGTTTCAACCACCCGACGCCGTTCGCGCGGACAGACTTAGCCCGCCAGGAGTCCTGAAGCCAGCGCGGTAACATTCGGTAGAGGTCCGGCCGCGCAACAGCATGACTGATGAACGCCGGCCCAACGTCCGGCCAAGCGTAGAGGACCACGCCCACGGGCCTGAACGTGTGCAACCACGGGCGTTGCCAGGTCCAGTCAACCCTGCTCTCACGAACGAGCAACTCAACTTCTGCGTGGCATTCGTGGAGGAGCGCTGCCGACTCGAGGGCGCTCTGGCCGCCGCCGATCACCACTACGCGCTGCCCTCGAAAGCGGCCTAAATCCTTCTGCTCTGACGAGTGCGACGCCAAGTCACGGGGGATTCCCAGAAATTGAGACGGTCGCGCAGCAAAGGGACCAATCCCTCCAGCGATGATCACGCGTCCACATCGAACAACTTCTCCATCTGTCAATGCGACGCGGAAGCCCGCCGTGTCCTTTTCGATTTCGGCGACCCTTCGCTCTTCCAGGTTGGGAACGGCATGGGACTGAAACCAACGACCGTAGGCGACAAAACGCGCAAGGGGAACCGGCCGGCTTACGGGCTCGCCAGTCGTAGCTTGGAACGCATCAATCGTCAGCGACCTGCTAGGATCAGACAATTGAGATGCTTCCCAGGGCGATCGCAGGCACATGCCCAAGGGCATGCTGCGATCCCAAAACGACATGGTCTCTCCAAAAACCCGGACATTTAGTCCGTTGGCGTTCAAATGCGCCGCCGCCGACAATCCATACGGACCAGCGCCAATAACTACGACGTCAGATTTCGCTTTCAACTGTGAACCTCCATAACATCGAATTTTCCTGACGTCTGGTTGGTGCCCACACGTCAGCGCCGTTCATGGGCAGTTAGAATTGAATTCTGATCAATGCGGCAACGAATCGACTCACTCAACCGCTATTCATAATTTCGATTTTTGGTCGCCTTGTGCTGCCGGAGCGAATCGTAGTTGCTGCTTCTTAGCACTTACCGAGTGCCTCAAATAGCTGGGGCATTGGGTCAGGCCATCCTGCCACCGCTGAGGACTCTCTTGCCGAGCAAGTACGCTAGAAGTGGAATTTCAAGAACCCCTGGCAAGGGATCATCTGGTGCGTAAATTGCCGTGGAAAGCGGGGAGCGGACCGAGCGCAGGTAGTCACGCAACGAAAGTCGGCCACGAAGGATTTCGCGGATTGCTGTGGGCGCATCCGTGCTCATGCGCACCCAGCGCACGCCAACCCCCGCCTTCGTCCTCGGTACGGGCTCCCCGACCGTCAGGAGCCACAGCAGGTAGGGATAATCCACCCCCGCGGATGCACAAAGACTGTGCCAGCCCCAAACACGCGGATTGATGTCGAGCAGCTTGAGCTTCCCATCACGCGGGTCCCGTTTGAACTCGACTTCCACGATTCCTGTGTATCGCAGCGCCCGAAGTAGATGAGCAGCGGTGGCTGCGGTTTCTTCGTCGTCTATCGTCTCAACGAAAGTGCTGGCGCGCCCAAAATCCATGGGAATCTGCCGGATCCGCTTGGCAGTAAGTGAAGCAAGCGGCTCGCCGTCCCGGCACAGTGCCGTGTAGGAAAACTGTGACTCTCCTCCGCCGGGAATGACCTCCTGAATCATCAAAGCGCCCGGATCGACGAGTGTCTTAGCCTCGTCGTATCGAGCGAGGAGTTCCTCCGGGGTATCTACCCTCCATGCTTTCGAAGCTGTGAAACGATTGAAGCTTGTGCGATAAGCAGGCTTAAGAATGACCGGGAACTGAAAATCGCCCTCCGCCACTTGGTCGCGGCTTGCGGGGTACAGAGTCCATGGATGGTGCACACCTAACTTTGCGGCGAGGCGATAGGTGAGACGCTTGTCATACAACCATTGCAGAACTTCCCATGGCGCGGTCGTAAGTTGAAAGTGTTCGTTAAGCTTCTGGTGATGTCGCGCAACCAGTGCAGCACCTTCGTCACCCGTGGGAAACAGCAGCCAGTTGCGGATATTTTCTCGCTCAGCCAATCGCACAAGGAAGTTGACACTCTCTTCCTCATCTTGACTGGGCCAGTTTACCGTTCGACGGTTGAAGCGGGACAATGTGGCAAGCAACTGGTCTCCGTGCTGCAGAACCCACACGGGGATTCCGCGGCGCCCGAGGCTGCGAACGACTGCGAGCCCGCGATAATCTGCGTCCATAACCAAGGCCCCGATGCAGCCACTCCTTGGAGATGGTGATTGCAGGATCGTCGACGTGGGCTTCACGTCCAGATCCGCTGTCATAGCTTTGTTCATTGTTCTCGGAATCTCGTTGCTATGCTTGCTAGCCAATGTGGCGGTATAGGACTCTCCCACTTGCTGCCAGCAAGCGATCGGGGATACAAGCGAAAATCGGCCTGGCAAATTTGAGCTTGTGCTTCCAGTGTTCGTGGCTGAGTCCCTTCTGGTTTGGGAGCCGCCAATAGGTCAACTCGCTTCGTTGCGAGCCCCAACGGTCCTTAAAGGTAATCAGCCCGGTGTTGTCGCAATCTGTGCGGCCGAAGTCAAATTTCTGGACTCCGTCCTCCTTCGCATCCTGAATGGCCTTCCAGAACAGGAACGGTATGGCGCCCAAATTGTGAGAACTGGCGTCGGAACCGCCGTACTTGTAGACCATGACGTTGCCGTGCCGCAGAGTCATGATGCTCGCGATGGGACGGCCCGCCTTCGAAGCAACGCGAATTTTGAGCCGGTCGCCAAGGCACGTAACAAGGTTTCGGAACCAATCAATCGGCTGCGGTGGCGCTTGGTGCCGCCTGCGCGTCATGACGATGAGGAGATAAAACTGCTTCAGAAGCGCTTCCGATCTTCCCTCTTCGTAAAATAGTCCCTCGCGTTCACCGCGCCGAATCTTTCTTTGAATCGAGTCCTTTTGAAGCTTTCCAAAAAGATCACCGAGAGCAGGCCCAAGATCCAGCTCATGGAAGCAGAACGAGTGGCTCCTCTGCATGCTGGTCCCCGGCATCAGGTTCGTATGCAGCGGGCGGAGTTCGACGTACTTCAACTTTTCTCTGTCGAGTGCGCATTGCAAAGATTCAAAGATTTCCTTGCCTTCCTCGAGGCCCTCTACGAGAGGCTCGCAGTGGTCGGTAAATGGCAGAGAGACAAGCCTATCCCCGGTCAGCCAACTGCTGACACGACACAAGGGAATGCCATTCGCCAAGGGCCTTCCCGGAACGGAGGTTGTGTAGACGACGGGTTCATATCCATAGGTGCGTTGTAGTGCTTCCAGCCAGCTCGGTGTATGAAAAACGGAAGCCCGCGGATGCCCTTCGACAAAACCTGGCCATCGCGGATCGTGCAGCGGATTCAACGTGTAGACTTGCAGGAAAACCTCACATGTGCACTAAAGCCCGGCAAGAATGTATCCGGATGATGTCGGCGAAGGGTCAATCTGTTTCGCATCATTCGCTTTCCGCATCCCGCTCACCAAACTCGCGCCAAAGGCAGGACAGTGTGGCTCGATGACCTCTGGCCGATCCCGCGGTTCGAATGCATCAGCAAGCCCCAGCTAAAACTGTAGAATCTTGGGCCTCTGGATTTGTCATTGCCACGTTTGCTTCACTCAACAACGTGGACATTGCAAGAAGCATCCAGGCCTGGGCCCATCTCATATACGGAGTTCGAATGGTACAAAGGCGAAGGACGCGATAGTAAAAGAAGCCGCGCTCATCCCACATGTGATTCATGGCCCATTGGAATACCGAGCGCGCCAGTTCGACATTGCTCGGGTCGAGGTTTTTGAGCGCAAGGAGAGTAATGATACTCTGCGCCACAGAATGGATGTCCACAGGGTACGTGCGGTTATGGAAGTATCTGGGCGCGCCATCTTCGCGAAAAAAGTGGGCTCGGTAAAACTCCAGCCCGCGCCGGATGTGCGATTCAAACTCAGTTGTTCCAGCATAGCGACCAATGGACTGCAGCGCGCAAAGGTTATAGCCGGTATGGAAGTTGTCAATCCATCGTTGTGACAGCCCCTCCCCGTAGTCCCACGAACCGTCTGCGTGCTGCATGGCTGCCGAATAGCGCGCAGCCTTAAGCGCCGGACCTAGGAACTTCCTTTCGTTAGTGTGGTGGTACACACGGCACAACAAGGCCGCTCCAAGGAAATTTGCGTTGGGTACTTGATTCCGAAGAGCGGGAAGAGGATAGCTAAAACCGGCAATCGACTTACCGTCGGTCCAATAGAGCTCGTCCAGGATGTACTGGGCCGCGCTTATCGCCATGCCCAGACATCGTCGGTCCTGGCGTTGCTCATGAGCATCTAAAAGCGCGTTACCGACAAATGCGGTGCACACCAGATTGGGCGCTCCTCTAGGCACCACGATTGTTCGTGTCTGCCAAGGAAAACTGTATCCCCAGCACCAGTGAGGAACTCCTTGCGACCGGAGCGCGATCAACCGTTCGATCATCGGCTCGACCAAGTCTCCGGCCTTAACCACTCTCATTCTAGAGAGTTTGAGGAACGCCGACAAAAATAGGGCGATGGCTTTGGGATTCTGGGTCTTTGGAATGCCTAACAACGTGCGAATATTGATTGGACTTCGCTTCAAAGCTTGCGTTAAGACAAGCCGAGGAAGTCGCGAATTGAGGAATGGCAGGGCCGTAAAAACGCGCGCGTTCACAGCGTCGTACGGGTCGTACCCCGCCCATTCGTTGGCCTGACAATAGGCCAAGAGCTTCAGGATCTTAGCATCCAAGTAATCGTCTAAAGACATCTATCGGTCTACGAGCAGGAGGATCGGACTTCATGCGGCACGGCGTTGGGCACAAGGGATGGTCGATAAGAGGCCTTTTCGTAGTGGCTGCGAACCAAGATGTCGATGATGCGCGCACCGGCTCGCCCGTCCCAGTTCTTCGGCACGCCGCTGTCTTTGTTCCTACCTAATTGACGGCGGATAGCGTCCCTGATGGCGTCTGATTTCGTCCCCGCAATCGTATTTGTTCCCCTCTCAATTGTAACGGGCCTTTCCGTGTTTTCTCTGACGGTGACGCAGGGAATCCCGAGGATTGTTGTTTCTTCCTGGATGCCGCCCGAGTCAGTCACGACCAGCGCGGCGTGTTTCATCAAGCAAAGAAAGTCCAAATAGCCCAGTGGGTCAGTGAGGAGTATGCCATCGCGCCAGTTTCCGGAACCTGGCGCATTTCCATTTTGTTTCTTGGCACTCCCGCCGAGGTTGAATTCGAATCCGAATTCCCTGATTCGCTGCCGGGTTCGAGGATGCACGGGAAAGACGATGGGGCAATCCGTTGCCAGTTCCTCCAACCCTGCAATGATGTTCCGAAAGACATCTCGATTATCCACGTTGGACGGCCGATGTAACGTCAGCAGTGCATATCGCGAGCCAGAGTTGGCCCCTCCGTTCTTCCCTGCCTCGCGTGCAAGCGCTAACTTCTCCAGAATGGTCGATGCTTCAGCCTTCTCCTTGAAATGAAGCAGGGAGTCGATCATGGTATTGCCGACGAAGTGGATTTTATCAGCCGAGACACCTTCATTACGGAGATTCTGAAGCCCACTCTCTTCTGTCACAAAGAGCAAGTCAGAAACATGATCGGTAAGAATGCGGTTGACCTCTTCGGGCATCGACCGGTCGAAGGAGCGTAAGCCCGCTTCCACGTGGGCGATCACTGGCCGCGAGCCATCTGAATCAAAGGAAATCTTAGCGGCAACCAAGGCGCAAGCAATCGTCGAATTCACATCGCCAACGACCACCACTACATCGGGCTTCTCGGCAATCAACACCTCCTCAAACTTCCTCATGATTTCCGCAGTTTGGGCCGCATGCGATCCGGAACCTACACCAAGATGAATATCCGGCTTGGGGAGATTAAGATCATTGAAGAAGGACCCGGACATAAGCTCGTCGTAATGTTGACCAGTGTGGACAAGGATGTGCCGAATCGTTTCGGCCTGTGATCCCGCCCGGTCGGGGGAACCTGCTACGAGCCGCCCGTTATGTTTGTCGACTGCTGCGATGATTGGCGCCACCTTCATGAAATTGGGACGCGCGCCGACAACCGTAAGAATTTTCATGCCCCCAGCCTCAGAGTGTTGCATCCTGTGCCCTCACCTTTCCATTGCCCTTCGCTCAGTGGCCACTTCCACGTCGTTCGAAAGCAGTTGCCGTGACTCTGTGCTCGCGACAATCTGCTCCACAATTCTGCTGAGTGCCGCTGACTGACTGTTCTGCGGACTCGCAGGGCGCTCTCGCCGCACCGGCAGAACCCTGGTTTGCAAATCTTCAACGCTTTCAAGAAGGATTAGCCGGCCTGTCTTGCTCAGATACTGATCGACGGCACCTATCTTGCCTCGAAAGATGCTGTAAACAGGAACTCCCAGTGACGCCGCCTCCCTGTTCATCGTGCCGCCCCCACTGATGACGAGGTCCGAATGCCAAATCAGGTTGAGACCATCCACGACTTTCTCCGGGATGCGCATCTTGCCGTCGGAGAAAAGGTCAGGCCAGCGCTCCCGTAACCACTTCCCCTGCTTCTCATTCCGGGGAAGCGCCACAAGTTTCAGTTCGGGCTTCTTACTTAGATACTCAACTGCAGCTTCGAAGAGTTGGTCACTTTGTGGATTGTGATAGTGGGCCTCACTCGCCGGAGGGCGCAGGGTCACCACGATATCCTCTTCCTGGAGTCCGAGCTGGGACCTGATGCTAGGGTCTGGAACAAACCGGGGGACGTAAACGTCTTCCTTGATACCTGGATATTTCAGGTTGCGACTCGGATTCCATGGGAGGGTTCCATCCGGAATCACTTCCGGGCGCATATGCCAGGTGGGATAGATAAACACCCAGCCGGTTGCAAACTCATAGTCGCCCAAGAAAAAAGATGGAATCCTGCAAAGGATAGACGCAATCAATTGGGCGCGTGAGCAATGGGATACGGCTAAGTCCGGCTTTTCCCTCAGAATCGTGGGAATCAGCTGCAACGCACGAAAGCACAACCCTGCGACCTTGCGGATTTTGCTTTTTCCGGAGTGACGGCCGACAAGCTTGTAGTTCAGATGAAAAAGGTCCGCCAGTTCGCGCACCTGAAAACAATCGCGGGCGGTGACCACGACCGAATAATTACGCGTCTGGAGCTCTTCAATGATAGGGGCAAAAAACGGAACGTGGGGTGAGTTGTCCAAATCAATCCAGATCTTTCCTTTGACGCGCGCCGCGGGAAATCTTTCTACCTTTGCCGGCCGCGGGCTTGGAGTTAATACCGGGATCGGGGTTTTGGAATTCATGGCGGAATTCAAGGGTCGATTCCCCTTGGAAGCGTGAATCGTCTCAGTCAGCACAGCCCTCAGGCGCAGCAGCTGGCTGCAAATTCGGATTCCCGATGCCAGCAGTCACTCCCCAAAGCAAATTAGTCAGTTCTTGCACAATTACCTTCTGCTGCTGAGGTTCGAGCTGCGGATACATTGGCAGCGACAAAATCTCCGTCGCTGCCTTTTCCGTGACCGGAAAATCACCCACTTTGTACCCCATCGCCGCATAGGCCCTCTGAAGGTGAAGAGGTGTCGGGTAGTGGATCTGCGTTGTGATGTTGGCTTGGGCGAGACGCGAGTGAAGCTGATCCCGGTTCTTCACGCGGATCACGTAGAGGTGATAGACAGCCTTGTTTAGGGGAGATTCGTGCGGGAGGATGATTTTGTCAATCTTCGACCGAAACAACTCGCCGTACCGACGCGCACATGTGCGGCGTTTTTGGTTCCACTCTGCTAAATGCTTGAGTTTAGCCCGCAGAATCCCAGCTTGGATTGCATCCAATCTGCCGTTGTATCCCTCTATTTCGTGGCTATACTTTTGCGCTTGACCGTGGTCGCGCAGCATCCGAACTTTCCCCGCGAGCTTTGGATCGTTCGTCGTGACTGCACCAGCCTCCCCGCAAGCGCCCAGGTTTTTTCCAGGATAGAAGCTGAAAGCAGCCGCCAAGCCCATCGACCCCGCCTTCTTCCAGCGACCCTCTTTTCGAGAATAATAGGTCGCCCCGTGAGCTTGACAAGCGTCTTCGATTACAAACAACTTGTGTCGTTCTGCGATCTCCAGGATTGGGTCCATGTCCGCCATCTGGCCGTACAAGTGCACGGGGACGATCCCCGTAATTGGACTTCCCGTCTTCCGATTCAATACTTTTCCAGTCCCGCGGTCGAGGCAGCATTGCGTTTCAAAGTATTCGTGGAGCCTTCGCGCATCCATGTTGTAGGTGCGCTCCTCAATATCCACGAAGTCTGGCCGCGCCCCGGCCTGGGAAATCGCCTCTGTGGTCGCGATAAAGGTGTTCGGAACTGTAACAACAGTATCACCCGGCTGCACTCCGGCGGCGATCAGGGCAAACCTCAGGGCGTCGGTCCCGTTGCCTACGCCCACGCAATGCCCAGCTTCGGAAAACTCTGCAAACTCCCGTTCGAACTCCTCCACTATCGGCCCGCCAACGAATCCAGCCGTTTTCAGCGCGCTTCGGAAGACCGAGACAAGTTCCTCTTCTAGTTCCTGGTGAGGCGTCACCAAGTCCAAGAAAGGAATTCTGCCGTTGCCGTTTATGATGCTACCCTCAGTTCTGGCGCGACCAACCGACGCAGCTTTGCTGGATTCCCAGCCACGATGGCATTGTCAGGCACGTCGCGAGTTACGACACTGCCTGCACCGACTAAAGCATTTTCGCCAATAATTACATTCGAAAGGATCGTCGCACCGGAACCAATAGAGGCACCTTTTTTCACTAGCGTTGACTCTACTTTCCAGTCCTCTTCGGATTGAAGCTCGCCTTCCGAATTGGTGGCACGCGGATAAGCGTCATTGATGAAGGTTACGCCGTGGCCCACGAAGACATTGTCTTCAATGGTCACCCCTTCGCAAACAAAAGTATGGCTCGAGATTTTGCAATTCTTCCCGATTCTGGCGTTCTTCTGAATCTCTACGAAGGCGCCTATCTTCGTGCGGTCGCCAACTTCGCAGCCATAGAGATTGATGAATTGGGAGAGCTTCACATCCTTTCCCAACTGCACATCGGGAGCGATACAGTGGTACTTGTTCATAGGGAGACGACCCTTCCTCGCCCCTGCAGCGATAGATCGGCCGCCTCCAGAATCTTGACCACCCGCAAACCCGCTGCCCCATCATTCAATGGCGTTCGGTCGTTCAGAATGCAGTTGATGAAGTATTCAAGCTCGACCTTCAGCGCCTCAGTCTGTTCGATTTTTGGCGCGTAAACATCTCCAGAGCGATAGCTCACCAGCAAATCGTATACGCCTCGCCCATTCGTCATCTGCACGCCTTTATCGTAGACTTTGATTTTTTCATCGGCCTCAAGGTCATTCCACACCAGCATCTTTTTCTCGCCGCCGATCAGCGTCTTTCGAACCTTGACCGGAGAAAGCCAGTTCACGTTGATGTGCGCGATCACGTCATGCGGAAAGTAGACGGTAATGAAAGCCACGTCCGCCAGACCGTTCAGATGCCTCCCGCCCGTTGCAACGACGGCTTCCGGCTTCGCCCGGATGACGTAATCCATGATGGACAAATCATGGGGCGCGAGATCCCACACGACGTTTACGTCGTGTTGGAAGAGGCCCAGATTCACGCGCGTCGAATCAAAGTAGTAGAGATCCCCCAAGGTGCCATCGTCGACGAGTTCCCGGATCTTCCTCACTGCGCCGCTGAACAGAAACGTGTGATCCACCATGATCTTGAGTCTTTTGCGATCCGCCAACTCGATTAGCTCCTCGGCTTGTTGCGGCGTTGACGTGAACGGTTTTTCGACAAACACGTGTTTGCCGTTTTGCAAAGCTTCTTTGGCCAACTCGAAATGCGTCCAGACCGGAGTAACCACGGCGATGGCGTCGATTTGAGTCGAAGTTAGAAGTTCCGAGTAGTCTGTCGTTAGTTCGACACCCGGATAAACTCGGCTTACGCGTCGAAGTGCGTCTGAATTCTTGTCGCAGATTGTAACGAGTTGGCAATTTTCGAGACTTTGCAGATTCCGGACTATATTCGGACCCCAGTATCCGTAACCGATGACACCGACACGAACGAGATTAGACGGACTTTGGTGCGCGTAGGATTTCAACCTCTTGGAAATCTCCGGTGCAGTTGTTCGTGGAAAGCTATAGCGAAGGGGATCTGTTTGGGTTGCCATTAAGTATTCTCCAAAAAAACCAGGTATTGTCGTTCTCGTTGGCGTTCTAGAAGCGTTCTGACCGTCAACTCTGGGCGTGAAGGGTGAAAATCCGACTCCATCTCGAAAGCGCCTCAGTAAGCGCCGGCCCCGAAGAGAACTGCCCGTGGGGTTTGCAATAGGATCTTGATGTCCAGCCAAAGCGACCACGTTTTCGCATAATGGAGATCCAGACGAACCATGTCGTCGAATTTGAGCCTGCTGCGACCACTCACCTGCCAAAGCCCTGTAATTCCCGGCTTAGACTCCAGTATGCGACGCCGATGCCAGACCTGGTAACCTTCCAGCTCGTAAGGGATCGGAGGGCGCGGCCCGACAAGAGACATGTCGCCCTTTAGCACGTTAATGAACTGAGGAAGTTCGTCCAAGCTGCTCTTCCGTAGAAACCTCCCGACACGGGTGACACGCGGATCGCTCTGGATTTTGTAAACGGCATTCTGGGCATGGCTAGCTTGGGCCGGATCCGCTTCTCCAGCGATGAACCGCTTCACATATTCGCGGTGAATCTGCACATCGTTGTCGCACTTCATAGATCGGAATTTCAAGAACGTAAAACGTGAGCCGTACCGGCCCACCCTCTCTTGATTAAACAGGATTGGTCCCTTGGAAGTGAGCTTGATCGCTAGGGAGATGAGCACAAATAGCGGACAGCAAAGGATTAGAGCAGCCAAGCTTCCCATGATGTCCATCGACCTCTTCACAAAATGAGAGAATTTCCTCTCCTCATCTCTTTCGAACAAGTCCTCATAAAGCTCCGAGTTTGCTAACTGGCCGACACTACATTTGTCCTCCTTCTCCGGGAAGAAGTGGAACGAGAAGTGAATTTGATCGAGCTGTTCCGGACTCCAATTGGAACGCAATGAATCGATCACTTCGGCGGGTTTCAAGATTTCCAGCGCTTTCCGGCTGTCTTCGCTGACCTCCGTGAAAATGACCCCCAGTATCGCGTCCTCTCGATACCACCCAGCAAGATCGGTTTCTCTTGTGGAATTGGAGACTGCCAGCACTATTTCGGAGAGCGCTCTTTTGCTTTGATTCCTCTGTAGAATACCTTCTGCATGGACCAGCATTAGCAGAATGCACCTGCCGGAACGCTCCGCTCTTTTCCGTTCCCAACAGACAATCTTCCGGAACGTGTCCTCGGCAAGGACTTCATGGCGGCGCCGGCTCGAAGAAACACGCAGTCGGAAAACGAACTTGGGGAGGATCGAAGAATTGGACACATCTCTCAACCCATTTACCATCGAGTTGTTTATCCTTTTCTTTTGGACTTGTAGCGCTTGATGCTTTGTGCCCCTGCCGGGCACGCCGATGGATTACATCAATTGAGAATTGGCATTGATCGGTCAGGCCTCGCCTCAATTGCAACGGGCCTTGCCGGCAGCGCGCTGCCTACCCAGCTACGATTAATTTCGACTGCCACCGAGCGCTGCAAGAGGCTAACGGAGAGTACGAGCTTCAATCCCGACTTGATTTTCACTATGATTCCGGTCATTCCTCGCAGAGGCCCGTCCTCGACACGCACCACGTGCCCGACTTCCAGATACGGCCACGGCATTGTCGAAAGCCCACTCTTCCCTGCGCGCTGGATGGCGGCGATTTCCTCTTCCTCGACGGGAATCGGTGTTTTGCCCACGCCCACGATTTGAATGACCCCCGGAGTCATCAGCACGGGCAAGCGATTCTGGGGGTTCATCCGGCAGAAGAGATATCCTGGAAACAGCGGCACTTCGATTTCTTTCATGCGATCGGACCAGCGTCGCATGTACTTGCTGGTCGGCAAAAAGCACTGATAGCCTGCGTTTTCCAGCAGCAGGTTCGCTGTCTTCTCTCTGTTTGTTCTGACCATGACCGCGAACCAAGGCCACTGTTGATTGCTATTACCCATGTTGACTCCCTTTGAGAAGCTACCGCCGTTGGAGTCCCAAGATTCGGAGGACCCGGAATCGGCAAAGGCCTAAGGTCCCCTGAACGTGTCTGCTAGCTCAAGCCAGCTTCGTTCACGAGGGGAAAACTTGGCCCGTGCGGAACCGTAACAGATGCCAAATCCCTTCAACAATCCGGTCTTGACCTTAAATATCGGGTGGACAATTCCGGAAGAACGGAGGAATCGGTAGTTCATGGCATTTCTGCGACTTGAAAGATCACAATTCGTCATCCACGTCCTGTTCGTCCTGGATTCGGGTATTCCCCTGACTCCATTTCCGTGATTCAACTGATTGCCTCCCGCACAAGCGCTTGAATATCCTTGTGCGCATGCAGCCCACGGCGGGAAAGACCTTAAGACCTTGAGACAATGAGATAACTTGACGTCATGCTCTTTGACTCCCCAGCTTACTTCCTCTTTCTGATACCAGTTGTGCTGTTCTACTGGCGTCTCACACATCGCGCCCAAAATATTTTCCTTCTCCTGGCTAGCTATTTTTTCTACGGATGGTGGGATTGGCGATTCCTCGCTCTCATGATTGGCAGCACTACGGCGGATTTCCTGATCGCACAGAAGATCGCACCCGGCCGCTCGGACCCCAATCGGAAAAAATGGTTTATCTTTTCGCTTATCCTGAACTTCACGATTCTTGGCGTTTTCAAATACTTTGATTTCTTCGCGGGATCGTTCGTTGGGGCGCTTGACAAACTTGGATTCCACAATATTCCGTTGCCCTTAATTCGAATCCTTCTCCCGCCCGGAATTTCCTTCTACACATTTCAAGAAGTCGCCTATATCGTGGACGGCTATAAGGGGAGAATCGAAGCTTCCAGGTCTTTCTTCGATTATGGTCTCTTCAT
>Ga0210407_10002045_pt1 | contig 17809 bp, 14 predicted proteins | sample IncBWC27MmetaG_FD_150860 | JGI IMG/M metagenome (GOLD analysis project Ga0210407, IMG submission 150860) | Forest soil microbial communities from Barre Woods Harvard Forest LTER site, Petersham, Massachusetts, United States - Inc-BW-C-27-M | ecosystem: Environmental > Terrestrial > Soil >...
AGCCGAAACGATCGCGAGGCCGAGTCCGGTGCCGCCTTTTTTGCTCGAATAGTAGGGCTCGAAAATTCGGGTACGCAGGCGCGGGTCGATGCCGGGGCCGTTGTCCGCGACCGCGAGGGTGACGATGGTATCGTCGGCGCGGCGTAGGCTTGAGACCTCGATACGCGGGCGGTCGCCGTTGTGATTGAAGGCGGTGACGGCGGCGACGGCGTTGTCGAGCAAGTTCACGAGCGCGCGCTTCAATGCTTCGCGATCGATCGGGATTAGGGGCACTGACTCGTCGAGGGCGATCGCGAAATCGACATTGGAATTGGCGGCGCGAAAATTGGCGACGGTCTCGCTCGCGAGCGCATTGATGTCGCCGGGAACCGGATTCAGATGGGGCATCCGGGCGAAGGCGGAGAACTCGTTGACGAGGCGTTTCAGATCTTCGACCTCGCCGATAATGACGCGAGTGCATTCCTCGACCAACGCGGATTCGGTGCCCGGGCGCGAGCCGAGTTGGCGGCGGAGGCGTTCGGCAGAGAGCTGGATCGGGGTCAGCGGATTTTTGATTTCGTGCGCGATGCGGCGCGCGACCTCGCGCCACGCTTCCATCCGCTCGACCTTCGCGATCTGGCTGACGTCTTCGAAGAAGAGCACGGTTCCGGCGGGCGCGATCGGAGTGTCGCCGAGCGGGCTCGCGGTCATCATGAGTTCCATCTCGGCGCCGGCGACCTCGAGCTTGACGGTCGAGCGGGCCTCCCGCGGGCGCATCGCGGAGGCAAACAGATCGTCCAGCGAACGCGCCAGCGACGCGGGGAACGCGGCCTGGTAGTTGCGGCCGATCACGCCGGCGCTGTCGAGGCCGAGCAGGCGTTCGGCGCACGGATTGATGGTCGTGATGACGCCATCGTGGTCGAGGCCAACGACTCCCGCGGACACATTGCGGAGCAGCGTCTCGGTGTACTGGCGGCGGCGCTCGAGTTCGGCGCCGGAGCTGCGCAAGTCGGCAGTCATCTGGTTGAAAGAATCGACGAGCTGGCCGATCTCGTCGTCGCCGACTGCGGGAATGCGGAAGTTGAGATCGCCGTGAGCTACTGCCTGGGTGCCGCGCGCGAGCAGTTTGATCGGGCCGGTGATCCCGCGCGACAAAAATATCCCGAACCAGCTTGCCAGCGTCACCACGACCAGGCCGATCAGCACCAGCGTGATCAGGTAGCTGTTCATGAGCGGCTGGCGAAGAATCCGCAGCTGAAAGTAATCTTCCGAAACGCGCGAGATGTCGGTCGCGCTGGTGGCGAGGCTCTTGGGCAGGTAGTAGTCCACGAGCACGGCGCCGAGGACGTTGTCGGTTTCGTCGGAGACGAAAATCGGCGCGGAGCCGCGCACCACGTCGGCGTTGCCGAGCCGATCGGTGCGAGTGAGCGCCTGACCTTTCAGGGTCTGGGAGATAATCGGCGAATCGGGCGAGGCGCCGATGCCGGTGGGAGTCTTGGGAGTAATATCTATAAGCAAAAGTTTGCGATCGGCGGAGAAGACCTCGATGGTGCCGAGGTTGTATTCCTGCTGGCGCTTGGCGATGAACTTTTTCAGGTCGTCGCGTTTTTGCGGCGCGAGCAATCCTTGCAGGGCGATCTGTCCGGCGAGTTCGCGCGCGAAGTGCGATGCATTGTTGGCCGAGTTCAAGTAGTAGGTCCTGGCGATCTCGAGCGAGTCGTCGAGAATCTGCTCGTACTCGGGGTTGAACCAGCTGTTGATTTGTTCGTGCAGAAATACGCCGGAGACATAGAGCAGGAAGGCGCTCGGGATCAACGCGACGGCGATAAATCCCGCGACCAGGCGGACCTGGAACTTGGAGCCTATGAGTCCGCGGCGGCGCTCGAAAATAACTTTGGCGAGATTTCGGCCGACCAGGAACAGCATCAGGCCGAGCAGAAGGAAGCTCAGGTTGAAGAGCGAGATGACGGCGAGGTTGGAGACCAGCGAGGTGTGTCGGGTGAGCGGCGGCAGCTCGGTCTGCGCGAGTACGAACGCGACCAGCGTCGCGCCGGCCACGCCGACCGCGATCAGCTCGCGGCGGCGGCGCTTGCGCTCTACGAGCCGACGCGGGCTCTGGATTGGTTTCGCGGCCACGTCATCGCCTCATCAGCAATCTAACCTCTACCCCCTTATTCAGCGCCGATTGTACAAGACGGCGCGGTGCAGAAATACGGGGCGGGATTGCCTACATTCTGTGCTCCGGCTGTGTTATCAGGACGGCATGAGCAATAGCCAACGACCACCATTCATCATTGAGGCTGCGGCGTGTCCTGAGACGCGGCATCATTATCCGAACAGCGACGAGTACATGGGCTATAAACGGAGCATCGGCCAAGCGGCGGGCCTTCGAAAGATCGGCTTGCACCTGATGCGATTGCCACCCGGAGTGCGAAGCTCGTGGCCTCATGCCGAGGAGAAAGAAGAAGAGTTCGTTTACGTGCTCGAAGGTGAGGTGGACGCGTGGATCGACGGCGATGTTCACGCGATGCGGGCGGGAGACTTTGCGGCCCTACCCGCGGGCACCGGCATTTGCCATTGCTTCATCAACAACAGCGAGCGCGACGCGACGATTCTGGTCGGAGGCGAGGCCTCGAAGCCCGACAACCGGATCTTCTATCCGATGCATCCGCAGCGCCGCGGTGATCTGCCGCCAAGCGAATGGTGGGACGACATTCCGAAGCGGAGCATGGGGCCGCATGACGGCATGCCCGACGCGCTTCGACGCCGCAAGTAATTGCTCAGGCGCTATGCGTGTGCGTGGGCGCCTGCTTTGGCGCCGGCGGCCTCGCGCGCGGCGTGGGTCTCCTTGATTATCTTTTCCGCGACTGGCGCGGGTGCTTCCTCGTAGTGCGAGAAATGCTGCTCGAACGAGCCGCGTCCCGAAGTGATCGAGCGCAAGTCGGGCGCGTACTTGAGGACCTCGGACATCGGCACCTGCGCCTTGATCACCTGGCCACTGCCCTTGCTGTCCATCCCGAGGACTTTGCCGCGGCGCGAATTGAGGTCGCCGATTACGTCGCCCATGCATTCGTCGGGACACGCGACTTCGATCGCGACGATCGGTTCGAGAATGATGGGGCGGGCTTTTTCGAGTGCGGCTTTGAAGCCCATCGAGGCCGCAATCTGGAACGCCATGTCCGACGAGTCGACGTCGTGATAGCTGCCGTCGAAAACGGTGACCTTGATATCGACCAGCGGATAGCCGGCGAGGTGCCCTTCGACGAGCGTGTTGCGGACGCCCTTCTCAACCGACGGGATGAAGTTGCGCGGGATGACGCCACCGACGATATTGTCGACGAACTCGAAGCCCTTGCCGCGCGGCATCGGCTCGACCTTGAGCCAGCAATCGCCGTATTGGCCGCGGCCGCCGGACTGGCGCTTGTATTTGCCCTGCGACTCAGCGCGGCCCTTGATGGTTTCCTTGTAGGGAACCTTGGGCGCCTGAAGTTCAACGTCTACATTAAATTTTCTGCGGAGCTTTTCGACCGTCATTTCGATATGCATCTGGCCGGTGCCGGACAGAATGATGTCGTGAGTCTGTGGATCGCGATGCATCTCGAGTGCGAGGTCCTCTTCGATCAGCTTCTGCAGTGCTGACGAAGACTTCTCCTCGTCGCTCTTGGTTTTGGGATGAATCGCGAAGGAGATGACGCCGGCCGGGCGCGTTAACGGAGGCATCACGAGCACTGGCGCTTTCTCGTCGGACAACGTGTCGCCGGTGGTGGTGTCCTTCAACTTGGCGACCGCGACGATCTCGCCGGCGATCGCGAGCGCGAGCGGGGTCTGCTTCTTGCCCTCGAGCCGGAGCAACTGGCCGAAGCGTTCCTTCGATTCACGGGTGGAGTTGAGAAGGGAGCCGTCGCTGTGCGCGCTCCCCGAGATGATGCGAAAGATCGAGAGCTTGCCGGCGAAAGGATCGATCACCGTTTTGAATACCAGGGCCGCGAAGGGCGCGGCTGGATCGGCGGCACGACTCACGGGCTCGCCGGAAACTGGATTTTGGCATTCCACGGGCGGGCGCTGGTTCGGCGCGGGCAGAAAGTTGCTGATGGCGTCGAGCAGCGGCGCGATGCCGATATTCTTGGCACCCGAACCGCAGAACACCGGCGTGATCGTGCCGTCGATCACGGCGGCATGAAGCGCGGCAAGCACTTCGGCGTCTTCGAGGGTTCCCTTGTCGAGGTACTTTTCGAGCAGAGCGTCGTCGGTCTCGGCGACCGCCTCGAGGAGCGCATTGCGCGCGGCCTCGGCGCGAGTCTTGAGTTCCGGCGAGAGTTCTTCCTCCTTGAACTTGCCCGAGTTGTCGGCGTAGCTGAGCGCCTTCATCGCGAGCACGTCGACGATTCCCTTGAAGCCGAGCTCTTCGCCAACCGGCAGGGTCATCGCGACCGCGCGTGCGCCGAGAAATTTTTCAAGATCCTTGAGCGCGGCGTCGAAGCTGGTCCGCTCGCGATCGAGACGCGAGACAAAAGCTATCCGTGGAAGCTTCAGATCGGCGGTGGCGGCCCAGATTTTTTCGGATTCAACCTTGGTGTCGGAGCCGGGGCTGATCAGAATCACCACGCCGTCAACGGCGCGCAGAGTGGTTATCGTTTCGGGCAGGAACGCGCTGTAGCCGGGAGTGTCGGCGAGAATTACTTCGGTCTTTTTCCAGTTGAGATGGTGAAACGCGGAGCTGATCGAAATGTGATGTTTGTTTTCTTCGGGCTCGAAGTCCATCAAGGCGGACCCGTCGTCGGGGCGGCCCAGCCGGTTGGTCGCGCCGGCAGTGAAGAGCATCGCGTCGGCGAGTTGCGTTTTGCCGGTTCCGCCCTGGCCGACGATTGCGATAGTTCTAAGCCGTCCGATTTCCTCCACAGCCATAGCGACTACCTCTCTCCGAAGCCTCGCGCGAGAGAGCGGCGCCGATTCGAGAGCGCCGCGCCTCGATCGAAGCAGTTTATTTCGTGAAGATCACATATAGCTTAATCGCACAGATCGCTCACTCACACATAGAGCTATTCGTACGCGCCCTCGACACTCACCTCACCGGCGACAATCCGCTCGACGCGCTCCCCGATGTCTAGCAGCAGCGCGCCTCCGGCGTCGATGCCCTTTACGACGCCCGATTCGCGCCGGTCGCCGACGACGATCGAGACCCGCTTGCCGGTCAGCGCCGAGTAACGTTCCCACATCGGGCGTACCGCGTTGAAGCCGCGGGTCAGGGTTTCCATATAGCGGGAGTCGAGGAGATTAAAAAGCGAATCGGCAATCGCGATACGGTCGCAAGGATGGCCGGTGGCGATGCGCATCGACGTCGCCTTGTCGCGAAGCTCGGCGGGAATGTCGTCGGCAGAGAGATTGATATTGAGGCCGATGCCCAGCAGGACGCAGTTGAGACGGCCTTGCGCGTCGGTCACGGCCTCGGCGATGATGCCTCCGGCCTTGCGTCCGCGCAGCCATACGTCGTTGGGCCACTTGAGCGCGACGATGCCGACCGCGTCGCGCTCAAGCGCCTGCGCGGCGGCGACACCGGCAACAAGACTCAACCTCGGGACGTCGGCAAGAGGGATCGGCGGGCGCAGAATTATAGTGGCGTAAAGATTTACGCCCGCGGGCGAATGCCACGTGCGGCCCATCCGGCCGCGTCCCGCGGTCTGCAACTCGGCAATTACGACGGTGCCCTGATCAGCGCCGGCGGCGGCATGTTCGCGGGCAGCGTTCTGGGTGGAATCGATCTCGTCGAAATAATGAATGCGCCAACCGATCCGGCCCGGGTCACCGCGTTCGATCGCGAGGTAGGGATTTTTCGGCGGTTTGGATGATGCAGGCAAAACTTCTCCTGCGAGACGCTACATGGCTTCGATTCTCATGCTGATATCGACAGCGCGGGCTGAATGAGTCAACGCGCCGACGGAGATTAGATCGACGCCGGTTTCGGCGATTGCGCGAACGGTGTCGAGAGTCACGCCGCCGGAAACTTCGAGGGTGACTCCCCGCGCCATCGTGCGCGCGTTGTGGATGTCCTCGAGCGGCATGTTGTCGAGCAAGATAGCGTCGGCACGGGCTTTGACTGCTTCGTCCACCTGAGCCAGCGTCTCGCACTCGATCTCGATCTTGAGCGTATGCGGCGCGAGTCGGCGCGCGCTTTCGATCGCCTTTGTGACCGAGCCGGCGGCGGCGATGTGGTTCTCCTTGATCAGCACTCCGCTGTCCAAGCCGTGACGATGATTGTGCCCGCCGCCGACGCGGACCGCGTACTTCTCGACGATGCGCAGACCAGGGTGAGTTTTGCGAGTATCGATGATCTTCGCGGAGGTGCCCGCGATCGCATCGACGAACATGCGAGTCGTCGTCGCGATACCGGACAGGAGCTGAATGAAGTTCAGCGCGGTGCGCTCGCCGGTGAGGAGTCCAGCGAGCTTGCCCTCGACGTCGGCGAGGGTGTCGTTCGCATGGAGCTCGGCGCCTTCCGGCGCGAGCTTGACGATGCGCGGCTCGGCGCCGGTCATCCGCATCACGGGCTCGAGGAAGATGCCGCCGGCGAGAATCATGCGCGGTTCTTTGACACTGATTCGCGCGCGGCCCATCTGTCCCGGCGCGACGGTCGCGGCGGTGGTGACATCGCCCTGCCCTACGTCCTCAGCAAGCGCGCGCTTGATGAGTTCGGTGGGATCGAATTGCCGGAACAGTTCCATCAAACCACTGCTGCGTCCAATTGCTGTATCTGGTCTTGCAGTCGCTGGCTTTGCGCCTTCAATTCCTGAGAGCGCGCCCTCACACTCTCAACAGTCTCTGCGTCGGCTTTCTGCATGAATTTTGAATCATTGAGCCGTGCTTCATGTTGGGCCGAGTGTTTGAGAACTTCTGCTAGATCCTTCTGGAGCTTCTCCCTTGTCCGTCGGTAGTCGAACTCGGGCGGTACTCTAATTCCTATGTCCGCCCAAGGTAGAGAGATGAGGACGATACCCTCTCCCGAATGTTGCACCTTTTCGACGTTCCCTAGTTTGGCCAGAACCTTCGCGTAGTTCATCCAGACATAAGTCTCGTCAAGACGCCCGTGGTGTATGATGACGCCGTCGACGCGCTGGCCCGGATGCCATCCGAGTAGTGAGCGCATCGAGTTAATCGCTTCGGTTGCCTCGATGCAGTGATCCATCGCGGTTTCTTCCAGCGGCGAAAGCGGATTTGTCGCCGACGCTCCGGGATACTTCGCGATAGGTAGGTGCGGCGCGAGGTTTGGCTCGTCGATGTACGGACGGATCACCTGCCAAATCTCTTCGGACACGAAGGGCATGAATGGATGCAGCAATCGGAGCATCTTGTCGAAGACGTTGATCAGCACCCAGCGCGCGCCAGACTGGCGGTCGCCGCCGCTCTTTAGCGGCTCCTTGGAGAGTTCGATGTACCAGTCGCAGAACTCGTGCCAGATGAACTGGTAGAGGCGCATCGCGGCGAGGTTGAATTCGTAGGCGTCGATGGCGCGGGTGACTTCGCGAATCGTCGAGTCGAGGCAGGAGAGGATCCATCGCTCGGCGAGTCCGAGCTTTGCGATGTCGGCGCGTGGCAACGGCTGCGGAGCGCCTTCGAGGTTCATCATTACGAAGCGAGCGGCGTTCCAGATTTTATTTGCGAATGCACGCGACGCGGAGAAGCGATCGTGCGACAGGATTACGTCGCGGCCTTGCGCGGCCAACTGCGCGAGCGTGAAGCGCACCGCGTCGGCGCCGTATTGCTCCATCAAGTCGAGCGGGTCGACGACGTTGCCCTTCGACTTGGTCATCTTTTTGCCGAGTTCGTCGCGCACCAGGGGCGTGATGTACACGTCCTTGAACGGGACCTTGTCGGTGAACTCCAGCCCGAACATCATCATGCGCGCGACCCAGAAAAAGATGATGTCGAAGCCAGTCAGGAGCAGACTGGTCGGGTAGTAGCGACGAAGCTCGGGCGTGTCGTCGGGCCATCCGAGCGTCGAGATCGGCCACAGGCCGGAACTGAACCAGGTGTCGAGCACGTCGTCGTCCTGGATGAGGTCGGAGCCGTCGCACTCGGGGCATCGCGACGGGCGCTCTGCCGCAACGATCAGATGGTCGCATCGCGCGCATCGGTAGGCGGGAATCCGATGCCCCCACCATAGTTGGCGCGAGATGCACCAGTCGTGGATGTTCTCGAGCCAGTTGAAGAATGTGTTCTCCCAGAACTTTGGATGGAAGGTCGTGTCTCCGTTGCGGACTGCGGCAATCGCACGATCGGCCATCTTCTTCATGCTCAGGAACCACTGCTCGGAGAGCATCGGCTCGACGATCGTGTCGCATCGCGAGCATACGCCGACGGCGGACTTATGCGGCTCGATCTTTTCGAGTATCCCGGCCGCCTCAAGGTCCTTGACGACTTGCTTGCGCGCGATCTCACGCGTCATTCCGCGATACGGGCCGGCGTTCTCGTTCATCTGCGCCTTGCCGTCGAGTATCGAGATCTGTTCGAGTCCGTGCCGCTTCCCAAGTTCGAAGTCGATCGGATCGTGCGCGGGAGTCACCTTCACCGCTCCGGTGCCAAATTCACGATCGACTGCGGCATCGGCGATGATCTTGATCTCGCGCCCGATCAGCGGCAGCCGAATGGTTTTGCCGACGTGCGATTCGTAGCGCTCGTCATCGGGATTCACCGCGACGGCGGTGTCGCCGAGCATCGTCTCCGGCCGCGTCGTCGCGATCGTGAGCTCGCCGCTGCCGTCGGCGAACGGGTAGCGAATGTACCAGAGGTGTCCCTGCACGTCCTTGTGATCGACTTCGAGATCGGAGAGCGCCGTTTCGCATCGCGGGCACCAGTTGATGAGCCGCTTGGCTCGATAGATCATTCCCTTGTTGTAGAGATCGACAAAGACCTTGGTGACGGCGCGAGTGAGTCCGGGGTCAAGCGTGAAGCGCTCGCGGCTCCAATCGCATGAGGCGCCCAGGCGACGCAGCTGATTCAGGATTCGGCCGCCGTAAATCTCGCGCCATTGCCAGACTCGATCGACAAACGGCTCGCGGCCGAGCAAATGGCGGTTCTTGCCCTGCTTGGCGAGATCTTTCTCAACCGCATTCTGGGTTGCGATACCCGCGTGATCGGTGCCGGGCAGCCAGAGGGTGTTGTAGCCCTGCATTCGGCGCGTGCGCACGATGATGTCCTGCAGCGAGACGTTGAGCGCGTGGCCAAGATGGAGCTGGCCGGTGATGTTGGGCGGCGGGATGACGATGGAGAAGACTTTGCCCTCGCGCGCGGGGTCAGCCTTGAAGTAGCCAAGATCGATCCAAAGCTGGAACCATCGCTCTTCAGCGGCTTTGGAATCGAATGTCTTGGGCAAATCCACGCGGGCATCCTCAGTTGCGAAAAGGGCGCCGTGCGCCCTTCGAGTCCCAAATCATATTGTCCGCGCAGGCGCCTCTCAAGCGAGCGAATCCGAAACGGAACGCATGCTCCAATCATTAGTCAGGCTTGTAAAATCAAGTGGCTTAATAATATCTTTCCGATGCCCTGCCACTTGGGGATGGGCGGATTTCGATTTCGGAGGGGATAGTTTCATGGTTGACGCGTTTCGCAAACTGGGTATCGCGGCGGCATTTGGAACGATGATAGTCGCGGGCGGGATCTCCGGGTGCAGCTCGATTACAACTGACCACGTCGATTGCAACGTCGTGAAGCTGCAAGCCGAATCAGGACGCTCCGACGCTGAGATCGCGTCGGCAGTCGGCGGCAGCGTCGCGGACGTCGAGAAATGCCACGGTGCCGAGAAGTCGGGCAACAAGAGTTCCGGGGACGCGGTACCTTCGCCATACTAGCGCGCCGCCATCCGAAGAAACGGGGGAATTGGTGCGAGAGAGGGGACTTGAACCCCTACGAGCTTGCGCTCACAAGGTCCTGAGCCTTGCGCGTCTGCCGTTCCGCCACTCTCGCGAGCAGGCAGGAGTATAGCATTTAACCGGCGCGAGACTCCGATTCAAGACTGGGGTTGATGTTTGCGGCGCAGTCTTGAGTGCGGGGCGCTGGTGAAACACAATCTCCGGTTACGATGAGTGAACGGGTTCGCGGCGCGATTGCGCTTGCGCCGGCGCCGGGGCCGTCGTCACTTGCGCTCGATCTGAGTGCGGGCGACGGGCTTTCGAGCCGGATGCTCGCCGAGCGCGGATGGCGCGTCATCTCGACCGAGTATCGCACGCGAAATCCCGGCTGGGTCGCGGTCAACCTCAATAGCGACTTGCCTTTTCGATCGGCGAGCTTCGATCTGGTGACGATGCTCGAGGTGATCGAGCACCTTCCCGATATTCCGCACGTACTTCGCGAAATTGCGCGCGTGATGCGTCCGGGCGCGATCGCGATCGTCACGACGCCCAATCGCCTGAACATCAGCTCGCGAATCCACTATCTGCTGAGCGGCTACTACAAGGGCCGGCGCGCGCCGCTGTCGTATCGCTACCGGGTCGAGGACGGACGCAACTGGCACGTGATGGGCCTCAACGACCTGCATTGGATCGGGTGGGGAGTTGGACTTCGGATGGACGCGCTCGGGCGGAGCAGGCGCAAGCTGCGCTCGAGAATTTTCGCGCCGCTACTCTACCCGTTCATCGCGGGATTTTCGTGGATGCTCTATGTTCGCGGCGTCGAAGATCCGGAGCAGCGCCGGATAAATGGCGATCTGTTTCGTTTCATGACGAGTTCGAGCCTGCTGATGGACGAGAATATCATCATGCGGTTCCGCAAAGTGGAAACTTGAAAACCTCGGTGATAATCGCGACTCATGCGCGTCCTGAATCGCTCGCGCGGCTGATCGCCAGTCTCGCGCCTTGTCTCACATCGGGAACCCGCGAGATCATCATTGCCGAAAACGGCACGGCGATGCCGACGCAACTGGCGACCGCAGGCGTTGCGCTCAAGCATCTGCACGAGCCGCGCCCGGGAAAGTGCCGCATCCAGAATCGCGCGATCGATCAGGCAGAGGGCGAAATCCTGGTCTTCCTCGACGACGATCTAACCGTGGCGCCGGGTTACCTCGACGCCGTGGAGTCATTCTTCGATACGCATCGCGAGTTCGCGGGCATGAAGGGAAGGATACTCGCGGCGGAGGATCCTGATGAAAAAGTCGGGCCGATGGCCGTGTATCTCGATCTTCCGATCGCCGACGACGGCGACAATGTAGTCGAGGTGCGCGGCGTGCTTGGCGCAAACATGGCATTCCGCGCGACCGCTCTGAGACAGGTCGGGCCGTTCGATGAGCGACTCGGGCCTGGCGCGGGCGGACATGAAGAGGAAACCGAAATGTCAGCGCGCCTTAGGGGCGCCGGCTTTCGGATCGGTTACGCGCCCAAGGCGCTGGTGTACCACGAAGTGGATCGATCGCGCGCGGACCGCGAGCGATTTATCAGAATCGCACGTGAACGCGGGCGCTGCCGGATGCTCCATGAAAAGCATTCGGCGTTGGAAGTGATCGTCAAGAACGCGGTCGCGCTGACGCGGCTCCGCTTCGCGCAATTGATTGGGGCGGGGCTGCCGCGAATCGCGCGTGAAGAGCGCCGACTCGCGATCGCGCGCGGAATGTTCGACGGCCTGGGCGGACACATCTAGAAGATGCTCGCCTGAAAAGACCTACTTCAACGATTCGATCACGGCGTTCAGCTCGGTCGCATAGCGCTCCCAGGTGAACTTTTCCGCCACTGCGCGCGCTTCCGCGCCGAGATTTGGCGGCGCGTCGAACATCGCGCCGAGACGGAGCGCGATCTCGCCGACGTCGGTTGGGTCCTCGACTCGAAACCCGCGCATCGAGGCTGGTATCAGCTCGGCGACGCCCGAGTACGCGCTGGTCATTACCGGCAATCCGCTGGCCATCGCTTCCATCGCGACATTGCCGAACGGTTCGAACAACGAAGGCAATGCGAATGCATCCGCGGCGTGGAACAACGACTCGACGTTCGGCTGCGGACCTGCGAATACCACTCGCGCGCCGACGTTGCGCTCGCGGGCGCGCCGCACAAATTTGTTGGTCGCGCGATCGCTGCCGACCACCAGCAGAAACGCTCCGCCCGCGACCAGCGGCCATGCGTCAATCAGGAAGCTGAGTCCTTTTCGCGCGAATCCGTTGCCGACGAAAATTACCACCCGGGCGCTCGACGGAATGATTAACTTCTGCCGGATCGCGGCGCGTTCCGACTGATCGATTCCGGCGGGTCGGAACCTGTTGAGATCGACGCCGTTGTAGATCGTGACTGTCTTTTCGGGAGGTAAACCGAATTCTCGAATCAAATCGTCGCGCACCAAGTTCGATACCGCGACCGTGCGTTTGAGGCCGGGGTGCTGGTAGCCCTGGCGCTCCACGAGCATCTGCACCTGATGATAGGGGCTGAGCCGCAGCGAGTATGCGCCCAGCGCGCCGCGCCATTTCTGCGCAGCGCGAAGATAGCTCACGTGAGCACCGCCGCCCGAGCGCAATATGTCGGCGCCGACGCATCGCGCGAAACTCAGCACCAAGTCGTTTCCTGCGCGCCGCGCCGCCGGCGCGGCCGCATACGCAAATCGCATCAGCGACAGCGCGCGCCCGATCGGGATGCCCCCGACGCGCACGACCTTCCAGTCGCCGTGGTCACCGCGGATCTCATCGGCGAAAATCGTGATCTGATGCCCCGCCGCGCGCAGGCATTCGGCCGTCACGATCAAATCGCGCTCGGTGCCGCCGCCGGCGCTGTCGAATCGCCGCGTCAGCAGGGCTATTCGCATGGTAGATGCGTGATCCCGCCGCGTATGATATTTTTTTTGGCGGGTCGGGAGGAGGGGTGATGATCGAAATTCAGTGCACGAGTTGCCATACCCGCTATCGAATTGACGAGCGGGTACTGCCCGACGACACGCCGACTTTCAAGTGTTCGCGATGCGGCCACGTGTTCAACGCCGAGGCGCTTCCCGCGAAAACGCGCGCGCCCGCCGCCCGAGCCGTCGAGAGTGATTCGCAACCCGCGCGGATGCTCCGAACGGTGCGCCCGCGTGCGAGCGCGCCTCGCCAGCCGGTGAACCGCCGCGACGTGGTGCGCGAGGCAATCGCGCCCTCGCCCGCCGAGCAGTCCGAGTTCGCCCCACCGCCGGAACACAACGAGCATCCGCAGCAGGAACCGGCTCCAGCTGTTGGTATCGGCGAGCGAGAGTTGGAATCGGAGCATCCGCTCGATCGCACGTTTGGCGATCGCGAGCAGAAAGCCGACACCGGTGAGAATTTCAAATTCGATTTCACCGATGAACGCCACGAACTCGGAGACGGCGAAGTTGAGGATGAGATCGCCGCGCCCGCACGCGACGAGGATCGATGGGAAGTGGGAGACGCTCCGCCTGAATTCGACTCCGAGCCGGATCGATATGTGCCGACGGCGCTCAGCGCAGTCGAACCCGTCGCGCGTCACACGCCGGCATCGACGCATCAGGTTGCCGCGGCGCTCAAAGCGGCGCGGCCTCGCACGCAGCGTGCGCATCCGGCGGAGTCGGCAGAATTCGAACTCGGCGATCGCGCCGACGACGCCGCGGACCTTCCTGCGCCCGGCAAAACTCATTCGTCCGTACTTCCTCGCGATGTTTTTCGCAATCGCAATCGCGTTCGTGGCGACGAGTAGCCTGATCTGCAGTGAGCCGGTCGCAAGCGCCCGCCTGCTCGGCGAGACTGCTCATATAGGCCCCTACTTCGCGCGACCGATCGTACCCGCGATGCTCGTCGCGTTGCACGACGTCCACTCGGAATATCGCACGCTGAAGGGTGGGCAGGTGGCGCTGGTCATCACCGGCACCGCGCAGAATGTCGGCGGGCGCCGGTTGCATCTGGTGCAGATCGGCGCCGATTTGATCGGCGGCGGCGCGCATTCGATCGCGCGCCAAAGCGTCTATTGCGGCAACGAGCTCTCGGCCAAAATGCTCGGCGAGATGACGCCGCGCGAAATCGAGTTCTCGCAGGGACTGAGTCCGCAGAAATCGTTCGAGATGGAGCCGTCGAGCGCGGCTCCGTTCCTGATGGTATTCGTCAATCCGCCCGCAGGCGCGGGCAACCTCAGGCTTTCCGTGACGAACGCGGTGGCCGCAGAAAGTCCCGAGCCGGTCTCCGGGGCGCCGGCGCGGCGCAGCTAGGGAGGGTAATTTTCGCAGCGACTATTCCTTCTCGCGCGCGAGCATCTCGGCGTACTCTTCGTTATCCATCAGGTCGTCGAGATCGGTCATGTCTGCGATCTTCACCTTGATCAGCCATCCGTCGCCGTAGGGATCTTCGTTGACGGTCTCGGGACTCTCGGGCAAGTCTTCGTTGACCTCGATAACGGTGCCGGTAACCGGCGCGTAGATATCGGAAACCGCCTTCACCGACTCGACAACCCCGAACGGATCGTCCTTGCTGACCTTGTCGCCCACGGCCGGCAATTCGATGTACACGATCTCGCCCAGCTGATCTTGCGCGTGATCGGTCAACCCAACTGTCGCAACCGTATCTTCGGTCGCAACCCATTCATGCTCTTTCGAATACTTGAGCCCCTGCGGGATCTCCATGACTCCTCCGCGAATCGTGAGAGTCGCGCCGCGAGCGTTTCAGTTTTTTTCGGTGGCCCACGGCACGCACGATCACTTCAGAGATCATGAAGCGCGGTGGGCTTGGTCTTGTCAAGTTCCGAATCGCGCAATTGCAGCGATGCTTCGGACTCGTGACTCTTGACTGTTGAGCGCAGATGACATTAGTGGCCGCGATAGTATCGGCGAGCGCATCGAGGACGCATCGGGAGGATGCATCGAAATGATTGTCGGGATTCCGACCGAAGTTAAATCAGACGAACGGCGCGTGTCGCTGACTCCGGCGGGCGCGGCCGCATTCCGCATGCACGGCCATCGCGTGATGGTGCAGTCCGGCGCGGGCATCGGCAGTGGATTCGCGGACGCGGCGTATCGGAAAGCTGGCGCATCGATCGTCAGCGCCGCATCGGAAGTGTGGCGGCGCGCCGATCTGATCTTGAAGGTCAAGGAACCGCAGTTCCACGAATATCCGCACCTGCGTCCCGGCCTCGTACTGTTCACTTATCTGCACCTGGCGGCTGACAAGCGGCTGTCACGGGAATTGATTCGCCGGCGCATCACCGCAGTGGGCTACGAAACAATCCAGCTCGAGGATTCGAGCCTGCCACTGCTCGCGCCGATGAGCGAAGTTGCCGGACGCCTCGCGATTCAGGCGGGATCGTGGTGCCTGCAGGCGCGCACTGGAGGACGCGGAGTGCTGCTCAGCGGCGCGTCGGGAGTGCGACCGGGGAAAGTAGTCGTGCTGGGCGGAGGAATCGCCGGGCTCAATGCGTGCCGGGTCGCGGCGGGAGTGGGCGCGGAGGTCACGATCATGGATATCAATCCGTCGCGGCTGCGGTACTTGAGCGACTTGCTTGGCGGACGCGTCACCACAGTGATGTCGAATCGCGCGACGCTCGACGAGGAGGTCACCAATTCCGACCTGGTAATCGGCGCGGTGCTGGTTGCGGGCGCGCGCGCGCCGAGGTTAATCAGCGCGAAGATGGTCGCGCGGATGCGTCCCGGTGCGGCGATCGTCGATTTGTCGATCGACCAGGGCGGCATCTCGGAAACCTCAAAGCCGACGACCCATGCGCGGCCGACCTTCATCCACAGCGGAGTGGTGCATTATTGCGTGACTAATATGCCCGCGATGGTTCCGCACACCTCGACCTACGCGCTCACCAACGCGACGCTTACCTATGCGCTCGAGATCGCGGATCGCGGCATCCTGGAAGCGGGCCGCCTCAACTCCGCAATTCGCAACGGGCTCAATACCTACGACGGCCACGTGGTGCATCCCGCAGTCGCGCATGCGCTCAAGATGAAGCCGCACTCGCCGTGGGGTTAGACGTCGCTAGTAAATTCCTTCGGGACCGGTGTTGTATCGCTGCTGTCCGGATTTGAGCTCGCCGTAGGTGCCGGTTTCGAATCGCTTAACGTTCTTGGTCAGGTTTAGATCGCCGTGCAGATTCGCGACCGCCTCCTTCACGCCCTCTTGCGCGATCTCGTGGGCGCGGACCCATCTGCCGGAGCGTTGCACGAAATTGGCGAGGTCGAAAATATTTTCCGACAGCGCCGCTTGCGACTTGGCGAACTTGGCGGTCCAGACGATCTGCTTGCTTTTCAGATCTACAAACTTGAGCGAGAAAGTGACCGAGGCCGGGCTGGCCGCCGAGTAATCCATCCCGACCCGCTCCTTGTAGCGTTCGACGGTCCCATAGATTACGCCGTCTGCGGAAACGTCATGGGCGAGCTTGAGCGCGTTTTCATCGAGGTTGCCGACGGTGGTGGGCGGCATTTTCTGCAGAGCGTTATCCACCTCAGGCTGGGGAATAACTTCCCATCCTCCAGCCATCGCGACCTGGCTGTATAGTTCGGCGGTCACCGCCTCGGCACCGCCCGGCGCGAGCGGCTCGCCACCAGCCGGCGACTCAACCAGCGGCATCACCGCGACCCGATTGATGGCAATCGTTTTGATCGAAGCCACCGCGTGCGCCTTGACGTTGCGGCTGTTGATCGCGTCCGACACGCTCTGCGAGGTCGAAGAAATCGCGTCGGCCGCAATCGTGGTGCATCCGGCGCCCATGAGCGTGATTCCGAGCAGGGCTAGCAACCCATTCGCCCACAAGGCTTTCATGACGTCACCTTGATCGACAGTTCTTTGAGCTGGCGCACGTCCACCTCCGACGGCGCACCGCTCATCGGATCGACGGCCTTCTGCGTTTTCGGGAACGCAATCACGTCGCGCAGCGAATCGGTGCCGCACAGCATCATGCAGATTCGATCGACCCCGAAGGCAATTCCGCCATGCGGAGGAGCGCCGTACTTGAGCGCGTCGAGCAAAAAGCCGAAACGATCCATCGCCTCCTCGCGCGAAAGGCCCAACAATTCAAATACCTTCAATTGAAGCTCGCGGCTATGGATACGAATCGAGCCGCCGCCGAGTTCCTGGCCGTTGAGCACCATGTCGTACGCGAGCGCGCGCGCCTTGAGCGGCGCCGATTCGAGCATCGCGAGATCGTCGGGATGCGGCGCGGTGAATGGATGGTTCACCGAGACCATGCGCTTGTCGTCGGCGCTGTAGTCGAACAGCGGAAAGTCCACGATCCACAAAAATTTAAGTTCGTCGGATTTGTCCAGTTCGAATTTCGCGCCAAGTTGCAAACGGATCTCGCCGAGCACTGGACGCACGACCTCGGCCGGCCCGCCGACCATCAAGAGCGTGTCTCCTTGCTTGAGGCTCGCGATTTCGGCGGCCGCGTTACGCTCGCCGTCGCTCAGATACTTCGCGATCGGGCCCTGCCATCCGGCGTCGCCGACCTTCACCCACGCGAGACCCATCGAATAGCGCGACTTCACCGACTCGGTCAGCTCGTCGAGTTCGCGCCGGCTGAGCGTGTGAACGCCGGTCACGTTGATTCCATAGATCGCTTCGCCGCGGGCAATGATTTCGGCAAATACCTTGAACGCAGTTCCAGCAAACGCAGCGGTGAGATTTTTCAGTTCGAGCCCGAAGCGAAGATCGGGCTTGTCGTTGCCATAGCGGTCCATCGCATCGGCGTACCGCATCCGCGGGAACGGCGGCTTGACGTCGACATCGAGCACCCGCCGATAGACCGACGCGATCATGCCCTCGGCGATCGATTGCACGTCTTCGGGACGCGGACCGGTCATCTCGATATCGATCTGGCTGAACTCGGGCTGCCGATTCGCGCGCAGGTCCTCGTCGCGAAAGCATCGCGCGATCTGGTAGTAGCGGTCGAAA
>Ga0210407_10002046_pt1 | contig 17806 bp, 12 predicted proteins | sample IncBWC27MmetaG_FD_150860 | JGI IMG/M metagenome (GOLD analysis project Ga0210407, IMG submission 150860) | Forest soil microbial communities from Barre Woods Harvard Forest LTER site, Petersham, Massachusetts, United States - Inc-BW-C-27-M | ecosystem: Environmental > Terrestrial > Soil >...
CCAGGAAATGGGCCAGCAGCGCGGGCACATCCTCGCGGCGATCGCGGAGTGGGGGAAGCTGAAGATGAATTACATTCAAGCGATGATACAAATCCTCGCGAAAGCGGCCTTCGCGCACCAGCGTGAGTAGCTCGACGTTGGAAGCGGCCACAATACGAACATCGACCTTGAGCTGCTCCGTCCCGCCGAGGCGCATGAACTCGCGCTCTTGAATCACACGCAGCAGCTTGGCCTGCGTTTCCGGACTGATGGTGGCAATCTCGTCGAAGAAAATGGTGCCTTGATCGGCGACTTCGAAGAGACCCTTTTTGGAAGCGACGGCGCTGGTGAAAGCGCCCTTCACGTGGCCGAAGAGCTGCGATTCGAGCAAATCCACGGGAATGGAGCCGGTGTTGACCGGAACGAAAGCTTTGTCCGCGCGCGTAGAAGCGGAGTGAATGGCTTTGGCGATGAGCTCCTTGCCGGTGCCGCTCTCGCCGCTGATCAGCACGGTGGAGCGCGAGGGCGCCACCTGGGTGATCAGATCGAAAAGCGTCAGCATCTTCTCGCTCTTGCCGATGATGTTGGGAAAATTGAAGCGCTGTTTGAGCGCGCGCTTGAGCTGGACGTTTTCATCGCGCAGATGGCGTGATTCGACGGCCTGCGCCACTTGCGCCAGAAGTTCGTCGTTGGACCAGGGCTTGGTGATGTAGTCGAGCGCGCCGCCCTTGAATGCGGCGCGTGCCATTTCGATGGAGCCGTAGGCAGTGATCAAAACGACGGAAAGTTGCGGATCGCGCTTGCGAATTTCCCGCAGCAGTTCAAGACCGTTGCGGTCCGGCAGGCTAACGTCGAGCAGCAGCAAATCGAATGGATGCTCTTCGAGTTTGGCGAGACCAGACTCTCCGGTTTCTGCACTGGAGACGCCATAGCCTTCGGTCTTGAGCAGAAGTTCCAAGCCCTCGCGAATTTCTGATTCGTCGTCAACAACGAGGATGGAACCCTTAGACATGAACCGACTTCCTGACCGCGGGGAACTCTACGTGGAAGGAAGTGCCTTTGCCGGGAGTCGAGCGGACGTCGATCTTGCCGGAATGTTCCTTGATAATGCCGTAGCTGACGGAGAGGCCGAGACCGGTGCCGCGGCCGCTGGCTTTCGTGGTGAAAAAGGGATCGAAAATGCGGTGAATGTGTTCGCGCGGAATCCCCGCACCGGTGTCGACAACTTCGATTTCGACGCTGCCATTGTGGGCGCCGGTGCGCACTTCGAGCAAGCCGCCGCCGGGCATGGCGTCGCGAGCGTTCAGGAAGAGATTGAGAAAGACCTGCTGCAGTTTGTTCGCTGAGCCGCGCACAGCGGGGAGCGTTTCGCCCAGGTGCTTGACCACTTGAATCTGCGAAGTTTTTAGCGGATGAGAGACCAGCGAGAGCGTCTCTTCCACCACGCGGTTCACATCAATGTCCACGGCCTCGGCTGCGCCGGTGCGCGAAAAATTCAGAAGATTGTTGACGATTTCGCTGGCGCGGAATGTTTGCTTGACGATTTTCTCGATGATCGCGTGGCGCGGGTCGCCGTCGGGCATTTGCTTTGCCAGCATCTGGATGTAGTTGGAGATCACCGCCAGAGGCGTGTTGACTTCATGCGCGACGCCGGCGGCCAGGAGTCCGAGCGAGGTCAGTTTCTCGGTTTGCGACATTTGCTCTTCCATGCGCTCGCGCTGGGTGACGTCGTCGAAGAGCAAGAGACGCCCGATGCGCTCGGCGGACTTGCTGACCAGCGGCGTGATGGAAACGTTTAAGGTGAGCGCTTTGCCGTGGTGGTGCAGACGCTGTTTGTAAATGCCGGTAATCTGCTCCGCGTCCCCGCGCGCGGCAATTTCCGCTGCCAGCTCTTCCGGAAGCAGGGAGCGGAGCTGGCGTCCCACGGCCTCCTGGCGGGCCACGCCGAACAGCTGCTCCATGCGCGTGTTCCAGGATTCCACGATGCCTTCCAGATCCACGGCCAGAACGCCGACATTCAAGGATTCCACGATGTTTTCGCTGAAGTCCTTGAGGCGCGCGATCTCCAGGGCTTTTTGTTCGAGCGAGGTGTACAGCTGGGCGTTATCGAGAGCCACCGCGACGTAGCCGGCAATCGTTTCCACGAGCTCGACGTCATCGCTCGAGAGATAGTCGCCGTCGACGGTCTTGCCGAGGCCCAGGACCGCCACGCTGTGCTCGCGAATGCGGCAGGGGACGTAGTAATTGAGGTCCAGCTGTTCGAGGGTGCTGCGAACGGACGCGCTGACGTCGCGCGCGGCGCGGGGCGACTCGAAAAAGAGCGCCCCCCGCGCGAACTCGGGCCGGGCCGGTCCGAGGAAACTGAGATCGAGAGGCTCCGCCAGGCGCACACCCATCGAGCGGGCCAAGCGGAGATGGCCGGGATTTGCCAGGTCCTCGACAAAAATCGCCAGGCGGTCGACGAGCAGCGTCTGCGAAACGCGGTCCATCACCGAGCCGAGCATGGGCTCAAGCCGCACTTCATTGGTGAGCGTGCGGCCGAACTCGATCAGCGTGCGGCGGTAGTCCAGGCGGTCGCGATAGAAGAACCGATCGAGACGAGCTTGAATCCATTCGCGGAAAGGCTGGAAGAGAAGTGCGGCGATCACAATAGCGATGATGCCGCCGACGGGGCCGTTCGCCTGGGCGTGAAAGATCTGCGGGATCAGCGCCACGAAGAAGAAATAAATCGTGGCGATGGCCGCCGTGGCCGCGGTATAGGCCAAGCCGCGCTTGAAAATGATGTCCACATCCATCAAACGGTAGCGAATGATGGCGTAGCCGAAGCACAGCGGGATGAACACCAGACTAATGGTCGAGAATTTCATCCAGGGCTTGGAAGCCGCATCGAAGGCGTACGGCAAGATGTAGAAAACGACGAACGGGAAAGTGCCGACAAAGGTACCAGCGGTGAGCCATTTCAATTGCTGCCGCAAGACGCCGGCAGGGGCTCCGCGATAGTTGCGATAGAAAACCAATCCGGCCGCAAGAAAACACACACCGAGATAACTGTAGGCGATTTTGTCCAGAAGGATGCGGGAGCCTAGCCAAGGAACCCAGCCAAGCACACCCAACGCGGTGCTGACATGAACGAAAAGAATCGCGAGCGGCGGCAGATAGACAAAGCTGAGCTTGGAAAGAGAGCGGCTGGTTCCCTCGGTGCGTTCCGGGAAGACCAGCGCAAAATGCAGCAGCAAAGCCGGCATGAGCACTTGCGCCAGGATTTTGATCCAATAAACCTCGTAGTCGAAGGTATCCAGCTTCCCGCTGTAGTGGAAGGAAAAGAAAATGAACGACACCAGGCAGAAAATGTAGAAGTGCACGGCGCGCGGGGCGTTCCAGCGGCGCGCAAAAATGAAAAGACCGATGAACAGATAGATCAGGCCAACCGCGCGCGCATAATTCTCAATGGACGTGGGTTTCTCGGCGGGAGCGGTGACCAGCGGGGTCTCAAACTCGCCGCTGTTGCGGGCCAGTTTGTAGCGAACTTCGGTCCAAAGCCCGGCGCGCCACAGCCGCTTGGTTACCTGCACCTGCCGGGTGACGGGCGCGCCATTGATGGCCAGCAGATGATCCCCCATGCGCACGCCGGCGCGGGCCGCCGGGGAATTGGAAGCCACTTGCTGGGCTTGAATCCCCTGGGTGGTGTCCAGCCAAACGACCCCGTCGTCGGGAGTCTCGAATTCAGTCCTCTGAACGAAGTTGAGCCAGGCAAAAATCATGGCTGCCAGCGTGGCAAGCGCTAGCACTACGGCCCCGAGGCTGACTCGCAGGTTCTGCTTCATAGACGGCCCAGGCAGGCTGACGAGAATCTTAGGTGCAAACCAATGTCCATTCCTTGGAATGGCGTATTTGCAAAAATTCCCTTATATTTCAATAACTTACAGAATCCAAAGGCTGGGGATTTCTCGATAATCCGTTTTCTGGAAGGACGCATACAGCTTTCTAAAGTCTAGATTGCTTTTAGAACTGCAGGCTCAACCCGCCGCGGAAGGTGCGGAAAGCGGGCATCAGCGTCACATGACCGTCCTGGGTGTTCAGGGTGACGTAACCTTGAGCGAGGAGATTGTCACATTCCGCGTTGGCCTCCCAGCGGCCCCGGCCAATTTTGGGCAGCCGTTGGTGCACACCCACATGGAGATATGGCTCCATGTCAAAGAGAGCTTCGCCAAAGCTATCCACCCGACTGAGCGTTGCGCCACTAATCCACTGGTAGCCCGCCGAGACCCTCGTGCCGAAGCGGGGCATCCTTCCGGAGATTTTGGCTCCGGCAGAGTGGCGCCCTGCGGTGCGGAACAGCTCGCGAAGGGGTCCGGCCGCCGCGCTCGAAGGTGTCAAAGCGCCGGCAAAAGCATAAAGCGCGGTAAGTTCGACGTCATTGCCCAACTTTTCCCGGTACGCCGCACGCGAGCCCCAACTGCTGGAAGAACCGCCGTCATAAGAGAAACCGTTGGAATAGACGTCCTGGAAAAAGTCAGCGGCAGGAAGATTCGTGCCACGGCCGAAGACGGCGACATGGTTGTTGTCCTCGTGAAAGACCGCAACCTGCAATTTGCCACGCGCGCCCAACTTGCGTTCGGCAGCGATCTCCTCATGGAAACCGCTTTCGAGCACAGGACGTCCTGCCCGCCACATGAGTACGGGAAATGCGTCCAGTTCGTTCACGGCAGCCGCCAGGATGTTGGCAGTTTCTCCGTCCAGTGTCTCGAGTGGCTCGGGCCCGGTTGGCATGGAAGCAAAAATCAGGGACCCGTGCCAATCGTCAGAGATGCGCGCATCAAGCCGCAAGCGCGGACGCAAAGAACTGGCCGAGCGGCCGAGACCGACCAAGACATATTCGCCGCCATATTCAAGGACAGCGCGGGTTCCAAAAACCATGGAACCGCCTTGATCGATGCGCACGCCGCGAAACGTGGGCCCCATATCTCCCAGCTTTGATTCGCGCAGCACCAGCGCGGTGTGCGGCCCGGAGCCGAGCGAGCCGGTGGGCAGCCAAACCGTGGCGATGCCACCAGCGGGAGACTCGCCGTCATAACTCACCAGGCCAGCAAGGAGCAGCCGACTGCTGAGACCAAGCTGCTGATCGTAAGCAAATGCAGTTGCAGGCCCAGCGGGGAGACTGGAAACCGAACCTGGCCTGCGGGCACCATCGGTAAACTCCAGTCGTCCTCGCGATGGTTCCGAGGGAACAGATTCCGAGTCCGCAGTGAAGGTGCCGAGCGGATCCTCGTCGACCCACTGAAGTATGGGCCGCACCGAGGTCGCGGAGCGGAGTACCCACTTCCAATCATCTGCTTCGCCGGCGGCCGCAGAAGGGGCGCGCCGCAACTGCTCGAGAGAAGCAAACATGGATTCCAGCTGGATCCGGACAAGCGTCGTGAGATTGGCGGTTACGCGAACGTGCTTTTCAAGGGTGGGGAGAAAACCGGCAAGGGTAACGCGCACGGTGTAGAAGCCGGGAGCAAGCCGCTCGCTGCGGAAAACTCCCTGCGTGTTGGTGAAAAAGCCGATGCCTGTCGACGCCAAAGCCGATTCCGGGACGACTTCCACAGTGGCGCCCATTTGGGGCGTGCCAGAGGTGTCGCGAACGACTCCCGCGAGAATCCCCTGAACAGACTTCAACTGCGCCACTGCCGGATTCGCTCCCAGCAACGAGAACGCTGCGGCCAGGACGAGACCCCCCATGACTCGGACCTGTCCTTTATTCACTGCTGACTACCTCCCCGGAACCGTGTTGGCAGCTGCCTTGGTCGGCTCCAACGGCCCTCTGACCGTAAAGTCCGCGGTCTTGGAAATAGACTGATTGGAAATTCCATCGTTGGCATTAATTTCGATGGTGTACTTGCCGGGAGCAAGCGAAGCCAGCGGCAGCCATCTTTCGATGGTGACCTGGTCGCCGGTCTGCTTCATTTCTTCCGACGTTTCCTTGAATTGCAGCACCTGCTCGGCGCCTTTCTTCACGGTGAATTGAAAGGTGGCGCTGGACTTGTGGGTCTTGTCGTCCGGCTTGAGGTTGTAGACCTGGAGATAAATTCCCATGCGATCGCTGGTTGCGAAGTCGCTATTGAGGCGAGGCCGCACTTTGGTGGATCCCAAAACGAATTGTCCGGTGCCAATCTGTTTGGCAGGAACATGCTCGAGCTGATCCGCTAGAATCAGCGTACTCGCGTCCAGCTTCTCGTCCGCATAACGGGGCACGGCAAGCCTGGTGTTCACGACGCCGACGTTTCCGCTCTGCACGTCCTTGACGACGATATCGAGCCGGTAGAGCCCCGGGCGAAGGGGCACGGCCTTTTGATAAATCGACTGCAATTTGAGCGATTGCTGGAACAAGGAATCAGGAAAATCCTTGGAAACAGGATCCTCGAAAGTCTGAACCACGCGACCAGTTAACGTGCTAACGCGCCCGAAAACATTCAACGTGGCGGAATGGATGCCGTCCTTCGATTGGAAGTTGAGCTGCCCGTTGGACACCTGGATGGTGATGGGAACCAGCACGGTGTCGTTGGTTACCTTCATGAAATCCGTGCGCCAAGTGAACTTGAGTTGGTCGCGGACAATGCGCGCGGTCACAATCGCTTCGAGGTCCTTGAACTTGACCTCCGGCGGCTTCTGCACCTTGGCGTAGAGTTCCAAGCGATTGAATTCATCCATGCTGGCGGGCGTTCCACCCAGGGCGGTCGGGAGGTTGGTGCCGTCGGAGCGCGTAAAGCGGTCGGTCTTGGAGGCCATGCCCATCGATTCCAGCAAGCTCAAGCCGGCGCCGGGCACGTGCAGCAGGGCATCCTTTTCCGAAGGATCCATAGTCAGGTGATATTCACCCGAACCGCTGGGGTCCACGAATTCCAGAATAACGTTCTCGCCAATTCCCTCCAAATAACGCCACCGCCAAGTTTCCCAGGGATAGGTGGTGGTCGAGCCCCCGCCTTCTTCCATTGGCCGATCGTAGGTACCGCCAGTGGGGTGGGATTCTACTTCATCCGCCGGACCCCACATGATGTACATGCGACCGCGGTCCGTCTTCCAGCCAGGAATGCCGGAGGCAAAGTGCTCGTTGGCGTAAGCGATACGGCGGTAGTGCTCTTCTTTAAAATCGTTATCCGGAAGATCGGGATTGCTGCTGCGCCGCAGCCAGAACTGCTCGATAAACTGCTCGCGCTCTTCATTGGTATCCAGCTGAAGGAACGCATTCCGCTCTTCTGGCGAAATGATATAGATCACATCCTCGTTCAGCCACTGTTTGTACTGGCTGTCGAGTTCTTTGAGGGTCTTGCGGGCTTTCTGTTTCTGTTCTTTGCGTTGCTCTTTGCTGAGGGTCTGAGGAGGCGGAGGATTTGCGGGATCCTGGGCCTGTTGAGCCGCAATACCTGGAATAAAAATGGCAAACGAGAATGCGGTAGCAATCAGGGCACGAGTTACCCGTGGCATCGGCACACCTCAACTTCACAGGACGACTTGAATTCTACCCCCGGACAAGCTGCCCGTCAACCGGCGAATCTCCTGCATTTTGTGGCACTTGTCACTCGATCCCGGTTAGAACCGGGAAGCTGGCAGAAGGGTTGCCTGACAATTTTTGACTTTGCACCAAAGGACAGGGTTCTCGAGAGAACTTGGCAGGGCAGAACTGCGCTCTAGAATCCGCCAGGGCGCCGCGACCGGATTGAGCGGGGATGCTTACTGCACTCGGTGATTGTGAACGTCCGAACCAACCAGAGTATCGAAAATTGCCAGGACGTGCCTGCGGTATTCCACCATGCGGGTGAAGATATCGCGCAGCTCCGGCTCACGCTCGGCTTCTTTGTGCCACTTAGCGAGAACCAATGCGGGGACTTCGATGTCTTGGCGCAGTTTTTCCGCGGAATGGCCACGCAGGAAGAGGCCGTAGAAGAAAGCCGCTTCACGCTGGGGGAAGTCAAAGTCGTGGACGACTTCCGAGGGAACGATTTGTGGCAAGGTAGCCATAGAGAAAAATGCAGTTTACCGAAAAGATTTTCCCCGTCAAGTAGTACGCGGGGGTTCCTGCCGCCAGTTGGGCAACTCCCTGTCCTTTGGGGTTAGGAACCCTGCTGCAACAAATGGTACGACCGGGGGGTTGCCAGGTGCATCTAACCGCCGTAGGATGCTTAAAGACATGTCAGGGTTACACAACACAGCATCTCTAGGGGCCTTTGGGAGGCTTGCTCGATTTGGGCTCCTGAAAGGACTGCGCTCGATCGAAATCGATCGGGAAGAGTTCCGGCGGCAACTCAAGCGGAAACATGGACTTGAGGTGGCGGACTTCCGCCACATGCACCTCGTGCCGGTAGCGCACCTGGATGCCATCGCCAAGAAGCTGATTCGAGACACGGAACGACTTGCCCTTCTCGAGGGGGCCGGCTTTGGCTTGGGCGGAATGATCACCATGATTCCAGATGCGGGGCTGCTCACCATTCTGACTCTACGCCTCATCCAGAGACTTTGCTTGCTTTACGGATTCGAGCAGCGTGGCGAGAGCGAACGGCTGGAGTTATGGATGGCTGCTGCCGCAGCGACGGGCGTTGATTACGGCAAGGATCTTGCCGAAAAGCAGATTCTTGAGAGACTTGCCCCGCGCATCGCAGAACGGCTGGCCATGAAGCTCGGACAGGAAACGGCGGAAAAGTGGGTCGGCCGCTTGATTCCCCTGGCCAGCTCGGTGATTGGCGGCGCTCTGAACTATGCTTTTGTGCGCGCCTGGGGCGCGCGCGTGCAGCGTAACCTCCGCCTGCGGCATGTTACCGTTAGGCCGGTTGCGGCTGCTGCTCCTGCTTCGAGTTCAGCCTATACTCCAGCGCGGCCCTTACTCGTCTAGCCTTCGCGGCCATGTTCGGGAAGGCGGACCGCCTTCTCCTATGGGGAGCAACTCTTGACGCGCGGCAAGAAACGTCAGGTGCGCGAGGCGGCCACAAATCCAGGTTGGTCGCCGATGGCACTGTTTACGGCGATTCTCTCCCTCCTGACCGTAGTGTTTGTCCCGCCTATGGCACGTTGCCAGGACCCAGAAGAGATTAAGGGCGCTCCTGCCGAGCCCACGGATTCCCAGGAAATCCGAGAGCAGATTGCGGCCGTCCGGCGACTCGAACCCACGCTGCCGGACCGCGGCGCGGTGCTTTATTTTCTCGCCGCCGCCAAACAACACTTGCGGGAGACGCGCGAGGCCTTGGCGCTTTTGAAAGAATGCCTGGCGTTGCAGGAAGGATTCGATCCTTCGGGCGAACCGGCCTTTCTGGAGTTGAAAAGCACGAAGGAATTCACCACGCTGGTCGAAACTGTCCACCGCGATTTCCCGGTGATGGCCGAAGCGCGCGAAGCGTTTCGAACCACGGAGAAAGATCTGATTCCAGAAGGACTGGCCTACGATGCGCAGCGGAACGTTTTTTATCTGAGCAGCCTCAATCGCCGGAAGATTGTGGAAATCGGAACGGATGGCAGAATCTCGGACTTCGTCCCGGCAGACCGTTTTCGACTGCTGCCGGTGCTGGGCATCCGCGTCAGCCCCAACGACGGCACGGTGTGGGCCGATTCCTTCGCCGACGTCGGGCGCAGCGAACTGCTGCATTTTGACGCCGCGGGAAAGCTCCTGGGACGCTTCCAACCTGAGGGTGCGGCAAAGCACGGCTTTAACGATCTGGTCATCCGCAAAAACGGCGAAGTGCTCGCGACAGATAGTCTGGCCAACGCGGTGTTGCGGTTCGATCCCGCTGCCGGAACTTTCACAGCCGTGGCGCTTCATCGTCGCCTCTTTTATCCCAACGGCATGGCCCTCGGCGAGGACGACCACACCTTGTACGTTGCGGATACCCTGGGTGTAGTGCGCGTCGATTTGGCCGGTGGGGAAAGCCGCGACGTCGATCCAGGACCGCGAAGCACGCTGGCGGGCATTGATGGTCTTTACTGGTATAAGGGCGGTCTAATTGGCATTCAAAACGGCATCGGGTCGCCTCGCGTCGCCTTGTTTCGCCTTTCCAGTGACGGCCTTCGCGTGACACGCACAACGGTCCTTGAAAACCGCAGCAGTTTCTGTATCTTGCCGACGACGGGAGCCCTCCGGGGGTCCGACTTCTTCTTCATTGCGAACAGCCAGATCGATAACATGAACAACGACAAAGTGATGGACGTGACGCGCCTGGAAGTGATCCGCATTGGCGTCCTTCGGCTTCCCTGATGTGGCGGTTGAGCGGACGCGGCAAAAACCGGGAGTGGAATTTAGCGAGAGAGCACCGTAAAGTAATAGCCAGCAATTGCCGCGCGTCGCTTGGTGGCGCGCCAGTTTAGTTAAGGGGACGAATATGCCGGGAACACAAAAAGTCTTTGGTGGAATCATTCTCATGGCGATGGCGCTTGGTGTGGTGCTGATTCCCGAGCGCGCTTCGTCGCGATCCGCGGACAGTTCGTGGCAAGAAACCAGTGCCGAACCGGTTCCCGCATTTCACAATTCCGTGCCCGCGGGACAGTTGCCGGCGACCTTGAGCCCTTCTCTTTTCACCGACCCGGTTGCTCAGAATGCTTACAGCCTCGCGCCCCGTATCAAAAAAATCCTTTATCAGCAGCCATGCTATTGCCACTGCGACCGCAGCCAGGGCCACGGCAGCCTGCTCGATTGCTTTGTGAGCAAGCACGCTGCGGAATGCGGGATTTGCGAACGCGAAGATTTCTACGCCTACGAGCAATCGCACAAAGGCAAAACCGGAGCACAGATTCGAGCAGGCATCCAGCGCGGAGACTGGCAGGGCGTCGACATCACGAAGTACGAATCCCCATTGCCGGCAAAGTGATCTTCCCACGTTACTAGTGCTCTCGTCTCGACAGGCCTCGCTGCTCCGGGACAGGCGAGCAAAGATGCAGCGCGTCTCGCGGTGCCGCTCTTGGTGGGCGAAGTACGACCATCACCGACAAATATGAAACGCTGGTGCGCGGCCCTTCGTCTGTCTCCTGGGCCTAGGTCGGAACCTTAGCCAGCTCCGGAGTGTCAACATGTCGAGCAAACGAATCAGGAGAAGGCATGCACAATCGTAGATATCCGGTGGGGATCGTGGTGACGGTGATGTTGGTGTCCGCGATGGTGATGGCCGCGGCAGGACTCCGGGCCTCGGCGAAGCCGGCTGTGGAGGCCAGCTATTGGGGATTCGACACGGCGAATCTCGACAGGACCTGCAAACCCTGCGATGACTTCTATCAGTTCGCCATGGGCGGCTGGATGAAAGCCCATGCCATTCCTCCCGAGTATTCCACCTGGGGCTCGTTCTCGCAGCTCGTCGACAAGAATGAACAGAACCTGCGGCAGATTCTGGATGCGGCCGTGAAACAGCAAGCCAAGCCAGGCTCGAAGGAACAAAAAATCGGCGATTTTTATGCCAGCTGCATGGACACGGAAGCGATTGAGGCCGCCGGCACAAGACCACTGGACGCAGAACTCGCCAGCATCGCGCAGATGAAAAACGGCGCCGACCTCGAAGCAGAAGCGGCGCGGCTGCAAACGCAAGGCGTGGGAGTGCTGTTCGGGTTTAGGGCCAATCAGGACGCCAAAGACAGCACGCAGGTCGTAGGCGCAGCTTGGCAGGGGGGACTGGGACTGCCCGAGCGCGAATACTACCTGAAGCAAGACGACAAATCCAAGCTACTGCGCGACGCCTATGTAAAACACGTCGCCAAGATGTTCGAGCTGGCCGGAGATTCCGCGCCGACGGCCGCATCGGAAGCCAACACGGTCCTGGGGATCGAAACTTCTCTGGCCGCTGCCTCCATGAAGAACACCGACCTGCGCGATCCCAACAAGACCTACCACCGGATGAAGATGGCGGAATTGCAGGCGCTCACTCCGGATTTTAATTGGGAAAGCTACTTCAAGTTGCTCGGTCATCCGGAATTGAAGGAAATAAATGTCGGCCAGCCAGACTTTTTCAAGGCGCTCGACTCGCAACTAACAGCTTCGCCGCTCGCGGACTGGAAGACCTACTACCGCTGGCACCTCCTAAATGCCGCAGCGCCCGCTCTTCCCGAGAAATTCGTAGCCGAAGAATTTGAATTTCGCGGCAAGACACTGACCGGAGCGAAGGAGATCCAGCCACGCTGGAAGCGCTGCACGCAGGCGACCGACCGGGCGCTGGGAGAAGCTCTCGGCCAGCTGTACGTCCAGAAGTACTTTCCGCCAGAAGCTAAGGCGCACGCTCTCGTGATGGTCGATAACCTGATTACTGCGCCCCACGACGATCTCGAGACACTTTCCTGGATGAGCCCGGACACCCGCGCACAAGCCACCGGCAAACTCCAAGCGTTCGCCGTGAAGATCGGTTATACGGACAAATGGCGTGACTATTCCGAGCTGAAGATCGACCGCGCTTCCTACTTCGCCAATCAAAGGCGCGCGACGGCGTTTGAATTCGGGCGGCGGCTAGCGAAAATCGGCAAGCCCGTGGACCGCACGGAATGGGGCATGACGCCGCCCACGGTCAACGCCTACAACAACAGCAGCATGAACGAAATCGTCTTTCCCGCGGGAATCCTGCAGCCGCCGTTCTACGATCCCAGAGCCGATGATGCCGTGAACTATGGCGGGATGGGCGCAGTCATCGGCCATGAAATTACTCATGGGTTTGACGACCACGGCAGCGAGTTCGACGGTCACGGCAATTTGAAGAACTGGTGGACGCCGGACGATCTGAAAAATTTCAAGGAGCGCGCCACGTGCGTCCAAACGCAGTTCGACAATTACGTGGTGGACGGCGACTTGCACGAAAATGGCAAGTTGGTTCTGGGCGAAAGCATCGCGGACCTGGGCGGTCTGGCGATCTCTTATGCGGCTTACGAGAAATCGCTCGAAGGCCAGCCACGTCCGCCGGACAAGGATGGTTTCACTCCCGAGCAGCGCTTTTTTCTAGGCTGGGCGCAGGTCTGGGGCGCGAACCAACGTCCGGAGTACGAACGCCTGATGGCCAACACCAATCCTCACCCGCTGCCGCGTTTTCGCGGAAACGGGCCGCTAGGGAACATGGCTGAATTCTGGAAAGCTTTCGGCTGTAAGAAGGGTGACGCCATGGTCCGCGAACAAGTCTGCAAAATCTGGTAGCCTCGCTGGCCAAAGTGCCGTCAAAAAGCAAGCCTTTGTTCGGCTGCTGCGCATCGTGCTGCGATTGCACCGGGAGCTGCAGCGAAGTGGAAATACTTTCGCGCGGGAAGTGCCGCCGCAAGTGCCGTCACACCGCGTAGCCGGATGGCCAAGCCAAAGTCACCGGCTCCGCTTCAGCGGTATTTCCGTTCACCGCGCACCATCAGGCGCTTCTTTCCATGGGAAGGATGGGAAAGGGACCGGCGGCGATGACCATCAGCTTCCCTCTTATAAACGGCGAGCTGAAGGCGCTCCCTTCAAATCACGGAATCTATTAACCGGAAGCTCTCGAGTTCGCTAGAAGTGGAATACCACTCCCCCCATGAGCTGAAAATTGTTCTGCGACTGGCTGAAAAAACCGGTGCGCACAAAATCGGCTTCCAGGCGCCCGGAGAGGCGCGGATTGATACGATAATCCGCACCGCCTCCCGCTTCGATCGCGTACGAGTTCCTGCTGTTGCCGGCCGTCTGCGGCTGTAGGTGGCTTCCCCCCGCGATGAGGTGCGCCCAGGGTTCCCATTTCTTTTCTCTCCAGGCGATTTTAGGCCCAGCGCCATAGACGATAAGTTTCACATGTTCCTTGGCAAAGATTTCCGGCGCGAAACCGGTGGACGCGCTTCCTTCGATTCCAAACCACTCATTGGTGAAATAGGTTACGGCAGCATTGACGCCGACGGCGCTGGCATTGAAGATCGAGGACCGGAACCTTATCCAATCAGCTCCGATCGCAAGCTGCCAGCGGTAATCGTCCCGCCCTCCATAGATGAACCTTGGATCGGGGGCCGGCGACGGCGAGGCCTCGGGAGCGGCGTTTCCGGAAAGGGCTAGAGAAGCCGCCAGCGGAACGAAGCTGGGAACTGGAGCAAGCGCGCTGGCATCGGCCGGTGGAAACGAGTTTGTGGCACGAGCTGGCGACGCGGAAAATTCCGCCGCCGCACTGCGGTTGACGGCCTCACCGTCCGGGACAGCCTGTGCGCGAGCGGCGCACCCCGCCCCAAGTACCAAGAATACAACAAGGAGTTGCTTCTTCATGATTCTCCCCTCAGAGGTGTGACCCCACGCCTGGAGTCATCCCACCCTGCTACGGTAAACAAGACCATAGGCCTTTGTCTACGTTCTTTCGCTGCTCTGGTACGAAGATAGAAAAGCCGGGCAGGGAGGGTTGCCCCAGGAGGCAAAATCGAGGGAGGGCAGCTGTTAGCGGCCGTGCCTCAGGTAATCGTCGGTCTTGTTTAACCAGTCTTCCCTTGGCGGATTAAAGACGTCCAGATCGACGGTGTCCTCTAGGGCCCAGGCTTCATGCGGCATGTGCGGCGGAATGCAGAGCACTTCACCTGTGCGCACCACGATCTCTCGTCCGTCGATAGCAAATTTCAGAGCGCCTTCCAGAATGTACGTCACCTGCTCGTTGTGATGCTGATGCAGTGGCACGTGAGCGCCTTTCTTCATCAGCACGCGCGCCAGCATGATCTTGTCGCCGACCACTATTTCCCGGTCAATCTGCGGATTGAGCTGCTCGCGCTCGACGTTCTTCCAAGGAATGTATTTCATTTCTGGGGCGGTGCTCATGGCTTGCCTCCGTACAGCTTGGCCGCGTTATCGTGCAGGTACATGCGTGCCAGTTCAAGTGCTTTCTCTTCACTGAACGCGCCTTCCGAGACCAGTTCGGCCAACGCCGCGGCGACGGCGGTCCGCGCTGAACGCGACGCCAGCCAGAAGGTCTCCTCAGCTCCCACCGCATCGTTAAACGGAAAGGCATCGGAGCCGAACATGATTTTGCCCGGAAAAAGCGAAATCCACTGCTTCAATATGTTCTTCAGCTCCGAGGGATAGACGTAGTATCCCATCAGCGACGAATCCGTATACACGTTCTTCGCCGCCGTCATCCAAATCATGTCCAGCGTGTAGGGATACCCGCCGTGGATCAGCACAAACTTCACTTTGCTGTAGCGCGGATCGCGCACCACATTTTCAAGATTCAGCGGATGGCCATTGCGCAAACTAAAATAATCGCCGATACCCACGGCGCTGTGAAAATGCACCGGCAGATGCAGGGCTCCCGCTTGATCGATCAGCACGCGAAAAATGTAGTCTTGAAAGATTCGGTATTCTTCGGCGCTGGGCACGCCCCCGGCTCGGTATTTCGCGTAAATTGCTTCGGCCTTTTCCTGCGGAGGATCGCTGAAATAAAGCGAGCGGAAATAGGCGGCCTCAAACTTGATGGCCACGCCGCCTTTCTTTTGATTGTCGGCCAGGGTTTGCCGGACAAAAGCTTCGTACCCGGCGACATCGGCGGGTAGCGCGTTCACACTCTCGCGTTTCATATAGCGCTCCAGCACTTTCTCTTCGAGCGGGACATACACCGCCATATCGCCGTTCTTGGCGATTTGATCGTGATTGTCGAACGGGAACAGGAACGAATCCACGAAGAAAACCCAATGAAAGCGCTGCGGATCGAGATAAGGCGCCAGCGCCACGCGATTCGCAAGGCACGTCTCGATATTCAGTTTATCGAGAATGCTGTTCCAATAAGCCGTTCCGCCCGCCGCTTCCGCCGCTTTTTTCCTGTCGATCAGCCACTTCGCGTGTTCCGGCTTGAAATCATTGTAGGGATAACCGAACAGCGATTTAGCCGCGGCAACGAATTCAGGATTCGTATCGCTCAAGCGAACCACGCTGCTCTCGTCGGGCGGTGCGGCCATGGCATCCATGTCGGAATCGTCGGGAAAAGTGGCGTGCGAGTGATTGTCGTAGATAGGGATTTGCTCGATCTGCTTCCGCAGTCTTTCATAGATCTTCGGCACATCGGGGCCGGCCAGCGGTTTGGCCTGTCGACCCGCACTCGGCGCACCCAGGAAAGCCGCCAACGCGCCGAGGAGCAGCGCCTCTCGAGCGTTACTGAGACTCCTCATTATTGTTCCCACTCTCTCCCGAAATCTTCGGCGACCCGGCGGGACAGACTTCTGGTCTGTCATCCCTGTCCATGCTCTAACCTTTTTCTCCCCGCAAAGACGGACCGGCAGGAATGCCCGTGCTACCGCACAACCGCCGCCCGCCACCGGGAAGACACCCGCAACATGCGCCGAAGCGCCTCCTCCAGCAGATGACGCGCGCTGACCAGCGAAAATCGCAGATAATTCTTCCCGCCCGGACCAAACGCCGCTCCCGCGATGCCCGCTACACCCGCTTCCTCCAAGAGTAGTTTCGCCACTTCCTCCGCGGCTAGCCCCGTCTCTTGGATATTCACCCACGCATAAAACGCTCCGCCGGGCGCTTGACACCGAAAACCGGGAATGCCGTTTAATCCCGCCACGAAAAGATCGCGCCGCTTGCGGTACTCCGCCACCATGGCCTCCACGGCGTGGGTAGAATCGAGCAGCGCCTCAATCGCTGCGACCTGCGTGAACTCCGCCACGCAGGTGAAGGTATTCAGCACCAGCAAGTCCATGGCATCCACCACCTGCTGGGGCGCCACCGCGTAACCCAGCCGCCAACCCGTCATGGCAAAACTCTTCGAAAACCCGTCGATGATGACGGTCCGCTCGGCCATTCCGGGCCAAGCCCAGATCGATTCATATTCTCCGCTAAATAAAATCCGCGCGTAGATTTCGTCCGCCAGAATCCACAGGTCATGCTTCTCGGCCAACTCGGCAATTCTCCCAAGCGCCTCCGCATGGAACACCGTCCCGGTCGGATTGTTGGGGGAGTTGAAGATCAGGGCGGTTGTTCGTGGCGTGATCTTCCGCGCCATCTCGTCGAGATCAGGCTGAAAACCGTTGCTCTCTTCCAACCCGAACGGCACCGCCTGGGCGCCGAGTCCGCGCGTGAAGGAAGGATAGATGGGAAAGCCCGGATCAGGATAAAGCACCTCGTCGCCCGGTTCGATCAGTGCCATCATGGCCAGCGACAGCGCCATCTTGCAGCCGGGCGCCACCAGAACCTGGTCGGGCGCCACTTCCAACCGCCGCGTCCGCTTCAAATACTCCGCAATCGCTTCGCGCAACGCAGGAACGCCTCGCGTGGACACGTAGCGATCGCGCCCCGACCGAAGGGCATCGCCCACGGCGTCCAACACCGGCGCTGCCGGATGGAAGTCCGGTTCGCCAAGCTCGAGATGAATGATCGACCGCCCCGCGCGTTCCAGGTCTTTCGCGCGAGAAAAGACGGCCAGCGCCCCTTCGCCATGCAGTTGGGAGACACGGGAAGCAATTCGTCGCATAGTGTTCCGCAGAATCCTATCATTTTAACGGGCCAAGTGCGTCGCTCGGCTACGGCGCTCGTCCCGGCGAATCAACTCCCGGACAAAAAAATCAGGGGCACGAAGGCTCGTGCCCCAGTGACTCTGCCGATGCTCCCGCTAGAAGGAGTACCGCAGCGAGAACTGAATCAGCCGCGGCGTTCCCACCATACTGGTGATCCTGCCAAACGGAGATGTCGTCAAAATCCCGTTCACGCAATTCGCCGACCCCGCGGCACACGGAAAACTCTCCACGTCGGTGAACGCCGGGTTGCCGAAGTTCGCGTGGTTCCAAATGTTGAAGAAGTCGGTCGTGAATCGCAGTTCCTGCCGCTCGGTAATCTTGAAGTTCTTGATCAGCGAGAAGTCCCAGTTCTGCTGGCCCGGGCCGCGGAACGTATTTCGACCGAGGTTTCCAAAGCCGGTGG
>Ga0210407_10002047_pt1 | contig 17803 bp, 12 predicted proteins | sample IncBWC27MmetaG_FD_150860 | JGI IMG/M metagenome (GOLD analysis project Ga0210407, IMG submission 150860) | Forest soil microbial communities from Barre Woods Harvard Forest LTER site, Petersham, Massachusetts, United States - Inc-BW-C-27-M | ecosystem: Environmental > Terrestrial > Soil >...
GAGAAACACGAGTGGCAGGCGATCGAGCTCGCGCGCAACCTCGGTGAGCAGCGGAGTGGGATCCTTGAACTCGCCGCCGCGCAGGCGTTCGAGTTCGCGCACCGCGACCAACGAATGCCGATCGACGGTATATATATGATAGAGGTCGTGCAGAACGCGCGCGTAGAGATTTCCAAACTCGGGAATTATCGCGCCGAGCACGCCGGACAGATGCATCGCCTCGAGCGTGTCGGCGACGTGCTGACGACCGGAGAGAATCTTCATCAATGCCGCGGTGACGCGTGGATCGCGGCGCATCTTGTCGTCGATCAAATCGAGACTGTCGCGCACCAGTTGATACGCGCTGCCTGAGAGGCCGACGCGGTGGGCCTGGCAATCGGCATAGATGGAGATGAGGTTGAGCGGATCGTCTTTGAAAAGATCGGGGTCGGCGATGCTCAAGAGATTTTGCTGGACGATCACGCCGGGCCGAATCTTGCGAGTAGGAGTGCGGCGGAAGAACCTGCCGCCGGGGCTGTTCTCGGTGACGCGCGCGATCAGGCCTTCGGCAAAGCGATGAATCGTGGCGGCGTGCTGATAGTACGCGCGCATGAGCGCGGAGCCGGCGGCCTGCCCCGGTTCAGGACGGAAGCCGAGCATCGGCTCGATGCGCTCCTGCATCTCGAATGTGATCTGGTCGAAGTGACGGCCGCTCAGAAAGTGCAGCGAGTTGCGCACGCGCCACAGAAAATCGCGCGCCTCGATCACTTCGGCCGCCTCGGGCTCGGTGATCACCGCCTTCTGGACCAGCTCTTCGAGCGAATGAACTTTGTACTTGACCTTCGCGAGCCACATCGCGGTGTGCAGATCGCGGAGCCCGCCTTCGCCTTCCTTAATCTGCGGCTCGAGCAGGTAGATCGAATCGCCATACTGGGCATGGCGTTTGCGGCTTTCCTCGAGTTTGATCTTGAAGAACTTGTCCTGGTTGCGGTTCAGCACGTCGGCGATCAGCAGTTTGTCGAGGTCGGCGTACAGTTTCTCGTCGCCGCAGAGAAAGCGCGCGTCGAGGATCGCGGTCTTCTCCTTGAGGTCTTCGTTGGCCAGCCGCACGCACTCCTTGGCGGTCCGGACTCCGTGCCCGACGATAAGGCCCGCATCCCATAGCGCGTGCAACATTATCTCGGTGACTATTTCGGCGTAGGGACCACGCTTGTAATCGTGGAGAAACAGCAGATCGACGTCGGACTGCGGATTGAGTTCGCCGCGTCCGTAGCCGCCGCGAGCGACCACCGTGATTTTCTGATTGAGTCGCGGATAACGGCGGTCGTGGTCCGCGTCGGCATAGAAAAAGAGCGCGCAGATTAGGTCGTCCATCGCGCCGGTCATCGCGGCCACGATCTCGCCGCCCGATGCGCCCGCGAAATGACGCTCGGCGAGTTCAGCGCGAATCGAATCGAGGTACGCTCGCGCGTCGATGCCCGGCTTCTTGCTGGCTGTGATCTGCGCGAGCAGGGCGTCGCGGCTGCGCGGCGTCGATGGAGAAGTTGCGACCGCCTCGGCGCGATTCGCGCCCGTCACGACGCTCACAGATTTCCCACCGCGAGGTCGGCGTTGAAGTAGTGCACGACTGATCCGGCGATCGCGCCCGCGAGCACATCCTGGTAGCCCGATCCTGCGAGACGCTGCGCTTCACCGGGATTCGACAAGAAGCCGCACTCGACCAGCACCGCGGGCATGTGCGCGCCGACCAGCACGTAAAATGGTCCCATCTTCGCTCCGAGCGCGTTCACATTTAATCCAAGTCCGGCATCGAGATCGGCGACCGTCTGCGCGTCGATCATCCGGGCCACAGAGGCCGCTTCCGCCGCCTTATAGTTCTGCCGCAAGTCGGTCAGGATGTAGTTTAAGTTGGAGTCGTTCGATCCGCCATAGCCATCGGCGCCGCCGTTCTCCATGCGCGCGAGGCGAATCGTCGCGCGATCGGTGGTGTTGTTGAGATAGTAAACTTCGATTCCAGTGGTGTCGGTGTTGGGGCTCGAGTTCAGGTGAATCGAAACAAAGAGATCCGCGCTCGCGTTGTTCGCGATTCGAGTCCGCTCAGACAGGCTGATGAATTCGTCGGTGCTTCGGGTGAGTTCGGCACGGATTCCGCGCGCCGCCAGCGATGATTTGAGCCGCGTTGCAATTTGCAGCGCGAGATCCTTCTCGAGCACGCCTGAGGAGGACTGAGTCCCCGGATCGTAGCCGCCATGACCGGGATCGATCATTACGAGCGGATGCCCGGGTGCATTCGCGGTGGAACTGGTGACGGGCTCGACGCTCGCTTGCTGTGGGAGCGGGCGTACGCTCGCAGGCTCGAGATGATCGGGCGCAGGCGGTGGATCAGAGCGCGCGAGCGCGCGCCGGCTTCGATGCGGCGTGTCGTTATGAACGACGATCGGCGCCGCGATATTCGGATCGGCGCCGGTAGTCGCGATCCTGAGTACGATCTCGTGCGGGAGTCTCGCGACCGCGTAGTCGGCCTTGCCGATCACTTCGACGACGATTCGCGACTTGCCGCCATCGGCTTCGATCGCGCGGACACTTAAAATTGGCCCCGACTCCTGGCCGAACAGCGGACGCGGAGGAGTCGCGACCCGCGTGCGGGCAAGTTCGATCCAGAGCTTATTGCCGTGTTCGCTGAGGTTGAGCCGTGGGACCGCGCCGTCGAATCCGAAATGCAACTCGAGGGTAGGACCACGACGTTCGATTCGAGCGGAATTGAGAGTCGGCGGGTCGAGCGCCGCGAGAGCGGGCGACATCACTCCGAGTTGAGCTACTGCCGCGACCGCGAGCGCTATCAATCTATAGATCACCGTATCGCTATACATCACGGGATCTCACCACCGCACTGGCCTCCGCATCCATCAACAAGAATAGCGGTCGAATCGCGACTCCGCCACGCATGGCGGGCCGGCGCCCGAGGGTTGATTAGGGCTCGACCTTGAGGCGTGCGATCAAGCGGGCGAGGGCGTTTAGGGCGTCCATCGGAGTCATGTGCTCGACGTCGAGGGCGCGGAGTTCGTCGATTGCGCGGGTCTCGGCGGGGCGGAAGAGGTTCATCTGGGGACGAGGAGTGGCGGCGCGGCGGTCGCGGGCAATTCGCGGCATCCCCGCCTCGTCGAGTTCTCCTTGTTCGAGGTTGGCGAGGATCTCGCGAGCGCGTGAGATTATCGTATCGGGCAGGCCGGCCAGACGCGCGACCTCGATACCGTAGCTGCGCGACGCCGGCTGCTCGATCACGCGGCGCAGGAATATCACCTCCGAGCCCCATTCGCGCACCGCCATGCTGAGGTTCTTGACCCGCGGACGCTCGCGCGCGAGGTCGGTCAGCTCGTGAAAATGCGTCGCGAACAGAACTTTGGCGCGGGTCTGATCGTGCAGATACTCGGCGACCGCCCACGCGATCGCGAGGCCGTCGAAAGTGCTGGTGCCGCGGCCGACTTCGTCGAGCAGGAGCAGACTCCGCTCCGACAGGCCTTTGAGCAGGCGCGCCGTCTCGCTCATCTCGACCATGAAGGTGGATTCGCCGCGGCGGAGTTCGTCGCGTGCGCCGATTCGGGTCAGCACGCGATCGATGAGTCCGATTGTCGCCTCGCTGGCGGGAACGAAGCTGCCGATTTGCGCCATGATCGCGATCAGCGCGACCTGGCGGAGGTAAGTCGATTTGCCGGCCATGTTGGGGCCGGTGATCAGCAGGATTTGGCGGGTGTCTGGCTCGGCATCGAGGTCGTTGGGCACGAACTCGCCGGAGCGCATCCCGGCTTCGAGCACGGGATGGCGTCCGTCGCGAAGGCGAATTCGCAGCCCGGTGTCGATCGCGGGACGCACGTATCCGCGCCGGCGCGCGACTTTGGCGAGCGACATGATCGAGTCGAACTCGCCGACTGCGCGCGCAGTTTCCAGAATCGCAGCGCTGTGCGATTGCAAATCGCGGAGCAGTTTTGTGAACAGCTGAAGCTCGAGTTCCTTCAGCGCCGACTCCGCAGTCAGGATTTTGCGCTCCAGCTCCTTGAGTGCCGGGGTCGTGAAGCGCTCGGCGCTGACCAGGGTTTGTTTGCGCTCGTAGTCGGCGGGGACGTTCGCGAGATTCGGCTTGGTGACTTCGATGTAGTAGCCGAAGATATTGTTGTAGCGGACCTTGAGCGAAGGAATCGCGGTGCGCGCGCGTTCGGTGGCTTCGAGTTTCGCGATGACGCCGCGCGCGCCCGAAGCGAGACCACGAAGCTCGTCAACTTCGGCGCTGAGGCCGGTGCGGATCACATTGCCGTCGCGCGGATTCACCGGCGGCTCTTCGCTGAGTGTTGTCGCGATTTGATTTGTGAGCGCCGGCTCGGGCGAAATTCGCGCAGCGATCGATGCGATAAGCGGGACCTTGAAGGCTCCCAGAGCAGTTTTCAGAGAATTGACACCGTCGAGTGCCTGGCCCAGCCGGATGCAATCGCGCGGTGACGCGCGCATGCTGCCGATTCGGCCCGCGAGCCGCTCGAGATCGCCGATTCTTTTCAGCGCGTCGGCAACTATGCCGCCGAGATCGGCGTCGAATAGCTCCTCGACCGCGTCGTGGCGGGCGTGGATCGCGTCGAGGGCCAGCAACGGATAGATGATCCAGTTGGACAGCGTGCGCGCGCCCACGGCGGTCAGAGTCTCGTCGAGCACCGACAGCAACGAGCCCTTGCGGCCACCGTCGGTCGAGGCGATCAGCTCGAGATGACGCCGCGTGGTCTCGTCCACGGCCATGTACTCGGCGCTCTGGTAGAGCCGCGGAGTTTCGAGATGCGCCAAATCGTGGCCGAAGGTTTCTTCGACGTAGATGAGCGCGATTCCCGCCGCGTGGACGACTGATTCATGAAGGCCGGGGGCGGCGTCGGGGAAACGATTCGAGATTGTCGCGGCCGCGCGCTCGCCGGTGAAGGATTCATGATCTACCGTCGTGACGGGGCAATTGAGATCCCTCAGAATCGCGCCGAGTGCGCTGTCATTGCCCGCGATGACTATTTCACGCGGCGCGATTCGCGCGACCTCTTCCACGAGATTCGATGTGTCGCGAATTCGGGTGGCCAGAAATTCGCCCGTCGACACGTCGAGCGCCGCGAGCGCGAATCCATTGTCCGCGCGGACAATCGTGAGCAGATAGTTTTTCTCAGCCGCGGTCAGGACCATCTCTTCGCCCACCGTACCGGGCGTGATCACGCGGACGATTTGCCGCGGCATCAGCTTGGGCGATTTGGCGTCGGGCGTGCCCTGCTCGCAGATGGCGACCTTGTGCCCGGCCTTGAGGAGCTTGGCGATGTAAGGTTCCGCGGAATGATAGGGCACCCCGCATAGCGGGACGCCGTCTTTGTTGCGCGAGGTTAGCTGGATATCGAGCACGCGCGCGCCGATCTCAGCGTCCTCGAAAAACATCTCGTAGAAGTCGCCGAGGCGGAAAAACAGGATCGCGTCGGGCACGCGCTGCTTGACGCTCAGGTACTGCGCGATGAGAGGTGTTTGCTTGACTGCCACGAAAGGACTTTGGCCAACAATATCCGGCGCGGCGAAAGAGGGCAAAGACAGGGCAAAACGAAGCGGGCAAGTGCCGTTTGCTCGCTTTGCCGATTACGTCTCGATTTACTAGAGTCCGAGTGTTAAGCAGAGTTTAGATTCATCAGGCTCGCGTACACGGCGACATATCATCGACAGGAGAATTGGAAAGATGGCAGCAGCAACACCGTCACTGGAATCCGCGACTCGCGGCGCAAAGTCGAGCGCAGCGCTTGAGTTCCTCAAGAGCTCGCCCAAGAAACTTCTCATCAACGGCAAATGGGTGCCGTCGAAATCCGGCAAAACCTTCGAGACCCTGAACCCGTCCAACGAGCAGGTGCTCGCGCTGGTCGCCGAGGGCGACAAGGCTGACGTCGACGAGGCGGTCAAGCACGCGCGCAAGGCTTTCGAGGACGGCAAGTGGGCGAACATGAGCCCGCACGGACGCACCCGCGTACTGCTCAAGATTGCGGACCTTATCGAGAAGCACGCCGACGAGCTCGCCGAGCTTGAGACGCTCGACAACGGCAAGCCGCTGTTCGAGTCGAAGAACATCGATATTCCCGGCGCCGCAGAGACCTTTCGCTACTACGCCGGTTTCGCCACCAAGATTTACGGCGACACCAACCCGTCCGATCCCTCGATGTTCAACTACACACTGCGCGAGGCGGTCGGCGTGTGCGGACAGATCATCCCGTGGAATTTTCCACTGCTGATGGCGTCGTGGAAGATTGCGCCGGCGCTTGCATGCGGCAACGTCGTGATACTGAAGCCCGCCGAGCAGACTCCTCTGACTGCGATTCGTCTCGGCGAATTGATTTGCGAGTCGGGATTGCCCGAGGGCGTCGTGCAGATCATCACCGGGTTCGGGCCGGGCGCCGGCAGCTCGATCGCAGAGCATCCCGATATCGACAAGGTCGCCTTCACCGGTTCGGGCGAAGTCGGCAAGTTGATCCTGAAGGCGTCCGCCGGCAACTTGAAGCGCGTCTCGCTCGAGCTCGGCGGCAAATCACCGAATATCATTTTCCCCGACGCTGATATGCCCGCGGCGGTGTTCGGCTCGGCGCTCGGCATCTTCATGAACCAGGGCCAGGTCTGCTGCGCAGGTTCGCGCGTGTTCGTGCAGGAAAAGGTGTACGAGGAGTTCACTGATTCGCTCTCGCAGATGGCAAAAGGGCTGACGCTCGGGAACCCACTTGACCCGAACACCCGGATGGGGCCGCTGGTATCAAAGGAGCAACACGATCGCGTGAAAGGGTATCTGAAAACCGGCAAGGCGGAGGGTGCCAAGGCTAAGACCGGCGGCGAGCCGGGCAAGCAGGAAGCGGGCTACTTCGTCGAGCCGACGGTGTTCACCGGTGTGAACAATCAGATGAAGATCGCGCGCGAGGAAATCTTCGGGCCGGTCGCGTCCGCGATCCCGTTCAAGGACGAAAGCGACGTTATCTTCCAGGGCAACGATACGACCTACGGGCTAGCGGCCGCGGTATGGACCAAGGACATCAATCGCGCCCATACGATCGCGCGCAAGCTCAAGGCGGGCACGGTTTGGATCAACACCTATGGAATGATCGATCCGATGTCGCCGTTTGGCGGCTACAAGCAGTCGGGATTCGGCCGGGAGCTTGGCCGCTACGCGATCGATCTGTATACGCAAATCAAATCGGTATACGCCAAGATCGGATAGCCGCGCCTAAGATCGAGTACTCAGTCAGTTGATTGGAAGGGCGTCCTCGATGAGGGCGCCCTTTCATTTTAGGTTCTCGCGCTCGTTGCGCCGGGAACCACGGCGCTGAGAAATATTCACGATTTCGCTTATTTTTGGTGTTTTCGCTTCACATTCGGACGCTGATGCTGTACGAAGTTAGGACACAAGATGTGGGCGTCATGCCGCTATTAGCGGGTGTACGCTCGTCGTAATGCGTGAGTGTCCACCGCTTGGACCAGCGGGTCGTGACCGGGGGTAGTTAATCGGCGTTGTCGAAAATCCAACGCCGCGGCGGGGTCACTAATGCCCGGGGAAAAGAATGGCGATCTGATCGAGTCGATGATCTCATCGCGAGCGCATCGCCGCACCCCGGAGCCGGGCACCGCAGAAAATTACCTCGACTCCCCGGATCAGGATGACACGCGCGAAGAAAAGCCGCGGTCATCGGCGCGCGAGACTGATTCTCCGCCACTACGTCCGCCCAAGAACGTGGACTTCGAGGGGAGGCTCGAAGTTCGCCCGATCGGAACACCACAGGGCTTGAAAGAGCTGGCCGCGCTCCACAAGCGCACCTGGAGTAACCTGAACGTCCAGGAAAAGCGGGTGCACGTGCTGCTATGGCCGCTCGCGATTCACTTTGGACTTTACGCGGTGCGCCCAGGCAGCGAGCGCCGCCGGCCGCCGCTGATCGGCGCGTTCTGGGCGCGATGCCTCGCGGAGTCGCCTCTGACGCTCGGCCATCTGTATCCTCCGCAGTTGTTCAAGGGACTGCTCGCGACGGAAGTGTTCGAGTTCGGCGGGATGGTGATCGATCCGAACTTTCAGGGCAAGGGCCTGGTCAGGCTGATGTCCGATACCGCACGGTTGTTCGTGTTTTCGGTTCGGCCGAAGTTGCTGATCACCAATCCGATCGAGCCGCTCTACGAATTCTACAAGATGCTCGGACTCAGGACGGTAGGCAAAGAACCGGTCGAGCATCCGCACGCGGTCAACGTCAAGGTGTGGTTGATGTACGGCAGATTCGACGAGATGTCGAAACCGTATTTTATGTAGGACTCATCCAGCCGAGCTACTTCGCTTTCTGTCCCGTCTTGCCTGCGCCCGCGATCAACGTGCCCGCGGTCTGCATGAGGCGTGTGCCGACGCTCAGGAACGCGTCGGTGACGCCGGGGAACAGCGACGCGAGTTTTTCCGCGACCGCGGCGCCGGGCGGCACGTCCACTTCGGTAAGCCCGAATGCAGCCGCGGCCAGAACTGCCCAGGTCACCCACCGGGCCGGCATCGCGAACGTCGCGCCCGGCATATCTTTGAGCGAATCGTGCTTGAGCGCGTCGTGTGCCATCGGCGTGTCGATAACTCCGGGCATCACCAGCGACACTTTGATTCCGGTGTTGAAGAGCTCGACGCGCAGCGCCTCGGTCATCCCGACCAGCGCGAACTTGGTTGCGCTGTATCCGCCGAGCGGAGGCATCCCGCGGCGCCCCGCGAGCGACGAGATATTCACGATGCTGCCGCCCTTCGCCTTGCGCATCAGCGGCAGCACCGCCTGCATCGCGTTTATCGCGCCGAACAAGTTCACCGCCATCATTTTTTCGAGATCTTCGGGATGCATCTGCTCAAATGAATCCGAGATGAGCAATCCTGCGGAGTTTATCAGGATGTCGATTTTGCCGAACGATTCCTTGACCTGATCGACAGCCGCAAACACGCGCGCACGATCGGTCACGTCGCAATCGATCGCGAGCGCTTTGCCGCCGGCCTTTTCGATCTTTCCGGCGAGAGTGTCGAGGTGTGACTTGCGTCGCGCCAGTATCGCGACCCGCGCACCTTGCTGGCCGAATGCCATCGCGACGTCGTGGCCGATTCCGCTCGACGCGCCAGTCACCAACACCGACTTGTCGCGGAAGTATCCGCGCACAAACCCTTTCGATTCTCGCTTGACTGATTCGCTCACGACGGTCACCTCGATATTTGCGCCAGTACTCCGACGCTGTGGACACTCAAGCTGGAATACATTTGACGGCGCGGCAGTTTCGTGGGCATTGTGCGCCGGTATCGAGCGTTCGGCAAACTGCGGAAATAGCTGCGTTGCCGGGCGAATCCGGGGTGGTTAGATTTTAATTGAAGGGGTTAGGAGTTAGGAACATGAACTCTAAAACCATCGTTACTGAGATCGCCGCAGCGGGTGCGCTGATTGGCTCATACCCGCTCGATTGGATGGTGCGGCGCACAGAGCCGTTCTACTGCGCGCCGGGCAGTGAGCCGGTAATTCTCGCGCACGGATTCGGCGGCAGTCGCTCCAATCTGCTCGCGCTCGCCAGTTATTTGCGCCTGGCGGGATTCGACAACATTACCTACTTCGAGTATCCGCGATGGCAGTCGATTGATGATTCAGCCGCTCAGCTCGCGCACCTGGTCGCGGAAAAAGCCGGCACCACCGGCGCCCATCTAATCGGTCACAGCTTAGGCGGCACGATCTCGCGCCGATATACGGTGTACGCGCCAACCGGCGCGGTCCGTTCGCTGATCACGCTGGGTTCGCCGTATTCGTACGGCCAACACAGTCCGCGCGAGATTGGAATTTTCGGCGATGACGATCCTATTGTGCCCGCACCGATCGAGGAGATGCTCCATCCCGGCGCGTTCGGGCGCCTGGTGATCATGCACGACGTTGGGCATCTCGCGCTGGTTTTTCATCCCGAGGTTTTGCGAATCATTGGCACCGAGTTGCGCGCAAATCGCGCAACCACCAGCCTTCGCGCCGCCGCATAAAGTCAGCGCGCTCTGCTACACTGGTTAGATGACAGTCGCGAGCGAAGCCGGCGCGATCGTGCTGGTCGGCGGGCAGAGCTCGCGGATGGGCCAGCCCAAGGCGGCGCTTGATTTCGGCGGCGTCCCGCTGCTCACCCGAATAGTCATCGAGCTCAAATGCTGGTTCGACGAGATCGTCATTGTCGCGGCGCCTGAGTTGGCGGGGCAGCCTCGCGTCGAGATCCCCGGACTTAAGATCGTTCACGATGAAAGCTCATTTGGGGGCCCGCTCGACGCGCTCCGGCGTGGTCTGAATGCGCTGGATCGCGACGTCGCGTTCGCATGCTCGTGCGATCTGCCCCTGCTGAATGCCGACGTTGCAGCGGAACTGGTCGGGATGCTCGATGACTTCGACGCGGTGATTCCGGAAGTTGGCGGCAAGCTGCAGCCGCTGCACGCGGTCTATCGCAAGCGATGTGCGAGCGCTATCGAGTCGCTTGCCGCGAGTGGCGAGAAGCGCCTGACTGCCAGCTCCGGCGCGGTAAACGCGAAACGTGTCGGCGAGCACGAGCTCCGAAGGATCGATCCGGAGCTCAATAGCTTCTTCAATGTGAATACGCCCGAAGACTACCAGCGCGCGCTCAAGATGGCCGGCCTCGCCAGGTAAATCGCGCAGCTACGACTTGGGCATCCACCTGAGAATCGGACGCCGCGCGGCTTCCGCCTCATCCACGCGGGAGACCGACAACGTCTGCGGCGCGTTCTTCACGCGCGCAGGATCGCTCAGCGCCTCGTCGTAAATTCGCTCCATCGCGTCGATGAACTTGTCGAGGATTTCCTTGCTCTCGGTCTCGGTCGGCTCGATCATCAGCGCGCCCGGCACGACTAGCGGGAAATAGATCGTCGGCGGATGGATTCCGAAATCGAGCAGGCGCTTGGCAATCTCGAGCGTGCTGACGTCGGCGCGCTTCTCGAGATTATGCGACAGCACGCATTCGTGCATCGAAGGCTCGCCGCTCGCGCTCGGGAAGTGCGGTTGCAGCCGCGTGCGCACGTAATTCGCGCCGAGAATCGCAAGCCGGCTCGCCATCCCGAGACCGTCGCCGCCGAGCGCCAGGATGTACGCATACGCGCGCACGATCATTCCGAAGTTGCCATGGAACGAGCGCAAACGCCCGATCGAATCGGGCCGATCCGGGTCGAATTCATAACCGGCGCCGGAATGCTTCAAGCGCGGCATCGGCAAAAACGGTTCGAGATGTTTCTTCACCGCGACCGGGCCGGCGCCGGGACCGCCGCCACCGTGCGGCGTCGAGAACGTCTTGTGCAGGTTGAGCTGCACGATGTCCGCGCCCATGTGGCCGGGCTTCGCTACTCCGAGCAGCGCGTTCATGTTCGCGCCGTCGAGGTAGAGCAGCGCGCCGCGCTCGTGCAGAGCGGCGGCAATCTCCTGGATCTGCGGCTCGAAAATTCCAAGCGTGTTCGGATTGGTGACCATCATCGCGGCCACATCGTCATCGACGAGCCGGCGAACTTCCGCCGCTTCCAGGTATCCGCGGCGATTCGATTTGGCGACCACGACCTGGAACCCGGCGAGCGTGCAGCTTGCGGGATTGGTTCCGTGCGCCGTGTCGGGAATGATCACCTTGTGCCGCGTCTCGCCGCGCTTACGATGATACGCGCGGATCATCAGCAGGCCGGTCAACTCTCCTTGGGCGCCAGCAGCGGGATGCATCGAGACGGCATCCATGCCGGTGATCTCCGCGAGCGCCGCTTCCATCCGCGCGATCAATTCAAGCGCACCTTGCGCAAGATGGGCCGGCGTCTCCGGATGAAGTCCGGCCAGCCCCGGCAGTGCCGCCATTTCGTCATTGACGACGGGATTGTACTTCATCGTGCAGGAACCGAGCGGATAGAACTGGAGCGCCTGCGCGAAGTTGAGTTGCGACAGGCGCAGGAAATGACGCAGCACCTGCGGTTCGCTCAGTTCGGGGAATCCGGGCAGGTTCTCGCGGCACAATTCGGCGCCGAGGATCTCGGCACCGCGCCGCGCACCATCGGCACGCGGCGACGGGTCGGTGCCGCGACGTCCGTCGGACGAAAGTTCGAAAATGAGCGGCACTCCGGCCACCGGTTCAGTTTTGATCGGAGTTGAAGAAATGTCGTTTTCCGTGACGACGACAATTCGGCCGGCAGTTGCCATTACCCCACCTCCGCAATCGCCGCCGCGAGCCGGCTGAACTCGTCGCTCCGATTCATCTCGGTGACCGATACCAGGAGCGCGTCAGGAAGTTCCGGATAGTCATCTTTGAGCGCGATACCGGCCAGCACTTGCTTGCGCTCGGCTGCTTCCAGAGCATTCGGTGGACTCGGGACTCGCAATGCAAACTCGTTGAAGAATGGGCCCGAGAAGCGGCGATGTATCCCTGCGGCGTCGAGAACATCGGCGGCCTGGTGCGCGAGCTCGACGTTTTGCTCGGCGAGATCGCGGAGACCTTGGCGGCCCATCAGCGAGAGATAGACAGTTGCGGCCAGAGCGCACAGCGAGTGGTTGGTGCAGATGTTGGACGTGGCGCGCTCGCGGCGGATGTGCTGTTCGCGAGTCGCCAGCGTCAGGCAAAATGCGCGGCGGCCGTCGCGATCGCGAGTCTGGCCGACCAGCCGCCCCGGCATCTGGCGAAGATGGTTCATCCGCGCTGCCATGAAACCGACGCCGGGGCCGCCGAATTGCAGTGGCAGGCCGAAACTTTGGCCCTCGCCGACCGCGATATCGACACCAAGATCGCCAGGTGCGCGAAGCAGGCCGAGTGCGATGCCCTCCGCGGTGGCGGAAATCGCGAGTGCCCCTGCGCGATGGGTCATCTCGGCGATCGCGCCGAGCGGTTCGATGATGCCGAACGCGTTGGGATAGCCGGTCACGGTGCATAGCAGGCGATCATTCGCTATTCGCTCGAGTGCGATCGCGCCGGTTGCGCCGGTCTTGTTGTCGAACGGAACTTCGACGATTTCGAGGCCGGAGAGCGCGCTCAGGTAGGTCTGGATGGTGGCGCGATACTCGGGCCACAGTGCGCGGGAAAGCGCGATGACCGAGCGCTTCGGCATCAGGCGATGAGCCATCAGGACCGCCTCGGCGGCGGCCGACGCGCCGTCGTACATGCTCGCGTTGGCCACTTCCATCGCAGTGAGCTGAGTGATGAGCGTCTGGAATTCGAAGATTGCCTGCGTGGTGCCCTGGCTGGCCTCGGCTTGATAGGGCGTGTAGCTGGTCGCGAATTCGGCGCGGGCAATGACCGCGCGGACCGCGGCCGGAACGTAATGGCGGTAGTAGCCGGCGCCGAGGAAGCTGGCGAATCCCGAGGCGCCGAGGTTTCGCGCCGCGAGTGCGGAAATTTCGGCGACGACGTCGGCCTCGGTGCGTCCAGGGGCGAGGTTGATAGTTGCAGTCGTGCGCAGACCGGCGGGTACGTGCGCGATAAGGTCGTCGAGGTGTTTCGCGCCGGTAGTATCGAGCATCGCCGCGACATCGGTTTCCGTATGTGGCATGAATCTCATGTGATTCGCTTCTCCTTCGCCCGCCGCCTCCGCATCCACCTCATTGAATCACAAGCTCGCAGTTGATGCTGCCGAGTGCGAATCGTCCCGGCGATAGAAGGGACGACGCACGACGGTTGCGGGAATTTTGCGGTTTCTAATTTCGATTTCGAGATTGTCGCCGACGACCGGAGCAGGTTTTGCGCCGGTCGCGACGTATGCCATCGCGATCGGGCGTTGAATCGACGGCGCGAACGATCCGCTGGTCACCGTGCCGGACTCGACACCGTCGCGAAAGAGCCGATAGCCCTGGCGGGCGATCATTTTGCCGTCGTCCGTGCGAAGGCCGATCAATTTTTTTGGAATCCCATTTTTATGCTGAGCCGCAAGTGCCGGCTCGCCGACGAACGGGCGTCCCAGTTTTACGAAGGGCGTCAATCCCGCCTCGAGCGGCGACGAGCTGCGATCGAGTTCGTGACCGTAGAGCGGCAGGCCCGCTTCGAGCCGCAGCGTGTCGCGGGCGCCGAGGCCGACCGGCTTGATTCCTGCGCCAGCGCCGGCGTCGAGAATCGCGTCGAACAATTTCGGGGCGCCGTTGTTTTCCACGAACAACTCGAAGCCGTCTTCACCAGTGTAGCCGGTGCGCGCCGCGAGACAGGAGATTCCCGCAACTTTCCCACTCGCCACGCCGAAGCGCGCAACCTTGGCGATTGGGAAATCAGCGATCGCCGCCAAGATCGCGACTGCAGACGGGCCCTGCACCGCTACCAGAGCCGTCGCGTCGCTGAGATCTTCGAATTCGGCGCGGCCGCGGTTGAGTTCTAAAATCCATTCGCGATCGACGTCGATGTTGGAGGCGTTGACGCATAGCATGTAGCGCTCGGCGTCGAGACGGTAGACGATCAGATCGTCGATGGTGCCGCCGTCTTCCGTGCACATGATGGTGTACTGCGCCTGGCCGTCGTTGAGCCGCGACGCGGAGTTGGTGAACGCATGCTCGATGGTCTCGAGCGCGTGCGGTCCGCGGATTTCAAATTCACCCATATGGCTCAGATCGAAAATTCCCGCGCTGGTGCGGACCGCAAGATGCTCCTCGATAATCCCGCTGTAACTTACGGGCATCTCGAAACCACCGAAAACCGTCATCCGTGCGCCGTGTTTCTGGTGAAGGTCGAAAAGAACAGTGCGCTTGGGCGCATTCATCAGCGCGCGAGATCTTAACAGACCCGATGATCGCGGACGAGACGAGCGCGCGTGATCTGCCAACAGCGTCGCGACTTGTCCACAGTTGTGCGTAAGTGCCGCGGATTGAGGTGAGGCGACCGGCGCGATAACTCCGCCGGCAGTTGCCTTGTTGGGGAGTTGGGTGGAGTGGCGAATTTGGGGTTGGGTGTTTGTGGAAAGAGAATTCAATTGAGAGTGGTCGGTGAAGTTGGCGGGGTGGCGCACACAGGATCAGAATACACTACTATAGTAGTGAAGTCTATAGGGCGGAGAAGGAGGGCGGGAATTGGGGTTGCGTCTTGCGTCACACTTGCGCTTACGGGTGTGTCGCGTGCGGAACAAGATTGCGCGATCTGCCAGTTACATCGCGAGTTGTCCACAGGCTGGCGTGACGGAGGGGCGAGCTAAATCTTGGCTTGCTGACGGCTCTGGCGAACATCGTGTTCTCTGAAGGACCTTCCTGGTGTCCCTTGAAACATCTTGTCGCTAAGTCGCGCGCGCACTATTAAAAAAACTTGTAGATCACGGTCGGCATCAACCTTTCGCCGCTGGGGGTTAAATCCCGTGAATGGCGACGCTTGGAATACGCACAATTGGACGAGTTCCGAAGGCCGGAAGGTCGAAATCGAACCCGGCAAGCCGCTCATTCAACATCACTGTTCCCGATGCCGGCGTGATTTCGTCGAGGATCCGCCGACCGGCGAACGTTACGCGGTTTACGTCTCAGTATTCATGTTTCGGAGACTTCCCGACCAGATCACAAAACGATGGATAGGCGAGATGTGCCCCGGCGCGCCGCTTCCGCAGGACATCGAGGTGCGCAATAGACTGATCGAAAATCGCGCCAGATAATTGGCTCCGAGCCCCCTTTCGGAGCCGATGGCACGCTCGGCTGAGATGCCTTCATGGTGAAGCCGCAGCGTGCCTTCTTTTTCTATCGACGATCGACGGAAGTTTGATCGCTAATCTTTACTTAGCGGCGGGTGGAGCCCATGGGCCGGCTCCTGAGAAGCGGGCCGGGGCGATTCTCGTGACATAGCCCGGGATGTTTTGCATCGAGGGCGGCGGGAAGTTGGCCTTGGGGCCGAGGTAGAGTGGGGCGAGCTTTTGCAGGAGGGGCACTGCGCCGCCTTCGGTCACTCGCGCATTGCCGTGGATCACCAGGTACTCGCGCATCCCCTGAGCGTTGGTCTTGTCGGAAAGCATCGAGAGCGCGACTCTCGGATCGCGGCGGATGTTTTTGATCTTCTGGTGGACGGCGAGGTGGCCGATTACGAATTCCTCGTTTTCAATTCCGACCCATATAACAGTGACCTGCGGGGCGCCCTTGGAATTGAGCGTGATCAGATGAGCAAGGGGCGCGGTTGCGATGAGTTCGTGTACCGATTGTGGAATTTGCATGGGTGCAACTCCGTGCGGAAGATTTCAGTTCTGTGGACTATGACTTTGCAGAAGTTGTGTCCATCGGAGCAGAGGGCGGATTGCGCGGGTTGGTGCGGTACTAAATAATCGACGGATAACCCGATGGCTGCGATCATTATGGATGGCCGGGCGCTGAGCGCGCATCTGATGCCCGAGTTGCGCGCCAACGTGGACCTGCTCAAGAGCAAGTATAGATGCACGCCGTCGCTCGCCGCGATCCTGGTCGGCGACGATCCGGCCTCGCGCCAGTACATCAAAAATAAGCAGCGGGCGGCGGCGGAACTCGGATGCGAGAGCCGTACGATCCGGATGACGGCGGCCGAGGCCAGCCTCGACGCACTACTCGAAGTGATCGGGAAGTTGAACGACGACGCGCAAATCAATGCGATCCTGATCCAGGTGCCACTGCCCGAGTCGGTCGATCAATTCCGGCTCTTCGATGCAATCCGTTACGACAAGGACCTCGACGCGGTCGGGTCGGCGAGCGTCGGGGGATTTTACCGAGGCCGGTGGGGACGATTTATTCCGTGCACTCCGCGCGGAGTTCTAAGTCTTCTCGACTATTACAAAGTGCCGGTGGTCGGCACGCGCGCGGTGGTGATCGGACGCAGCGACGTCGCCGGCAAACCGACCGCGCTGATATTGGGCGGACGGTTGCGCAACGCGACCGTGACGTGGTGCCATCGGCATACCCGCGACCTCGCATCGATTTGCCGCGAGGCGGACATCCTGATCCCGTGCGTCGGTGCAGATACCGGGCGGCCATTTCTAATCACCGCGGAGATGGTGAAGCCGGGCGCGTGCGTGATCGACGTTGGCGTGCGGCGCGTCGGTCCGGGCAAATTCATCGGCGACGTGGATGTCGAAGGGGTGAAGAGCGTCGCCGGATGGATTACGCCGAATCCCGGCGGCACCGGACCGATGACGGTCCTGGCGCTGATGCAGAACCTAATCGATGCGGCGCGGTATCAGTTGGGTCTCGAACGCGCTCAGTACTCTGTCTGAAACCGGAATCGGGGTCCGTTCGCCGTTCGACGTTGCTTTGCGCAAGCTCGGCGATTCACTTAAATTGCAATTTGCAGCAAGCAACCAGATGGAATCATCGTCGACCACCGGCCCGAAGATCACCAATCCGCAGACGACCGTTTCGAACGGGGAGAAGCCAGCCCGACGTACGCTGAGGCGTGTGCTGATCGGGCCGCCGCGCGATGTCCGTGACCCGGAAATTTTTCACAGTCTTTCGCTGATCGCGTTTCTCGCCTGGGTCGGGCTCGGCTCCGACGGGCTGAGCTCATCATGCTACGGGCCGGAGCAGGCATTTCTGGCGCTGGGGCATCATCAGTACCTGGCGGTTTTCCTGGCGATGTTGATGGCGCTGACGGTTTTCATAATCTCGGCGTCGTATTCGCAGACGATCGATCTGTTCCCGACCGGCGGCGGCGGCTACCTGGTCGCAACCAAGCTGCTCGGCAAGTATTTCGGCCTGGTATCCGGATCGGCGCTGGTGGTGGATTACGTGCTGACGATTGCGATCTCGATCGCAAGCGGCGCCGACGCGATTTTCAGTTCTCTTCCGATCGGCTGGCTGCCGTTCAAGTTCTGGCTGTGCATCCTGGTCGTATTGAT
>Ga0210407_10002050_pt1 | contig 17782 bp, 14 predicted proteins | sample IncBWC27MmetaG_FD_150860 | JGI IMG/M metagenome (GOLD analysis project Ga0210407, IMG submission 150860) | Forest soil microbial communities from Barre Woods Harvard Forest LTER site, Petersham, Massachusetts, United States - Inc-BW-C-27-M | ecosystem: Environmental > Terrestrial > Soil >...
CTCAAACGGCATTTGCAACGCGCTCGCGTGGCGAAAGTCGGCGGCCGCTTCGAGCTTCACCCGCCGCGTGAGGCTGCTCGCCACCTGCGTAAACTCTTCCGTCAAATCCACGCCCGTCACGCGGCACCCGTGTTCCGCCGCAAAATACCTGGCCGGGCCGCCGAGACCGCTTCCAACGTCAAGCAGCCGCAACCCTGGCTGCAATTCCATTTGAGCCGCCAGCTCTTTCGTTGCGTCCAGGCCGCCGACATGAAATTCATCCACCATAGACAAATCTCCGGCTGTCAGATGCTCTATGTCGATGCCTGTGCTCTGCAGGCCTCCGAGGATTTTCTCTTCAAGCCCGCCCTTGCCGTAGTGCCCTGCGACTTTCTGTTCGGCGTTCACGATGATCTCCCCTGCTGAGCTTGATTGGCTTTGTTCCAGGCGGTAGGTGCGATGCTACCGGAAAAATGTCAGCTGATGTGTTAGATGAATCGGCGGGCTCGTACGTCACGCGGCGCGGAATGGCGGTCGATGGAGCACGAACAGCAGGCTGCGATTCGTTGTGAGTGGTTACTGAAGCACGGGAACTGATGAGGCGGTTCGCGAGGATCGCGCATAGGTCGAATCCGGGTGAGCGGTGGTCGAAGCGAATGTGGGACAGGGGCTGGCGTGAACCAGCGCTAGGTGAGGGTCAGCGGGGTGCGCGGATGGCATCGTTCATGTCCGCGCTGGCTTTCTTGCAGGAGTCGCGGTCGCCTTGGTAGCAGAGTTCGAGGTCTTGGAACTCGGTTTGGAGGATGGTCTGGCGCGTTTTGCTTAAGCCTTTGGTTCGGGCCTGGTCCAGGGCGGCTTTTGCCTTTTTCTCGGAATCGGGGCTGGGTTGCGCCGCGAATTGCTGGATGGCGTTGAAGGCGCTCCAGTAGGCTTGCTCCTGGCGGTCGCGCTCGCGAGCGACGGACTGCTTCAAGGGATAGACCAAAAGATAGTTGAGGCCCAAGATGAGGAACAGCCCGATGAGCCCCAAGGTCAGGAGCCGCTTGTACATGGAGTGGAGCGTACGGCATTTCGTAAGTTCATTCCACAGTAATCTCTTGGCACTGACGGACGAGCCGTCCTTTCAGTAACCATAGGGCAGGAGTCTTGCCAGTTGCTCCATTGAGGTGTTGACGGTGGCGGACGCAATCAAATGCATCCACTTGACCACCGCCGAGCATCACATTACTGTAAAAAGAGCTGCTATGTCACCGTCGGACCAATTTGGTTCCATGCGAAGCGCGCTTGCGTGGCGTCCCTTCCTTGTTGTGCTCCTGGCGATCCTCCTTTTATATAACCCTTTTCTGGGCGGTGCAGGTTTCGGCGCCGCATCGGGCATCGGTCATCCCGCGAGCCATCGTGGGACCGTCGGGGCCTCGGAGCTTCAGCATTTTGCGAATGCGGAAGGTCGCAATCCAGTTTCCGCGCCAGACATTGCCGAGGAGGCGCCGGTCTCGCCGCTTCCGGAATCGAATGCCTGGACGACCGCGAACTTCCCTGAAGAAGTACTCCCCGCTTTGCCGTTTTTCTTTGCGAGTCTGTGGTTTCGACCACCTCCCGCTCGCTAATCCAGCTTTCCCTGCGTTACGCACATTGGAAGATTTAGGCGTCTCGCGCAATTCGCGCTGCGCCGCTACTTAGGCCCCTTTGAAAATTCTGCGGGTGTACGGCGAGGCGGAGAGGTCTTTGCCCGTCGCGCATTCCGCTAGGGATGCAGGTATGACCTCAAAAAGAATAGGAATTGTTGTCGCCGCGGTGACCGCAGCCGCGTTGCTTGCGTGGTGGTGGACGGAGCGGGCGCCGAGCGAAGCAGACGATCGAAAGCAAACGAGCGTGACGCCGGGCGATACGCCGGCGGTCGTGGCGCTCGTGAAGCGGCGCGACATGGGCGATACCCTGACGGTCGCGGGGGCGTTCAAGCCGTTTCAGGACGTGGATGTGCATGCGAAAGTCGCCGGATACATTCGCAAGATTTATGTGGACGTCGGGGACCACGTCAAAGAGGGGCAGACGCTGGCCGTGCTGGAAGTTCCGGAACTGGCGGCGCAGTTGACGGGTGCGGACGCCGCGGCGCGGCGCGCGAGCGAAGAGATCAGGCGCGCGCAGGGCGATTTGGAGCGAGCGACATCCAACCATGCGGCCGCACATTCGGCCTATGCGCGGCTTAGCGATGCGGCGAGAACGCGTGCCGGACTTGTCGCCCAGCAGGAACTGGATGATTCCCAAGCGAAAGACCTGGAAGCCGAGGCGCAAGTTTCCAGTGCGAAAGCGTCGCTCTCATCCGCAGAGCAATCGCTGGAGATGGCCCAGGCCAATCAGAAGCAGGTGTCGGCGCTTTCGGATTATACGCACATCAGCGCGCCGTTCGCGGGCGTGATCACAAATCGTTACGCCGATACCGGAACGCTTGTCGCGGCTGGAACTTCTTCGAGCACGCAGGCAAATCCCGTGGTGCGACTGGCGCAGATTTCCGTGTTGCGGCTGGTGCTGCAGATCCCAGAGTCGGTTGCGCCGCAAATTCACATCGGTGGATCGATAAAAGTACACGTGCAGGCCCTGAATGAAGACTACGAGGGAAAGGTCTCGCGGTTCGCGGATTCGCTGGACCAGCAAACGCGCACGATGGAGACGGAAGTCGATTTTCAGAATTCGGCTGGCAAGCTGATCCCGGGAATGTTTTGCGAGACATACTTCCTGCATAGCAAGAAAACAAACGTGCTGACCATTCCGGTGGAAGCGGTCCTTCGCACTGGCGACGAGACTACTGTGCTGGTGGTGGATGCGCAGAATGGCGTGAAGACGCGCGCGGTCAAACTAGGCCAGGAAAGCAGCAGCTATGTGGAGGTGCTGTCAGGCTTAAGCGAAGGCGAGCGCACGATCATAGGGAATCCCAGCGCGTTCACCCCCGGACAAAAAGTGTCGCCAAAAGTCGTGGAAGCGGCGACGACCGGTCAGGCAGGGACGAACTAATGCCAAAATTTGCGCTGGCCTATCCCTATTTCATCATCATGCTCTGCCTGGTTGTAGCCGTGGTGGGAATAACGACAGTTGTGCGCATGCCCGTAGATCTCTTTCCGCAGATCGACATTCCCGTCGTGGTGGTGGCCACGTTTTATTCCGGGATGCCTCCTCAGCAGATCGAGGCGGATATAACAAATACCTTCGAACGTTTTTTTACGCTGGGGAGCAACATCGACCACATCGAGTCGCGGTCACTCACCGGCGTGAGCCTCATCAAGATTTACTTCAAGCCGGGCACGGATGCGAATGCGGCGCTGAGCAACATCGCCAATCTCGCAATGGCCGATCTGCGCCGGCTGCCGCCGGGGACGCTGCCGCCGGTGGTATTGAAATTCGATGCTTCGAGCATGCCGGTTTGCCTGGTCACATTGAAGGGGCAAGGACTTGATGAAACACGTCTGAAAGACCTTGCGCAGTTCCAAGTGCGAAATCAGATCGCCAACGTGCAGGGAGCTTCCGTGCCGCAACCGTTTGGTGGGACCTACAGGCAGATTCAGGTGTTCGTCGATCCAGTGAAGCTGGAGGCGCACCAACTGAGCCTGATGGATGTGGTGCAGGCCATCAACGAATCGAACTTCATTCTTCCCGCGGGAGACGTGCGCATCGGGAACAGGGACTACAACATATATGCCAACAGCCAAGTCGCGGCGGCCGCGGAGATCAACCGCTTTCCTCTAAAGACTGTGGGGCTCGGCTCGGTTCTGGTGGCCGACGTGGGCAAGGCGGAAGATGCCGGCGCCTTGCAGACGAACATCGTGCGGATCGACGGCCAGCATTCCGTTTACATTCCGGTATTGAAGCAAGGAGGGAACAGCAACACGATTTCGATCGTGAACGGAATTAAGGAGGCCACGAAACATCTCGTCGATATTCCCGAGGTGCTGAAGACGGCGGTGGTTTTCGATCAGTCCGTGTTCGTCAAGATCGCCATAAACAACTTGCTGAAAGAGGGCGGCATCGGCCTCCTTCTCACCGCGGTGATGATTCTGCTCTTTTTGGGGAGCCCCCGAGCGACGTTCGCGGTGCTGCTTTCCATTCCACTTTCCGCGTTGATGTGTTTTCTAGTGATGAACGGCCTGGGAGGCTCGATCAATACGATGCTACTCGGCGGCCTGGCGCTGGCGTTTTCCAGATTGATCGACGATTCCGTCGTGGTGCTGGAAAACATTTTTCGCTTCATGGAGAACGGGGCGGCGCCACGCGAAGCCGCGGAAAAAGGCGGAATGGAAGTTGCACTGGCGGTGTTGGCCGCGACCTCGACCACTTCCATCGTATTTTTTCCCGTCACTTTTTTCTATGGGGTCAGCCGGTATCTTTTTATCGATCTTGCCTTGGGCGTCGTGCTTTCTATTTTCGCCTCCTACATCTTTGCGATGGCGGTCGTGCCTCTCTACTGCGCGTCCTTCATCCGGATTGGACATGAACACGTGCACGGGGAGAGCGTCAAAAAAACGCTATTTGCCCGCGTCGTACAACGATTCAACGCTTTCTTCTTGAAGCTACTCCTCTATTACGAGAAAGCCGTGGAGAGGGCGCTCGATCGTCCGAAGCGCACACTGGCGATCATCATCTTGGGCATCGTCGTGGTCTTGGGAGGTCTCTTTCCCTTTGTGGGCACCGCTTATTTCCCGCGCACGGACCCCGGGCAATTTGTCATCAATGTGAAAGCACCGACGGGAACGCGATTGGAAGTCACGGACAACTACATCGCCAAGATCGAGGAGGACCTCCGCCAGGTTATTCCCTCACGCGATCTGGACATGATCGTTTCAAACATCGGGATTACACCGGATATCTCCGCCATCTACACGAGCAATTCCGCGATGCACACGGCCTTCGTGCAAGTGAACCTCAAAGAAGATCACAAGGTCGGAAGTTACGAGTACATGAATCGCGTTCGGCGGAAACTGGCGGCGGACTTGCCCGAACTCAGCGCTTATTTTCAAGCCGGAGGACTGGTGGACTCCGTAGTAAATCAAGGGCTGCCTGCTCCGCTGGATATCCAAGTCAGCGATAACGACATGGAAGAGGGATACGGCATTGCGAAGAACATTGCGCTGCAGCTCAAAAATTCCAGGAATGTGAACGATGTCTTGATTCCCCAGGACATCGATTATCCGGGCCTGGAACTGAACATCGATCGGGAACAAACCAGTCAACTCGGCCTGACGCCAAGAAACGTGGTGGACAACGTCATCACCGCGCTCACATCGGACGGGATGATCGCTCCGAGTTACTGGATCGATCCGAAGACCGGGAACAACTACATGGTCACAGTCCAATATTTCAACCAAAAGATTGGCTCGATGACCATGTCGGATTTCAAGAACATACCGCTGCGGGCGAACGCTTCCGCGATGTACACCCCGCTGCAATCGGTCGCGAAAATCGAACCCATCAATACGCCGACGGAAGTGGATCACTACCAAATTCGGCGCGTCATCGACGTCTATGTAATGCCTAAAACGGAAGACCTTGGCGCAGTCAACAAGGAAGTCAATCAGCTCCTCGCGGGATTGAAGACCGGAAAAAATGTCCGCGTCACGGTCCGGGGCGCGGTGGTCGGAATGAACGAGTCTTTCAAGCGTTTTGCTATCGGACTGATCCTTTCCATTATTCTCGTTTACCTCATCTTGATGGCGCAGTTCCGGTCGTTCATCGACCCGCTCATTATCCTGACCGCGATCCCTCCCGGGCTGGCAGGCGTGGTTCTAACGCTGCTGGTGACGCACACGACGCTCAATATTATGTCTCTGATGGGGGTGATCATGATGACCGGCATTGTGGTTTCGAACAGCATCCTGATCGTGGAGTTCTCCGGAATCCTCCATGAGCGCGGCATGACGGTCCGCGCAGCCGTTGTGGAATCCTGCAAAGTCCGGCTGCGTCCCATTTTGATGACCTCACTGGCCACACTTCTGGGAATGATTCCCATGGCACTCGGCGTAGAGGCGGGCAGCGAACAATACGCGCCGCTCGCTCGCGCCATCATCGGAGGGCTGGCGGTGTCCGTGGTCGTGACTGTTTTCCTGGTTCCGGCGGTCTACTTGATCGTTCATGGACGCGAGCAGAGGCGCGGTGAAGCACCAGCCGAGGAGGTGGCATCGTGATCGGGCCCAAAGTTTGGTTGTTCGCTGCGATCGTTGGTTGTTTGCTCTCTGCGGCACCGCAGCTTGCCTTTGCTCAAAAAACGCCGCCGGCCTCCGGCCAAAACTCTGCAACGGATACCGTGGGGCGCGAGCAATCATTGACACTGGCGCAGGCAGAGGCGCTGGCGCTCAAGAACAATCCCCAGATAACCATCGGGAAGCTGCGGGCTCTAGCAGCCCGGCAATTCGTACGTGAAGCGCGCTCCGCGCTTTTGCCTACCGCCGCTCTCAACGTCACAGGAGTCGACGCCGATCCCGGCAGCCGTCTGTCGGCGGGATTTCTCAATAGCCCGGCGCTGTATTCGCGCGCTGCAGCCGGCGCAACCGTCACGCAATTGGTCACGGACTTCGGTCGCACGACGAATCTTTTGGCCAGTTCCGAATATCAAGCCAAAGCGGAAGATCAAAATGCCGCTGCCACCGCGGCGCAGATCATCCTGGCCGTGGACCAGGCTTTTTATAATGTGCTGGAAACAAAGGCTCTGGTCACCGTTGCCAAACAGACCGTCGAATCCCGCCAAGTTCTTGTGGACAAGATCAAAGCGCTGACGGACGCAAAATTGAAATCTGATTTGGATCTTAGTTTTGCAACCGTGGACATGGCGCGCGGCAAACTTCTCCTGCTCGAATCGGAAAACAATTACGAATCTTCACTCGCGGTGCTTTCCGCCATTCTTGGTTATCGCGATGAACAGAATTTTCAGCCGGTCGACGAAGCGATAGCTATTGGACCTCCTGCGCCGGAAGTCAATTCCCTGATTACCGAAGCGCTCCGGCAGCGCCCGGAAGTTGCGGCATCGCAAGACGAACTCCGGGCCGCAGAGAAATTTGGCGGCGCGGAGCACGACCTGTGGCGGCCAACGATCAGTGCGCTGGGTGCCGTGGGCCTCGCTCCCGTCCGCGACAATCATGTTTCCAATTGGTACGGCGCAGTGGGCGTGAATATCGGCATCCCGCTCTTCAACGGGTTTCTCTACAACGCTCGAGCCAAGACCGCCGACCTGCAAACCGAGGCGGCTCGGCAAAAACTCATGGACCTCCAGGACAATCTCGCCCGCGACGTGCGCGTCGCCTGGCAGGACACCAATCGCGCTTACGAGCGCCTTTCTGTGACGCAACTCCTCAAGGAACAGGCCAGCCTGGCCTACGATCTCGCACAAGCTCGTTACAACCTCGGTCTCGGCTCCATCGTGGAATTTAGCCAGGCGGACCTGCAAAAAACCGAAGCCGATATCACCGACACCGATGCCAAATACCAATACCGCTTGACCCAAATTGTCCTCGCTTATACGATGGCGACACCGAAGTGAGTAGGCCCTTTCTGGTGCGGAAGAAGATGGGCCGTCTTTTGCTGGGTCCGAAAATGGGCCGCGCCCTCCAATAACTCTCGCCATCTTCGAAGAGCTACCGGTGCTTTTTAGCGCCGATTTCCGCTCCGTTTCCCCTCCGTTTGGCCCGTTGTTGACGTCGTGACATTTCCGCAACTCCAATCCCGTCAATGCTTTCACCTGAATATCCCTTCATTGTTACAGGATATTCACATTCAGTTGACGCAATTGTAAGACGCGCCCTTTACCTTCTGCCCGGGGTGGTTTGCATACTCACCGGTACATATTTTGAATTTTGCTCCAAAGAGAGAGGCAATGAAAAAACTAGCAGCACTCACACTATCGCTGTTCCTGATTTCGGGACCAGTCCTGGCGGATACGCCCAAGGACGCCGACGCGCCGCCTGCCAAGGCCGCACCGGCCAAACCGAAGACCGCCGCTAAGTCCGACAAGTCCGATGCGGCAATTGCGGCCGAACTCGAAGAACTTCGTCAGGCGTTGCAATCTCAACAGGAGCAACTCACGCTGCTCAAGGAAGAGCTCGCCAAGCGCGATCGTCAAATCGATGAAGCGCGCGAAGCGGCTGCCGCAGCCAATTCCCGCGCCGCCGAAGCCAGCACCAAGGCCACGGAAGCAGTGAACTCCACTGCCGAAGTGAAGAGCACCACTTCCACTCTCAACTCCACCGTTAGCGACCTCGCCGCCAGCAACGCCGCTCTCAAAACCACCGTAGCCACGGCGCAGGCGGATGAGAAAAAGGCTTCCGAAGAAGGGCCCTCCGCCATTCGCTACAAGGGCGTCACCATCACTCCGGGCGGCTTCCTCGCTGCAGAAACCGTCTTCCGCACTCGAGGTACTTCGGCCGACATCAACACGCCCTTCACCAGCATTCCGTTCCAAGCCGCGGATCTCGCTCACGTTACCGAAAATAACTTTACTGCCCGCCAGAGCCGCCTCACCATGCTCGTGCAGTCCAAAGTGGGCGGCACGGCTCTTACCGGTTATGTGGAAGGTGACTTCCTAGGTGCTGGCACGACTTCCAACAACCGCCAGAGCAACAGCTACGTCTTCCGCCAGCGGCAATTGTTCGCGCAAGCCGCCCTCGAAAGCGGCTGGATCTTCACCGGCGGTCAGCAGTGGACCTTGGCAACGGAAGACAAAAAAGGCATTTTCAATCGTCAGGAAAACCTTCCGCTCGTCATTGACCCACAGTACAACGTCGGCTTCACTTGGGGTCGCCAGTATGGCTTCCGCGTCGTGAAGGACTTCGGCGGCAAGTTCGCCGTGGGCTTCTCGGTAGAGGCTCCGCAGGCCACCATTGGCGGCCGCGGCTTCTCCACGGTTACCACCATCAACTCTGCCGCCGCTCCATCCACCATCATCACTTCGGGTGCTACGACTGCCACCACCGGGAATTTTTTCCTCAACGCTCCCGGCGCCGGCGGCGGTCTCTATAACGCCTTCGATTCCACGGGTTACACCGTCAACAAGGCTCCGGACCTGATCTTCAAGGTCGCTGCCGACCCTGGCTTCGGTCACTACGAAGTTTTCGGTATCGTTAGCTTCTTCCGCGACCGCGTCTATCCTTGCGGCGTCGTCGGCACTACCACTGGCGACACGGTTCCTGGGACCGCGACCCTCACCTGCAATGTTACCGGCACTCCTTCAACAACCGTCAGCAGCGCTGGCGCACATAATGTCGGCAGCACTGGTGGTGGCGGCGGTGCCAGCGCTCTCTGGTCGGTGTTCAACAAGAAAGTAGATTTCGGTGCCAAGGCTGTTGCTGGCGACGGCATCGGACGCTATGGCTCGGCGCAATTGGCCGACGCCACCGCTCGTCCGGACGGCTCGCTCTCTCTGATTCGCACCGCTCACGGCTTGGGAAGAATCGAATTGCACGCCACTCCCAAATTGGACGTATACGCTTATTACGGCGCTGAGTATGCTTGGCGCGCGGGCTACGGGGGCTATGACTCCGTCACCATCACCAAGACGACCGCCATTCCTGCAAACGGCACCAACCCGGCAATTCCGGCCACCACTCATACTGCAATCTCAACAACGGGTATCGGTGGATACGGCAACCTGGCTGCCAACAACTCCGGTTGCGGCATCGAAGGCGTTCCTACGAATGACTTCAACCCGTCATCCGGCTCCAATTGTGCTGGCGACATCCGCGTCATCCAGGAAGGCACTCTCGGATTCTGGTACAGGTTCTACCAGGGTTCGAAGGGCCGCTTCCAAATCGGCGCCCAATACTCCTATATCGCCAAGGTCGGGTGGTCCGGCACGGGCGGTGCGCCCGCAGGCACCGCTATTTCCCCCAAGGCTAACGACAACATGGTGTTCACCTCCTTCCGCTATTACCTGCCATAGTCGGCGCAGGAAAAGCGTCCCGTCCCTCATTTGGGACGGGAAAGGGCGGCCCTTCACCGGGCCGCCCCTTTTTTTTGTGCTTCAAGCCCGACAAAGTTCTCCGGTCTGTAACTTCCTCATAAACATAAACTTAGTCGTTCAGGACAGGACGCGCGACTCCGCGTTCAATCAACTGTGAATGGATTGTAACAATGCTGTAACACGTCAGAGAGACACTGATACCTCAAAGGTCAAAAAAATTGGTCGGACGGAGAAAACGCATGAAGCGCATCGCAGGCATGCTCTTGTCTATTCTTGCCCTTACCGGCATCGTTTGGGCGCAAAGCACAACTCTTATCAATGGCGCGGGCGCAACTTTCCCCAACCCGATTTATAGTAAATGGTTTTCCGAATACGGCAAGAAAAACGCTGGCTTGCAGATCAATTATCAATCTGTTGGTTCCGGTGCCGGCATCAAACAGGTGACGGACGGCACGGTGGATTTTGGAGCGTCCGACGGACCGATGAACGACGACCAACTGAAAGCCTATCAGGACAAGCATGGTTTCCCGATCCTTCATTTTCCCACCGTGCTTGGGGCTGATGTGCCCACGTATAACATTCCGGGAGTTACCGTCGCGCTGAATTTCACTCCCGAGGCGCTTGCCGGAATTTATCTTGGCAAAGTTACAAAATGGAACGATCCGGCCATCGCCAGCGCCAACAAGGGCGTGAGTCTGCCGGCCAACGACATCGTGGTTGTACACCGCTCCGACGGCAGCGGCACGACGTATATCTGGACGGACTTTCTTTCCAAAGTCAGCCCTGAATGGAAGTCGAAAGTCGGTACCGCAGGCTCCGTGAATTGGCCGGTGGGGTTGGGCGGCAAGGGAAACGAAGGCGTCACCGGGCAAATCAAAAACGCTCCCAATTCGATTGGCTATGTGGAGTTGATTTACGCTATTTCCAACAACATGCCTTACGGCAATGTGAAAAACTCTTCGGGAACATTCATTAAAGCCGATCTCGCCAGCGTCACCGCCGCCGCCGCGGGTGCTGCAAAGAACATGCCGGATGACTTCCGCGTCTCGATCACCGATGCGCCCGGCAAAACGGCTTACCCCATCGCCAGCTTCACCTGGCTGCTCATTCCTTCCAAGTTTTCGGACGCCGGCAAACGCGATGCCATCAAGGGCTTCGTAAAGTGGATGCTCGCGGACGGCCAGAGCTATGCCGAGCCGCTTGCTTACGCCAAGCTTCCCAAGGAAGTTGTAGCCAAGGAAATAAAAGCGCTAGACAACATCCAGTAAATTTGTTTTGGGGAAAATGGCCACTACTAGCACAATCGTTCCGAGCGCGGGCCCAGTTGCGAGCTCGCGCTCTTTTCTTAGCCGTCTGCGCGACGGCGACGAAATCGCCCGCCTGATCACCTTTTTGTTCGCGGCCACCGTTGTGCTCCTCACCCTACTGCTGGTCTTCGAATTGTGGCGGGGATCTGCGCTTCCACGGCATAAATTCGGATTCCACTTTCTTTTCACCCGCGTCTGGGATCCGGTGTTCGACCAGTTTGGCGCGCTGCCCTTCATATATGGCACGGTGGTCACGGCGACTGTAGCCCTTTGCATCGCCGTGCCGCTCGGCATCGGCGCGGCGATTTTTCTCGCGGAACTTGCCCCTGCGAAGCTTTCCGACACACTGGAATTTTTCATCGATTTGCTGGCGGCCGTTCCCAGCGTCATTTACGGTTTGCTGGGTATCTTCATCGTCGTGCCACTGATGCGAGACCTGGTCCAGCCGAAGTTAAAGGAATACCTGGGCTTTCTTCCGTTGTTCCAGGGCCCTGCTTATGGAGTCGGCTTTCTCACCGCCGGAGTGGTTCTGGCCATCATGGTCATCCCCTACATCATTTCTGTTTCGCGCGAAATTCTCCTTTCCGTGCCGCGGGACCAACGCGAAGCAGCTCTAGCTCTGGGCTCCACTCGCTGGGAATCTACCTGGAAAGTCGTCGTTCCTTTCGCTCGCGCCGGAATCATGGGTTCCATTTTTCTTGCGCTGGCGCGTGCCCTGGGCGAAACCATGGCCGTAACCATGGTCATCGGCAACACCCCCTCCATCAGCGCGTCTCTTTTTTCGCCTGGTTATTCCATCGCTGCCGTAATCGCCAATGAATTCACCGAAGCCACGGGCGATCTTTACACTCAATCGCTCATTGAGCTCGGCCTAGTTTTGTTTACTCTCACTTTCGTCTTGAATGGGCTTGCGCGCATTCTGATCGTCGCCACTTCTCAGCGCGGCAGCGGAATGGGGCACGCATGACCGGCCGGTTGCGATGGCGCAAATTCGTGAGCGCTTTGATGCTGACCACTACTGGGGTCTGCGCTGCCGTGGCTGTAGCCACCTTGTTTTTCATCCTTGGTTATCTCGTCTACCACGGCGGAACCTCCATCAACTGGAATTTCTTCACCAAATTGCCCGTCCCGGTCGGTGAAACCGGCGGAGGAATGGCCAACGCCATCATTGGCAGCGCCAAACTTCTGCTGGTGGCCTGTCTGTTCGGCATTCCCATCGGTTTCCTTGGCGCGATTTATCTGGCCGAGTTCAGCGGTTCCCGTATGGCCTTTGTTGTACGCTACTCCGCCGACCTGCTCAATGGCGTTCCTTCCATTGTCATCGGCATTTTTGCTTATAGCTTGCTGGTTTTGCCATTCAAGCAATTTTCCACACTCGCCGGCGGAGTGGCGCTGGGCGTGATGATGGTTCCCATCACCTTGCGCAGCACGGAAGAGTTCTTAACCGCCGTTCCTCGTGAGCTTCGCGAAGGGGCCATGGCTCTCGGGGCCAGCAAGTGGAAAACCATCGCCACCGTAATCGTGCCTGCTGCCTACCGCGGCATTCTCACCGCCATCCTGCTCGCTTTTGCCCGTGTCGCGGGCGAAACCGCCCCGCTCCTGTTCACCGCCCTTGGCAACGAGTTTTGGAGCCCCGGCTGGAACCAGCCCACTGCTTCTCTTCCCGCGATGATTTTCAAATATGCGGTGGCGCCGTACGATGATTGGCACCGGCAGGCCTGGGCGGCGGGCCTGGTCCTGCTTGGCTTGATTCTGATTATCAATATTATTGCGCGGGGCATTCTCGCCCGGGGCATCGCTGTTCCGAGGTCTTAATAATGCACGCTTCTGTGAGGCCAGCTGTGTCCGTGAACATCACACCACCCGCGACAACCGCAGCAGGCCGTGAATCCGCAGCCCCTGCCGCCCTGCGCATGACCATCTCCAAGGTCAATTTCTTTTACGGCGCCAAACAAACCCTCTTCGACATCACTATGGGCATTGCCAGCAGCAAAGTGACCGCGCTCATCGGCCCTTCCGGCTGCGGCAAGTCCACTTTGCTCCGCACGCTCAACCGCATGTACGAGACCGTGCGCAACGCCCGCCTCGAGGGCGAGATTCTCATTGACGGGCAAAACATTCTGGCCCAGGACGTGACCGCCCTTCGCCGCCGTGTCGGCATGGTCTTTCAGCGCCCCAATCCTTTTCCCAAATCCATTTTCGAAAATGTAGCCTACGGCCTCCGTATCAACGGCACCAAGCTCCCCATGGCCGAAGCGGTCGAGAAGAGCCTGCGCCACGCAGCACTCTGGGACGAAGTGAAAGACCACTTGCACAAATCCGCTTACGAACTTTCCGGCGGCCAGCAACAGCGACTCTGCATCGCCCGGGCTCTCGCCGTCGAACCCGAAGTTCTGCTTCTAGATGAGCCCTGCTCCGCGCTCGATCCCATCAGCACCGCCAAGATCGAAGAACTCCTCGTGCAACTGAAGGATCTCTGCACCATCACCATCGTTACCCACAACATGCAGCAGGCTGCCCGCGTAAGTGATTTCACCGCTTTCCTTCTTACCGGCCAACTCATAGAATTTAGCCCGACGCCGCATTTATTCACCACCCCGGGCGACCCGCGCACGGAGGCCTACATCACCGGCCGCTTCGGATGAGCCGGGACGCCGGGAATTTTCCGTGAAGCGGGGAGGTTTACTTAGTGTCCGGGTTTGTTGGCTGCTGAGGGAAGGGATTCATGGAACGCCACTTCGAGAAAGATCTGAACGAATTGAAAGAGCGCCTGCTCTGGATGGGCAGTCTTGCCGAGCGCGCCGTTCACCAGGGCGTCCACGCCGTGCTGGACTCCGACGAACAGCTCGCCAAGCGTGTCCTGGACGAGGAAAACGCCATTAACGAATTGCAGCTTGAAATCGACGACCGTGTCGTTCAGTTGCTGGCCCTTCACCAGTTGATGGCCATCGATCTTCGCTTCGTTCTGGCCATTTCGCGCATCAACAACGATCTCGAACGCATTGGCGATCAGGCCGTCAACATCGCGCAAGGCGCCCTGCGCATCCTGCGCCACCCGCGCGTGAAGCCGTATGTCGATTTGCCGCGCATGAGCGAACTCGCCGAAGAGATGGTTCGCAGCGCCCTCAACGCCGTCGTCCGCCGCGACGTCGAACTGGCCCAAAAAGTATTAGCCAGCGATGATCAGGTCGATTACTACCGCGATCAGATCTTCCGCGAGTTGCTCACCTACATGATGGGCGATTCCAGCGTCGTCTTTCCCGCGTTTGAACTGATCCTCGTCGCCAAAAACCTCGAACGCATCGGCGACCACGCCACCAACATCGCCGAGGACGTCATCTACATCGTCCAGGGGCAGGACGTCCGCCACCCCGCCGTCGACCGCCGCTGATCGTTTTCGCCCACCGCCCCAACACATTGGCAACCACGGCACCGAGGGCGTCCTCCAACTCACCCAAGCCCGGCCCACTCTCCCCTGTAACCTTTTCTCCCGCCACTTTCCTGACCAACTTTCTCTTGACCAACGCTAATCATTCAGCTACTATACCTAATAGGAAGAATCGCATCCTTCCGTGGAGCGCTCCGGGCATCTCGGGGCGTTTTGCTTTTCAGCCACCGGAAAAATGCATCCCGTAACCTCTTTAGAAGCAACACTTACATAATCGCTCACAAGTGTTGCATCTAAAGGACTTACGAAAACGCTAACTCCTTTAGACGCAACACTTACAAAAAACCGGGGGGGAGGGGCCCTACCCAAAAACAGTAGCCCCCTACCTCCCATACCAGCAAGTGCCTGAGTGGATTCGCTGGGAGGAGATTGATCTCGATTCAAGAACGAGTTCGCAGCACTCGGCAGCCTACGGTTACCGATAGCTTCAATCGATCTTGACCGGCCCCATGTTGTCGCGCATCGCCCGGAACGCCGAGCTATCCTTCTTGGCCGCATCGAATCGGCCCTCCGGGTATTGCTGCATCAGCTGGACCGTCAGAAAACTTCCGCGCAGGACGCTCGAATCATGGTTCGACCATAGTTTGCTGGTGGTGCGGTCGCCATATTTTTCAATGATGATGCGCGAGAATTTTGGCGCTTCTCGCGGATCGTATCCGTGCTCGATGATATTTTGCAGCCCCAGCCGGTCCGCTTGGTTTTCTAATGCTCTCTGATGACCATTCACCACGGACGCCACGCCGAGTTGGCCCATGAAGATTCCCAAATCCCCGGTCAACGCACCCGCGGCGACGCTCGCGATCGTCAATCCGACCCGCTGCCCTCTCGTCTCATGCACTTCGCGCCAATGGTGCGCTTGCAGCACATGCGCGATCTCGTGGCTCAAGACAAACGCCAGTTGCGCCTCGTTCTGAACCGTTCCAAGCAACCCGGTATTGATGAGCAGCGTTCCATCGGGAAGCGACGCCGCGTTGATGCTCGAATCCTCGACCACGAAGAAGCGGAATTCCAGAGGCCGCGAAGTTCCCTGAATTCCCTGCGGCAACAGGGAGTCGCCCAGGTGAGACACGTACTCCTGCACGCTTCGCACGCCGAAAAGCTTCATTCTTCCTTGCACTTTGTCGCCGCGGCGGAATTCGATTACTTCGATTCCCGTGAGTGGATCTTTTGCGCGCACTACCTGGAGATCGTGCGGCATTTTATAGGCGTCCGCGGGCGCGGGAGATCCCAATTCGATTTGCTTTGCAGCGATAGCTCCGTTGCTTTCGCGCTCACCGCTGTATTTCACCTGATAGCCGGCAAGCTTTGGATCTCGTGGCGCGACACCATCTTTGGTTCCTGCAACTTTAACTGGATCCCACTCGCGCTGCGTCCGTGTTCCAAGATCTAGCCAGTAGCCGTCCGCGCGCAATCTGACACTCTCGCCGCTGGCGATTTTCGCCGCGTCATCGGGCTCCTCTTGTAGATAGGCGGCGCCGTGAATCTGTTTCCCAGATTCTTTCAGGTCCACGGTGATTTTTTCGGCAAAGAATTTGTGATGATCGAGCCACTGACCCTCCGCCTCGATGAGCATTCCGGATACGAGATCGGCGGCTGCGAGAGCGTGCTCGCCGGATTCATCCTGCCCGGTCACCCGGCTGGCACTCGTCAGCTCGATCCGGTCGTCCAGAATGGCTACCGTGCGTTCGTCGATTCGCGAGGTGATGTATCCGCGCAGCTTGATTTTCGTCACAGCGCCTGACGGAAAAGGGGACGAAAGAAAAACCAGCAGCAACCACGCAATCAACTTTTGCCGCGGCTTCCAGCAAGACATTTGCCGGCTTGTGAATCGGCTTTTCATGAAGCAACTTTCTCTGGAGATCAGGGATTCTTTGCCAATTGTTTCAACGCTTTTTTCACTTCGCCTGCGATGTCGTGTGCGGCAGCTTTGGCCATGATCTCTTCCCTCCATCTCGGCGATATCTTGATATGAACGTTCACCGAGGCCAGATTCACCTGATCGCTGCGGCGTTTGACGGTCGCGTTAATCTTCATGCTGCGCATTCCCGCGCCGAATCCGATGATCACCGCCTTCGCAACATTCCCGCTCTTGTACTCGGTAATCATTCCCTCGATCACCAGCGAACGCGCCGCGTCGGCGTCCTCAACCGCTTCTCCTTCGCCGATTACCTGGGCAAACATTTTCGTCTTCGCAAGTTCGCTCCGCAACTCTGCATACAGATAGTCGGTAAACTGCGGCGAAAGTTCTACTCCCTCGGCGCGAGTGAAGTGCTTTGCTTCGATCGTCTTGAACTGGGGCTCGGATTCCTTTACGGAGGCGGCAGCGGGCAGTGACAGCAAACCCACCAAGGCAAGTGCGAGAAAGCGCATCATGTCACCTCTTCGTATAGCTTGCGTAAAGTTTGTTGGCGGTTTCTGTTCTCAATTGCAAAAAAGGCAGTTTCCATAAGGACAGGAACCCCGCGGGCGCTGGCCGAGTCCTTCGTAAGCGCGGCGATCGCTTCTTTGAGCTGTGTTCCTCGGAGAAGATTCCGAACCGCATCTTCCAGGGCGGCTTCGATATTCGCCTGAACATTTTTCTGGATATTCTTCTTGCGAACCGCCAAGCCGGCAATCGAGGTGCCGGAAGCTTGTATCTGCTGAGACTCGCCCGTCTTCAGGTTTTTTACGGTCACGGCGAAATCCACCTTGCCAAAGAAATCCAGTCCCGAGCCGTGGGCCAGCCCGAAATGGAAAAGGTACACTTGCAACACCAATTCGGCGGAAGCGGCATCGGGTGCGAGAAGGTCCGCCGCCTTCAACGATTGCGAAATCGCTTCGCGTGCGATCTGCGCCGGTGGACGATCGAGGAAGACGCCGCCCTTCTCTCGCAATACCAGCGTGGGCTGTGCATTGCCGGAGCGGTCTATCACCTCCGGAACGAAAAAGTGAATTGGCCTGGCGAACTTCTGCGGCGTTACCGGCGCCGGCAATTGCACGTGGATGGTGTTTTCGGTTGTGGGCTTTGGCTCATCAGCATGCGCTGAAGAAAATGCTAGAAGCAAAATAAATCCAGCGGGCATGCGAAGAGTCCTTAGAAAACGCATCGTCGCTCCCATCGCGAGAGATTACGCC
>Ga0210407_10002051_pt1 | contig 17781 bp, 24 predicted proteins | sample IncBWC27MmetaG_FD_150860 | JGI IMG/M metagenome (GOLD analysis project Ga0210407, IMG submission 150860) | Forest soil microbial communities from Barre Woods Harvard Forest LTER site, Petersham, Massachusetts, United States - Inc-BW-C-27-M | ecosystem: Environmental > Terrestrial > Soil >...
ACCTTCGAGCGCGTCGGCAGACGGGTGCTCGTCGCCTGGGACGGGACGCGCGAGGCCAACCGGGCGCTCCACGATGCGCTGCCGTTGATCGGCGGCGCCGAGGCGGTCACGGTGATGCATGTCGGGGCGCAGCAGGCCGATCTCGATCGCGACCGGCCCTGGCTCGAGCGCATCGTCCGCCACCTGGGGCGGCACGGGATCAAGGCGCAGCCCGAAGAGAGCCCGCGCGGCGGCATCCCGATCTCCGATGTCCTGTTGTCGCGCGCCGCCGATCTCGGCGCCGACATGATCGTGGCGGGGGCCTATCACCACTCCCAGTTGCGCGAGAGCCTGCTTGGCGGGGTCAGCCGCGATCTGCTCGATCACATGACGGTACCGGTGCTGATGTCGCACTGAGATCAGCTCCGCCGTCCGGCAGTATACCGCGATCATCATAGACCCGTACTTGTGAGCCCACGTCGCCTCACTCGTCAAAGGAGCGTCCTTGGGATCGTCAGAGTATTGTCAACGAATTGATCTCACGTGAAATTTCCGAATGCTTAAGGGCTATCCACGAAATCGGTGGATAACCTTGTTGAAAACCTGGAGAGGTGAGGTCGAAACTTAGCCGATCTAGGCCCTGCCAACATTTGATTAAAATTTGAGCAACGCTAGCAACCAACTGATTTCAGGCGTTTTTCATGGGGAGTGGTTAATGCCTAGGATACGGTTTCTACGTCAGATCGTTTGAGGTCTTGTCACATCACGTTCACGTAGCCTGTGAACAAGTCGCTGCCGGTGCAGCAAGCAAACCCTCTCGTTTACCGAGAGAGGATGGCTACGAGGACTGATCCCATCGGCGAAACCACTGCGCTCGCTAAATCAGGCAAGAGCCCATGCAAAGGTTTGACTGAGGAATAGCGTACCGTAGGATGAGGAAACGGGCTGCCAAAGTAACTCTTGGCTGCATGGGAAGCCTTCATGGCTGGCGCTGTTGGTTTGACTGGTTTCCTCACACCCTCCGGGAGATCGGTGTGGTGCGGCACGATCGTAAGCTCCGGCGGATCTTGCGTCACCGTCATGCCACCATCGCTCATGAGCTCCGCCGCTGTCATGCCCGTTAGGAAGGGCCTCTACGAGTTCTTCGCTAGTAATCCCGCAAAGCTTCTAATGGCTGACGACGTCGCACACACCCACCATCACGCCGTATTGTGCTGAACGCGCTCGCCGGCAGACGATGCCTTCCATGCCGGCAGCGAAACCCACCCTGCACTGACCAGAGCAGCTGGCGGAAGCAGTTTTTAAGCCGTGATCGCCGGCGGTTTCGTGACCGACTGGTGGATCAAGTGGATGTAGTGGATCTGATTCTGGTCATTGCGTAGGAACTGTCAGGATCTTCGTCCGTGACACTTCATAAGGAGCAGCTGAGTAGAGGTCCACCTGAGCCACCACATCCACCGACCCCTCCCAGGCCGCGCGCAGCACCTCGCTGTCCGTGGCGAGCCGGGCAGAACCCCCCGAGCGTCGGAAATCGCCATTCGACCGATCGAGGTCGACGATCTAACATCGTACCGATTTTTCCGAGGGGAGGACCGGAATGGCCGTAGCCAAACGAGAGCTCGGGCGGACGGGTTTTGCAGGTCGCGCGCCGCGCGGCAGCGCGCGGCGAGCCTCGACGCGTGCGCGTCAAAGTAGCGCCGGTTGAATGCGCCCGTCAGCGGATCAACCAAAGCCTGCTCGCCGATGTGCTCGTACTCCCGTTTGCTAGGACTCCCGTGACCGCGGGTGAGCAGTTCAGCGAGAATGCGTTCGTAAATATCTACGACTTTTTTTACCGGATCGGCCTCCGCGTCCTCCACGATCATCTGACCGCACAAGATCGCGGCGATGATCTTTGTCTCGTCGATCACTAGCATCTGTCTGCCGATGCGGAACGGTAATCGCGCGCCCGCCCCCTGATTGTCTTCTTCGCCTTTCTGTGCGCGACGGATTTCCGAGCGTCCAGGGGCCTTGGCGATGCCATGAGAAATGAAGTTGACCGCGTCGAATCGCGTCATGTCCTGCTCTTGCAGGAAGTACACAGCGTGGCTTTCGCGCTCCGCGAACATGGCGACGAGCACATTGGCGCCGGTGATCTCCTCGTGGCCTGAAGATTGGACATGGATCGCGGCGCGTTGCAAAACGCGTTGGAAGTTCGCCGTTGGCTTGGCATCGTCGCTGTGGGCGGCAACAAGGTTAGCGAGCTCGTTATCGACGTAGTTCAAAACCTCGCGACGCAGCCGCTCGAGATCGACGCCGCAGGCACGCAGCACGGCGATAGCGTCCTGATCCTCGGTGAGCGAAAGCAGCAGATGCTCGAGCGTGGCATATTCGTGCCTGCGCTCGTTGGCACACGCGAGCGCCCGATGGAGCGACTTTTCGAGATTGCGCGACAACACGTTCCGCCTCCCGAAGCTCTTGCGATCAAGCGATCGTCGTCGATCCGCGCGGCGAAGTACAATCAAAAGTTTAGGAAGTCGCGAGAGGCCACCCCGCTGCCGTCCGCCGGGCGCAGCCCGCGCCCGAGACAAATGTGGGTGACAAAGAGTGGCGATATCGAAGGTTCTTCCTTCCAGGCAAATGCCCCTGACCGAGGGTGAGAAAGTCCCGCCATCGCTTCGGAGCGGCGGCGACGGCGCCACCACCACCTCATTCCGGTCACCGAGAGGACGATCAGGAGGATTCGGAAGCCAAGAGAAAGCAACGCTGAAAGCGCTATCCAAATTAATCTTAGAGCTAAAGGGGACATCACAACCCGTGCCGCCGGAACAGCTCGAACCACCCGATCACCAGCCCCGCCGCGCCGAACAGATGCCGAGCGCGATGCGCGCCAGCTCCGCTCGCGTCGGCACGCGTGCGAGCTGAGCCTTGATGAAGTCGAGGTGGTCTTCAATCGCGGCGAAGTCGGCGCGCGCCAGGTCGACCTGGCGCAAGGTGAAGGGGTGCTCGTCTGGCATGCGCACGTTGTGGCAGATTAAGGTTCCCCTATGGTTAAGCCTAACGACGGGATGCCAGACGGCGTTGTTCGCTCAAATCCCGTGTCTTGCCGGGTGAGACGGTTCGCCTCGCCACGGCATCGGGTGGCGATTCCTCTGTAACCTCGACACGCGCCGCCGCGCCGTCGGAGCGAGGTTTTGGCCGGACGGGGTAGGGTGCTGTTGGCGCAGGCCCGGAGGGGACCCCTGGCCTGGATGGGCGCTCCCCGTCGATGTAGATCAGACCGCGGTAAACCCGCACTTCGTGCCAATGGAGAGGCGACAGCGTCCTGATCCTCGGTCAGCGAAAGCGGCAGATGTTCGAGCGTGACGTATTCGTGCCTGCGTTCGTTGGCGCAAGCGAGAGCCCGATGGAGCGACTTTTCGAGATTGCGTGACAACACGTTGAGCCTCATCCGCCGTTGCCCGTACAGGCTGCATCTTGCCTCCTCAGGGAGGAATGCTCCAGCAAGCAATTGGCTCCTTAAGAAAAAAAACCGCCGCCGGAGCTCGGCTTTACAAGCGGTTCACCATCTTCGGGCAGCTTAGGGTCGTTGCAGTTGTCGGCGTGCTCGTGGTCAACTCAGCTACCGCCAGCGAGCATCGATCGAGTGCGGTCACGCGCGAGTTCCAGCGCAAGCGTCCCTGCCCTTCGACCGGCCGGACCAGCGGCGCCTGACCCGGCTACCGGATAGATCACGTGGTCCCGCTCGCCTGCGGGGCCCCGACTGCGATTTCGTTCGCTGCCTATTTTCCGGTGCGCCGTCTCTGTCGAGCGGTTGGCGAGCGGCAGTGAGACATGAAATAGCGGTCGCCATCGATGATTCCCATCAAGCTCTCGCAGCAAGGCCGCAGATCATTTACCCGACGCTTCGGATTATGCGCTCAGGCGGAAATGAAAGGCGCGCCGTCACGCCGTCGTTCCGCGTGCTTACGATGGAAAGCTGTCCACCGTACTGCTCGATCAGGGACTTCGTCAAAATCGACTTCAAGCTATCCTTCAAAACGTCCGAGCCGGTATTACTAAGGACAATGGCGAGGCCTTTCGAGAGATCGGTTCCGACTTCGACCAATTGACGGGGCTTATCGAAGGCATTCGACAGCATGTTTAGCAGCATCCATCGTAAATGTACGCGATCGCAATAGAGATTAGGGAGCTTGGTCTTGCTCGGCACCCATCTCAGTGTCACCTCACCCTGCATAGCTTGCGGCACCACTATCCTGAAAGCCTCCTGGACAACCTCTTCGACATCGACACTTTGCTCATTGCGTTCCAGCTTCCCGGCTTCAAGCTTGAGGAGGTCGAGCATGCCGTTGATGAAGTCCAACAAAAGCATCCCTTTGACGTGAACGTCTTCGGCGTATGTTCGATATCGGCTATCGATTGGACCAAACATCTCTCCTTTGATAACGTCAGAAAAATGAAGGATCACGATTAGAGGGATACGGATGCTGAACGAGATAAAACGTACATTGAGCGGCTCTTCCATCGATTTAATTTTTCGTTGATCCGTATCCGGGCTCTGGGTTATCGGGTTGTCAAGTATACGGCGAGCACTTCCCCCGATCTCCTGAGCCAATTCGCGATACTTATTTGCGACCGGGCCGAATTTTTCTGACGATATAACTTCTGAGCAGGAAATAATATCGTTGAGAAAGGTTCTAAGTCTCCCCATGTTACGGAGCCAAACCGCCTTGCTTGTCAAGCTCGCCTCGCAGAAAGGGATGGGTCGGGATGGTTGCCCAGCCTAGCCGGTCGGGAATGAATGGCCAACTGACGGGCGCGCGACCGCCAACACCCGAGGAGCGCGACCCGAGGCGGGCGCCGCGACAAGGGCGACGGCGTAAGTAGCGCTGAATCAGGGTTTGTCCGGCTCATTTTCCTACCTGCGTGCAAGGCTAGAGCGAACGGCGGTTTTCCGGTACGCTTAGCGGCTGAAATCTGGAGATTCTGCGCGCGTGCTCCATGGATCATCCTAAGGTAGAAGGGGTGCTCGGCGTGTCGCAAGCGATGCGCCAGGTGGAAATGCTTCTGAGACGGGTCGCCGACATCGAGGGCTCGCTCCTGATAACCGGCGAGTCGGGGGTAGGCAAGGAGGTGGCGGCGAAATTTATTCACCAAATTTCAGCGCGCGCCGATGAGCCGTTCGTCCCGGTCGATTGTGCGGCGGAGACATTGCTTGAAGGCGAGCTCTTCGGCCACGAGCGTGCCGCGGCGCGTCATCACGGGTTTGTCGAACGGGCAGGCAATGGCATCCTGTTCCTCGACGAAATCGCCGCCTTGCCGAATTGGATGCAAGCAAAGCTACTCCGCCTCGTCCAAGAGCGTGCTTTCACGCGCCTCGGCGGTGAGACGGTGATCAAATCGGGCGCACGGATCATCTTCGCGACCAGTGCTGACCTCGAAGCCTACGTTGCGGAGGGCCACTTCCACCGAGGTCTGTACGATCGGATAAACGTTATCGCCGTTGCCATTCCCCCTCTTCGCAACCGGACCGACGACATCTTGCCCTACGCGCAACGGTTCGTGCACGAGTTTGCGGAGAGGAATTTTCGGTGTGATGTCCGGGGTTTCACGGCGGAAGCCGAGCAGGCTCTGCTGCAACACGCCTGGCCCGGCAATGTGTACGAGCTGCGCAACCGGGTCGAGCGCGCTGTGAGAATGTCGGCGGCGGCGCTGATCGACGCGGAAGGACTGTTCCCAGAATTTTCAACAGTTTCAACATTTCCAACACTCAAGGATGTTCGCGATAGGGTCGAGCGCGAACAAATCCGCGCGGCTCTTCGCGAGGCCGATCGCCGCGAAATAGACGGCAACGAGCCACCGGCCGGGCTTCCCCCGGCATGGATGTTGGCTGTCAAGAAGCGATCCTCCTGAGGCGATGTCAGTCACCCCAGACCTGGATGTTCCGCGATGCAGCACCGATCCGCGTCCGTCCGTGCGGGCCGTCGCGATGGCCTCCCGACCGCTGCCCGCTGGAGACTCCGGCCGAGCACCGCCGCACCGCCGCGGGGCCAACCCAGGAGGCTATGGACGGGCGCGGCGGGATCAATAGCTCCAGGAAGCGGCACCGCCAGATGGCGGAGGCTCAGCGCCGCATCCACCAAACTTGGACACGGCGCCGGACCGAGACGCATTGCTCACGCCGGCGCGCCGAGCTAAGAGGCATTGGACCCGAAAGAGCCCGTTTCGCCGGGCTTTTTATTCACTAACGCTTTGTTTTTAACGCGACTCCATTAGCCGGCCGGGGCCACTGTCGTTAACGTTTTCACCGGAACGACGGAGGCAACGATGGCGTTAGAACAGTTGCGCAAGCGCCGGATAATCGATCGTCGCCGCCTGTTCGAGTACGTCAAAGCCCTTGTGGTTGGGGGCATGTGCCCGGCATGGGTCGGGGGCATCTTTGCGTCGGATGCCTCGGCGGCAGAACAAAATGATCGACTTCCGGCCTTCGAATTCCTCGGACATCACATCGGTGACAGGCTTCAGGAGAAATTTCCATACCTGTCACAGGATTCCTGGACCAGTCGCGAGGAGGCTTGTGGAGATGACACGCTTTTTAGGTGTCAGGGTGATGTTAAGGGTTGGTCTAGATCTGGCTATATGATCGCCGATATCTCGGTAGAGCTAACCTATGGATTTCAAAACGAAAAGCTAAATTTTGTGTCAATGTTCTCTATTGATGGTTTATTTCCACAAAAACTTCGCGAGATGTTAATCGGAAAATATGGAAAAGCCTACGAGCTAACCTTCACGCTTAATATGTTGCTTGGTGGTGGTGTTCCTGTTAAGGCCTCCTATTGGATATTCCGGGAAGGATTTTTAGCGTTACTACCTCTTGCTGTGGGAGGTCTTCTAATTTTCGTTCCATATACAGTTGCGGAAACGAGCCAGGATGATCCAGAGGCTATTGAACTGCGGATGCTAGGCAAGAGGACATTCTAATGGGCTATCCCTTCGACCGTACCTTCAACCCTGAAGTGCCGGGGCACTTCAGGAGCCGTCTCGGACAACTTCGCCTTTACCTCGGGTTCAATTACACCGCTATCGCTTCGACCGGAGACACTGCGGTCGACGCCGGGATCGCCTCGATCCTTGACGTGCCCCCGCTGCCCTACACCACCGATGACAATGCGGCTCGGACGCTCCTGCCGTCCGGCTGGAACTGGACGACGACCGCGGACGGTGCGATCGGCTGCGCGAGGTCCTCGGATCAGGTGCGCTTCGGCGGAGGGGTCACGACGGATCGCGACGGCAACCTCGTCCCTGACCCCCTGGTCCGCTGCTTGCTGGCCGTCGAGGCTCACTGTCTGATCGCGCAGGAGAAGCACCGTGCTACGCTGCGGCTTAGTCGCGAGGATTAGCTACGCCGTGCCGAGCCGCCCTCCGCCGCTACGTCGGACCGTCCGCGACCGGACCGCGCCCTCCGCGGCCTCACTGACGGGCCCACTCCTCCCACGCGATGAACTTGAGCGCCCCAACGGCCGCGAGGCACCGCGCCAGGGGTGACGGGATCGAGATCACGTTCCCCCTTTGTCCGTCGCGCACGTCGCCGCCGGTGGCGTGACCGTCGGCGTCCCTCACGCAGATTGGCGTGCCGGCGGCCGTGGTGCCCCAGCTCCACCCCGACGGAATGAGGGTCTGAGCGGCGTCGTCGTCTGCCGTGTAGGGCAGGGGCGGCACACCGAGGGTCGACGCGATCGCAGCGTCGGCCGCGGGGTCTCCGCTCGGGTCAGATCTCGTCGTGACGAGGTGCATGAAAAGGCGCCCGAGGGGGCTGCGCGTGGATCCGGGGATCACAGTGTAAGTCACTCTGCGGGCCCTCCATGCGGGTCGTCGCTATCCAACGTATATTCGGACCGTCCGCGGCCGAGGCGTGCCTCAGAGCGCCTCAACCGCGCGCGGATCGACCATGCCGCTCCTCCCACACGATGAACCGGCGAGCCTCGACGGCGGAGTAGCAGCGAGCCAGGGGAGAGGGGACCGAGATAACATTGCCGTCGGAGTCTGCGATCGTCCCATAGCCGACAATCATCCCGTCCGAGGACCTCACGCACACGATCGCACCGTCCGCCGCCGTCGACCAAGCCGAACCGGGGGGCAGTAGCGTCTGAGCGTCAGCGTCGTTCGAGGTGTAGGACAGCGGCGGCACGCCGAGGGTTGAGGCGATCAACGCGTCGACGTCAGTGTCGCCACTCGGGCTGTGAACGCTTATGAAGAAGAGGTGCCGCCGCAGGTGCCCGATGAGGCGGTACGCGACGTCCGGAAGTTCAGAAACGCTTTCATCGGCTGCGACGCGGTTGCCCCCGGCCCTCTTGGCCTCGTAAACCGCGGTGTCGGCCCTCTGGAGCGTGGCTTCCAGCTTCTCCTCTTCGGGCCTCGACGCGGCGGCGCCGATGCTGACCGTTACAGCGACGCCTTCGGCTGGCGTGTCGCCGATTCGACGGCGCAGGCGGTCGGCAATCTGCTGTGCCTCGTCGAGATCCGTTTCCGGCATCACGACGGCGAACTCATCACCGCCCATCCGCGCCACCAGATCCGACGGCCGCAGAGCGGACGTGACGCGGCCGACGACCTGCTTTAACACGCGGTCGCCAGCGGTGTGCCCGTGCGTGTCGTTGATCGACTTCAAGTCGTCGACATCGAGCATTAGAACGGCAACGGGATTGCGCGCCGCGTGGCAGCGCGCCGCTAGTCTCGGCGCGTGCGCACCGAAGTACCATCGATTGAATGCACCTGTCAGAGGATCAACCATGGCCTGCGCGCGAATGTGATCATAGTTCCGTTTCCGCCGTAGCTGCGAGCCCACGCGCGCCATAAGGGCATCGAAGTTGAACGGCTTGGTGACGAAATCGTCGGCGCCGGCCTCGAAGCCTCTCACGAGATCATCGACGTCCGTTAGGGCCGTAACCATGATGACTGGGATGTCTCCCATCGTCGGATCGGCCTTTATCCGCTGGCAGACCTCGAAGCCGTCGAGCTCAGGCATCATCACGTCAAGCAGAACGAGATGGGGTTTTTCGGCCGCGATCTTCGCCAGCGCCTCGAAGCCGTGGGTTGCTGTGCTCACTACGTAATGTTCGAGCGCGAGCATTTCGACAAGCACCTCGAGGTTCGGTTCGTCGTCATCGACGACAAGAATGTGGGCCGACATGCGGGCGGTTCCTCGGTTCGCGCTAAAGCTAACCGAAACAAGGACGTGGCCTAGAGCTTTTACTTAAAATCCTTGATGCTTTTACTTTAAATCCTCGAAAAATTTTCGTACGCCAGAAGGGGCTGTAGCAAGGTGTGCCCAATGCGCTTGAGCATCAGCTACGCCGCCCGCCAAAAGCTGCACCTCTACGGTCAATGAACGTTTAAGACTGGAGATCACAAGTGCGGCGTCTCAAAGGTGGTGGCGGGATGGCGCCGATATTGACCCCCGAGGATGTCGTTAGGCGCATTGCCGCCGAGTGCACCTTTGTCGATGAGCGCGGCGCCGTCGGCATTCAGCTCAAACCGGCCGCCGCGATCGTGCGACAGTACGGAAACCAATTCAGAGCACCGCGGCGTAAGCGACGGCCCCGTACGCCGAAACCACCGCCACTGCTTTGAGCGGCTAGTGGCGCCTCGCTCCTTTTTGCACTTAACTTTTGCAACGCGTGAGTGTTTGAACAAGCTGGCTCAATGAAATCCGTCGAAAAACAGGCTCGTTCATTAATCTACAGCCGCGAACGGGAGGCTGTTCCAGCTGCTTGTGATATGATGGTTGCTTGGCGCGGCTAGGTTGGCCGCCGAAAGACCGAGACCTTGCCGGGTTGCGGCGCCTCACACGCAAGGGCACCGAGTAGGGAGGTGCTGGTTATGTCGGACGAGCGTCAGCGTTACCGTGATCGTTTCGACTGTACGGTCGTCCACCACGCAGTGACACTAACGGGTGAGATTGCCCGTCTTCGCACCGGCGGAGGACAATCGGCAGTCGTCCTTCGGTGACTGCACAGGGCTTGGCGAATGCCGCCTTTATCCCAAAGGGAAACCTAAGCCGACAGGCTGTCCGTACTACGACAATAATTTCACTTCCTGATCAGGTTGCGATGCAGGATCTTTCCACCCCGCGCTCCTTGCCAGGATTCGATCTGCGCGACGAGTGTGCCTAATCGATAGCGGAATACCCGTTCGCGAGGCTCGATTAAGACCGAGCGCTCGCGACGCTCTGAGGTTAGTGGAGCGAGATCCCATTTAAGACGCCTTTCGCGTCATCGATCGCAGCCAATGTTCTTTTCTTAGCAGCGACGGCCTTCCCTCTGGATACCTTCAACCCGTGGATCCGTGTTTGCAGTTCGGCAATTTGCGCCAGCGCGATCTTCAATTGCCGATCATGCTCATTAATCTTACCCTCATGATTATTGAAACCTGCGCAAAGCGCGCCCACAGCGGCGAGTAGCGATCCAAATCCTAATTTGAGGGCGTCACCGAAGCTGCCATCGACCGTGGCTGCGGTTCCAATTTCAGCTTGAGCCTCTTTCAAATCTGCTTGAATACGCGTCAAGTCTGCCTGTCCCGTCATATTCGCCCCGTTTCGAAGCGAAAACTAACCGCCATCTAACGTAAATGACATTTTATGACTTATAGTCTATGGAGTAGGTAGGAGCAAGCTCGTGATCTGCCCGCATGGATGTGCGGGAGCGTGTCGGGCTCAACCTTCAAAGGCTCAGACGCGAGAAGGGCCTCTCGCAGGAAGAACTTGCCGATCTCGCGAGCATCCACCAGACCTATCTGAGTGGTGTCGAACGGGGTAAGCGTAATCCCACAATCACCGTGCTTCAGCGCATAGCGGGGGCGCTTGGAGCAGACATCCAAGACTTGGTGCAACGGCGCACGTAGAACGCAAGCGCGCGTCAAGGCGGGCGGCCTCGATCTCGTCGGGCCGGATGATCAAGGTCTACGATCGGTGCAGCGGCGACAGTTAGGATGACCGCCTACCCGGCGTCGCCTGCTCCAGCCAACGTGACCGGCTTCCTAGGCTTATACAGCCGCGCCGCGTCAGGATGGGCTAAACTGAGGCTGCGCCGCGAGCGCTGGGGTCTCTCCTATTATGTCGTCCACGACTTTTCCTGGACGCCTTCGCCCCGGTCGTCGCCCGCGTCGCCGGGGAATAGAGGCAAGCTGTCGCCGGGAGAAGGTGGCGTGAGCACCGAAATCAGCATCCGCCCGTTTGTTGAGGCCGACGCCCCGCAGGTGCGGGCGCTGTTCATCGCGGTCAACCGTCTGTTGGCGCCGCCGGACCTTCGCGACGGTTTCGAGGCTTACATCACGCGTTCGCTGGCCGAGGAGATCGACCGCATCGACGTCTATTACGGCGCCAGGGAAGGTGGTTTCTGGGTGGCGCACGGCGGCGACCTGATCGTCGGAACCTTTGGTCTGGAGCGTGCCGAAGGCCAGGCGATGGAGTTGCGGCGCATGTATGTCGATCCCGCTGCGCGCCGTGCCGGCATCGCCCGGCAGATGCTGCAATTCGCCGAGGAGGAGTGCCGGCGGCGCGATATCCCGCGGCTCGAATTGAGCACCTCGGAGCTGCAGCATGCGGCCTTGGCGCTCTACCGCCAGGCGGGATACCTTTTGCTGCGCGAGGAGGTCGCCGAGACGGCGAGCAACAAGACGGTCGGCGGCGGCATTCGTCGCTATTATTTCGCGAAAACCCTCTAATTGGAGCGTTCCATCTCCAGTTCGGCACGATTGGTGATCCGGCCGGCACAGGCTGACGACTACAGCGCTTGGCTCGCGCTGTGGCGCAGCTATTGCGCGGCTCTCGACGGCGCGGTCCCGGACGCCGTCACCGAAGGCGTCTGGCGCCGCATCCTGACGCCGGATGAGCCGCTGGGTTGCCTGCTTGCGTGCCGGTCCGAGGGCGAGCCGGTCGGTCTCGCCAACTACGTCCTCCACCCCAACACCTGGAGCCTCCAGACGATCTGCTATCTCGAGGACCTCTTCGTCGCGGCGGAGGCCCGCGGCACCGGAGCGGCTCGCGCCCTGATCGATAGCCTCGTCGCGCTCGGCAAGGAACGCGGATGGCGCCGCGTCTATTGGCACACGCGCGAGAAAAATTATCGCGCTCGCACGCTGTATGACCGCGTCGTCGCCCGGACGGATTACATCCGCTACGACATCGACCTCTGACTGCTGGGCGCTATGGCGCGGCGGCGAGCAATACCACGACCGAAAATTCCTCGAACAATTTGGCGGCGCGGATGCCCTCGCTGCCGGGAAATTCGCGCTAAAATAGCTTCCTACTCGGGCGCGAGGGATTTGATGTTTCCACCGAGCCGAATTGTCTGCCTCACCGAAGAGACTGTTGAGACGCTGTGTCTGCTCGGCGAGCAGGACCGCATCGTCGGGATCTCCGGCCATGTTGTGCGTCCGCCGCAGGCGCGCCGTGAAAGCCGCGCGTGAGTGCGTTTACTTCGGCGAACATCGACAAGATCCTGGCGCTGAAGCCCGATCTCGTCCTGACGTTCTCCGATCTCCAGGCGGACATCGCCGCCGATCTCGTTCGCCGTGGACTCGACATCCATGCTTTCAACCAGTGAAGCGTCACAGGGATCCTAGTATCTAGTTGCATAAGTGAGCGTATGACGATCGCGGGTGTTTCGAGAAGACGACCTGCTTGGTCCACTCGAAGGGGTGAGCGTCCTGATTGTATGCGGTAATGAAAGCGTCGATCTGATCGCGCACCTGGCGTGGGGAGGTGAAGCTGGCGCCGGCCAAGGCGTGGCCGGAGAGGATAGAAAACCAGACTTCGACCTGGTTGAGCCAGGAGGCGTGGGTCGGGGTGAAGTGAAAATGGATGTTCTTGTGACGGCTCAGCCAGCGATCGTGTTTGGGCTTATGGGTGTTCAGGTTGTCCAAGATGACATGAATCTCCCGGCCTGGATGATCGACGACGACGCGGTTCATGAAATGCAGGAACTCAACGCGCCGGCGCCGCCGGTAATGGCCGGCTTTGACTAGGCCGGTGACCACATCCAGAGCCGCGAACAGGGTCGTGGTGCCATGACGTTTGTACTCGTGGTTGAAGCCAGTGAGCGCTTTGCCGTTGGGCAGCTTCAACCAGCCTTGGGCGCGCTCCAAGGCCTGGATGTGGGGCTTCTCGTCCACCGAGAGCACCACGGCGTTCTCCGGAGGCTGCAGATAGAGCGCGACAATGTCCGCGGCCTTTTGGGCGAACGCCGGATCGGTGCTGATGCACCAGCTCCGCCGCCGCTCCAGCGAGATCTCGTGCTCCCGCAGCACCCGCCAGATCTGGTGCTTGGAGATATCGCCCAGATGCTTGCCAAGCAGGGTGCCGTTCCAACGCGCATAACCGGCCGGCGGCGGCGCATCCAAAGCCCCGAGAATCCGCCGCTCATCCTGAGCGTCGTAGTGCCTCGGCTTGCCGCTGCGCGGTGCATCAGCCACCCCGGCCAAGCCGTGCCGCGCAAAGCGGCCACGCCACTTGCTGACCGTCGCCGGACGGGTCGCCAACCGGCCCGCCGCCTCCTTATTGGTCAGCCCATCGGCCAGTGCCAGAATGATCTGGGCTCGGAACGCCAGGCGCCACTCGGTCTTCCCCGCGGCCAGCCACGACCGCAGGGTCGTACGCTGGTCGCCCGTCAACGTCACTTCCGCCGCTCTCATTCCGGCAGACTATCATATTCGCTAACTTATGCAACTTGGTACTAGCTAGCTAGCTATGATCCGGATGCTCCGCGCGATGGTGGATGCGAGCGATCGGGCAGAGCAGCTTATCGGCGCGCTCGAGGTGCGTTTAGCCGAAGCCCGAAACCGCGCCGAACGCTTGCTGAAGCGGCCAAGGGTATTCTTCGAGGAGTGGGACGATCCGCTAATCTCTGGGATTGGCTGGGTCTCGGAGCTTGTCGCGATCGCTGGCGGCATCGACATCTTCGCTGATCGTGCAAGGCAAGGCGCAGCCAAGGATCGCGTGGTGACGGTCGATGAGGTGGTCTCGCGAGAGCCGGATCTGATCATCGGCTCGTGGTGCGGCAAGAAATTCCGGCCTGAGCGCGTTGCGGCGCGGCCTGGTTTTGTGCAAATCCCGGCTGGGCATCACCAAGACCTGTACGAGATAAAATCGTCCCTCATCTTGCAGCCCGGTCCCACCGCTCTGACCGATGGCCTCGCGGAGCTTCAGAACATCATCGAGCGGTGGGCGAAACTCGCTGTTCAAGCGCGTTAGACTTCATCGATCGACTGTCAATATGCCACCTGTGGGCCCGAGTTGTGGGGGTGGATCAAGATCCTTCATTGTGGTGAACCGGTCTGTTTCCGGGCTTATATAGGATATTGTCCTTTACCCGCGACTAGTATCGTTCTTGGTCGTACGTCGCGGAAACTTGTTAACCCGCTGGGTGTCATCTGGGATAGCCGAGCGCGCGTTCCACCTCGAGTTATTTTCTAATGATCGCTGAAACCAGAAAAACGGTCCTCTTTCTTGAGTAAATTCTATTGTGTAAATATGCGGGTTCTCCAGATATTCGTCGCCTTTCTCGTCGATATCCAAAATATTTTCGTACGGCAGGACTGCGATCATTTCGTACCATGCCCTGGTATGTTCAGGAAGGGCACTCCAGATTTCCATGGCTGCAGCACGAGCGTCGCTGTCGTCGTAATCGTCTCTCTCTGTCCAAGGATTATCGCGTGAGTGAACTGGGCCATCATCCATGCATTCGGCATAGTCCCACTCTTTGCCATCTTCCCCGATATAGGCAAAATGGCGACGATATACCAAGTGTATGCCATCCGAAAAGGCACCATTATAAGTCATAACGCACCAACGCCCGCGGTCTTCGCGTCGCTTTAGCTTATCCGGATCGAGGAACGGATAACGATCATCTGTTGCATCCCGTATCAGAACGTTTTGGGATTCTTGGAGAGAACGAATTGCTTTGCGCTTGATTGCGAGGCGAGAACGCACCTCCGTCTTTAAATTACGCCGGCGTAGCTGTAGCGAAACGCCGAAGTACGCGAACAAGAGATGGTCATTTTTAGGCTGGAAGAGTATGTCCTCGATCTCCCCCTTGCCCCACAGATATGCCTCGGCAAACGCCAATGCTGTTACCTTCGTGCGAAATGCATCTTGGGCTGCCTTTGAGAAGTCACATGCCGCAGCGAAGATAATGCCGTAGAGACCGGTACGCCCTTCTTCAGGAATAGCGTCGAGATAGCCGATCAACTTCTTCGGAGTGATCGATTTCTCGCGCTTACATTGGACCAGCCACATACGGTCCTCGATCGCAGCGGAAATCGCAGCATCATCACCGTCATCGGACAAATCGACAGCGGGGTCAACCTGCGCAGTGATTTCGACACCACGTGCGTCGAAGCCGGCATCGGAGCCAGCACGCCCCGTCGCTTCAAGCCTGCGCCAGTTTCGAAAGTCGTAGATAAGCTGGCGGATCAGATCCTCAAACCGGTGAGGTTCAAGATCTTCCAGATGCAGCGGACCGATAGTCCTCGTTGTCGCCATGCGGGGGCCCGATCAATACGTGGCAAAAAAGCTCGCCGCCTTTTCCGGGTTGTATCCGCGCCGATCATACAGCTTGGTCGTGCCCGGGTTGCGGTGCCCGGCGGCCTTTTGCACGTCCTTGAGCTGGGCGCCGTTCTCGAGCGCGGTGGTAATGAAGGCGGCGCGCATCGAGTGCGCCGAGTGAAGGCTGCTCGCTCGCGAGCTATAAAGGTTTAAGACCGGCGCTTGCGAGGAGAAGCCGGGGCACCTCTGCCGGGGTAGTGAGATGCCATTCATATAGTCAGCCCGCAAGAAGGCGCATCAGAAACATCGACGACGACCTGTTGACACGGGCGCGCACAGCCGGGCCGTCCACTGGATTAATCGAAAACATTAAAAGGTTGCTCAGCCAATTCAGGTCGTTTGCGAGCTGTCCGGCCATAAGATAAAATGTATGTTCGTCTTCGGGCACCGCGTCCAACTGCGCCTTTGCAAAAGTTACTCGTAAATTTCGATCACGGCTCGTTGCCGGGGGCGAGCGTCTGTCATGCCCATAGTTGATGGTGTGTCATGCCGTTGCCGTCAATGGCGCGTGGCAAGCTGGGCGCGGGTCGACCCGGTCGAAGTCACGAAATCAAAATTTCAGCCAAGTCAGTCAATGTCAAAGCCGCGTGGGAAGGCCACGGCAGAGAAATTCCTATAGCGCTGGCTTACGTCGGTGCTTCTCTACCTGTTCCCGGAGTGACGCGCCCTCGGCTGCGAGTTTGGTGATTTCTAGGGACAGGTTAAAAAGCTCTGCTGGCGTTACAACGGTGCGGCGTTGCTCAGGAGCTGCTCGGAGCTTAATGCGTATTACATCACCTCGATCAACTCCATACAGAGAGTGTACTGCGTTGTTTCTCTTGTCTATTATCTTCCGTAGATTAGAACAAAACATTTTGACGCCGTCCCGAACGGCGTGTCGGTGATCAAAGATTTGCACATGTCGTTCACGCGATCGATTTTTGGCCCAAGCGACATCGCCTTGGTCAACGTCAGATAAGCCTCCAGTTCCCCGGTCAAAGACCAGCAAAGCATGTCGATTGTAAACTCTGCATACGACACGGCGACAGCAACGCGGCCTATCCCTTCCATCACCTTTGAATATTGGTCGCGCCGAGACGCTTCTAAGAATGCTTAAATGAGTGGATTCTTGTCGCTATCGAATGCTTGGCTGAGTGGGTTCTTGTCGCGATTCGGCATGGTGCCCTGATCGTCGGTGTTAGTGGGCGGCGATCGCGGCCAAGTCCTATTCATTCAACGTAGGACGAGGCGTCCGTCGCGCCCTGAGGTATATATAAATGGGGTAGAACATCTTGACTCCTTACGATTTTGCTTTAGCAGGGGTTATTTGAAATGCCATGCTTGAACTGCGGAAGTGCTGTTACGTGTGAGGCACACATTATTCCCAAAAAAGGAGCGCGGGAAATTATAAAGCGTTCCACACGGAAAACATTGTCTCTGCTTGCACCCAACAGAGTGCATAACTTCATGCAATCTGGTTTCGTTGACAACGAAATCCTTTGCTCTCGCTGCGATGGGGTATTGGGTGTTTACGACAACCATGCGACACAAATACTCCGTTTGCTTGGGACTGAACACGAGGTGATTGACCGTCAGGCTAATCGTTTCAAGATTACGCGCGGTAAGGGCGTCAATCATGAGCACCTCGCTCTCTTTGGGGCGGCTGTCGTGTGGCGCACGTCGGTATCAAAGTATCGTGAGCTTGCCGAATTCACCCTCGGGAACAATGAGGCGTGGATGCGTAAGATCGTTTTCCGCCAGAGCAATGAAATCCCGACGGTGCTGGTTGCGCGGCTGGTAGGCCGAACCGCACTGACTCACGAGGCAGCTATGACGGCACTAATGTATCCGGTGCGGATAAAGATGCGCGGGATTTGGGTTGCTCGCTTCTACTTTGGCGGCCTGATCTTTTTTGTTCAAACGACGCGCGCCGCCGATGCCTCGCTCTGCGCCGATGCCGTCACAACTTTCGGCAGGAGTGCTGGCCCTGCCTGCCTCGCTGGGGTTCTATACCGCTTCGAGGAGCTTGCCGATCTGCGACAGGTCAGACAGTCGAAGCACGTACAACAAGTTCTCGCCCGCCGAGATGGGGCTTTCAATATCTAATAATAATAATCCGACATTCGCCAGATTCCCGCGGTTTCGGGGCCAGGATCGTTCCTTTGACCGGCTCGGGCAACGACAAATCGTGCTCAGTGCGAGCAAAGGGCGATTGAAGCCCGCGGTTGATAGCACCGGAACGG
>Ga0210407_10002052_pt1 | contig 17778 bp, 10 predicted proteins | sample IncBWC27MmetaG_FD_150860 | JGI IMG/M metagenome (GOLD analysis project Ga0210407, IMG submission 150860) | Forest soil microbial communities from Barre Woods Harvard Forest LTER site, Petersham, Massachusetts, United States - Inc-BW-C-27-M | ecosystem: Environmental > Terrestrial > Soil >...
GCGGGGAACGGGCCTGGGGCTTTCGACGGTGTACGGCATCGTGAAGCAAAGCGGCGGCTACATTTGGGTGTACAGCGAAGTGGGGCGCGGGTCATCGTTCAAGGTCTACTTGCCACGCGTGGAACAAGCGCCGGAGGCGCTGCCGGCCGTCAAGCGGGCGAGCGGACAAGAGAGGGGAACAGAGACGATTTTGCTTGTGGAGGATCAACCAGAGGTGCGCGAACTAGCGCGAATGGCGTTGAGCGCAAAGGGATATAAGGTGCTGGTGGCGTCGAGTCCGGAGGACGCCGAGAGCGCATGCGCGCGACACGGCGTGGAGATTCATTTGCTGCTGACCGATTTGATCATGCCGGGAATCACTGGGCGGGAATTGGCGAAGCGGTTGACCGCGCGGCACCCGAAGATGCGCGTGCTGTACATGTCCGGCTATACGTACGGCATCACGACGCAGACAGGCGTGCAGCGCGGCATGCTCGAGGACGGCGTGGCGTTTCTGCAAAAGCCGTTCACGCCCAGCGCGCTTAGCGAAAAGGTGCGCGAGGTGTTGGACCGCAGCGCGGTGACCAGCAGGAGCTGAGATTGGGCTGAGTGTTGGCTAGTTCGCCGGCGGCGGCTTTGGGGCCGGGCTTTCGGCGGGGGGCGGACTGGGCGCGTCGTTTGTTGCATCCTTGGGCTTGCCGATCGAGGCGATACTCTCGACGTTGAACCTTTTGTAGTCGGAATAACGCGTCACTTCATTCATTCTGAAGGCTTTCACGAGAAGGACGCGGACGCCGACGTGCGCTTCTTCGTAGGTGGGCAGCCATACTTCGTTGTTGATGTAGGCTTGTTCGAAAACAAAACTGGTGCCTTTCTGCAGGTTGGCGATCACCCCGCCGCCGAAACGGAAATCTCCCACAAAATAGGCTTCCAGGCGCGCTACGTCGCGGGCTTTCTCGTCGATCCAGACGACGCCGGCGAGCTCGTGCACTACTTTCTCTGCCAGCTTGCGGGGCTTGAATTCGGGATTGGGCTCGAAATCAAATACCAGGACGTCCTGGCCGCGAAAGCGTTCGCGGCGGGGATTCACGAATTGGCAGGCGCGAAGGAAGATTTCGATGCCGACATCGTCGTCGTCTTTTTTCTCTTTGCCCTCATCCTTGGCTTTTTCTTCCTTGGCTTCTTTCTTGGCCTCGCGCTTCTCGATATCCTGAATTTCCTTTTGCACTTTCTCGTTTTCTTTCTTTTGCTCTTCTTCGCTGAGTGGTTTGCCGTCTTTTTTGACCAGCGTGGAAACCTCATCACCCCTCAAGTAGAAGAAGGTGTACTCGTGCAGCTCCCGCTTGCTGATTTTTCCAGTTTTATCGTATTCGGTTTCTTCCTCGCTGCGGTTGCCGGCGTAGTTTTCTTTCAGTTTGTCGATGGCTTTTTGGTTGTCGTCGATTTCCTTGAAGAGCGCTTTCAAGTCCGGGAGTTGGACCTGTGACTTCTTGGGGAAGTCGAAGACGCGCTCGCCGACGGCGGCGTTCACTTCCGCGCGCGTCACGGCGATGTCGTAGGTGTCGGTTCCGCGGTGCAGCTCGATTTTGTAGGGAATTTTCAGGCCGCTCACGGTGCGGTAATCGTCATAGAAAATTTGCTGGTCGATCCCGCCGATGGTGGCCGCCTCCTTCACGATGAGGTGCGTCTGGGGATCGAAGAAGACGTGACGCTTGACGCCGGTCATGGTAGTGGCTTCGATTTCCAGCGCGTCGCGGCCGCGCACTTTGGAGGTGGCCGCGAAACCGATGCCGATCTTGTTCTTCTTGGCGTCGACGAGATGGGAGTTGTAATACTGCCCGGCGGCTTCCAGCTGGCTGCCTTCGGCGCCGACGAGCGTGCCGAATTCGCCACTCGCGGTGCGGTGCCAGGCGGACTTGCCGTTATAGGCCTCGATCAAGTTGGTGTCGCCGGCGACGATCTCGGAATAAAAGCGGTTCGGCAGCTTGGTGTTGAGCGTGTAGGTGCCGGTCTTGCCGTCGGCTGTGTGAAAGGTGCCCTCGATGGTGATCGTTTTGGCTTGCGAAAGTGCTTTGGAGCCGCCCGCGGCTTTGATGTATTGCTCGACAATTTTCTGGACATCTTGGGCACGAGCGCCGGCGGCAAGGACGGTCAGGCAAAAGGCGGCGGTCAGCGAGAACTTGCGGGTAGGCATGGCGTTCAAAGATAGAAACGCAATTGTAGGGGAAATGTTTCGCTTGATGTGCAAAATCTGGCGAGCCTATTCGTGGCGGTGAATCGCGCCGCGGAAAAGAGCCGAGAACGTCGGCTGGGATCGTGCTGAATTGGGAGGCTGCAGTGCCTGCCTGCCGCAGGTGGGCTGCGCCCCTGCCATTACTGGGTTTTCGGGCGGTTCAGGTATTTTTCGTAAAGGGCTTTCTGTTTATTGTCGAGCGAGGTGGGCTGGCCCTTGATGAAAAGGTAGCGCACCTCAGTGGTGATTTCGAGGGGATCGCCGTTGGTGACGATGATGTTGGCGATTTTCCCGCTTTCCAGCGTGCCGACTTGATCGGCGAGGCCGAAGATTTGCGCGGGGTAGAGCGTCACCGCCTTTAAAGCCTCGTCGTAGGGCAACCCGTAGGCGACGGCGTTGGCGGCTTGCTGGCCGAGGCGCCGCGCAAACGAATTGTCGAAGCTGCCAAAGGCAAATTTTACGCCGGCGGCGGCCAGCTCCCCAGGCTGCGTGAGCAAGCGGTCGTACGCATCATCTTCTTCGCGGGGCAACGTCAGCGTGGGACCGAGAATCACGGGGATGCTTTTCGAGCGCAGCAGGTCTTTTACTTTGGAGGCTTCCGCGCCACCGGCAAGAATCATTTTCAGCTTTTGCTTCTCGCAGAACTCGACAGCATTGCGAATGTCGCGGGCTTTGTCGGCAAAAACCAGGACGGGAAGCTCGCCGCGGGTAACCGGCACGAGCGCTTCGAGCCTGATGTCGCGCTGATAGTCGCCCGCACCGCCGTGGCCGAGAGCCAGCGCGTAATGGCGGGCCCGGTCGAGCCAGTCGGTGAGCTCGCCCACCTGCTTTTCATATTCCTGCTTGGCGTCGGCGTATGATTTTTGTTTTCGGGAAAAGGTGGAGAAATCAAAGGTCTGCGTTTCGATTTCCGGCCAGTTGAGCACCATGGCGACGCTCTTCTTGAGGAGCATGTCGTTGATGGTCCAGCCGGCCAAATGAATCGCGGAGGCCTGGCCGCCCAGGATGCCGGTTGCGCCCTCGGAGTCCATCCCGCCGCTGGCCGGCACGGCGAGCACCTCGGTGATGCCTGCGGCACGCGTGACGGGAATATGTTCGCTTGAGGGCAGCACCGCTTCGGAGGCGACGACGTCGGGATTGAACGCTCCGGTTTCCGCGGAATCGACGGTGGCGTTGACCGCGCCGATTTCGCGCAAGCCCATCTGCGTGATGGGATCGAACAAGCCGGGATAAACCTGCAGGCCTTTGCCGTCGATCACGTGCGCGCCCGCGGGGACTTCAACGGCGGCTCCAACGTTGGTGATTTTGCCGTTCTGGATCACGATCGTGCCATCGTCAATGGCGGCGCCGGAGACGGTGAAGATTTTGGCGTGGGTGATGGCGTAGGCGGTGGATTTGTCTTGCGCACGCGCTACTTTAGGAAAGTAAAGGAGGTTGAGAACGCACAGGAGGCAAAGAAAGCTGCGCCGCGAAATCGAGAGGTGTTTCACCGCGCACCTCCGGAAACGACGGAAGCTTGCGGCGGTTTTGGTTTTTCTTCCGGTTTTTTCTCTTCTGGCTTCTTCTGCTCTGATTTCTTTTCGCCGGCTTTCTTGGTGCCTTCGCTGGCTTCGGGCTTTTTCTCGCTCTTCTTTTCTTTGTCGAGCAGCGCTTTCTTTTCCTTTTCGCGGGCGGGACGGTCGGCGATATCGCGCTGGCGGTCAAAGTAAACGCGGCCGTCGATCAGCGTTTTCTGGACCACGGCGTAGTCGCTGAGCGGATCGTGATTGTAGATAGCCAGATCGGCGTCCTTGCCAACGTCGATGGACCCGACGCGCTTGTCGATGCCCAGCTGAATGGCGGGATTCAGGGTGACGAGCTTGAGGGCTTCGTCATGCGAGAGGCCGCCAAACTTGATGCTCTTCGCGGCTTCCTGGTTCAGGTGCGTGGCTTCTTCCGCGTCGTCGGAATTCACGGAGACCAGGACGCCGCGGCGCGTCATCAATGCGGCGTTGTACGGAATGGCGTCGTAGGCTTCGACTTTGTAAGCCCACCAATCGGAGAAGGTGGAGGCGCCCGCGCCAGACGCGGCAATTTCGTCGGCAACTTTGTAGCCTTCCAGAACGTGCTGGAAAGTGCGCACCTTGAAGCCGAACTCCTTGGCTACCCGCAGCAGCATCAGGATTTCGTCTTCGCGATAGCAATGCGAATGAACGTAGCGCTTGCCTTCGAGGACTTCGACCAAGGGGTCGAGCCGCAAATCGCGGCGCGGCGGGATCAAGTTCTTTTCGCCGGCGGCGGTGCGTTTGTTGTACAGGTCCCAGGCCGCTTTGTAGTCGCGCGCTTCCACAAAGGCGCCGCGTATCGTCTCCTCCACTCCCATGCGCGTAGCAGGATACCGCGCCGCTCGGCCGCGGCTATTGGAGCGCTTGGGATTTTCGCCGAGCGCAAACTTGATCCCCGGCATCGCGCCTTCGAACGGTAGCTTGGAGGCAGGCTGGCCCCAGCGCAGCTTGATCACAATGGTCTGGCCGCCGATGGCGTTGGCGCTGCCGTGTAGCACATTGGCGACGGTAACGCCGCCGGCAAGGTCGCGGTAAATATCGACATCGTCGGGGTTGAGAACGTCCGCGATATTCACGATGGAGGAAACGGAGATGCTGCCTTCGTTGACGCTGCCGTCCACGGCGATGTGCGAGTGGCAGTCGATAATTCCGGGCATGATGAAGAGGCCGGAGGCGTCAATGACTTGCGCGTCTTTCGGTGCTTTTACGGTGGCGCCGACCTCCGCAATTTTTCCGTCCTTGATCAAGATCGAGCCGCGCTCGATGGTGCCGTGGCTGGCGGTCAAAATGGTGGCGTTCTGAATCAAAATGACGGGGGAGGACTCGGCGGCGACCTCGGGAGACTTCGCAGCGTGAGCCAAGAGCGGCGCAGGCAGGGCGAGCAGCGCCGAGCAAATAAAAAGTTTTGCGCAGGCAAGCACTGGCGTTTTCATCGCGCACCTCCCGCGGAAATCTGGTGAACGCCGGGCTTTGTGCCGGTAAATTCGATGTCCAGTCCTTGTACGCTAATGGATCCTTTGATGGAAGTGCCGTCGAAAGAGCCGGTGAAGACAACATCGGTGGGCGAGCCCTCGATGGGAAAGTTGATCGTGAAGCTGAACTTATCGGCACTGAGGTAGCCGCTGACAATGTTGGCGTTGCCGCGCGTGCTGGAGATCGTGCCGGAAAGCGAGCCGTCGCTGGCCATGGCGATATCGACGGTGGATTCTTCAGGTCCCTCGGGCGTTGTGTAGGAGAGCTTCCATTTTCCGGTGAGGTCGCCCTTGGGCGGATCCTTGGGCTTCTCGGGTTGGCGGATGGTGAATCTCCGGCCGTCAACGAAAACAAATTTGATCTTGGTTTTTTCGTCGAAGATATCGCCGTCGGTGACCACCAGGTTGGCAATTTTGCCGGTTTCGATGGAGCCGAGGCGATCCGCGACGCCGAAAATCTCCGCGGGTGTCAGCGTGAAGGCGCGAATGGCGGCCTCGGGGGAAAGGCCGGCATCGATGGATTTCTTGGCAGCCTTCAGGATATCTTTCGGCGCGGTGATCGCGCCGGAATAGAACGCAAACTTTACTCCAGCCTTGGCCAGCACGGCTGGGGAGGAAGGCGCGCGGTCGCGGAAGCGCAGGGTGCGGAGAGAAGGAACGTCATCGGGGTCGGCGTCTTTGTCCGCTTCGGGCCACTTTAAGTCGACTAGAACGGCCAGCTTCCTGGCCGCAATTTCGCCGGCTACTTCATAGCTCATCTGCCCGCCGTACAACACACCCTTCACGTGCCAGCGATCCACAAGCTCAAAGGCGCGGCGAATTTGCGTGGCGTTATTCGCAGGGATCAGCACCAGCGCGTGATCTTCCAGCGCATCGGCCAGAGCCTGTTCGGTGCGGTCAAAGCGCGGCCGCGCTACGCCACGCGGATTTTTTTCGTAGATCGCCTGGGCCTGGGTACTCCAGTCGGTGTCCAGCCAAACCTGGCGCACGTAGGCAAGCGAGCCCATCAGCGAGCCCGGGAAACTGCCAAAGCCGCCGGCGGGCTGCAAGGACACGGGAACGGCGACGGGCGTTTTTACCACCATGTCGCCATTGCGCTCGCCGCCGAGGTCCAACAGAGAGGCCTGCCCGGGAAACATTCCGCCTTTCGGGGCGGAAATCACGGTGGTGAATCCCGCGGAGCGCCAGGTTTCCACGCGCTTGTCGCTCAAGCTGGCTTCGTCGGCCCCGCTGCGCCAGGGTGTCGATCCGGGCCGATCTTCCGGCCCGCGCGAAGCGGGCGGCTGCGCACGCGAACCGCTTTCGCCTGTAGCGGGCGCGGGAGCGGAGGGGATGCCAACATCGGTGAACGAATCGATGAAGCCGGGATAGACGATGAGACCCTTGCCTTCGATGACCCAGGCTTCATCGGGGACGGCGGCGTCCTTGGCAACGGCTTTGATGACACCGCGTGCGATGATGACCGTGGCGTTTTCCACGCGCGGACCGGAGACGGGAACGACGGTGACTCCGCGAATGGCGAAGTATTGCGGCTCACCACCCTGCGCGACGGCGCGAGCCGGACCGAGCAAAGCGGCGCCGACTGCGGACGCCACCGCAAGCGCAAACCTCAACCTCTGAACGGAAGAACGCATTCGCTACTCCTTAGTTTTGGACAGCGCGGAAGACGCGATCCACCCACCAACGTTGCTGTAGACGCACGAGGCTAGTGGGAAGTTGCAGAAGAGTCAAGGAGACAGGGCAGCGGGTGAAGGTCGGTTTCCGATTTCCCCGGTGGATTCATTGGGTCGACGCAACACTAACTCGAAGCCTACGGGGAGGGCTTCCAGCGGCGAAGGATCGTTCGCGAGGGTTGATTCAGACGAAACACCCCTCTGGCTAGGGTCTGGTTGAGCAAAGCCCTACAGATCGGTTCTCTCGTGGGAAGCATTGTCGACTCAATAGTTTAGGTGGTGTTGCATCGAACCGGTTGAGCCGGCAGCGTTAATCAGGCATGTTAGCCCCAAGTGCGGCGACATTTGCGCACGTCCTGTGCCGAGGCTATTCTCGCATCATGCAATCCCATCAATGCTTTCCGACGTACATTCTCGTGACCGTATGCGCTGCTTCTCTGGGGATCGGAGCGACTTGTGTCGCGATGCCAAGACAGGAGAGTTCTGGGAACATCACCGTCCTCACGATGCAATGCGACCAAGGGAACTATGCTAGCTGCTTCGCCCTAGGCACCAAATACATGACTGGCATCGAAGTGCCTAAGGATGTAGTGAGAGCTGCAAAGCTCTATCAAAGTGCCTGCGACCACGGAAACGCGAAAGGGTGCAGCGCGTTGGGCCTTTTCTACAAAACTGGAATTGGAGTCAAACAAGACATAGAGCGTGCCGCTGTACTTTGTAGGCGCGGGTGTGAGCGCGGTGATGGCTTGGGTTGCGCCATGTTGGCGTCAATGTACGAAACCGGGGAAGGACTTCGGAAGGATATGGCTGCGGCAGTTAGCTTTTACCAGCGTGGGTGCGACAACGGGAATCCATTAAGCTGCGCCGAGTTGGGCCGTATGTATTTCTCTAGCACTGGAGTGTCTGAAGATGATGAAAGGGCAATTAAGCTCTATCAACACGCATGTGACGAGCGTGCAGCTCTTGGCTGTGCGGGTCTCGGTTTTGCATACGGAGTTGGCAAAGGCGTGGCCAAGGACGAGGCAGTTGCAGCAACGTTTTTTCAACGTGCATGCGACCTGAATTACTCGAAGGCTTGCGCTACGCTGGCTGCTATTTATGAGCAAGGCAGGGGCGTTACGAAAGACATTCCCCGAGCACTTGAACTTTACGATAGGGCCTGCGCGCTGCCCGAGAAACAGGGTTGCGATAGCGTTAGCCGTCTCCAGTCATCCGTCGTGCAGCAGCAGAAAACTGGTCCTTCCTCGACCGGCGTTGCCACGTCTGGAATCCAGATGCTTTCAGACACAGAGGGGGTTGATTTCAATTCTTATCTCCGGGAGGTATACGTTTCAGTTAAAAAACGATGGTTCGCGAACATGCCTGCTTCGATCGAGAAGGGGCAAAAAGGTGTGAACATCGTAGAATTTCGCATTCTTAGAGATGGAAGCGTGCCAAAGAATGCTGTAAAAATGCTCGTGAGTTCACAAAAGAGCGATTTCGACGCCGCTAGCTTGCAAGGAATTAGTGAGGCCGCACCATTTAGCCATTTGCCCGAACTGTACTCGGAACCATTCATCGTGCTGCGAATCACGTTTTATTACAATCTTCCACTCACAAGCCCACAGTAATCCTGACAACTAAGGAGAATCTTCGTCATTGGGAGCGACCAATAGCGGATGGAAAGTGGGCCTAACTCCCGATAAGTCGCGTTATCGGACAAGTGCGGGCGGCCTTAAGCGCATGGTTCCTAAAACCTACTTAAGCTGACGTACTGCCTCCGCCATCAGGAGCCTGGCGAAATGATCCTGCTTCTGCTGTTCCAAGGCCGTGTCCTCTTCCATGGTTGGCTTCCCTGCGGGTTTAGCCCTTGGTTTGCGAAGATCCTTTTCGAAACGTGCTGCGATATCAGATTTTAGCTGTTCAAGATAGCCCGATTTCATGGTCTCCCCCTAGGTAGAATCGGCGCCTTAATCTTTGCATATCGACATTTGCAGCATCGATTCTCCAAAAGGACGGATGTGTCCGATCCGGCACCGGACTTCAGGTCAGGTCTTCAGCATGAAAAGCAGTGTTCTGCGCCTGCGTAAAATCTGGAGATGTTAGGAAACAAATTGGGGAGGAGTTTCGTCTCTTCTATTGCCATCCCATAGGGCTGGCGGCCTGTGATATGGTTATCCCATAGGAGGAGGTGCCGGCATATGGGCATCCCGAATCCGATCAGGGGGCGGCTGTGAGAGCGCTTCGCGCGTGGCTGTTGCGGCTGTGGGCTATGTTCCGCAGAGAACCCGGCGACGCGGAACTGCGCGAGGAACTCGCAAGCCATCTGCAAATGCACATCGACGACAATTTGCGGCGCGGGATGAATCCGCAAGAAGCACGCAGAGAGGCGCTGATGAAACTCGGGGGACTGGCGCAGACGGAAAAAAGCTATCGCGAACGTCGAGGGCTGCCGATGCTCGAAGTGCTTCTGCAGGACTTGCAATTCGGCGCACGCATGCTGCGGAAGAGCCCGGGCTTCACGGCCATCGCCGTAGTCACATTGGCGCTGGGCATTGCGGTGAACGCCACGATGTTCAGTCTCGTCAGCGCTTTCCTGCTGCGGCGCCCGCCGGGTCGCGAACCTGAGCGCGTGGCGGTGGTTACTTCGGTCAATCCGGCCCAGGGTTTCCTGCCCGACGCGAATCCCGTCTCCGCGCCCAATTACCGCGCTTGGCGCGCAGCAGACGACGTTTTCGCGGACATGGCCGCCGCGGATGAATATCTCACCGTCAATCTAACCTTACAGCGCCAGCCCGCCGCCGCGGGCCTGGCCGCCGGGGCGGCCCAGACCGAGGCGCTCCGCTCCGCAGCCGTATCGTCCAACTATTTCAGCGTGCTGGGCGTCACACCACAGCTCGGGCGCACCTTCGAAGCCGACGAAGACCAGCCCGGCCGCGACCGCGTCGTCATCCTCGGCTACGAACTCTGGGAGCAGCGCTTCGCTTCCGACGATTCGGTTATCGGCCGCACCATCCGGCTAAACCGGGAAGACTATACGGTTATCGGCGTGATGCCCGCGAGTTTCCGTCTGCTCGGCTTCACACCGCAACTGTGGACGCCGCTGGTGCTGACCGCCGCGGATCAAGCCGCCGCCGCTCGCAACGACCGCTCCTTGTATGTGTTCGCGCGGCTGAAACCTGGCGTAAGCCTGGAACAGGCCCGCGCGGAGATAGTGACGCTGGCGCGCCGCACCGCGGAAACCTTTCCCGAGACCGAAAAGGGCTGGGGCGCCGCGGTGCGCACGCTGCCGGATTACCTGATTTATGCATTCGGAATTCGCAGCGGCTTAGCGGTAATAATGACCACGGTCGGTTTTGTTCTGATGATTGCCTGCGCCAATGTAGCCGGGCTCCTCTTGGCGCGCGCTGCAGGACGCCGCAAGGAGCTGGCCATACGCATCGCCCTCGGCGCTGGTCGCCTGCGCATTATTCGGCAATTGCTGACCGAAGGTCTGATGATCGCCCTTCTAGGCGGCGCCACCGGCCTTCTGCTTGCCGATTGGGGCATCCATTTTGTTCGTGCCAATTTGAACTTCAACGAAGCCATCAGCGCCGTTCCGCTGAGTCTGGATCGGAACGTCCTGCTTTTCGTCCTGGGCGTTTCGCTGGTGTGCGCAGTGCTTTGCGGTCTCGCGCCCTCGTTGAAGGCATCGCGAACCGATATCAACACGAATCTGAAGGACGAAAGCCGCGCGGTCTCCATGAGCCATTCGCAGAGCCGTCTACGGACGGTAATGGTCGGCGGCGAGATCGCGCTGGCTTTGTTTCTGCTGGTCGGAACCGGGCTGCTTTTCCGCGGAATTTTCCTTCTTGAGCACCAGAATCTCGGTTTTCGTACAGACCATCTCCTTACCGCGAGCGTAACGCTCGACAAGGCGCGATACAAAGATGCTCCGCAACAAATCCTCTTCGTCCAGAATCTGATTCCCCGCCTCCGAGAGATTCCCGGCACCGAGGAAGTTGCCGCTGGTTCCGACTTGCCGGCCACCGGACCTGGCACGGCGACTCTGAAGATTAAGGGTCAGCCGGATTTGCCTGCGAACCAGCCGCTGAGCACCCGCGATTCTGTCGTCACACCGGATTACTTCCGTGCGACAGGCATCCCGTTGGTGCGCGGCCGGACATTCACGGAGACGGACAGCGGCGTCGCGCCGCGCGTCGTCCTCGTAAACCAGGAGTTTGTGCATCGCCTCCTGCAGGACGAGGAACCGCTGGGAAAACAGATTCGCTTGGAGGTGAGTGGTGCCACGCCGGAGTGGAGCGAGATCGTCGGCGTTGTCGGCAATGTGAAAACCTTCTCCGAAGGAATTAACGACGACCCACAAGTGTACGAGTCCTTCCTCCAGCGGCCCGTGCCTTCCTTTTCTCTCGTGGTGCGGGCTAGTTCCGATCCGAACGGCCTGGCCTCCGCTCTGCGCAATGCCGTCGCGCAAGCGGATGCCGAGCTTCCCCTGGACCGCGTGATGAGCATGTCCGCAGTGATCGATCGCCAGAAATCGGGGAATCCATTTTTCGCGCGCCTGCTGGGCACCTTTGCACTCCTGGCGTTGCTTCTCGCGGCCATCGGGATTTACGGGCTGGTCGCTTATTCCGTTGGCCAGCGAACCCACGAAATCGGCATTCGCATGGCCCTGGGCGCGAGAAGTCCGGACGTGCTGCGCATGGTCTTGTGGGAAGGCACGAAAATGACTGCAATCGGCGGGGCTGTTGGGTTCATAATGGCGCTACCGCTGCCGAAAATTTTCGACGCCATGTTCTACGGCCTGCACCTTCGCGAACCCGCCCTCTACGTAATTGTGCCGGCTGCTATCCTAGCGGTTGCGATAGTGGCAACCTACATCCCCGCGCGCCGAGCCACCCGAGTAGACCCAATGGTCGCGCTGCGTTATGACTAGGACCTGAGCTTAGAGCTTCGAGGGTAGCAGTGCCGGAGCGAAGTTCCGCGAAAGGAAAGTCGATGAGAGGGTTGCGTGCTTTGCTTCTGCGATTTGGTGGACTCTTTCGCAGGCGTGCGAGCAACCAGGAGATTGCCGACGAGCTGGAGAGCCATGTGCAGATGCACATCGAAGACAATTTGCGGCGCGGGATGAATCCGCAAGAGGCGCGCAGGGAAGCGCTGATGAAACTTGGTGGAGTAACGCAGACGGCAGAAAGGTATCGCGAACGGCGCGGCGTTCCAGTGGTCGAGACATTGCTGCAGGATTTGCATTTCGCGGCGCGCACGCTGCCCAAGTCCCCTGGTTTCGCGGCGGTGGCCGTGCTTACATTGGCGCTCGGGATTGGCGCCAACACTGCTATCTTCAGCGTGGTGCAAGGCGTTCTTTTGGCGCCTCTGCCTTACCGCGAGCCTGATCGATTGGTCACGGTCTGGCTGAACAATTTCCGTCTGAAGAGTCCCACTGACCTCTCTTATCGTGATTTTTTGGATTGGGAGCGCGCTGCCCCACCCTTCGAGAAAATGTCGGCGTATTCTTGGCGCAGTTTCGATTTGTCGAGCCCCGGAAATCCTGAACACCTCGAGGGCAGGGAAATTTCCTCGAACTTCCTCAGTACGCTCGGTGTTGGGCTGGCGCTGGGGCGAGAATTTTCCGCAGAAGAAGACCGCAACGGCGGAGCGCCAGTCGCCATTATCAGCAATGTCCTGTGGCGAGATCGGTTCGGCGGCCGCGCAACGGCACTCGGCAAGTCCATCGTGCTGGATGGTGTAGAAACCACGGTCGTCGGGGTACTGCAGCCGGGCTTTCGCTATGGAACCGACTACGCCGATGTTTATATACCGATAGGGCAGAGGAAACTCGTAGACGCGAACGATCGTACGGTTCATGACGTTGTGTGTGTTGCCCGCCTGAAACGCGGGGTCAGCCTGAGCGAAGCTGACGCGGCGATGAACGCTATTCAGGAAAATATCGATCGCCTCAATCCCGAGACCGAGCAGGGGCTGGGAGCCAAAATCCTCCCGGTGAAGGAGCCACTCGTTGGCGATGTACGCGGCACCCTTTTGCTTTTGCTGGGAGCGGTCGGCGTGGTGTTGCTGATCGCGTGCGTGAACGTGGCTAATCTTCTGCTTGCGCGCTCGGTGGCGCGCGCGCGCGAATTCTCGATTCGCGCGGCTCTCGGCGCTGGCCGCGGACGTATTGTGCGGCAGCTAGTTACGGAAAGCGTCCTTCTTTCGGTTTTGGGCGGAGTGCTGGGTTTGGCGGCGGCAAAATGGGGACTCAACGCGGCGTTGGTAACGCTGGCCGCGGATTTGCCTCGCAGCGACAACATCCACGTGAATGCTTCCGTACTTTTCTTCACGCTGGGCGTCTCGATCGTGGTCGGTATTCTGTTTGGTCTGGCGCCCGCACTCAGGAGTTCCAGGGCAGATCTGCAGCTGTCGCTCAAGGAGGGAGGTCGCGGAGCAACAGGCGGGCAGCATCGGACGCAAAGTGGTCTCGTAATCGCTCAAGTAGCTCTGACACTGGTTTTATTGGCGGGCGCTGGATTGCTGTTCCGCACCATCCAGCATTTGTGGAAAGCGGACCTCGGCTTTGAATCGCAGCACATTTTAACCTTTCAAGTGGGACTCTCACCTTTAGCGACCAAGACAGGCGTAGGAGTGCGAGCCGCCTACCAGGAGTTGCTGAACCGCATCCGTCAGATTCCCGGCGTTCAGGGCGCAGAAATTACTACGGAAGTGCCGATGACTCATCAAATCAACTCCGTCCCCTTCTGGGTTGACTCGCACCGGCCCGCGTCCGTAGCCGAGGCACCACGCACGTTGGGATTTATAACCGGCCCCGATTTTCTGCAAGTTATGCGAATACCGCTCATCCGAGGCCGGTTCATCAGTCAACAGGACACCATCAACTCGCCATTGGTCGCCGTGATTGACAGCGAACTGGCGCGAACTTATTTTCCTGGTAAGGACCCCATCGGCCGAACCATAACGTTTCCCCAGGTCGGCGACTATCGGATTATCGGCGTGGTGGGCCACGTGCAGCACTGGCAAGTGGGTTTCTCCAGCCCTTTCATGCAAAATCAATCCTACGTTTCCATTTATCAGGTGCAGGACCGATGGATGACTACGATTGATACATGGACGTGGGTCGTAGTTCGCACGCCGCTGGATGCCTCCATAGTGCTTCCCGAGATCAGAAACGCAGTTTACGGAGCGGCGAGCGATCAAACCGTTTTCCATACGCAAACCATGGCAGAGATTGTTTCCGAATCCATGTCGCCGCAACGATTCCCGTTGATCCTGCTGGGGAGCTTTGCAGGCTTGGCCTTGCTCTTGGCGTCCATCGGAATTTATGGCGTCATTTCCTATTCGGTGACGCAACGCACGCACGAAATCGGGATTCGCATGGCCCTTGGCGCGGAGAAGCGGGATGTCTTTCGCATGGTCGTGGGGCAAGGTCTTGGCCTGGCTCTTGCAGGTCTCGCCATAGGAGTGGCGGCCGCGCTAATTCTCACGCGTCTTCTCCTCGGCTTCTCGCACCTGCTTTATGGAGTGAGTTCGAGCGACCCCACCACGCTTGTATGCGTTTCGGCTGTGCTGATTGGCGTTGCCTTTCTGGCGTGTTACCTTCCCGCGCGGCGGGCGATGCGAGTCGATCCGATTGTGGCGCTGCGCTACGAGTAACAGCTACGCTTTGCCCACGACAAGAAATTCAGCGATTATTTTTTGGCGTCCTTGGGTTGGATGGAGAGGAGTTCGACTTCGAAGATCAGGGTGGCGTTGGGGCCGATTTGGCCGCCGAAGCCGCGTTCACCATAGGCTAATGCCGAGGGAATGAAGAGCTGCCACTTTGATCCCACAGGCATGAGCTGTAGCGCTTCGGTCCAGCCTTTGATCACTCCGGTGACCGGAAACGTAACGGGTTGGCCATGTTTGTAGGAGCTGTCGAACTCCGTGCTGTCCAGAAGTGTGCCGCGGTAATTGCAGACGACCGTGTCGGTGGGGGCCGGCTTGGGGCCCGTGCCCTCCTGGAGAACCTTGTATTGCAACCCGCTGGGCAGCGTGACGACGCCATCCTTTGTCTTGTTGGCTTCAAGGAATTCAAGACCTTGCTTCTTATTGGTTTCGCCGAGTTGCAGAGCCAGTTCCTGCTGCTTCTTGCGCACGTCGCTTTGCAGTTGGGTCAGGACGGCCTTCGCTTCGTCTTCGGTTAAGAGCGTTTTCCCGTTGGAAAAGGAATCTCGCAAGCCGCGCGCGAGGATCGCGGGGTCGATGTCGATCGACTGCTTGCGCAGACCGGTGCCAAAGTTCATGCCCAAGGCATAGCTGGCTTTATCTTTTTGTGTCTTCAGGGTGATGGGGGCCGGTTTGGCTGGCGCGCGCTTGGTAGCGGCACCGGGCTGGGATTTTGGCGCCGCAGCCGGTGGCGTTTGCGATTTTGGCGGAGTGGCCGGTGGCGTTTGTGCCGGCGCCTGCTGCTGCGCAACGCTGATAGGAAGCACGCTTGCCGCGATTAGAAGAAGTAAGGTGATGCGCAATGAATTTTGCATGCAAACATTGTGGCATGGCCGCAAGGTTTGGCAAAACCGGGAAGGCCGGCGGGCCTAAGGCTTTTTCTTCTTGAAGAGGCCGCCGATGGCATCGACCGGATTATTGGGATTTTGCTGCTGCTGCTGCGACGATGCCTTGGTTTGTGAACCGCCGCCGAAACAGCTCAGCTGCGATTTCAGCATGCCCGCGGCGACGCCACCCACGTCGGGAATAAACTGCGGATTGGACGTGGTCCCTTTGACTTGGAACGGGAGCGTGGGGCCACTGCCGCCGCTCGCATTCTTACAATTTCCCAGGAGGCCTCCCGCCGCGCCCCCTGCACCGCCGGTCACATTTCCCAGCAGACCGCTAAGAGCATTAGAGGCAGCCCCGGTTGCTGCGCTCCCCGCGGCGCCCGCGGCACCGCCAATGGCGTTTTTCAGCGTGGCCGCCATTTTGAAGTCCAAATTGTTCTTGGCGTCGATCGTTCCATTCCCCACTACCGTGCCAAGCGAGGGGACGACAGCTAGAAAGTTCTGCGCTTCTATCCCGGTCGGGGCCATATGAAGATTGGTGGTCATTTTTTCAATGTCTAGATCCTTGCCGGTGTTTAGCCCCACGAGCTTAGACACCGCGGAAAGTTTTGAGCCCAGGTCGAAGCCCGCGAGTTTGGCGTTGAACAAACCCACGTTTCCGGAGGTGACAAGTTTATTGGTGGGGCCGCTGACCTCTAAGTTTGTGTTCAGAGCGCCCCCTTGCAGCGACGCTCCGCTGGGCATGTGAATTCCCAGTGCGGGAAGGAATGCTTCCAGATCCTTCGCCGGCATGTTTTGCCCTTCGACCTTGACATGCAGGATGACTCCTTCAGAATCCGCGGGAACTTCATACGTACCGCTGAGGTGGCAGACAGCGTTTCCGATTTTGAGCGTGGAAGGCTCAAGGACGCCGCGATTCTTGCCCATATCGTATTTCGTGTTGAAGTCCACAATGACGGGAATGGCAGCGGGCGAGCCACCGGCGATGAGCAAGGCTTTGGAGAGTTTGGCGCTGCCGCTCGCACTCGCTTCACCATTTTGCGAGGCGATGGTGGAGTTCAGGTCGAGCAGGCCGCCCAGCCCCGCAGAGGGATCGAGCAGGCCGGTAGTGGCAACATTAAGATTGTTGACGGTCAGCTTGGCATTCATGGGGGTCAGCGCGGTGTTTTCCTGATCGAGAGGCCCGGCCGTGCCGTCGAGCTTGACGTCGCCGCCACCGGGAAGACTGGCGGTAAGGGTCACCGGGAATTTGCCGGTGAGCGAAACGCTGGTGGCGGTGAGGTCCACCTTGTCGTAGATGCTGCGTTTCTGCGAATTAGGCGAACCGATCACGATGCGCCCGTTACGAAGTTCGAGCTTCTCGACGGAAAACTGACCGAGAGATTGCTGAGCCGCCGGTTTCCCTTGCGCCTTTGCAGCCGCGGCGCCGAAGGAGGAATAGTTCCATTCGCCGCCGCCGCTACGAAGAAGGGTGACCTCGGGAGTGTCGATCACGATGGCCGTGACGTTGAGTTCCTTGCGCAGGATCAGGGGTAGCAGCTCCACGCCGACTTTGATGGACTTGGCGGAAAGGAATGGAGACTTACTGAACTTGGGATCGTCGGCAATGGATAAATTGTCGGCGGCCAGGGAGCCGGAAAAAAGCGAGAGGCTCAGGTTGCCGACATTCACTTTTCGCCCCAGCGCCGCGGAAGCCTTTTCCTCAATGGTAGGCCGGAACTGGTTGACCGGGATCAGGAAAGGCGCGGCGAGAACAAGAACGATCAGCACGGCAACGATGACGAGTATGATGCGAAGTGTGCGGCTCATGAGCAACCTCCAGCTCGGCAGGGACGGGAGCCTAAACGCGAACGCGCTGCGGAGAGTGCGATAATAGCATAGGCATTGCCAATAGCATCGAACGGGACGCTACCAAGGCAAAGGACGGGCCGTGGAACCAATCATCCGAGCACTCTACACACGGCTCTCACCGGTCATGGCACTGTTCCTTTCGCTGGCGACCGGCAGCGCCTGTCCAGCTCAGCAACGCATCGCCGCCCATCTTCCCGACGCTCCTGCACCGAAACAACAACAACCGAGTGCGCCACACGAGAAGGGGAAAGGCGGGTTCTCCAAGACGACGGTCGCGATTTTGGGCCGGAGGTCGTTCTTCTTCCCGGATCTGGCGTACACCCACAAGCCCCTGAACAGCGGGCAGAAGTTTTTGCTGGCCACGGATGTGACCATCGCGCCCTCCGCTTTTATAGTGACAGGCATAACCGCGGCGATCTCGCAGGCAAAGGACTCCTGGCCGGGTTACGGCCAGGGCTGGGAGGCTTACGGCAAACGCTACGGAGCGACCATGGGGTTGAA
>Ga0210407_10002054_pt1 | contig 17754 bp, 12 predicted proteins | sample IncBWC27MmetaG_FD_150860 | JGI IMG/M metagenome (GOLD analysis project Ga0210407, IMG submission 150860) | Forest soil microbial communities from Barre Woods Harvard Forest LTER site, Petersham, Massachusetts, United States - Inc-BW-C-27-M | ecosystem: Environmental > Terrestrial > Soil >...
CTACAAGCTCTCGCCGAGAGCGAACGGCAAGTGGACCTACACGCTCCTCCACACCTTCACCGGCGCTGATGGCGCCCAGCCCGACGCCAACCTGATCCTCGACGACAAAGGCAATCTCTACGGCACAACTGCAACCGGCGGCGCCTACGGCGGTGGCGTGGTCTTCGAAATCACTCCGTAGAGAAAAGGGCCATCTTTCCATCTGATGCGACCGAAATTCCTGCTCCTCGCGGGGCGTCATCGTGGGTCAGCTCATGTAACGAGGCCATTACGCCATCTGAGAATTGTGATGGTTTCGTCCGAACTCCATTGCCTGGCTCAGGTCTGCTCTGCGAACGTACACTCTTTCGGATCTTTATCTTCGCGCAAGCCAAGAAATACGGGAGCGCGTAGTTTCATCCCGCCTTCTGCCGTTTCATGCGTCCACTCCGTGAACTTGATTTCGGCTACTCGTTCGGGCTTCACCCAGTGCACGTTGGCGGCTTCCACGTCGCCGTAAAACGGATTGCTCTTGGTCTCCAGCGCTTTCAGCACTTCCCAGATTTCCTTGAGCATCGCCTGGTTGAATCCTGTCCCCGCTTGCCCGACGTGAATGAGCCGGCCTTTCTTGTCGTAGAGCCCGAGGACAATCGCGCCGAAGTATTGGCGGCTGCCCTCGGGGTCGGTATAACCGCCGACCACGCAATCTACGGTTTGTGTGACTTTGATCTTGAGCCATTCCTGGCTGCGGCGCTCTTCATAGTGGCTGGCGCGTTTTTTCGCGAGGATGCCCTCGAGTCCCTTCTGCTTAGCCAGATCGAATAACGCTAACCCCTGCGGAAAATGATCGGAGTAACGAATCAGTTCGTTGGGCGCGATGATCTGCGCCAGCGCTTGCTTACGCTGCTCCAGCCCGACGCGGCGCAAGTCGTAACCGTCCAGATAGATGACGTCGAAAACGTAATATTGCACTGGGAGATCGCGGCGCGCTCCGGTCCGTTTTCCACCCTTACGAATACCGGTGCGCTGCTGCATCATGCTAAAGGATGGGCGGCCCTGGTCGTCGAGAACGACGATCTCGCCGTCGAGAACTGCGTTCTTGGCTTTGATGGACTTGGCGAGTTCGCGAAGTTCGAGAAATTCTCCGGTGAGGTCGTTCTGATTGCGAGAAACCAGGCGAACTTTGCCGTCTTGCAGGAACGAAACTGCGCGGTAGCCATCCCACTTGATTTCGAACAGCCACTCGGGACCGTCGAAAGGTTTGTCGACAGGTGTAGCCAGCATGGGATGAACGGCGGTCGGCATCGCTTTGCGGATGGCGCCTTCGAGCGGAGGCGCTTCGCCTGATCGATCAGCCTCAGCCTTCTTCGGCTTGGCATCTCTTACTTTGTGTTCCTTTGTGTCCTTTGTGGTTTTCTTGTTTTTCTTGTCGAGTTTGGCTAATGTCTCGGCCAGCCACGGTGCTTTCGCCTTCCCGCGTGAAACCGGGCGGCTGCTTGTCCATTCGGCGGAATCCGCATCGCCGGCAATCTGCGTCATGCTGCGGTGGCTGAGTGCAGAGCTGTCGTATTGATCGATGTCATAACCCTCGACCACGTGTTGGTCGTGCTTTTTGATCAGCAGCCATTCGGTTCCCTTGCTTCCCGGCCGGCGTCCGCGGATGTGAATCAAGGCGAAATCGCCTTTGAGCTTCTGACCATGCAGACGGATTTTAAGGTCGCCCTTGTTCAGCATGGCAATCGCTTCGGCTTCAGTTCCTCGAACATATTTTCCATTCACCGGCTGCGGCGAGAGCGGTTCCCACGTGCCGACGTCCCACACCATCACCGTGCCCGCGCCGTAGTTTCCCTGCGGAATCGTGCCTTCGAAGTCGAAGTAGGAAACCGGGTGATCTTCCACTTGCATGGCGAGGCGCTTGTCGGCGGGGTCGAGCGACGGACCCTTTGGCACGGCCCACGACTTGAGCACGCCTTCCATCTCCAGACGGAAATCGTAGTGCAGGCGGGTGGCGCGGTGTTTCTGCACTACGAAGCGGTGGCCGGTCTTCTTCTCCAGCTTCGGTGGAGGCTCCGGAGTTTCCTCAAAGCGGCGTTTGCGTTTGTATTCTTCTAAGGGCATCGGCTACTAATTTAACCACAGAGTCACTGAGTCACAGAGGAAGCCAGACCACTGAACGATTTACGTGATGCTAGAATCGCTTGCGCGAGCGCTCTCATCCCGTGAAACGTGAATATCCAGATTCGCCGCTGGTGGGCGTGGGCGCGGTCATCATCGAGGGTGATCGGGTTGTGCTGGTGAGGCGTGGGCACCCGCCGCTCGCCGGAGAGTGGTCCATTCCTGGCGGAGTGTTGGAGGTGGGCGAGACTCTCCGCCAGGCGGCGGTTCGAGAGGCGCTCGAGGAAACTGGCCTGCGCGTGGAAGTTGGGGAACTGCTCGGAGTGTATGACCGAATATTGCGCGATGCCGACGAGCGTCCGCGCTATCACTATGTGCTGATCGATTTCCTGTGCCGGAAAATCGCAGGCGAGTTTCAAACGGCGGATGACGCGGCCGAAGCCCGCTGGTTTACCCGCGCAGAACTTGCGGGGCTGGGGTTGCCGGAAGACACTCAAGATGTGATCCGTTTAGGATTCGAGAAATCTCGCGATTGAGCCATTTGTAATCGTAGAGTTGTGCAAACTTGGTGGCAACAAAAGAAAGTGAGGCGATCATGTTTCAAAAGATAGTGAACACGAACGATGATTTTGCCATGACGGTTGTTCGCCTGGTGCTCGGGGTGGTATTTCTCGCGCACGGCTCACAGAAAATGCTGGGATGGTTCGGGGGATATGGTTTCAGCGGCACCATGGGCTACTTCACGCACCAACTCGGAATTCCGGCGCCGTTCGCGCTTCTCGCGATCTGTGCCGAATTTTTTGGAGGGCTGGGTCTGATCGTCGGATTCCTGGGACGGATCGCCGCGTTTGGAATCATGTGCAACATGATCGTCGCGATCATGATGTTCCATCGCCATTATGGCTTGTTCATGAACTGGAGCGGCCAACAGCAGGGCGAAGGAATTGAATATCACCTGCTGGCCATTGCGATCACTTTGGCCATCTTTATTGAGGGATCGGGCGCCTTCTCCGTGGATCGATTTCTGACCGATCGCAGCTCCCGGAACAGGTGAGAAGTGTTCCACGTGGAACACTTGTGGCCCTCTGCACTTCCACTGGCAAGCGTTGTGCTCAAAGCCTAGAACGCGTATTTCAATGAGATCGTCTCGGTGTTCGCATGGAAGTTACGCGGCAGGGTTACGAGCGGCAGCCCCAGCGTTTCTTTCTCGTTGTAGTCGTAGAAGAAGTAGTTGCCCTTGAAGGTGACTCCCTTGGCGACGTCGATGGCAACGCCGGCAGTAGGCTTGTGCCAGTTCAAAGCCTGCGATAACGGGGCGTCCGGGAACGGACCGACGAAGCCGCATCCGCCCGTTACTGTCGTGGACGCCGCCGGGCAAGGAGCCGTCGGGTTGCCGGCCAGAGGCGGGCTGTTACCGTAAATGTCGCTCGTCATTAGCAGGAGGCCGGTGCCGTCGCTGCCACCGGGAAGCAGCCAATTGTTATGGCCCGCGGTACTGGTGATTTCATAGCCGGCGCTCAGTGTAACGCGATGGATGGGCCGGACGGTGAGACTGGCAAATCCGGTATTGGTTCTCTCCTGGTAGTCGAGTAACAGCGGCAGACCACCGGGTTGGAAACCGTTACAGAGAGCCGGGGTGGCTTGCACGGTCAGCCCGGTCGATGGCACACAGGTCGCCGAATTGATCTGCTGGTCCAGGTAGGTCCACCCAAAATCGAATTCGAACCGGCGGTCGGGGTGCAGGCTCGCTCCAAGCGTGTAGTAACGCCAGTGATCCTTGTGTCCGTAAGCAGGCGGGACGGTGCTCAGCCCGGTAGTCGGGAACAGGTTGGGGTTCGCCGGATTAAAAGACAAATTGACAGACTGGGCAAAGTCATTCAGGGTCTGAATGAAATGCACACCACCGTGGACGCTCGCCCAACGGTTCACCTTGTAGGTGGTATTGGCCCGCAGCCGCTGCTGGTGACGCGGACTGATGCTGGTGAAAGCGTTGTCGGCACTCAGAAGTTCGAGATCCGCATTGACGCGCCACCCATCCCTCGGACGCAACACAATGCCTCCGAGAGCCGTGTGTTCATTGATCTTGGTGATGTTCAAGTTGGCAGGTAAAGCGTTGTTCGTCGCCAACGGCGCGGGCACGCCGTCTTGCACCAAGTAGTAGCTGTTCAGGTTTGGTGAGTCTCCCTGAAGTGCGCCAGTCAGCTCACGGCGTCCATAGCGGTAGCCGAGGTAAGCGTTGAGGCGACGGCTCGGAACCCAGTTCACCTTCGCCGTGTTGTAAAGCGTGCGCTCGGCCAAGACCGTATTAAATAAGCCGGAATTCGAAGGATCCGGGGTGCCGCAACCGGCGTTGGCTAGAGTCAAGCCCGGAGCGGCAGTGGCAGAACAGGTGAATCCCGCTTGATTCGAGTTGCCCGGGTTGCGCCAGTCAAGCCAGCGGAACTTGTCCGAAACATTCCAAGTCGGGGTGAAGTGGTAGGTCAAGCCGAAATCCGCGTTGCCCGAGACGCGATCCGTGTGCGACGTAGCGTTGAGCAGGCTGACGCCACTGCGACTGTTGGCAAACTCCTGATAGTTCAGGAAGTCGGATCTCCCGGAACTGTAAGTACCGGAGGCGGTAATGTCCAGCTTCCGGAAATAGTTGGAGGTCAACGACAACTGCGAGGTCGGAATGCCCGTGCGAACCTGACCGAAACGAGAGAAGCTGAACATTCCGATGTTGCACTTCGGGTTTGTAATCAGGACATTGCCGCCAGGGAAGGTGACGCCAGGGACGATCTTACAGCTGGAAGGTGGGAGCGGAATACCAATATCGATTGGCGCCCCGGTCGCACTGTCCGTGAATGACAGATTGTTATCCCTGAAGTTGGGATCAACCTTATCGTGTTCGTAGAACTGGTCGAAGCTGATCGTCGTACGAGCGATCAGCCTGATGTCTACGCCGAACTGGTAACGGTCGGAGCGCGACTTGTCGTACTCCGTCATGAGAGTGCGAATCGGGGACTCAAGGGTGTCGTCAAGCCTGCCTGCGCTGTTATTGCGAGCAAATCCCAGACGGAACCGGATGGCCGACTGGGGAAACAGTGTCAGGTTGAAATCGCCCATTTGGCGGGTGATGTCTTGCAGGTGAGGACTATTCGTGAACCATGGCATGGTCGTCGGGGCAAACCCACCGGGGTTGACGGCGAGGGCGGCGCCGATGCCTTGATTCAAATTCAACGGGTTCGCAAACAGGTTGAAGTCGAAGAAGTTCTCGTCACGCCGATAGAGGCCAACGAAGTTGTACCACTTGTTCTTCTCTACACGCAGGCGGGCCACATCGTTCGGGTCGCCACCGAATCCGAAGCTGCTCAGGTACAAGTTGTCGAAGGGGTCTCCGATGTGGCTCATCGAGCGCATCGACAACTCCTGCCCGAGAAGACGCGGACCGCTCTTCAAGTTAACCAGCGTGTCATACAACTGCTGGTTACCGCTGACGCTCGCAACCCGGCCGCCGAACTCGACGGACTGCTGCACAGCGTAATCGCCCCAAACCCGGCCCGCAGAGCCTTCCTCATCGTCCTGCGCCAGGGCGAACTGTGGCCCCAATATCAGGAGCGCAAGCAGGATTGCATGCATCCCGTTCCTGGACCGGCTCCGGTCGGATGGCTCTTCTCCCAGAAGGAGAGGCCGCTTTGAGCAGTGATTTGCACTGGCCATGGTCATGTTCTCTCCCCTTCACTTGAAGAACTTTGGGTCTATATTCGAGCCGTGGATACTCATGTGGCAAAGAATGCAATCCTGCCGGAACGCGTTCTGCGGGTGCGGTCCAGGCGGAATACCGGTATGGCACTGCAGGCAGAGCGTGTTCACGCGTGCGGTCAGAAGCATCCGCGGATACGGGGAGCCGTGCGCCGTGTGGCAAGCCTGGCATCCTTCAGCCTTGACCGGTTCGTGCTCGAAGACGAACGGTCCACGCTTGTCGCTATGGCACTTCAGGCAAACCATATCCTGATCCGGGGTCGATCGGAGCTGACGATCTCTTAACCCGCCGTGTGCATTGTGGCAATCGGCGCACTGGATCAGCCCCTCTTCAACGCGATGATGAAACGGCTTCTGGAAATCGGCTTTCTGTTCGACGTGGCACGAAAAGCACAGCGACGTTTGCTTCTTTACCAGCAAATATTCAAGCGTGGAGTGATGCACGGAGTGACAGGACGTGCAGGTGATGCCGTTCTCGTTGTGGGTTGAGCGCATGAATTCGCGCTGCTCAGGATTCGACTCGTGGCAGGCCAGGCAACGCTTGGTGATGGCTTCCGGCTTCGCCCCAATGTAAGTGAAGATCTTCGTCTTATCGCCGCCTCCCGCCACATGCGCGGCCCCGGGGCCGTGGCACGACTCGCAGCCATGAGCCGCTTCGCCTCTGATCTTGGGCAGGTTGGTTCTAAAATGCGGACCCGCTTCAAAGTTCTTGAATTGATCTTCGTGGCAGCCCTTGCACGTCTCCGAACCGACGTACTGCGACTCGCCTGCAGTTTCGCCAGGCGCAGGGCTAGCCGCAACGGCATTCTGCGTTTTGCCATCCTGTTTGGCGGCCATCCACGTCATCGCCCCTACGAGGAGGACACCAAGCAGAACCATTCTTCGGCAAAGACCGTGGATTGCTCGTGGATCTGTCATCCTTCACCTCATCGATAGCGCCCCGCGCAATTCGAGCAGAGTTTGACAGCTCACCAAGTTTGAAAACTGTTCCCTATTGCACACTTCGGTGGAAAATCTCATAGGATCAACGTCATCAACCAGACCCACCATTCCGCGTCTCACGGATCCTGACAATCTCTCCCTAAACTGGTTAAATCTACAATCGAATCCAGCTATGCGGAGCCTCCTATGACGCGTCTCGACCTGGCCGGGAGTGGCGTTGCCGCGAAGTCCTTGGGACTGTGCGGGCGTCGTGCAGTGGTCGAGCCGTCGCGGTAAGCGATTACGACTTCAGGAAGGATGGCAAGACACTCCCTGCCGGGGAAACGACATCCCATCCGTGACGTCCGTCGGTTCTCAAGTTTTCATCAGGAACGTAGAGGTCGCGACGCGCTGCGTCCGGCTGATTGACTCAGCTTTTATCGCATTGCCATGCGATGCGGTCAGTGACGAATGAACCTGGTTAAAGTTTGGAAACCTTCCTACGGCGACTTTCTATCAGTTAAAGCGTTGCTTCTATGAGGACGCGCCCAGCATCGCTATTCCATCTCAAACGCCAGCCATTGCAGTTGGCCTTCGCGTTCCACCTGGAGCACGATTGGGGAAGTCGGCTTGAGGCCGTTGAGGGCGGCGCGAAGCGAATCCAGGGAATCGATTTGCGTCGTGTTCAGGCTATGGATCACGTCGCCGGTCTTCAGTCCGGTCTCGGGGCCGATGAGGTCGGCGGTGCGGGCAATCACAACCACGCCGCTGGAAATGCGCAGGCTGCCGACGGTGGAGCGCAGTTGATCGTCCAAATCTACCGCCAGGATTCCCAGACGCCGCACCAGGCTTTTATCGGTATCGACCGCATCCATGAGTTTGTCCATCTGATCGCGGTGCTCGCCTACTGAAACAACCAGATTCTGTTTTTCGTTCCCGCGGAGGACGACCAGTTTCATGACCTCGTCGAGAGGATGAAGATACATGGCGGCGGTGAGTGCGGGTAGAGTGTCGATTGGCCGGTCATCGGCGCTCAGGACAATGTCTCCCGTTTTCAATCCGGCGGCTTCCGCCGGTCCTCCGGGAAGTACGTCGGATACGATGACTCCATAATTCCGCGAAAGGCCGAGCCCCTGGGCCAGGTTCGGGGTAATGTTTTGCGCCACGGCTCCGATCTCGACACGATGGACATGTCCATACTTGCGCAGGCTTTGATAGACGAAGCGTACGATCCGGGCGGGAATCGCGAAGCCCAATCCCTCGCTGCCTCCGCCTTCGGAAAGAATCAGGGTGTTGATGCCGAGCACATAGCCGTCCATGTCAATCAGCGGGCCGCCGCTGTTTCCTGGGTTGATGGGGGCATCGGTCTGGATATAAACCATGGGTCGGTCGGGATCGGGTTGGCGGCCGACGGAGCTGACCACGCCCATGGTCACCGAGTTCTGTAGTCCTTCGGGGCTGCCGATGGCGAACACCAACTGACCCTGATGTATGCGGCGAGCGCTGCCCAGTTCGAGAGTGGGCAGGTTCTTCTGCTCAATCTTGAGCAGGGCCAGATCCGAATCTTTGTGAATGCCGATGAGCTTTGCCTCCAGCACGTGCTCCTTGCCCACGGGCTCGACCTGAGGGCGATCCGGCGAAGGCATGGGCAACACCACCCGGATGCGATGCGCTCCCTCGACCACGTGCGCATTGGTCATGATGAAGCCGTCGGGATCCACGATCACTCCCGAGCCGATAGCGTGCTGGCGCGTGACCAGCGCGGTCTGGCTGCGACTACTTTCCTCGACCGCGCCATAGCCGGTAACCAGAATCTGGACTACGGCTGGTGATACCTTTGCGACCAAGCCTTCCAGCGCCGAATTGAGTTGTTGCAACACCTGCGGCGCCTCTGAGGGACGGGGGCCGACGGCCTTTCCAACCTCGGCCACGGGGCTTGCCTTCTGCGGAACGCTTCCCTGGGGAGGCGTTGCAGGCTTCCCGGTCGCTTGTTGAGCACGGCAAGGCGTCAACAACAGAAGAAATATCGTGGCGACAGCGAACGTCAGAACGAAACGGCGAGAAGAACTTCTCAAGGCACGGGTTGGAACGGGCATGGAAGCGGCTCCTTAAGACGTAAGTGTCATGGTCCGATCAGGTTAGATGAGTGACGAATGGCTATTGTGACAGAAAGAATGCGAGGGTGGAAATCGAGGACGCCGACCTCTTCCTCCATAGTAGACCGAGGGGGAACCTAGTTTCTATCAGGTTACGATGGTAACTCTGGCCTTTGACTGGAGTGCCTTCCATGATATAAGGGCGAATAAGTAGAAATCAGCAGAGACTTGGAATCCATCAGGAGATGCCACAGTGGAATTGGCTTTTGCACGCAAAGAAGGCCAGGAACTAGGAGGGCTTGTGTCCGAAGCGCGGACGGGAAAACGGTTCCCCTTGGAACTGCCGATCAAGATTCACAAGGCAGACGAGGCGGGACAAGCTAGCGGAGTAACCGGAAACTTGAGTGCCGCCGGAGTTTATATTCGGGCGGATGCGGCGCTCGAAGTGGGCTCCAATGTGGAGTTCGAGATTGTGCTGCCCCCCGAAGTCACTGGGGCTAAAGAAAACGTGACGGTGCAATGCAAGGGACGTGTAGTTCGCACCGATGAGCCTGCCACCGGCGGCAGCAGTTCTCCAGCGGAGGCCCGAGGCGTGGCCTGCGTGATTGATTCGTACGATTTTGTTCGTCACTCGTAAAGTCGTCACTCGTGTAACTCGTAAAGAGGGGCTGAAGCGATGCTTAAATTGATTCTGGCCGATAATCAGGCAATCTTCCGTGCGGGAATCGCCAAAGTACTGGCGGTCGAAGATGAAATGCGCATCGTAGCGCAAGCGCAAACCCAGGAACAGATGTTCATGGCGCTGGATAAGTTCCGAGCAGCGGTTCTGGTGATCGCTGGCGGATTCCACGGCGATTTCCTGGCCGTGCTGCAAGCCGCGAACAAAGCCAAAACCCGGGTCGTGGTGCTGGCTGATACCGGCGAGAGCACGCAACGCTACATGGCTGCGGGAGCGCACGGCGTGGTCTACCGCAACGTGACCAGCGCGGCTCTCGTGGACTGCGTCCGCAAAGTGGCCCGCGGCGAAACCTGGGTGCAGGACATTGCTGTCCCTAGCGAACTCACCGAGAACGACATGGTCGGTCTGCGGGTGCGCGATCGCCTGACTGCGAAGGAACTGAGAATTGTCGCGCTGATCGTCCAGGGATATAAAAACAAAGAGATCGCCACGCAGCTCGGAACGACCGAGCAGGTGATCAAGAATTATCTGCGCAACGTGTACGACAAGATTGGTGTATCTGACAGGCTTGAACTGGCGCTGTTCACTATTCACCACCGCATTCTGAATGAAGCCGCCGCAGCCACGGCTGCTGCTGCGCCGCCGCATCAGGGACAAGCCGTACCGTCGTAGACTCGGGTTTGCATTAAGCTACCCGGCGTGTGGTCGCGTCCAAGCGATCGCCGTGGGTCCGTCCGGTTAGTTTGCCTTGTTGCGGATATCTTCGTGACGAAGGCCAAAGAACCCTCTAACCGATAAGACGCGGCGCGAAATTAATTTACTAACCCATCTTTCTCGTCTATCAATTATCCAATTATCAATTTTGACAAACTCTTGACATGTCGCGCAAAAAGCCTGTGCTAGGCTCGTTACCGGATAATGGTTTTGCGTTGTCGAGTTCACTGCGCGCGAGTCACTCTCCCTACCCTTCATCTGCGCAGTTGGTTTGCGACCGGCGTTAAGCCACTCTGGACTGCAGCGGATCTGTGTGGCGAAAACCGTTATTCCTTCGCATAAGCACCTTCATAAGGAGAGTAAACAAGACTATGAATAGACGTTTCGCTACCTTCACTTTGATTGCCGCGCTGCTAGCATCCTGCGCCAGCTTAGCCCTTGCCCAGGACGCCGAGAATGCTCCGATCACGAATGTTATGCCGCGATATACGGCCATGCCGCCGCGCCCAGGATTGCCCCAGTCGGCTTCTGGTAAGCAGCTGGTGCAATGGAACGGCAGCTTCACGGATTTGACCCATGTGAAGCGCACCTTCACCATGGCGGGCACCGATCCTGCCAAAACCGATGTCACCACCACGATCACGGTGTGGGTGATTCCCATCAAGTTCGTTTTCGACGCGAGCCACGGAAATCACACTTTCGATCCCCGGCACAAACTGTCGAATGGACGGACAGTGATTAAGAACACTCTGCTTTCGCCACTCTTCAATGCCGGCATCGACTTTAAACAGGGCGCAACAGACCTGGGGAATACGCAGTACATCGATGCGTTCCAACGCGGCACCTGGTGGGGGAAAAACGTCAAGAAGAACAACAACTATCACGTTCTGCTAAAGACGGTGCTCAAACCGGAGCAGACGATCAACTGCACCGACGCCAGTTGCCAGGTGCAGACCATACAATTCCAGAACGGCTCAAAAGTGACTGCGGGACTGGCCGACTTCTTCTACTACGACAACCTTGTGCAGGGCTTCATGACCAAGCTCGGAGCCACTCCGGACATTGTTCCGTTCTTCGTCTGGTATGACACTTACCTGACGCAGAACGGTGGCTGCTGCATTGGCGGCTATCACGGCGCCAATGCCGGACCTCCGAATGGCCAAACCTATACCAACGCCGCTTATGTGGATGTGTTGACTGCGTTTTCACAGGACGTTTCCGCGATGTCCCACGAACTCGGCGAGTGGATGGACAACCCGTTCTTCGGTACGAACACGGTGGGATGTCAAGACAACAGCCAGTTGGAAGTAGGCGACCCGCTCGAGCGGAACCCTAACTTTGGAGCCTTTCCTTACAAGCTCCATGGCTTCACCTATAACCTGCAATCCCTGGTGTGGATCGGATATTTTGGCGCGCCAAGAACCGATTCAGCGAACAAGTGGCTGAGCTTCCAGAACGATGAAAAAAACGTCTGCCCGGGCCAGTAAGGCCTTCACTGCTCTTCAGAAGCCCGCTCCTCATGGAGCGGGCTTTTGTTTGGGCGGGACTTCACGTCGTTAGCCAATCTTTTCCGCTACCGACTTGGCTTGCGTGAACAGGTAGAGGTAATCCGGGCCGCCGGCTTTCGAGTCGGTGCCGGACATGTTGAATCCGCCAAAAGGATGGGCTCCGACCATGGCGCCGGTGCACTTGCGATTAATGTAGAGGTTGCCGACGTGGAAGTCGCGAACCGCGCGATCGATCTTGTCTTGCGAACCGGTGTAGACGGCGCCGGTCAATCCGAACTCGGTGTCGTTGGCAATCTCGAGCGCGTGCTCGAAGTTCTTGGACTTGATTACCGCCAGCACTGGGCCAAAAATTTCTTCCTGCTCCAGCTTCGACTTGGGCTTGATGTCAGCAATGACGGTGGGCTGGATGAAGTAACCCTCTCCGGCATCTTCCGCGAGGCCGCCTCCGGTGATCAGGCGTCCGTCCTTCTTGCCGTATTCGATGTACTCGAGAATGGACTTCATGGAGCCTTCGTTGATCACCGCGCCCATGTTCGAGTTCTCTGCGGGATCGCCGACTGTAATCTTTTCTACGCGAGCCTTGAGTTGGTCCAGAAATTTGTCGTAGATGCGCTCGTCGACGATGGCGCGGGAGCAGGCTGAACATTTCTGGCCCTGGAAGCCGAATGCGGCCTGGGCAACACCCTCGACAGCGGCGTCAAAATCTCCATCGGCATCGACGATGATTGCGTCTTTGCCACCCATTTCAAGGACGGTGCGCTTGATCCAGAGCTGGCCGGGAACCTTGTCGGCAGCGCGCTTGTGGATGTCGAGGCCCACTTCGCGAGAGCCGGTGAAGGCGATATAGCGAGTCTTGGGGTGCGCAACCACTGCGTTGCCGAAGCTGGCGCCGGCGCCCGGACAGAAGTTCACAACACCATCTGGCAAGCCCGCCTCTTCGACGAGTTCAATAAATTTTACCGCGATGGTGGGAGAATCGCTGGACGGTTTCAGAATAACCGTGTTGCCCGCAACGACGGAAGCCATCGTCATCCCAGCCATGATTGCGCAGGGGAAATTCCACGGAGGAATGACCGCGCCAACGGCGAAGGGAATGTAGCGCAGGGAATCGTGTTCTCCAGGCATTTGCACGTCGGGCTTGACTTTGGAAAGGCGTAGAGCCTCGCGGCCGTAGTATTCGCAGAAGTCGATGGTCTCGCAAATGTCGGCGTCGGCTTCGGCCCAGTTCTTGCTCACTTCAAAAACCAGCCAGGCGCAGAACTCGAATTTACGCTCGCGCAGCAGATCGGCAACGTGGAACAGCAAGCTGGCACGCTCTTCGATCGAGGTGCGGCTCCAGTGTTCAAAGGCGCCGAGCGCAGCCTGCATGGCCGGTTCGACGTGCTCCTTGCCTGCTTTCTGGTGCAGGCCAACTACCTGCGAGGGCTTCGCCGGGTTCAGCGATTTGATCTTGTCTTGAGTCTTGACGCGCTTGCCGCCGATGATCAGATCGTACTCGCGGCCGAGCTGGCCCCGAACTTTCTCAATCGCCGCACGCATCTTGCGCGCATTTTCTTCCTTGCTGAAATCGGACAGCGCTTCATTGACGAAGGGGCCTTGGTGACGGCGAATTTGCGGACGGGCAGGGGCTTCAACGGTTGCCATGAGTGCACCTCGAAAGTATATGGATGCAGTGAGGACAGATATGGGACTAATTAATATTAATAGATTGTTAGAGACCTCGCAATCGGCTTCTGTTGGCAGGCAACTAGTGATAGTTTCATTCTGACAAGTTCTCCTCTTAGGATCCTTGGACGCGCAAATTATGGATGCCAACGAATACGACCTGGTAGTGATCGGGAGTGGGCCAGCGGGCCAGAAGGGCGCGATCTGCGCCGCCAAGATGCGCAAGAAGGTCGCGATTGTCGACAGGAAGAAAACCATCGGCGGCGTGTGCGTTCACACCGGGACCATTCCCAGCAAAACTCTGCGAGAGGCCGTCCTGTACTTGAGCGGCTTCCGGCAGCGCACGTTCTATGGCCGCGGGTATGTGCTCAAGGATCGCATCGCGATGTCGGACCTAACCTTTCGCGCACAATCCGTTATGTTGCGCGAGGTCGAGGTGATCAAGGCCCAGCTCCGCCGCAACTACGTCACGACTTTGGAGGGGGATGCACTCTTCATCGATCCCCATACCATCGAAGTCAAGAGCGACTCCGGCTCCCAATTGGTTCGCGGCTATCACATCCTGATTGCTTGTGGTACGCGTCCCGCGCACAGTGCCGATATTCCAATCGACGGCAAACGAATCTTCGATTCCGATCAGGTTCACTGTCTGGAAGAAGTGCCGCGCGACCTGGTCGTCGTCGGCGCCGGAATCATTGGGCTGGAATACGCGTCGATGTTTGCCGCGCTCGGAGTGAAAGTCACTCTGCTCGATCAGCGTCCAATTCTTATGGACTTCGTAGACCGGGAGATCGTTGAGAGTCTCTGCTTCCAATTGAGGCAACTGGGAACGGTTTTCCGGCTTGGGGAGAAAGTCGTTTCGGTCGGACTGGACGACGCCCGAGACCGAGTGTTCGCCAAACTGGAAAGTGGGAAAAATGTTCAGGGACAAGGGCTGCTCTACACCATCGGGCGGCAGGCCAACAGCGACTTGCTCAATATCGAATCGACGGGCATAGCCCCGGACGCGCGCGGTAAACTTCAGGTCAACGAGCACTTTCAAACCGCCGTGCCTCACATCTACGCCGCCGGAGACGTGATTGGATTTCCCGCTCTGGCCAGCACTTCCATGGAGCAGGGGCGTCTCGCTAGTTGCCACATGTTCGGAACTCCAGGCAAGATGCCTTCAAACCTTATCCCCTACGGCATTTACACGATTCCCGAGATCTCAATGGTGGGATATACAGAAGAGCAGCTTACGCAAAAAAAAATTCCCTACGAAGTCGGACTGGCTCGCTATGCAGAGTTGGCCAAGGGGCAGATGCTCGGCGACGAGCAGGGCATGCTGAAACTGATCTTCGATCCGGACTCGCTCAAATTACTGGGCGTACACGTGATTGGTGATCGCGCCGCGGAAATCGTTCACATTGGCCAAGTCGTTCTTACGCTGGGCGCCAGTATCGAATATTTTCGCGACGCGGTATTCAACTATCCCACGTTGGCAGAGGCTTACAAGGTCGCCGCATTGGATGGGTTGAACAAGCTGTAGGAGTTGTTGGTGACGGTCAACCATCTAGAACTCTGACAGGCAGAGGGCGCCTGTCCCCACGCGTATACGACGTTACTGGATTTTTCGGTTGGTTAGGGCCTTTAGTTCTTCGACTATCTGCTCCAGCCGGCCGCGGCGCTGGGCGTGATTCTGCTGCGCTGGCAAGGTTCGTCTCTGCTGGGAATATTGCTCGTTGAGTCTCTGGATGTCACTGATCTCCGCCTTGAGCAGGTGGACACGGCTTAGGATCGCTTCTCTTCCATTTAGCAGCATGTCTCTAGCATACCCTAGTTTGCGAACATCCGCTCGCCTGGCTGCGATGACTTTGGGCACTGCAGGCCAATTCGGTACATCGTCCTTCGCGGCAAAGAGACCGCGTAATAACTGGTTAACCGGCGTTTAGGGTAAAACGCTAGGGCAGAGGATTTCGCAAATTACGGCACTTTCACCGAATCGCGGTTCTCAGTGGTCTTGAAACTCATTTTGGCGGTTCGCTCCAGTTTGTCCCAGGCGAAGCGCTGGCCTTCGATGGCGCGCTTCACGGTCTTAAACAGCACCACTGAGAAAACCTGGCGGTAGGCGAAGCGTTGCAGCCACACCTGGCTGAGCAGCCAGGCGTCCTCGCGGGCTTCGGGCTGGCGTCGTTCGAGGGCAAACGCGATGGTGGAGGTAATGAAATCAATGATCAGAAAAGCGGCAAAGAAAAGCAGCAGCCGCTGAAAGCTTGCCGGATCAGTCGAGTCCGGATGGAAATGTTTTTGCACGAAATACCAGATCGCGCCCACTACAAACATCAGGTCGATGAACGGCGAAACCAGGGGCAACAGGATTTGGAAGATTACGATGTTGGGAAGAGCGACCCAGCCTAAGGCACCCTTGCGCCCGAACACGGCGCGATGCTTCCAGACCGACTGCAGAATTCCAAAAGACCAGCGGAAGCGCTGGCGCATGAGGCCGTTGGCATTGATGGGCGCCTCGGTGTAGGCCAGTGCTAAATCTTCATACTGCACGCGGTAACCGTTGCGTAGCAGAGCCATGGTCAGATCGGCATCTTCGGCAACGGTGTCAGTATGATATCCGCCGGCCTCACGAACTGCCGACGTTCTCCACGCGCCGATGGCTCCCGGCACCACACTCACTGCGCCAAGAACGTTCAATGCCCGGCGCTCGAAATTCTGGCTGGTGATGTACTCCAGAGCCTGCCAGCGAGTCCATAGATTCACGCGATTCCCTACTTTGGCGTTTCCCGCGACGGCCCCGACTTTAGGATTGAGGAAATGCGGAACCAATCGTGAAATCGCATTGCGAGCAATGACGGTGTCGGCATCGATGCCAACGAAAATTTCTTCGTTGCGCAGATGCTCGAGGCCGAAGTTGAGGGCCTCCGCTTTGCCGGAATTCGGCTTGGTCAAGATGAGCACTCGGCCGGATGCTTCTTCGTCCACAAAGGCGCGGCGCGCTACGTCCAGAGTGTTGTCACTCGAACCGTCGTCGATCACGATCACATGCAGGCCCGGGTAGTCCGAGTCCAGCACCGCTTGCACTGTGCGCTCGATCACTTTCTCTTCGTTGTAGGCAGGAATCAGCACTGCGACCGCAGGTTTATAGGAGGCCACCTCGCTCGGGGTGCCGTAAGGTCGTTGACGGAAGCGATCAAAAACTGCGAAGGCTCCGACAAACAGCAATCGCCCCGTCATTAGCAGGTCGCCGAGAAAGAATATCCAAACGATGGCATGGGTGCTGAAGTCCCAAATTGCGAAACTGACCCGGTCTAATCGGGCAGCCCAGCGCTCGTTGGCGGGAATCGCGGGCATGATGTCAGCCTTGGCCTTGCCGATCAACTCATGAAGCGGAACGATTTCGTCTCCCTTGGCGCGCACGCCTTGAACGATCATGGGCAAGGCACGAACAGTCTCGCTGCGATTGCCGCCGCCGTCGTGCAGCAAGATGACGCTGCCACAGAGACGGTCTTTGGCAGCACAAGGGGGAATGTGGGCGAGTACATCGGCTGCAATCTGTTCCGAGGAGTGGCGAGGGTTGTCCTTCCAGTCATTAGGATCGATCTTGTTGCCCACGCTGATGTAGCCCATGTCCTGCACCACCTCGAGTGGCCGGACCTGGTCTTCGGTATCCGGTTCCTGATCGATGGAATAGGGCGGGCGGAAAAGGATGGTGTGAATTCCCAGGCGGCTGGCAAATAGCTGCTCGGTAAGATTCAACTCCACCTTCATGTAGCTGCGCGAGAGGTTGCTGATGTCCGGATGAGTGAAAGTGTGATTCCCGATTTCGTGGCCTTCGCGGAAAATCCGTGAGGTGACGCCGCCGAAATCCTTGGCCTGAAGCCCGATCAGAAAGAACGTTGCAGACGCGTTTTCTTGTTTCAACACGTCCAGGATTTTCGGAGTCCACTCCGGATCAGGACCGTCGTCGAAGGTAATAGCAACGGCTTTCGGATTGTAGCCGTAGCGGGCCACGCGATACGGCTCGGGCAGAGGATCGACGGTCTCATCGGTGATGATTCCATCGGAATCCACCGTGATCTGGCGCTGTCCGTTGGCCGGGCGAGCTTCAATGCGAAGAATTTCTCCCAGGCCCTCCATGTCCACATCTTGGCCGGGGAGAACATCCTTCAACTTGTCAGGGGCGCCGGACTCTCCGGGCATATCCCAAACCCGCCACAGCGAGCGATCCTCGGCGCCCAGACGCCAGAGCGCGAAAGTCTCAATTCCCAGACGTTGCGCGGCGCGCATCTGGTTGAGCGCAGTCACAGCATCGAGGAACCAGATGTCGTGGCGGCGGTTTTGCTCG
>Ga0210407_10002055_pt1 | contig 17751 bp, 11 predicted proteins | sample IncBWC27MmetaG_FD_150860 | JGI IMG/M metagenome (GOLD analysis project Ga0210407, IMG submission 150860) | Forest soil microbial communities from Barre Woods Harvard Forest LTER site, Petersham, Massachusetts, United States - Inc-BW-C-27-M | ecosystem: Environmental > Terrestrial > Soil >...
CGTTGCCCAGGATGGCTTCGGCGATGAGTTTGGGCTCCAGACCGGAGCGGCGGATGGCTTCGGCGACGGCTTTCGCGCCCAGTTCGACGGCGGAGAAGCTCGAGAGTCCGCCCTGAAATTTTCCGATGGGGGTGCGGACGGCGGAGAGGATTACGGGCGTTTCCATGGAGGACCTCCGTGGCAAAGAACATTATATCGGATGCGGGAGGCAGGCGCTTCGCTGCGAAAAAGCGAAGACCTATACAGAGGTCACTGAGAACAGAGCACGGAGAACACAGAGAAGAGGGAGGGCACGGCTTGGTTGTGCCCTCCTCGATGGTAGCGAAACTGCGTCAGTTCGCAGCCCCAGCAGCGGTCGCTTGGTTTTCGTCGGCGCTGGGACCATAAAGCCCCGGGACGGCGATATCCAGCAAGCGGAAGTAGACGCCCAATTGCGCGCGATGGTGAATCAGGTGGTTCATCACCATGCCTCGAATGCAGGCTACGCGAGGCATGGTGAAGATTTCCTGACCGCCTGCAAGCAGCTTCCAGCCCTTGAGCATCTCCTGGTCGCTCACGCCAGCCAGCGCGGCGCGCGCTTCCGCCGCTTCTTTGTCGAAGACGGCGAGAACCTCCTTGCGATTATCGGTTTTCGGCGGTTGATACGAAGGGCCGTTCACCGGAGCATAGTCCAACTCTTCGGTGTTGATGGTCATGGTGATCCATCCGGGTAACGTTGCGATGTGGCCTGCGAGCCAGCCCACCGTTCCGGATTTGTCATGCGGTTTCCAGTTCCACTTCTCGTCGGGGACGCGCTCGAGCGTCTTGCGTGTGCTTTGCATTTCCTGATCGAATTCACCAAGCATGGATTGGCCGATAGTCATGGTTGCCTCTCTGAGGGAGATTGGTTTTGCGGATTTGCAGCGCGGGAATCGTAGGCGAATAAAAGGCGAATGTCAAGCAAATTTGTGGGACCGCCATTTTTGGCTGTCCACCTTAACCCGCGAGTCGCCGATTGACTTCCCCGTCCGCACGCAGAGAATATCCCCATGGCACACCAACTCACAACCTCCTACACCAAGGATGCGCGCGACCTGCTGCGCTACTACAAAAAGCTCGGTGATCGCGCCATTGAGCAATGCCCCGACGCCGACCTGTTCACCACGCTCGACCCTGAATCCAACTCCATCGCCATCATCGTCAAGCACATGGCCGGCAACATGCGCTCGCGCTGGACGGACTTCCTGACAACCGACGGCGAAAAGCCGGACCGCAACCGCGACACGGAGTTTGAAACGCCGCCGCAAACGCGTGCCGGGCTGGTGGCGTTGTGGGAAGCCGGCTGGAAAATTTGTCTCGATGCGCTGGACGCGCTGAGCGACGAAGACCTGGCGCGCACAATTACCATTCGCACCGAACCGCACTCCGTGATGCAGGCCATCAATCGCCAGGTCGGGCACTACGCGCATCACGTCGGGCAGATTGTGTTCGTCGCCAAGCATTTTGCCGGCGAAAAGTGGCAGACGCTGAGTGTGCCGAAGAAAAAATCCGCCGATTTCAACCGCCGGGTCACCGCCGGCGAGGCGTCTCAACGTTAGGCAAACAAATCGAGCAGAATTTCGCTTACTTGCCCGTGTCGCGGAGCAGCACGGCGTCGGACTCCAAGTGCCCGCGCTCGATGGCTAGTTTTGTCCCTTCCGGCGAATAGCGAAATCTCCCAATTTGCTCCGAGGTGAAGTGCGTAAGCTGCCGCGCAGGCGAACCATCGAGCGGCTGCTCCCACAGATTATCGATGTTTTTTTCGCGAACAAGGAACACGACCGCTTTAAGATCCGGCGTAAACGCCAAGGGAGGAGAAGCTCTGGGATCCAAATCACGGTAGTTCGTCTTCTTGTCTTCGACCGAATCGAATCGCAATACCAGCCGGTGATCCAGCTCGCGCACCTCCGTGCTCACAATCGTTTTTCCATCCGGAGAAACGCTCCAGCCCCAGGTCGCTTCCCTGACCAATGTCTCCGGGTCTCCACCTTCGATGGAAACGCGTTTGATCGCCTTATTGTCGCCACGGTCCACGTAAAACACCCACAGGCCGTCACGCGCGCACTCCGGCTCGCTCTCATTGGGGCCAAACGTAAGCTGCTTCAGATTCGTTCCGTTGCTATCCATCCTCCAAAGATTCTGCGCCACTTTTCCAGAGCGCCCCGCGGTGCGAAAGACAAAATACCTTCCTCCGCACGTCGTGACCTGATCCGTGATGTGCTGAGCGTCCGAAAATAAGACCGTTTCGCCACCCGTAGGATTCACCAAGCGAATGTCCGGAGTCTGCGGGATTATCAGGCGTCCATCGGCGGCCCAATCCCATCCCCAAATATCCCGGCGCGAAGCCAACGGCACCGGCTGCACCGCATCCGGGGTGGTTGCGGGTGCCACCTCAATCTGAAACTGGCCATGCACCTGACTCGCAACGATGCTGCGCCCATCCGTCGAAACGCTCGGATGAAAATAGTCATTCGTGTCGGTGGTGAGTTGCCGAAACTCCCCTCCCGGATAACTGACCAGCGTCAATTGACCATGCAGGCTGGTCAGCTGGCTCACCGTGGTCATCACCAGGGCGTTACCATCCGGCAGCCACGCCGCGCCGAAGTACAGCCGCTCGGCCGACGAAACGCCGTTCTGCTGCTTGCCGCTGGCGACGTCTACTTCCAACAACCCGGAGAGCGTATCCGGCGTGGGCTGGCTCACCGGAATCACGATGGTTTTCCCGTCCGGCGACCACGCTGGCTCAAAACTGTTGCTGGCCAGCGATGTGTTGCTGAAGAGCGCGCGGTCCGGAGTACCGTCGCTGTGCGCAATCAGCAGATCCCAGAAGGGGCTGGAGTGGCGTTCACGCATATAAGCGAAACGCTGCCCGTCGGGAGAAAAGGTGATGGGGCTGTCGACATCCTTGATCAGCAGTTGCGGCGAACCGCCGAGCACGGGAGCACGATAAAGTGACGCCAGGGTATGCTCGGCCTCGTCTTGCCGCACGCAGTAGATGTAGTTGCCGTCTGGAGAAAAGGTAAGCCCGGCGTACCGCGTAGCAGCCGGCGCCACTACCTGCGTATCGCTCATCGACGGGACGTTGCGCAGCCAGAGCGATTGCAAACCATTCTCTTCGCGCACATGTAGCAGGTACTTGCCGTCCGGCGAGAGCGCCGCACGATAGACATGACCGTTGTTAGTCAGGTTCTCGATGGAAAAGTGCTCGAACGGGATGTGCCGGTTGCGCTGTAAGAAAGAGTACACGCCGAAAGCGGCGGCGGCGACCACCAGAATCACCAACGCGACCGTGAGGCCTGCGCTGAATTTATTTTTCCGCGCGGCCTCGATAATCACCGAGCCGCTGGATTTGACGCCGGGCGGCGTGGCTTCGGGTGGCGCTTCCTGGGTGCTCGGGGCAAGCGGCAGGGCAATCCAGAGGATCGGATATAGAAATAACCCAACACCGGTGAACAGAAATACGAATGAGGAAACGACGCGCACGAGGATCGGGCTGACGTTGAAAAACTCGGCCAATCCGCCGCAGACGCCGCCGATTTTTTTGTTTGTACGGGAACGCATTAGGCGTTTTTCGCCGCTGACGGGCGCGGTGGCGGCGCTCACTGAAGGCGCCGGAGTTGCCGCGGGCGCGGCCGGAATTCCTGTCGATGACGACACTGCGGCCACGCGGCCGGAGTTGATTTCGCGCTGCAAGCGCTTCAGATCCGCGCGCAGTTCCGACGCCACCTGGTATCGGAAATCGCGGTCCTTCTCCAACAATTTGTTGAGGATGCGCTCGAGCTCGGCGGGTGTGGCGGGGTTCACCGAAACGGGCGCTATGGGCGCATTGTGCAGGATGTTGTCGAAGATCACCGCGCTGGTCGAACCCGGGAAGGGATGCTTTCCGGTCACCATCTGGTAGAACACCGCGCCGAGCGAGAACAAATCGCTGCGCGCGTCCAACTCTTCGCCGCGCGCTTGTTCCGGCGACATGTACGCAATGGTGCCTACGGCGGTGCCCGGGCTGGTCAGCAAGTGCGCAGTATCGCCAATCGTGTCGCCCCCGAGATTTTCTTCGCCGTCGCGCAACAGCTTGGCCAGGCCGAAGTCGAGGATTTTGACGGCGCCCCGCTCGGTCACGAAGATATTGGCGGGCTTGATGTCGCGATGCACGATGCCCTTTTTGTGAGCAGCATCCAAGGCGTCAGCAAGCTGTATGCCGATTTCGAGAACGCGGGGAATCGGCAGTGGGGCGTGCGCCAGCAGTGTAGCGAGCGACTGGCCCTCCAGCAGCTCCATGGCGATAAAGGTGCGGCCTTCGTGCTCTTCGATGGCGTGGATGGTGCAAATGCCGGGATGGTTCAAGGCCGATGCGGCGCGCGCTTCGCGAACGAAGCGCTCGAGGGAGGTGGCGTCCTTGTCGGTTTCGGCGGGCAGAAATTTGAGAGCGACCCGGCGACCCAGCTTGGTGTCCTCCGCCTCGTAGACCACACCCATGCCGCCGCCGCCGACTTTGCGGACAATCTTGTAGTGCGCGATGAGCTGGCCTTCCATGCTGTTTGTGAAACAAGAGATGGTAGACGCTGTGGCAAAGCGGGTCAACGTTCGTTAAGAGATATTCCTTGGAGTGCGGCGGCTTGTTTACCCTGAGGATCGCAGGGCCGCCGTTCTTGCGGTCATAACGCTGAGGACCAACTCCAGCTACGCGCTATTCCTTGGGCGCGTAATAGCCTTTGCGAGCCAGCACTTTCAGATCGTGGTTGGACATATCGACTTTGATTTTGCGAAATTTTCCGTCGTGCGCCGCGTTCGTCGGATAGTAGCCGAGCGTGTACTGGCTGCGCAGCTCCTCGGAAATCTGATCGAAGGCTTCGGCCATATGCTTCTCCGAGTTAACGAAGATGGTGCGGCCGCCGGTTTCTTCGGTGATCTTGTGCGCCACGCCGCCGTTCCCGCCGCCAAAGTGCGGGTCGGCCACCAGCAAGATGTGCACCACGGTGTCGGTGCGCTGCGCGGCTTCAATGGCTTCTTCCAGCCGCACCTTGCTGCCTTCGTCTTGCGCGTCGGTCACGATCACAATGGCTTTGCGGCCCGCCTCGGTATTCAGTTTTTCGTTGCACGCGAGGTAGATGGCGTCGTAGAGCGCCGTCCCAGTGATTTGCCGCGAACCGATGGGTCCGGGATTATTGCCGATGCTTCCCGCGGAGGGCACGTTGATGCGCGCTTTGCGAATGGCCCGGTCGATCTGGCCGCGGTCGTCGGTGAAATCGGAGAGCAGATCCACGTCGGAGTCGAAGGACATCACCAACGCTTCATCGCCCTTGTGAAGGACGCGCTCGATAAAGCGCCCGCCGGCGTCTTGAATCGATGGAAGCATGTACTGTTCGCTGCCGGAAGTGTCCAGCAGCAACGCCAGGGTGATCGGCAGGGTTACTTCCTTGGAGAAGAAGGCAATCTGCTGCGGCTGGCCGTCTTCCGATACTTTGAAATCGTCTTGCTTCAAATCTGTCACGATGCGCTTGCTTTTATCGCGCACAGTCACGAACAGGTTGACCAAGTTTACCTGTGTGCGGATGACCGGAGCTTGCTGCGACGCCTCTTGCGGCAGGGCCGGCGAGGCAGTTCCCAGGGCCATCCCCCAGGCCGCGCAGACCACCAGAACCTTCTTTGCAGAACGCATGTATAATTCCTTGTATAGGATACCCGGTCAGAAGTCTCCGCCGCTAGGCCACCCACGCTTCCTAGGATGCGGCGAGGCACAGTGCGGGATGCGTGCTCGGCCCGCTAGAATGGAAACCGCGGAAAGTTTGGCCTGAGGACCATGAAAAGTCTACGAAAAATTGGTGTTGCTACCATCGCTGTGCTCCTTGGATTTGCGGGGTACCTGACAGGGCAAACGGCCGGCCAGCCTGCGACGGGATCGCTGCAAAGTGATTCTGGACAAACCACCCAGCGCCCGCCCGCTGGGCCGCCGCCAAGCGACGCGCGCGCGAAAATCAGCGTGAACTCCAACCTGGTCATTTTGCCCGTCACGGTGAAGGACCGGTCCGGCAATCTCGTCCCGGACCTGCAACGCGACGAATTCCGCGTGTTTGAAGATAATGTGGAACAAAAGATCGATGTGTTCACCGCCGAAGCTTTTCCGTTGTCCATGATCATCCTTCTTGACAACGACCTGAAAGAGAAGGATGCGCATGAGGTTCGCAAGAGCCTTGACGCTGTGGTCGGAGGCCTGAGCCTAGAAGACGAAGCGTTCATTTGCCGCTTTGACGAATTTTTCCATCCCGGCACTGGGTTCACCGCCGACCACGATCTGCTGCTTACCGAGCTGCAGCGCACGAAGCTCGATACCCAACCGTCTGTGGCTCCGTCCAGCGGTGGCATCGCCAACGGGCCTTCTATCAACGGGCATTCGGCGATCGGCGACCAACCCAATATCACCTCCGCAACAATGGCCATTGGCGGGCAGCCGACCAAGGCGCTGGACGACGCGGTGTTCGGCGCCGCACAGCTGCTACGGGACCGCAACCGCAATCGGCGCAAGGTGATTTTGCTGATTTCCGATGGCGCCAACGGGGGAAAAAAGACCAACAAGATGACCTACGACGGCGTGGTGAAGACGCTGCTGCACGACAACATCGAGGTCTATAGTGTGGCGGTGGCCAGTGCTTTCCTGGAACGCAAGTTTTCTCGTCTGGTCGACTACGCGCACGACTCCGGCGGTGAAGTCTATTTCGCGGCCAAGCGCGAAACGCTGGAAGTTCTTTACTCGCGGATCAGCGAGGAAGCGCGCAACCAGTACACCATTGCCTACATGCCGCGAGGCACGGACCGGTCGGCGGACTACCACAACGTGGAAGTGCGTGTGAAGCGCGCAGGACTTAGCATTAAAACCCGCGACCGCTATTACAGCGGCGAGATACCGGGCGCCACCCCGCAATAACGCAGCGGCTCAGGGATTATGCACCCGACAGACTTTCCTCATGGGCTGGGCAAATGGGGCGGTAGGCGCAGCTTCGGCAGATAAAGCCTTCCTTGGCGGGGAAACTTCGCGCACGAATGTCAGCGGCGACTTCTTGGACGATTTCCTGGGCTTCCTCGAGCTGCTTGGCGCTGCGCGTGGTCTCCTGGCGGGAATTATCCTGAAGATAGTGAAAGACGAGGCGCGCGGGATTGAGTTCGAAAATTTCCATCGCCGCGATGGCATAGATGCTCAACTGCAAGTCTCTACGCGCTTCCGTTTCCTTCTTGGCTTTGCCGGTCTTGTAGTCGACGATCTCTACGTCGCCGCGACCAAGGGAATTGATCTGGTCGATGCGCCCCTTGAGCACCACATTGTTTTCGACCGGCAGCGCGAAGGTCTTTTCCAATTCCAGGATTTCGGGCGTTTCCTGGACTACGGTGTGATGCAGCGCGCGGAGCTGTTCCAGTCCGTCTTTCTTGTATTCGCCTTCCTGGTAGTCGTCTTCAAAACCGGCCGCGGACCATTCCGTTTCGAACAAGCGCTGAACCTCTTCAAATGGCAAGCGATTGCCTTTCTTGAATTCGGCCATGACGCGGCGAATGGTGGAGTGCATCACGCGGCCAAAGGTCAGCGTAGCTTTCGCGCCTTCCTGCAGAGACCAGAGGTAGGCGAAAAGATATTTCTGCGGGCAGCGGCGGTAGCTGTCCACCGCGGAGGGGTTCAACTCCAGCGGCTCAGGAGGGGCGGGTAGGAAGGTCTCGGCCCAGTCCGCGATGCGAGAGAAAATCTTGGGGGGGTCGACCGGCGGAGCGAACAGCGAGCCGGTTGCAGCAGCAGCAGGCTGCGCACCGTTCGCGGCATTTGCCGCGGGCTTGGGCGCAAGGCGAAGGACGTCGCGATGCTGGATGCGCGGTTCCATCAGGATGTCTTCGATGAAGGGCGGCACACGACCCTTTTTCTCGGCCAGCGAGGTGATGGTGAGCCGATCCTCGGCGCGGGTTAGCGCCACGTAGAAAAGACGGCGCTCTTCCTGATTGTGAAATTGCTCTTCGGGGGCGCCTTCCTTCATCAGAGCGGCAGGAAATTCGAAGACGTGCGGGCGTTCCGGCTGGGGGAATTTGTTTTTGTTCACGCGCAATACGAACACGTGGGAAAACTCTAGGCCCTTCGCACCGTGCACGGTCATCAGGCGCACGGCGTCGCCGGGAGCGTCGTCTTCCAGGCATACCGCGCCGTTGGCCTGCTCGAAATAGTCCAAATACTCGATGAATTCGGGCAGCTTGCGGGTGTCGCTCTTGTCTTCCCATTCCTTGACGAATTCCGCGAGGCGCTTGACGTACTCCCGGTCCTGTTCCGGAGCGCGCTGGTAAACCTGGAGCCATTCGAACAGGTCGGCGAGAATGTGGCGTGCGTCGCGGCGCTTCATGGTTTTGCGCTGGGCGGTCGTAAATGCCAGCAGGTCCGTCAAGGCGCTGTGCGACGGATCGAAGGGCAGGGGCGGCTGTTGCGATTGCAGGACATCGTAAATCCTTGTGCGCTCTTTGCGGGCGCGCTCGGCGAAGCGCACCAGATCTGCAGGGGCAAGCTGCCAGGCGGGCGCGGCAAGCACGCGGGCGACGGCGATGTCGTCGTACGGCGTGGCGATGAGGCGAAGATAGGCGAGCACATCCTTGATGAGGGGGTGCTCGAGGATGGAGAGGCGAGAAATCACGAACGGGATCTTTCGCAGAGAAAGCTCGCGCACCAGATCGTCACGATGATTATGCGCGCGGTAGAGCACGGCGAAATCGCGCCAGCGGCGGCCGGCTTTGTGAATGCGCTCCAGCTCGCCGGCAACCCAGCGGGCTTCGTCTTCGGGGGTGGCGAGTTCGACGATGCGGATTTTTTCTCCCTCGGGTTTGTTGGGGCTAAGCAACTTCTTGGGGAAATCGGCGCTGACGGTGTTCTGGCCGATCACCTGGGTGGCGACGCGCAGAATATTGGGAGTGGAGCGATAGTTCTCGGTGAGGCTGACGCGGAACTTCGTTGAGTCCTGGCCTTCGCGCCAGCCGGCAAAGCGTTCTAGAAAGAGCTTGAAACTGCCGAACGAAGCGCCGCGAAAGCGGTAAATGGCTTGATCGTTGTCGCCGACGGCGAAAATGTTCTTGGTCTCGCCGACGAGGAGCTCGAGCAAACGCAGCTGCGCGATATTGGTGTCCTGAAATTCATCGACCAGGATGTAGCGAAAGCGAGATTGCAGAGCCGCACGCAGGGCGGCGTCGCGCTCTAATAACCCGACCGCGCCGGTGATGAGCGTGCCAAACGAAGAGCACTTCTTCTCACGCAGCAGCTCTTCGCTGGCGCGGTAGGCGCGGGCAATCTCTTGTTCGCGGGCCACGGTTTCCTGGCGCTCGGCAAGGGTGTCGGCATCGAGGTGATTGCGTTCGACTTCCAACTGCCCGGCGAGATCGTCGGCATACTGCTGGTAGCCCTCGCAGGAGACGAGCTCGTCCTGGCAGCGCGAAAAAAAATCCACGAAATCGTTGAGGAACTGGCCGGGCTCGGCGAGGCGGCGGTAACGATCGAGCTGCAAGCGGGAGAGATTGCGCCGGAGGAGAATCCAATGATCGACTTTGTCGAGCATGCGGCTGTGCGGATCGGTATCTTTCAGGAGTGACTCGCAAAAGGCGTGAAACGTCTTGAGGGTGACGTCCTTAGCGCGCTCCCCAACGGTTTTCACGACGCGAGCCTTCATCTCGCCGGCAGCTTTGTCGGTGAAGGTCAGACCCAGAATGTTTTCGCCGGAGAGAGTTGGATCGGATTGCAGCAGGTGGCGAATGCGTTCGGTGATAACGCGTGTCTTTCCGGTACCCGCGCCGGCAATCACCAGCAGCGGTCCTTGGGCATGCGTGATAGCGCGCCGCTGCGCGTCATTGAGTTTCAGACCGGGATCGGCCAGCGGCTCGAGATCAAAGAGTGTGCGTGTGCTTGACATTTGCAACCGCGAGAAGCGTAGCGGATTGCGAGGCGAAGGGGAAGCGAAAGTTGGCTGGCGGGCTAATTCCCAGTGCCTGAGGGACTTGTTCCCGCCGGGCCGCTGGTATTGGCTTTGGCGTAATAGCCGCGGCGGGCGCGCACCTGGTAGCCCTTGTGGTCAGGTACTTCGATGCGGATTCTGTGATACTTGCCGTCAAACTGCGAATGCGTAGGGATGTAAGCGATTGAATATTGATTGCGCAACTCGTCGCCGATGTCCTGAAAAGATTGGTCGAGATCGTCGACGTGATAGGGGAAGAAAGCGCGCCCACCCGTTTCGTCAGCGAGGTCCTGCAGAATCTTGTCGCCTTCGGTGAGATGCGTTTTGCGATTGGCGAGTTTGTCCGGGTCGGTCTGCGAGAGCTGAATCCACTGCGTGCTGGTGCTGATGGTATAGATGACCACGCTGTAGCGCTGCGCCATCTCAATGGCTTCCGAGCGCGTGTGATTGGATAGGTTGTCGTCGCCATCGCTGATGAGAATCATAACGCGGCGCACAACGTCCGGCTGGTCGCCGGGCGGGCGCGGCGGATGGCTCAACTCCTTCTGGCAGGCGTCGTAGATCGCGTCGTAGACCGCAGTGCCGCCGCCGGCGCGCGTCTTGACAATTTCGTCGCGCAAACGTCCGGCATCGTCGGTGAACCTTTGCAGGATGGCGGGTTCGTCGTCGAAGGTCATGACGAAGGCCTGGTCCTTGTTGTGGCGCAGGACGCTGAATAGAAAGGAAGTGGCCGCGTCCTGCTCGAATTTCAGGCGATCGCGAATGCTGTTGGAAGTGTCCATGAGCAGGCCGATGCGCAAAGGCAGGTCGGTCTGGCGGCTGAAGTAGCGAATGGATTCGGGGCTCTTGTCGTCCCAAATCTTGAAGTCCTCTTTCTCGAGGTCGGGGACCAATTTATTACGGCGATTGAGGACGGTGAAAAGGACATCGACGAGATTGACGACTTGCGTGATTTTTCCTTGATCCTGGCGTTGAGAGCCCGCCGGCTCTTGCGGGGGCGCGGGCTGAGGAGGTGATGGCTGCTGAGCGGCATCCTGGCGCTTACCGGGGGCGGAAGTCGAAGACTGCTGGGCGCGATCACCCAACGCTGCGAAGAACAGAACTGCGGTCAAAAGCACAGAGATGAAAATTCGGCGCATGTGAATCGATTATAGGTAGGCAGCGAGGGCAGCGTCAATTCGCTCGGGGGATTCGCCGGAGGCGGTGGCGAGTTGTTGGAAGAACGCGCGAAGGTCTTGCGGCAGTGGCGCGCGTAGATCGATCCAGGCGCCGGTGCGGGGTTGCGCGAAGCCGAGCTTGGCGGCGTGGAGGAAATTGCGGGGCAAAGGGGGCAGAGTGATTTTCCCGATGCGGAGTTGCGCGGCGGCGCCGTAGAGCGTGTCCCCGACCACGGGGTGGCGGAGAGCCGAGAAATGCACCCGGATTTGGTGCGTGCGACCGGTGTGGAGCTGCACTTCGAGGAGCGAAGTGGCATCGACGCGAGTGAGGACGCGCCAGTCGGTGCGGGCTTCGCGGGCGTTGCCGAGAACGATGCTGCGGCGGGCGGTCATGCGGGTGCGGCGTTTGGGGTCGCGGGCAATGGCCAGGTTGATGGTGCCGCGATCTTCTTTCAGGAGACCTTGCACGAGGGCGACGTAGGTTTTCTTGATTTCGCGCTGGCAGAAGGCTTCGCTGAGCCTGGCGTGAGCGGCGTCATTTTTGGCGACGAGGATGACGCCCGAGGTGTCTTTATCTAGGCGGTGAACGATGCCGGGGCGGAGAGCGTCGCCGCCCTGGGAGAGAGATTGGCCGCGACCAAGTAGGGCGTTGACCAGCGTGCCGCGCGTGGCGCCCGCGCCAGCGTGCACGGTCATGCCGGCAGGCTTGTTGACGGCGACGACGTCGTCGTCTTCGTAGAGGATTTCAAGGGGAATTGATTCTGGTTCTGCGCGGAGCGGGGGACGGGGCTGCATTTGGACTTGAATGCGCTCGCCCGCGCGGAGGCGATGAGAACCCTTGGCCACACGGGAATTTACGAGCACGAGCCCGGCTTCAATGAGTTCTTGGACCCGGGCGCGGCTGATGTTGCTGAAACGGGTGGCGATTCGGTGATCGAGGCGCTGGCCCGCATCGTTTTCGGCGGCGACGAATTCATGAAGCGGGGAGTCGTTGCTCAGGTTCACGCGGAGATTGTAGCAGCGCTGGCGAATTACGCGCCGGTTGCTGTCAGGGAACTATTGTTTGGTGACGTCGTGGGCGTGGTCGTGCACATGGTGTTTGTGAAAGAAGAGGACGTCGATGATGATGAGGGCGGCGCCGATGGTGATGGCGGAATCGGCGACGTTGAAAGCGGGCCAGTGGTAGCTGCCGAGCCAGACTTCGAAGAAGTCGGTGACCCAGCCGTGAACGATGCGATCGGTTACGTTGCCGGTGGCGCCGCCGAGCAGAAGCGCGAGGCCCGCAGCGGTTAGGGACCCGCCGCTGTGGCCGGCGACAAATAGCCACGCGAGCGCACCGATGACTGCTGCGGATCCGATGATCAGCACAATGCGCATGGTCATCGAGGGCGAATCGGCGAAGACGCCGAAGGCGATGCCTGGATTACGGCTGTGCACCAGGTAGATGAAGTTGTGGATCAGTTCGTGGTGCCAGCCTTCGACAGTTTGCGCTTCGAACCAGGCTTTGCTGGCGCGGTCGAGGAGGACGACGGCCAGGGTGAGCCAGAGCCAACGGAGTCGGGCGGGGATCAAGCTAGTTCTCCCTCATATGGCTGCATGGCTGGCTCCGCCTTCGATTTCGCCTAGGGCTTCGGTGCAACGCTCGCATACGGTTGGGTAGCGTGAGTTTTCACCAACGTGGGTGGAATAGTTCCAGCAGCGCTCGCACTTCTTGCCGTCGGCTTTATCAATCATAATGCCAAGATTCGGGGATTCGCCGCCTTGAGATGCGAGCGGCGCACTGTCCAATACTTGCACTTGAGACACGATGAACAGGGCAGGCAGTTGTTTAGCGTATGACTTCAGGATGGTCTGCAGCTTTGGAAGGCTGGAATGCAACGACACTTTCGCTTCCAAGGAACCGCCGATGGATTTTGCGTTGCGGGCCTCTTCCAGCTTGACGAGCACGGCGGACCGTACTTTGGCTAGCTCCTCCCAGGCTTCCTTTTTCTGAGGGTCGATCTTTGCGATCAGGCTTTCGGCATCCGGAAATTCGGACATGTGCACGCTGGGTTGGTCGCCTTTGGCCTTCGGCAAATGCTTCCAGATTTCTTCGGAGGTGAAGACGAGCACCGGGGCAAGCAGGCGCACCAAGGCGCTGGTAATTTTCCAGACGGCTGTTTGCGCTGAGCGGCGCGATTTGTTTTTCGCAGCTTTCGTATAGAGGCGGTCCTTCAGCACGTCGAAATAAAAAGCGCTGAGATCTACGACGCAGAAATCGTGGATGGCGTGGTAGACGCGATGAAAATCGTAGGCGGCGTACCAGTCGCCGCACTTGGTGACCAGCTCCGCGGTGCGCTCGAGCATCCAGGGATCCATTTCCTCAAGTTGCTCGTTGGGCAACGCGTCGTGCGCGGGATCGAAATCGGCCAAATTGCCGAGCGCGAAGCGAAAGGTATTGCGGATTTTGCGATAGGCCTCGCTGAGCTGAGTCATTACCCGCTCGCTCATTTTCACGTCGGCCTGGTATTCGACGGAGGCGACCCAGAGGCGAAGCAGGTCGGCGCCCCAGCGTTCGACGATTTCATTGGGGTATAGCGTGTTGCCGAGGGACTTGGACATGGGCTGGCCTTTTTCGTCGAGGGTCCAGCCGTGTGTGACGACACTTTTGTATGGGGCTTTGTGCTTGATTCCCACCGCTACGAGCAGGGAGCTGTGGAACCAGCCGCGATATTGGTCGGGGCCCTCGAGATAGACGTCGGCGGGACGCCAGTCTTGTCCCGGCTCGACCAAGCCATTTTTCGGGGTGAGAACTGCCAAGTTGGAAGAGCCGGAATCAAACCACACGTCGAGGATGTCGTTTTCCTTGCGCCACTTCGACGCGCGGCAGGAGCACATTGTTCCGGCGGGCAAGAGCTCTTCGGCGGTGTGCTGGTACCAAGCGTCAGCGCCCTCCTTCTCGAACCAGCGCACGACGTTGCGCAGCGCTTTGAAATCTTCGAGGCGAGTGCCGCACGCATCACAATAAAACACGATGATGGGTACGCCCCAGAAGCGCTGGCGCGAAACGGTCCAGTCCGGGCGCTCCGCGACCATGTCGTACATGCGGTCTTCGCCCCAGGCGGGGATCCACTTCACGTGGCGGATCTCGTTGAGAGCTTCCTGGCGCAGGCTGGAGCTACGGCCGTGCGCGGCGGCGTCAATCTTGATAAACCACTGCTCGGTGGCGCGGAAAATCACGGGATTGTGGCAGCGCCAGCAATGCGGATAGCTATGCTTGTACTCGTGGTTGCCGAGCAGCGCGCCGCGTTCGGCGAGCAGCTTGACGATGACAGGATTCGCGGTAAACACATCCTTGCCCTTGTATTCCGGCAGACCCTCAAGATAGATGCCGCGATCATCGAGCGGCGCATAAATCTCCAAGCCGTATTTTTGGCCGGAGTAGAAGTCATCGGCGCCGTGTCCGGGAGCGGTGTGCACGATGCCGCTGCCCTGATCGAGGGTGACGTAGTCGGCGAGAATGCCGGGCACCTGAATGGGCAAAAAGGGATGCTGAAACTTCATCCCGGAAAAGTCGGAACCTTTGAACTTTCCCCGAATGCGGGCTTCCTTGATTCCGGATTCCGCCTGCAAAGCGGCAAGGCGATCGGCGGCGAGCAACAACGCGCCCTTTTCCGTATCAACTACGACATATTCGAAATCGGGATGAACCGCCAGCGCGCGGTTGTGCGGGATCGTCCAGGGAGTGGTGGTCCAGATCACCGCGCTCACGTCGCGGCCGATTTTCGCGGCTTCGCCCGAGCCGCCACCCACGACGCCAAATTTCACCCAGATCGAAGGGCTGGTGTGGTCTTCGTATTCGACTTCGGCCTCGGCCAGCGCGGTGGAATCGCAGATGCACCAATACACCGGCTTGCGCCCGCGATAAACGTAGCCGCTCTCCATGAAATCGAGAAACGCTCCGGCGATCGTGGCTTCGTAGTCGAAGCTCATCGTCAGATACGGATCGTTCCAACGGCCGAAGATTCCGAGGCGCTTGAAGTCGCGCTTGTGCTGCTCGACGTAGCGCGCGGCAAACTCTCGGCAAAGCTTGCGGAACTCCGCCGGCGGCACCTTGCCTTTGCCCCCCAACTGCTTCTCGACCTGTGTTTCGATCGGCAATCCGTGGCAGTCCCAGCCCGGCACGTAGGGTGCGTAATGCCCGGCCATGCTCCGGGTCTTCACCACCAAGTCTTTCAGGATTTTGTTCAGGCCGGTCCCAAGATGAATTTCTCCGGTGGGATAGGGCGGTCCGTCATGCAGGACAAACAGCGGCTTGCCCTTTCGGACTTCCAGAATGCGCTCGTAGAGGTTCTCTTCCTGCCAGGCAGCCAGCTGCTTTGGCTCGTTTTGAGGCAGGCTGGCCTTCATGGGAAAGTCCGTCTTCGGCAGATTTAGTGTCTTCTTGAGTTCGAGCGGCTCGGACATGGGTTGATTTGGCGCAATTCCCTTCTATGCCGTTATTTCCCCAAGGTGTTTGGCGGGAAACATCGGAAAGCAGCGTGAATAGCGTATGTTACAATGAATGGGAGTAGGTGTCAGCCGCCAGGCGCGTGCAACCAATCCGCGCCAGCGGGAATCGTATTTCCGGGGACACCTAGTCGAGGGTTTCTTACGTCTAAATCCATGCCGGTTAGCGGCTGATTTTAGGGGACACAGGTGCCAGATTCGTCTTTTATTAGCCTCTTGCCCGCGAATATGAAACGAAATACGTCTGCTGGCTCGAGCATGCAGCAAGCAGCCGTACCGGTGCCCGCCAACGCGGTGCCGCGCTTCGGGGCGCCCGCACATCTCGTATCCGATAATTTTTGGTCGAATCTGAAGCAGTTTCTGACCGAGCGCCCGGTGAAAGTTGTGGAGCGTCCCGGTGCGCCGTTCACACGCAATTCGTTTGGCGACGGAGTTGGCGAGAACCTGAAGGAATTTTTGAGCTCTCGACCAGTGCCCAAGGGGCCGCTCAACAGCAAGCTGGCAGTCAATTGGGGCGCAAACTTCGGCGGCTTCTTCTATCGCATCAAGGAAGCGTTCTCGCCAACCAAGCTTCCGCCACTACACGTGACCAGCAAGCCGGTGAAGGTGAAAGAGATTTGGTCGAAAGATGAAAACTTCGGCTGGACGCAAATCATTTCCATGGGCCTGCACGCGGCGATCTTCACACTGGTCATTGTTGTTCCGCTTTTCTGGCACTTTTCCACGCCGATTCAGGCGAAGAGCAATGTGGACGTTACACCGCTGGACATTTCGCCCTATATCGCGAAGCTGCCTGCCGGCGCGGACAAAGCCGGGGGCGGTGGCGGCGCCAACGACCACACCCTGACTCCGGTGAACAAGGGGAAATTGCCCAAGTTCAAGTGGACGCAATTTACTCCGCCGCAGGTGAAGATTCAGAATTTGAATCCGAAGCTAGCCATGGATCCGTCGCTGTTAGGCCCGCCGGACTTGAAAGTTCCGAGTCCAAATATGTCGACGTTCGGTGACCCGCTGGCCTCCGCACTCTCTGATTCGCTTGGACACGGCAACGGCACGGGAATCGGCAGCGGCACGGGCGGCGGCCTCGGCCCTGGCGAGGGCGGCGGTACCGGCGGCGGAGCGTTTCGCGCGGGCGTGAACGGCGTCGGCGTTCCGATTTGTCTGTATTGCCCGATCCCGCAGTATTCCGACGAGGCGCGCAAAGCCAAGTATCAAGGCACGGTGGTGCTGCAAGTGACGATTACCACCGATGGGCGCGCGACCAACATCTCCGTTGTGAAAGGCCCGGGCCTCGGCTTGGAAGAAAAAGCCATCGAAGCCGTCAGGGGCTGGAAGTTTAAACCCGCCGTGGGGCCGAACGGCAAAATTGTGCCGACCATCGTACCCATCGAAGTCACGTTCCGCCTCTACTAAAGGGGTTTGCTACGGAAATTCTGAACGTGCCCCTTCGGCGCGGGCAACCAATCTAGAACTGCGCACTTCACACCTGCCAATTGCCGCTCGTCTTTGTCGAGAACAAGAGTTTTTGAGCGGCGCGGAGGAACCCGTGCGCGACACTCGCCTGCGAGGCTTCTCTCTTTTTCGTGCGGCATCCGATTCGTGGCTCAGCCGTGTCAGGGAAAACTTCCGGCAATTTTTCCTTCCCGCGAGGCTCGCGCCTACGTCCGCGAATGGCGCGCCCATTCACTTGTTGAAGTTCGAGCGATCGACCGGCGGCCGTCGCGCACAGACGCTGTCATTACTGACGCATGCCGCGGCAATCGTGGCGATTTCACTGGTCGCGTCAGGAAGGGTGTACCAAGAGCCAGAACCAAGACCCCTGGTTTCCGTGTCGATTGGGCCCTTGCTCTACTCGCCGGATACCGATCGCCTTGCGAGCAACGCCTCTTCCGGTCCGAAAGCCGGCGGTGGCGAAGAAGCACCTTCGCCAGCCAATCACGGATTCCTCGCACCACGATCTTCGGTCCAACTTGCACCACCGAGGTTGCCAGACAACGCCAATCCCCTTCTCCCCATCACGGCGACGATTCTGGATGCGCAAGCGCCTGCGATCATCGCCCCGCAAAGCAATCTGGGCCTGCCTTGGATGCCCGACAATACCAACTCCGCCGGGCCGGGGTCCAATGGGG
>Ga0210407_10002056_pt1 | contig 17751 bp, 19 predicted proteins | sample IncBWC27MmetaG_FD_150860 | JGI IMG/M metagenome (GOLD analysis project Ga0210407, IMG submission 150860) | Forest soil microbial communities from Barre Woods Harvard Forest LTER site, Petersham, Massachusetts, United States - Inc-BW-C-27-M | ecosystem: Environmental > Terrestrial > Soil >...
AACCTGATCGCCATCGCTGATCCTCCCATCCTCGGCATCGCTTTCCTCCTCCGCCGAGGTGTAAATGATCAGTCCGATCAGGTGTTAATCATCTGTCCGGTCCATACAAAATAACGGGCGAGGGACCAGACACTAGAGCTGCTCGACTTCTTCTACTGCTCTGTACTCGGCTTCGCCGAGGGCCTGGGCTTTGCGGGTGCCGAATTTTTCGTAGAGCTCGAAGAGGCTTGATTTGTGGGGGCGGGCTTTGCTGAGCGGGCATCTTTTGTATTCGTCGAGCGACTCGTCGCAGTAGCCCATCCGGTTTTCGCCGCACTTCGGCTGCAGGAAGATTGCGATTTCCGGCAGTGCGCGGCGGATCTCCGCGCGCATCATCGCGACCATCCGGCGAATCTCCCACTGCGCACGCAGGCACAGGCGCAAGTCGCAGATGTGGAGCATCTCGGCGAAATTCACCATCACGTGAAAATTAGTCGGCGCGGCGTTGGGCAGGACAAAGCGCGCATCCTCGGCGGGGATGCCGGCCTTCAGCGCGCGGGTATACAGTTCGGAAGTTTTTGCGAGCAGTTCGGAAAATTCGTCCTCGAGTCCGGCGCGCGACCATGAATCGGGCAGCACGAACGCGAGCTTGTCCTGCTTAAATTTCACGTAGCGCTGGCTCTGTTGCTCGAAACTGATTCCGATCCGATGGCGGACGAATTGATGCGAGAGCGAGCGCGACACGTTTGCGATCCCGAACCAGAAGACGATTTGCTCGAGCGGCGATGCGTGGCCGGTCTTGAGGCGCTCGGTGATGAAGTCGCGAATTTTTTCGTGGGTGATTTTCTCCGACCTGATCTTTTCCCAGACTTCGATCGGGGTGTCGGAGGAGTAGCAGGTGCGGAACGCCGCGTAGAGTTTCTCCAGCGGCTGCTGCGCGTAGTCGATCAACTTGACCTGCATTTTTGCCTGATTGTCCACTCGATCCTCGACGCTTCGGGAAATCCGCGTGACGACGTTAAGCGTTGCTCGCAGCCAATCTTATTCCAAGCCGCGGTGCGACTGCATCAGGTGCGACACTCGCGAATCCACACCTCAGAGAGATTGCGCTGCGCACGCCGCATTGCAACATTGCCTATGCAGAGCACGCTATGAGCCGTTTTTCGACGATTGATGCAATCTACAAGGTGCTTCGGCCGGGCCTGTTTGGGCTCGATGCCGAGACGGCGCATCGGCTGACGATCGCGATGTTCTCGACGGTGCCGGTTTTTGCGGGCGCCAAAGACCCGCCCGAGCTGGGCATCAAGCTGTGGGGAATGGATTTTTCCAATCCGGTCGGGCTTGCGGCGGGAATGGACAAGAATGGCGTCGCGATCGGCGGATGGCAGGCGGTGGGGTTCGGCTTTGCGGAGCTCGGAACGATAACGCCGCAGCCGCAGCCGGGAAATGAAGCGCCGCGGATTTGGCGGGTGCGACAACGGCGCGCGCTGATCAACAACCTTGGTTTTCCGAGCGACGGAATGGAGGCGGTTGCGCGGCGAATCGAGCGGGCTCGAAAAGGGCGGATCAAGATTCGCCTGGCGCTCAACTTCGGGCCGAACAAGATTACGCCGCCCGATCAAGTCGCCGCTGACTACGCATCGTTGATGGCGCGGGTAGGTGCGCTCGCGGATTTTGTCGTGATCAACGTGAGTTCGCCGAATACGCCGGGGCTGCGCAACTGGCAATCGCCGGAGCGGATGCGCGAGATTTTCAACGCGATGCGAGAGAGCGCCGCCGAAGCGGTCGAGCGGACCCCGATATTGCTGAAGGTCGCGCCGGACATGGAACGCAACGATCTGTTTCGCATCTGCGATGCGGCGCTCGAGCTCAAGCTCAACGGAATCGTGGCGTGCAACACCACGATCGCGCGCGCCGCGGTGGGCGTCACGTCGGCCCATCCGGGCGGTCTCAGCGGACCGCCGCTCAAGATTCGCTCGCGCGAGATGATCCGGGACGTCTATACTCACACTCGCGGACAACTTCCGGTTATCGGCGTGGGCGGAGTCACGAGCGCTAGCGATGCGTGGCTGGATATCCGGGCCGGCGCGTCGATGGTCGAGCTGTATACCGGTCTCGTGTACGAGGGACCCGCGCTGGTCCGCAAAATCAAATCGGGGCTGCTGAGTTTGCTCCGTCGCGAAGGATTTCGTTCTATTGGCGAAGCGGTCGGAGTTGACCGATAGAGCGAATTTGCGGAGGCCAATTGAAGGGAAGGAAAATCAGCACGATCGCGGGCAAGTCGAAGCTGCTCGTCGATTCGCGATGGGTCCGGGAGCATCGGCGCGACGCAAACGTTGTGCTGATCGACACGCGGCCGGGGAAGGATTTCTGGGCCGGGCATCTTGCGGGCGCGCGCCATTTCGATCCGTTCCCGTTTCATCACAAGGACACGTCGGAGCGGGGAATCGCGGAGTTCGGCGCGCAACTGCAATGGATATTCTCGGCGCTCGGAATCAGCGGCCGCGAGACCGTGGTGTTCTACGAAGATGAATCCGGGATGCGTGCGGCGCGCGGAGCGTGGACGCTCGAATACGCGGGGCATCCGAAAGCGCGGATGCTCGACGGCGGACTCAAAGCGGCGGGCGAAAAGTTGTCGGGCAAAGTCGAGAGATTCGCGCCGACGGATTTCAAATTAAAACCGCGCGCGGAAACGCTCGCGTCATATGCGCATCTGCTCGAACGAATCGGGCGGCGCGACGTGCAAATCTTCGACGTTCGCAGCGACGCCGAATACTACAGCGAACGCATCCGAGCGAAACATGGCGGCGCGATTCCCGGCGCGATCCACCAGGACTGGACCGAGGCGAATGCACCGGACGGCGCGATGAAATCGGCGAATGAGTTGCGCGCGCAATACGCGGCGCTCGGGCTCGATCCGGACGCGGAGATCGTTCCGTATTGCCAGGGTGGATATCGCGCGGCGCACGCATACGTCGCGCTGAAGCTGGCGGGGTATCCGAAGGTGCGGAACTACTTCGGGTCGTGGGCGGAATGGGGCAATCGCGACGACCTGCCAAGAGAGCATCCGCGCCGCAAGAGCTGAGCACGTCGCGCCGATGCCACCGATCTTGATTTTGACCGGGTTCGAGCCGTTTCGCGGCGAGAAAATAAATCCGTCGTGGGAAATCGCACGCGATCTCGACGGCGAAGTAATCGGCGGGATGCAGATAAAGTCGGTGCGCGTACCGGTTGGATGTGCGAAGGCGGCGCGGCGAATCGTTGGGGCGATCGTGCGCTACCGGCCGCGCGCGGTGATCGGACTCGGTGAGGCGGGTGGCAGGCCCGCGATTTCGATCGAGCGAATCGCGATCAACCTCGCCGACGAGCGCGGTTCGCTTGCGAGGATCGGCGATCCGGGTATCGCAGCGGTCGTGCGCGGCGGGCCGGACGCGTATTTCTCGCGATTGCCGATGAGCCGAATCATCCGCGAACTCGATCGCAAGGACATTCCCGCGAGCGTCTCGCTGACCGCCGGCGCGTATGCGTGCAATGCGCTGATGTATGCGGCGCTGCATCATTTGCGGCGCAAGCCGCGGATACCTGTGGGCTTCATCCATTTGCCGTACGAGGCACGCCAGGCGGGACGGCATCGGAGCGCACCGACCATGCCGCTTGCCACGATGGAGTCCGCGGTGCGGATCGCGATCGCGGTGACGGCGCGATCGGTGCGGGCTACTTGATCGCGACCGCGATCCTTCAATCGAAATTTGTTAGCACTGACACATCGGCTCGAAAGCGGCGTCCGTTTGTCGGCGAAGGTAATTCAACCTGTCGCTCCGGCGTCGATGGAGGCTTCGGGCCTCCCGATAGTAGAAAGGAATCGCCTATGCGTAGAAACTGAGTGTTTTTTGCTTGACAAATACGCATATATACCGATATATTGGTAGCCAGAGGAGACTGTCGAAGGAACCGACCCACAATGGCAAGCTCCAAGACGAACCCGAAGGACGAGTTTCAGAATCCCAAGGACAGGTATCAAGAGTATGACGGCATCACCAGCACGGATCCTCCAGATTTTCGACCCGAGCAATCACGGGAGTTCGCGAACAGAGGCAATAAGTCTGATCCCGGAAGAGTCGATCCCAGAGCCATCTATCCGGAATTTGACGGAATCATCGGAGGGGACTGAAAGACACTTCTAGTTAATGAGAGGTTACGTAATGAAGAGGAGAGTGCAGTTTGAATTTAGCGAGCAGACTTACAGTGCGATCCGAAAACTTGCCGAGAGAACGGGCGAGACCTCGATGGCTGGAGTCATCAGGGACGCACTAAAAGTTTACGCATGGCTCATGGACGAGCAGATGGCAGGTCGAAAGATCGTCTCCGTGGATTCGAAGGACGAATCTCGCAGGGAGTTGGTGCCGTTGGCAATGGGCTAGACTAGCCACAGAATCGTCCTTGCTTCTTATTAGGAGGAAACGGTTGGCGCATCCACGGGGTGGCGGAATCGATTCGAAGCCGAAATCGAGAGGCCTGCCAGTATCGCGCCGTATCGATCGGGAATTTGCTTCGTTTTCGCAGGTTCCGGTCGGGTCGCCGTTCAGGTTTTCAGACTCAGATTGGACAGTCGTAAAGAGACAGAAGAGCGATACAGATACACTCTACGTTGTATTCAGCTACCAATTTAAATCGGCGCGCTACGATTCGCACAGACTGGTCGCAAATGTGCGGAAGATGTTCAACAGAGCCGTTCGGAAATACAATCAAGGAAAATCGAAAGCATTTGTATCTCTTAAATTTCACGCTCTGAGGGCAGGCTACGGAGGGCATCTATTCAACAGGATCGCGCGCGATATAATCGGCGCCGATATCGGCGTATTCGAAACCTCCGATCGGAATACGAACGTCTATCTAGAGATGGGAGTAGCGCTGACGTGGGGAATCGAAGTGCTGCCGATCAAGACGGTTCACTCCAGAACACCTTCCTCGGACATATCGGGCCAGACTTGGGCGGCGTATAGAGACTCTGCGGCCGAGTTTGTTAGTCCCGACCACAAGGACGACCTAGTCGATATGATCGCGAGCACCATCCACAACAAGCAGCGCGCAAATGACCAATTTGAGCGCCGTCGGCGCATGAACTAATTTTGCGCGGGCTACTTGATCGCGACCGCGTTCGGCGGCGACGCGATTCCGCCTTCGAGGTTTATTGGTACCGATACGAGCATGAACTCGTAGCGCTTGTCGGCGGCGCAATCGGCGGCGAGCTCCTCGAGGTTGAACTGCTCGCCGATCGGCAGTCCGAGCAGGCAAAGGGTCCGGTAGTGCAGCGCGCCTTCATTCTTGAAGTCCCACGGCCACGGCTCGACCGCGGGACAATCGGTGCCGACCGCGGCAGTCCGATTGTCCCAGAACCATTCGACCATCGCGCTGGTGTCCTCGATGCCGCACGCCTTGAGGCCCTCGAGCGGAGCCATCGCGGCTTTCTCCGCGGGCGACGCGCCGAGATAGGCCTGCATCCATCCGGTGCGAATCAGCAGGATCGTGCCCGGTTTCAGTTCGACGCCTTGCGCGGCGGCGGTCTCCTTCAGATCGTCGAGGCTGTAGCGTTCCGACTTGAGCGGATCGATGGGGCGGCGGTGCGACATCCGATACCTGAAGGCGTCGAGCAGGATTGCGCGCCCGACAAATTTATTCGCCCACTTGTGGATGCTGAGGCGGCCGTCGGGGCCGTCTTTGATCTCGCTCGATTTCACGCCGTTGTAGAACGCCTTGTAGCGCGGGCTGCCGACGTGGGCGAGGCCGTCCCACTGGCTGCCTTCCTGGGTGTTGTAGCTGTCGAGTGAATCGTCGAAACCGAGCAGGCCGAAGCGCTCGAAGCTCATGATGTTGTGCTTTGCGGGAGCGCGCGCGAAGAGCGGCGGCTTCGCATAGTTGATTTTGGTATCGAGTCGGAAGACCAGGCCCTTGCGCACCAGTCGGGCCGCTTCGACTACGCCGTCGGCGTTGAGGAAGTTCAGGCATCCGAGTTCATCGTCGTCGCCGAACACGCCCCACGAGGATTCTTTGGGTTTGTCGGGCTTGATCGGAAGTTCAGAGAATCGTGGCACTTTGTTGAAATCGATTTTAGCCATCGCGCTGACTCCTTGGAAAAATTACGGGATCCATTCGTAGAGCACGTCGGGTTCGCGCTCCATGTTGGTTGCGCCGTCGGTAAATTTCTTCGCGACGAACCCGCGATCTTCGTAAAAACGGCGCGCCGGTGTGTTCTTCTGGAAGGTGTAGAGGCGAAGACCTGTAGGGCGGAGTTGCTTGGCATGCGCGAGCAAACAGTCGCCGACGCCGCGACGCTGATTGTCGGGAGACACGTAAAGCTGATCGACCATATCGCCATCGAGAACCATCACCGCAGCGATTCGCCCGACCGCCTCTGCAACCCAGGTTTCCTGCTCTGGCACCATGCGATCGATCACGAAGGCGCGAATCTCCGCGTCCGTGCCGACGGTCGGCAGGTATGCGACGGCTCCGCGCCGCGATGCGATGTACACAGTCGCGACTTCGGGCGCATCGGCGGCGGTCGCGCGGCGTATTACGATCGGTGCGGCGGAATTTTTCGCGCCCATCTAAATAGTGCCTCACACCGGTGGGTCTCCGCCCGAAGACCGTTCGATGTCAAGGCCGACAAAGACGGCGATCACCGCCGATCTTCGTACATGATGCTCTTGTAATCGATCGCGATTGCGGGATTGTTTAGACACTTGGACCGGGCGGACCGGAAAAGCGGGGTGCTTCGACAGATGGATCAGGGCAACAAACTACTCAATCGAAACATATTCAAAATCTTCGTTCCGATGGTTCCTGCGATAATACTGATCGCGGCGACGATCAATACGATGTCATGCAACAACGGCCACGGACTGCTGCAAGTGGTCAATTCCGGATCCTCGTCGAGGACGCCGACCTCGACCTCGACTGCCGGCACCGGTTCGGTCGCCTTCGTGAGCAACTTCGCGGCGGGGAACGTTGCATCGTTCACGCGCAATACGTCGACCGGGGTGCTGACGCGCAAGGCGACCACGGCCGCGGGCAAGAAGAGTGGGCCCAAAGGCCTCGCGCTCGGACCGGGTGGGAGCTTTCTCTACGTGGCCAACCACGCCGACGGCAACATCTATGAGTTCTCGGTGAACAAGACCAATGGAGTTTTAACCCCGCTCGGCACCGCCTCGGTCAGCAACGGCTCTGGGAGCCAACCGGATGAACTCGCGATAAATCCGGCGGGGACATTTTTGTTCGTGACCGGATTCAAGGCTGGCACGGTGACGACCTATTCGATCAATGCCGGCACCGGCGAGCTCAAGCAGATTACCGGCAAAGTGACCGGCCTCACGAACCCGTTCGGAATCGCGGTCGATTCCACCGGCTCGTTCGTTTTCGTCGCCGACAGCGGCACGGGCCTGGTCTCCTCATACAAGATCAACGCAGGGGGCACGCTCACTCAGATAAGTTCGGTGGACGATTTGCTCGGAGGGGGCGGGCAGCCGGGCTTCATTGCGCTCGATCCCAGCGGCACCTTTATCTACGTTACCGACCTCAATGCCGGGCAGTTGGCGGTTCTGGCAGTGAGCGCTGGCGGCGTGTTGTCGTTCGGCACCGATGCCGGACCCACGGGCCCCGAGTCGCCAATCGGAATCGGCTTTGCGACCGTCAGCGGCAATAGTTTCGTCTATACCGCGAACCAGGGCACCTCGACGATGTCGTCCTTCCAGATTACGAGCCCGGGCAATGCGTCGCCGCCGGTAGCGTTCGGAACGACCGTCGGCGATGTAAATGCGCCGACCGGTCTGGTCGTCGATCCGCAAAACGCGTTTCTCTACACGACCAACAAAGGCGCAGGAACGGTAAGCCTGTTCTCGCTGAATCCAACTTGTTCGGGCGCTCCGGGACCACCGTGTTTCGTCTCCTCGGTTTCGACTGGCGGCGGAAGCACGAGCTTTCCATTCGACATTATTCTGGGGCAATAATTTGAAAACCGCCGCCGCGAGACTTTTAGCTCTTGCTATCTTTCTATCCGCCGGAGTCGGCGGGATTGCGGCCGCGGCCGATCAAACCTACGCGCTGACTAAAACCTTGAAAATTGGCGGTGACGGGGGATGGGATTACGCCACGCTCGACGCGGCGGGCAAACTTCTGTACGTCACCCGCACGACGCATACGATGGTGATCGACGTAGCGTCGGGCAAAACGATCCACGACATTCCTGGAACGGGGCGCGCGCACGGCGTTGCGCTGGTGCCCGATGCGGGCCGCGGGTTTATCAGCGACGGCAAGGGCGCCGCGGTAATCGTGTTCGATCTGAACACCGGAGCGACTCTCGGCAAAGTGCCCGCGGCTGAAGACGCCGACGGCATCATCTACGATCCTTCGAGCAAGCAGGTGCTCGTGATGTGCGGTGACTCGCATCAGATGGTGGCGATCGCGCCGGACGTGGATCCCAAGGCCGGGAAGGCGGCGGCGACAGTCGATCTCGGCGGCTCGCCGGAGTTCGCGGCCGCCGACGGCAAGGGCCGGGTGTTCGTCAATATTGAGGACAAGGACGAAGTGGCGGTGGTCGATACGCATGCGATGAAAGTCGTCGCACGCTGGCCGCTCGGCCCGGGAAAGCATCCCACCGGGATGTCGATGGACCCCGAATCGCGACGGCTGTTCATCGGATGCCGCAACGGAAAACTGATCGTCATGAATGCCGACGACGGAAAGATCGTTGCGGATTTCCCGATCGGCACATTCGTTGACGCGACTGCATTCGACAAGGGACTCGTGCTTGCGAGCTGCGGCGACGGAACTTTGACTATGGTTCGCGAAATGTCGCCGGACAAATTCGAGCTGGCGGGCACCGTAAAAACCGAGATTGGCGCGCGGACAATGGCCGTCGATCACGATAGCGGGACGATTTATCTGCCGACCTCGGACTTGATCTTGCCGCCGATGACACCATCGGGAACGTTCGCGCCGGGGCAAAGGCCAAGGCCGGTGCCGGGAACTTTCAGAATCCTGGTCGTGACCCGAGCCGCCGCGCAGAACTAGACCTCACTTTATCCGTTCGATCTCCGCGAACACATCGTTCGCAGTCTTTTTACGCCTTCAATGCAGAGATTACTCGCAGAGGAGGCTACTACCATGCGCACGAGATTCGGATTGATTTTGTTGACCGGAGCATTCGCACTAGGCGCTTCGATGCCTGTATCGGCACAGCCGCCGCAAGGCGATGCGCAGATCGTCGCGATCGACGATTGCGATCCGACCACCTTCAACGCCGCACTCGGCCCCAACTTCTGCCTGAACGTCGCGCTCGGGGCGCTCGGACAAACGGTCGCGCTCTCCGATCTGTTTTCGCAAGCGGCGGCTGGAACGCCGAACGCGGGTTGGGATTTCGCCCCTGACACCGTCACGATCAACAAGGACAGCTCGCTTTCCGTCGTCAACGAAGGCGGCGAGCCGCACACTTTTACCGAAGTAAAGCAGTTCGGCGGCGGATTCATCCCCGGACTCAACGACGGACAAGCGACCGTGCCCGAATGCGCCAACGGCTTCTCAAATCCGCAGGTCGCGCTGACCCGCGTCCTGCAGGGCAGCCAGCGCCAGATCAACGGGCTCTCGAAAGGCACCCATCTGTTTGAGTGCTGCATTCATCCCTGGATGCGCACCCAGGTGATCGTGAAGTAGCAAGTGCAAGGCGCCACGCGATTCAGGGAGGTGTTCCAATGCGACTTCGATCGATAGCTGTTTCAATTCTTGTTCTGATGGCGGCCGCGATCCTGAGCCAACCCGCACGCGCCGGCCAGGTTGCCTACGAGGGCTTCAGTCAATCGTTTCCGATCTACGCGAACGATGGCGCTGGTTTCAGCGCCCCGTGGGTACAGGGGGGCTTCAATGCGTTTGCCTCGGGCTACGTGGCGAATGCGGACTCATTGTCTTATCCGTCATTGTTGACCGGCACCGGCGGCAGCGTATCCGGCGGCGCATTTTCCGCGATCAATGGCGCGATCAGAAACCTCGCGCAGCCGCTCGGGGCAGACAACACGACCGCGTACGTCAGCTTTCTTATCCGCCCGGATGGGACTTTGAGCGACGGCATCTTCAACGGCTTCTTTGGGGTCACGCTCAACGGCAGCCTGTCCAACGATTTCTTCGTTGGCAAGCCGGGCGGCGGCGCGCTGGATCAATACGTGATCGAGACGCGCGGTGGATCTGGACAGGTCGCGTCAGGCGCCTCCGCGGCCGTGGGCCAGACTGCGCTGTTGGTGCTCAAAGCCCAATTTCTTTCCGGCAACGACATCTTCACCTTGTACGCGAACCCGAAACCCGGCAGCAGTGAGCCGAGCAACGGCGCAGTGAAGTCAGACCTCGACCTGGGATCGGTCTCGAAGATCGGCATCTACTCGTCGGGCGCCTTTACGGTCGACGAAATCCGAATCGGGACGACTTTCGAAGACGTGACCCCGAAGCGCGGCGCGAACCAATGAGCGAGTCAGAGGTTCCAGAAGATGTGGCGCTCGGGATCCGGTTGATAAGAACAGAACGTGCCGGTGTGGATTGCGGTATCGAGAAACTTCGCGAGTCCGGTGTGATGTTCCTTGATGCGCCCGATCGAGATCCTGATTGTGCGAGTGACGTTCACGCGGGCGCGCTCCGCGATCGACGCCGCGCGGCGGTCGCGCCCCCCGAGCCCTACTGCGCGCGCCAATTCGGCGGACAGCGCCTCGAGCTCCTCGTCCACCCGCAGCCCGCGCTTCTCGTCGCCAATCCGCTTGGCCTTTTCTAGTTCCTCGGTAAGGTCCTTGATCCGGCGTCGGTAAGCCGCCTTAGCTTGCACATCAAGGATCTCGCCGGCATCGCCGAGGCCGTCGGAAAGAAACTGATCGACACCGGCGCCGCGCGATGATGAAGCGTACTGCGAATCGCCGACGGCTAATTCTTTACGCTCAGATCCCGCCGCGAGCGCGGTCGCGTGAAACTCGCGATAAGGATGAGCCAATAGCAGCGCAAGGTAGCGCATCCCCTTGGAATCCTTGAGCCGGTAGGTTCTCCCGTCGTAGGAGACCGTCCAAAAGTCGCCTTCGTTGCGGAATACGTTGCTCGGCTTGACTCGGGTCAACGCCGGCTTTCGGCCGCTGGCGCCGTTCACTTTTCTCGAAAGGTCCGCAGCCGCACGGCCGGCTCGAGTCTGCGCGACCGATTGATCGCAAGTCCGCGTCGCCGCCCGCGCCGGCTCTGGATGGCGCGCGACGAATTTCTCGATCAGATCGGAAATGTGATCCTGCGTGTCGTGATCGAGCACCAAGTGATCCTTGCCGGGAATCTCATGGAACACTGCGCCCGGAATATTCTCGGCCATGTAGCGTCCGGCGATCACCGGGACGAGCGCATCGCCGACGCGATGAAGGATCAGGGTCGGCACCCGAATCGACGGCAGCAGGTTGCGGACATCGAGCTTATAGCTGGCGCGCATCAGCGCGATGATTGACGCGGGACTGGCTGATTCCCGTTCGATTCGGCCGAACCATTGCACCAGCGCTTCGTCCTTAAGATGGCTCTGCGCATACATGCGGACCAGCACGCCTGTGCCCCACTTCCTCTCGAGCAGCGCGAGGAAATCTTCGTATTGTTGCGCCGGCACCGCCCACGGGTCGCCGCTGATCGACGCGAAGCTTCCGTAGATGACCAGCGCCGAGGTCCGTTCCGGATAGGTGGCGGCGAACTTCAGCGAGATAGGGCCGCCTTCCGACCATCCGTACACGGTCGCGCGCTCCGAACCGGCAGCATCCATCACCGCGGCCAAGTCGCCGATCCGTTCCTTCAGCGTCTGGTCGCCAACCCGATCGGAGAGACCTTGTCCGCGCTTATCGAAGAGAATCACACGGGAATAGGAAGTGAGCCTTTGGATCAGGTACTTGTTGGTCGGTACTTCCCACAGCAGCTCAAGATGGGAGATCGTTCCCGGCACCAGCACGATGTCGCGCGGCCCGTCGCCCACGACGCGGTAAGCGATATGAGCGTCGCCGCTCCTGGCGTACTTAATGTCGGTTTCCACGGCGCACAGCCCCTCCGGCCAACATTAAACTTGAAGAGACCTGACGCTAGCACGAGATCATCTGATCCTGCCAAGGCTGAGGTTCACATGCTGAGACAGGCTTCTGCGGCCAGCGTGAACAGGCGTTCGCGAATCTGATGGCGGTTCCAGTTGCGATGGTCCCACTTGCCGCTCAGGTCGTCGCCGCCATATAGAATCTGGCCGAACTGCACGCGGCGGAACTGTGCGACCGCGAAGAACGCCGCCGCTTCCATCTCGACGGTGAGGCATCCTTCGCGTTTGCGCGCGAGCATCCGCGCACGGGTCTCGCGGAAAAGCCCGTCGGTGGTCCAGGTCTTGGCAACAATGTAGTCCATCTCGTTTCGTTGGAGGGTTTTTTCGATCGCCGCCAGGGCGCGCGGATGCGGCGTGACTTCGCGCGCCGGCGCGAGGTAGTGATACGAAGCGCCCTCGTCGCGAATCGCCGCGTTAGGCACCACGATATGTCCGACCGCGATCTTTGAATCGAGCACTCCCGCGCCGCCGCATGCGATAAACTTGCGCACGCCGCGAGCGATGCATCGATCGAGCATCGCCGCAGCCATCGCTGCACCGATGCGCGGATGCACTACCGCGAGGCGTTTGCCGTCAATCTCTACCTCGTACATCGGATGCCGCCCGACCTCACTATCGGCGTGATCGATCTCTCGGGCGCCGCCGTTCTGAACGAGATCGTCGATCACGTCCTGAAAGAAGCAGAGTACGCAATGTTTCGGGACGTCGATCGCTTTGTATATGCGGCGCGGTTCTATGATCGCGGTCGGCGAGGGATCGAACTCGAGGATCGGGAAGGGGTGCGCGCGGAGGCGCTTGGGAGAGAGTTTGCGAGTGCGCGCCGGTGACTTGGATCGCGTAGGCTTCATCGGTGGATATTTAATTAGCAGAGGTTGAGGTGGCATTTCCTGCGGAGACGATGCGGGGATTTGTTGCGATGACGGGCGCCCTCACCCGTCCGACGACATAAATGTCGTCGAAACGACCTCTCCCGATTCGCGGATGGCGACATCGTCGCCAGCCGCGGGAGAGGCAATGGATCAGGTTTGGGGGACGGGCTTGGGAGTGGTGGTCGCGGTGGCGGCTGCTTTCTGGCGCAGCTGGATCAGCATTGTGCGCAACTTGCCTGGATTCACCGGCTTCTTGAACAACGCGCCTTCCAGACCGCGCAGGCGCGAGCGCTTCAGAATGTGGTCCTTGTCGTAGTAGTAGGCAGTCATCAGGATTACTGGCAACGTCGGCATCTCGGCTTTCACCTTGAGGTAGAAGTCGTAGCCGTCCATCTCTGGCATCACGACATCGGAAATCACCGCATCGACCTTGACGCTATGCAGGATATTGAAGGCGGCCGACGGAAGGTTGGCGGTGTGGACGATGCATCGCTCGACGGTGAGCAAGTCGGCGAGCGAATTCACTACATCGGTATCGTCGTCGAGCACCAAAATCGACATGCCCTCGAGCGGCCGCGCGTTGCTGATGCGTTCCGCTTCGTGAGTGCGCACCTTCGGTTCTCTCCCACCGTCGCGCGGAGCGAGATCGGCCATCCGCTTGCCGGCAAGATAGTCGCGAGTTTCGTACTCGCCGCGGCGGGTCATCTCGTCGAGGCGGCGAATTATCGCCTGCACACGCTCGATGGAGTCGCGAATCGAGTCGAGGCGCTCGTTCTCGACAACTTTCTCAGACTCGCTCAGCCGCTCCTGGACGCATCGCGAGAGCAAATCGAGATTGTTGGTTATCGATTCCAGGGGGTTGTTGATTTCATGCGCGAGGCTGACTGCGATCTCGCCGGCGGTCGCAAGTTGTTGCGCGTGGCGATACCGGCGGATGTCGCGCGCGAAGCCGATCGAGCCGGCTTCGGTGCCGTCATCGTCGTGGATCAGCGAGCCCGAGATCATCACCGGGATCAACTCGCCTGCCTTGTCGCGGAAAACCGTCTCGAAGCTGGCGATCCGGCCCTTGTCGGTCGACTCGCGCATCGCCTTCATCACCTTGCGTGCTTCTTCGAGCGAGGAATAGATGCGGGTGCAGTTCTGACCGATGATTTCCTCGGGGCTGTAGCCGAGGCTGGTGCGCGCGCCGTCGTTGTAATAGTTCACGATGCCTTCGCGATCGACGGCAATGACGATATCAGACGAGCTCTCGATGAGACGCTGAAGGTGTTTTTGATCGAGCGACAACATTTTTTTAATTTTTACTTTGGTTAAGAGCGCAGACGGAATTTCGGAATCGAAACTTCGTCGCTGAGTTTTTCGAATGTGACCTCAACCGGCATTCCGCATTTGATCTCGTGCGGCTTGACGCCGATCAGGTTCGAGACGAATTTGCATCCTTCTTCCAGCTCGACGACGACCACCGCGTAAGGAACCTCGGTGGCGAAGCCGGGATGATAGACCTGGTGCATGATATTAAAGCTAAACACTTCGCCGCGGCCCGACACGGGGACCCAGCTCGACTTGGTCGAGTTGCACTTCGAGCATAGCTCGTAGGCCGGGAATCGCAGCATCCCGCATCCCGCACACTTTTGAACCATCAGGCGGCCTGCTTGCGCACCGTCGAAGAACTCGCGCAAATCGGGCGTTATGGCTGGGATGGGTTTGCTGATTGAAGACATAACTTAGGTAATTGAAATTCCGCGTAGTGGCGCAAGCGCGTTAGGGCACGCGCTCGGCGTTCAGGGATGCGATCCAAGGACGAGAGTCGAATGTGTTGCAAGGATACCGCCGTTGCCGGAAACGAGTCCAACCTCGTGCTTGGGCACCTGCCGACGGCCTCCATCGCCCCGAATCTGTACGATCGCCTCGCTGACCGGGGTCATCCCCCACATGTAAAATGAGCTGAGCTGGCCGCCGCCGGTGTTCACCGGGATCGAGCCGCCCGGGCCGATCGCGCCGCTCGCGACGAACGGGCCGCCTTCGCCCTTTTTGCAGAATCCGTAGTCCTCGAGCGTGACGAGCACGGTAAACGTGTAGCAATCGTAGATTTCGCAAAAATCCACATCGTTCAAGGTGACGCCCGCCATCTTGAAGGCGGTGTCCTTTGCGATCGGCGCGCCGGAGACCAAGGTTTCCATCGGATCTCCACCGGGATGACCCTGCGCCATCCCTAATATATAGACGGGCGGACGCTTCAAATTCTTCGCCCGCTCGGCCGACGTCACGATCACCGCGAGACCGCCGTTGGAAACAAGGCAGCAATCGTAAAGATGAAACGGCTCCACGACCCATCGCGAGGCATGGTAATCGGCGAGCGACATCGGCGTGTCGAAGAACTGGGCGTCGGGATTCGAGTTGGCCCACGCGCGCTCGGCGACGGCAATCGCGCCGAGGTGATCGCTGGTCGTGCCGTAGCGATACATATGGCGCTTGGCGACGAACGCATACTGCGCGTTGACGCCGAAGAGTCCGTAGTGTGCATTGAGGCCCTGTGCGAATCCGTAAGCGGCTGCGGAACCCTCGCCCTTGCTCTTGCCCGGCGACGGCGGACGCAACGGAGCGTCGGCGAATACGCACGCGACGCAATCTGCCATGCCGGCTGCGATCGACTGGGACGCATGCATGATCATCGCGGCCGCGGTCGCGCCGCCTAAGTTCATCGTGGCGGTCAGGCGGAGATTGCGCAGGCCCATCGCCTGCTGCAGCGAGTACGACGCCATCGGATTGTTGAACCAGGTGATACCGGGATTGACGAGCAGGCCGTCGAGGTCGGAGCGCTCGAGGCCGGCGTCGTCGAGGGCGAGGTTGACGGCCTCGGCCGCGAAGCCGGCGGGTCCGGGATGATCGAAGTTCTTGCCCATCCGCGTCTGTCCGAGCCCGGCGATAGCGCATTTTGCACGTAAATCCATAGCGGTTACTTTCTACGCTCTTTCGCGGATAGCATCCAGCGGCATGAACGGACGTTCATACCGCACGGTCAGCCGCCAAACGTTGTATCGGTATCGGCGCCACGTCGTCATTAAATGTACGGAACCGCGGCCGCGGGGGGTTGGTTTACCCTGTGATGGTTTCGTATTCTAATTGGTCGGTTGCCAAGATCGACAGCTTGAACCTACAATCAGTATCCGGGAGATGTGACGAAATGGCCGACCCGCTTAGCTTCGAGGCGCTCGCGAGCAGCGAACATGTGCTCTCCAGCGCGGAAAACTTCGTTCTTTACGTCCTGCTCGAGGCAATCGCCCGCGGCAAGGGCGGTGGCGGGCGCGTGCCGCTCAACCTGGGTGTGGTTATCGACCGATCGGGCTCGATGTACGATGAGCGGCGCCTGGAGTTCGTGGTCGAAGCGGTCAAGTTCCTCGCCGACAACCTGAACGACGACGACAAGGTCTCGATCGTCGTCTTTGCGGACAAGGCGAAGGCGATCCTGACGCCGGAGGCGGCGCGCGACAAGGGCGCGGTCAAGCGGGCGCTTGACGATATCGATTTACTGGAGATCGGCGGCGGGACGCAGATGGCGCTCGGGATGCGCGCGGCGATCGACGAGGTCAAAAAGAATCTCAGCGGCGATCGGTTGAATCGAGTGCTGGTGCTGACCGACGGCCAGACCTACGAAGAAACGGCGTGTCTCGACCTGGTCGCGAAGAACCTCGATCAAATTTCGTTCTCGACGATTGGCGTCGGCGTGGAGTTCAACGAGAAGCTGCTCCAGCGTTTGGCGCAGGACTCCAACGGCAAATATCATTTCATCGGCAATCCGGCCGAGATCCCCGGGATTTTCGAAGACGAACTGCAGGGACTGCGCTCGGTCACGCTGCGCAACGGGCGAATCGAAGTGACGCTGTCGCAGGGCGTGCAGGTGCGCGAGGCGTTTCGCGCCTCGCCGGAAATCTACGGGCTCGGCACGCCGCTGGTCGGCGAGGACCGGAAGATCGGCTACGAGATCGGCGACCTGCAGGCGGGAGTGCCGGGGTCGGTGCTGCTCACGCTGGTGCTTCCGCCGCGCAATCCCGGGCCGGTGCGAATCCTGCAAAGCAATTTTCATTACGAAGTACCGGGCGCCGGCGAAGCGACTGCGACTTGCGACCTGGCGGTCGAATACACGCTCGATCGCACACTCACCAGCAAGCGCAACGGCCGGGTCATGAACCTGGTCGATCAGGTGTCGATCGCAAAACTGCAGGCGAAGGCGGAAGAAGAACTCAAGGCGGGCAACGTCGATCGCGCGACCCGGCTGCTCGGCAACGCGATGCAGGGCACTCAGCGGCTGGGCAACGTGAAGGCGACCCAGGCGCTCGCGGGGCTGATGGATCAAATCAAGAAGACCCAGACTCTGCAGACCAAGGCGGCCAAAACCACGCTGCTGCAGGCGCAGGCGGTGGTGCGCAAGACCCAGATGCTCGATCCTGAGGCGTTGAAAGATTTTCAAAAACCCGAATAGGGATTTTCGCAATAGTGTATCCTTAAGAGTAGAAGAACAAGACTGCATACTCCCAATCGAGGACCTGGAACATGATCAAATGCGGCGAATGCGGCTACGAAAACATGGACGGACTTGATTACTGCGACGGATGCGGCGCGAAGCTCGCGGCCGCCGCGGGCGGCAGCTCATCTGCCGGGGCTCCAGCCGCAGAGAGCAATAGCGAAACGCCACCGGCGCCGGCCGCCGAGAGCGCCGAAGCGAAGCCTGAAGGCGAAGCACCAACCTCTGAGGCTCCAACCTCTGAAGCTCCGACT